>Ga0335077_10013492_pt1 | contig 10217 bp, 6 predicted proteins | sample Lox_Sample_31_FD_207151 | JGI IMG/M metagenome (GOLD analysis project Ga0335077, IMG submission 207151) | Soil microbial communities from Loxahatchee National Wildlife Refuge, Florida, United States - Lox_Sample_3.1 | ecosystem: Environmental > Terrestrial > Soil > Wetlands | place: USA: Florida...
TCTTTCAGACCCCGCCTCGCGACGACGCCCTTGCGCTTCGCTATCACTTCTCCTCCATCAGGATGTGAAGAGGAATTTCACCTCCAAGCTGTTGAACATGCTCGGCACACCAAGAAAAGCCGGGGCATGCGCTCCGGCTTTTCCAGTGGCTCGAAGAACCACTAAAGGAGGGTTCGTGTGAGTTAGAACAACTTGTGGCGTAATACAACAGCCAGGCTCAGGATTCCCGAACCAAACAGCATGATGCTGCTCGGCTCCGGCGTTGTGCCGCTGCTGCCGCTGCCGACGGTGAAGGCTTCCGACGCGATCGTACCTATCGCACTCTCAGAGGCCTGAGATGGGCAGCCGCTGCCACCGCAGCCGATACCACTGTTCTCATCCCAGTAGACCGGGTTGCCGCTGGGGACGGTCGCGTTCTGCAGGTTGAGCCAATAGGTGCCGCTGCTGGTGGACACGTTCAGGCCCGACACCGAAATCACATCGATGTCGTAGCCGTACTGGTTAGTGGAGATGAACCTGTCAGTCAGGCTGCTGCCGCTGGCGGTTCCCTGGCCATACACAGTTCCGCTGTTCTCACCACTGGTAATTGACCAGTCCACCGAACTCATCACGTCGCCCGGGAACTCCCAGACGCCGAACGAGAATCCGTTGACGGTGCCGCCGCCAGGAAACGTGTCGCTGACGACATAGCCGAAGTTGATGGTCCAGGCATCGGTTGTGCCGTTGATGGGACCGTTGTCGTATGCCCAGGCTGGAACTGCAGCCAGCGCTAGACAGAAGATCGCTAGCAACGCGATACGTAGTCTCAAGGGTCAAACCTCCTTACGTTGAATTCGCAACTGACGCACAGCCCCAAAGGGCCAAGGCCTGGAGAGGTGTAAGTAGAATTTCCATTTAGCATCCCCAGAACGAGTGCAAATGTACGCCTGGCCTAACACCTAATCTGTGACCTGGCTCACAGTTCAATGTTCACCTCTGATCCGGCGCGATGGTCAGCATCCAACTGCTCCTGCCGCGTCCTGCGACTGCGCTCAGGGCGGGCTTCAGCCGAGGCGTGATGGGACCCGGGTCCGGACTCGGGTGGCGCCAATTCGGCCTCGACCCCGGCAGCTTGCATGTGTAATACGCCTCTTACTATGGCTTAATATCGATTAGTATCGGGTATAATCGTGAATCTTGAACGAATTGGAGGGCGCTTGAAAAAGCACTTTCTTGCAGCGGTCGTCCTGCTCCTGCTCTTTTTATCTCCGCCCCACGCCAAAGCCCAAGTCTCAGCCGGCTTGTCGGGAAGGGTGACCGATCAGACCGGCGCGGCGATTTCCGGAGCGACAGTGACCGCGACGGACGTGGACACCGGAATTGTTCGCACAGCACTTACGAACCAGTTCGGCATGTACCAGTTGCTGAGCCTTCCCGTGGGCCGCTACGAGCTGCGAGCGAAGAAGGACGGCTTCGCCGAGGAGGTACGCACTGGAATCCTCCTGGTGGTGGGTCAGGACGCCACTGCCAACATGAGTCTGAAGGTCGGCCAGGTCACCGAGCATGTAAACGTCGACGAGAATGTGGCCATGGTGAGCACAACCACGTCGGACATCTCCGGGCTGGTGGGAGAAAAGGAGATAAAAGCCCTTCCTCTTAACGGCCGGAGCTATGACTTGCTGGTCACGCTCAATCCGGGAATTGTGAACTTCACCTGGGAGAAGACCGGCGGAATTGGCGTTTCCAACTCCACCACGGGTAATGATTTTTCGGTGTCGGGCAATCGCCCGCAGCAGAACCTGTTTCTGCTGAACGGTATTGAGTTTACCGGCGCGGCTGAGAACAACATGCAGCCGGGCGGTCCCAGCCAGAACCTGCTCGGCGTGGAGGCGGTACGCGAGTTCAACGTGCTGCGCGACTCCTACGGCGCCGAATACGGCAAGCGTCCCGGCGCCCAGGTGACGATCGTCACCCAATCGGGAACCAACCAATGGCATGGCTCGGTGTATGAGTATCTGCGTAACAACGCGCTCGATGCCCCCAACTACTTTGACCTGAACGGCGCACCGCCCTTCCAGCGCAACCAGTTTGGCGGCGCGTTGGGTGGGCCGATCCAGAAAGACAAAACCTTCTTCTTCGTGAACTACGAAGGATACCGGCAGAACCTGCATCAGACCTCGGTAGCGTTTGTGCCCGATCTGGCATCGCGCGCAGCGGCCGTGGCGAGCGTGAAGCCGCTACTGAACCTCTGGCCCACACCGACGCCCAGCGATCCTGACTTCAACGGAATCGCTGAAGTGTTCAGCAGCCCGTTGCAGACGGTTCGCGAGGACTTTGGGACCGTCCGCTTCGACCACGTCTTCTCGTCCAAGGACAACTTCTCGGCGGTTTATACCATCGATGATGGCGCCGACAACACGGCGACTGTGCTTAATCCCTACAGCAGCGACATCCTGACTCTGCGGGAGCAGGTCCTCAGCCTGGAGGAGACACACGTCTTTTCGCCTACGCTGTTAAACACAGCGCGCGTCGGCTACTCGCGAGCGGGCTATTTCTTCACGGGCGAGCCTACGCCGGATACCCCGGCCGCCAGCGTGCCCGGCTTTCTGGTGGGGCATCAGGTCGGTGCTGTTGTAGTCGGCGGGAGCGCGGCCTCCAACCCTCAGGCGCAGCTCGGGCTAGCGGGCAGCAATAACGGCAGCAATCTGACCATAGCCCGCAATCTATACGCGTATGAGGACCGGGTATCGCTCACGCACGGGCGACATCAGTTCGATTTCGGCGGCTGGCTGCAGCAGTTTCAATCAAACGAAACCATCGCGCTCAGCCAGTACGGGCAGGCTACATTCACCAGCTTGCAGACATTTCTGGCAGGAACGATAGCAACTTTCCTTTACGACCCCGCACCAACGAAGCTGAATTGGCGCTCGCTGTTTGGGGCAGGCTACGCGCAGGACAGGATTCGACTCAGCCCCAGCCTGACGCTCAGCCTGGGGTTTCGCGCCGAATTCTCCACCGGATGGAACGAGGCCCACGGCCGCGCTGCCAACTACACCTTCACCAATGGAGTGATCTCGAATCAGCCGCGGATTGCGAGCAGCGCCTTTACCGTCAACAACGCAAAGTTCCTGCCTGAGCCGCGAGTGGGAGTTGCCTGGAGTCCTTATCCCGGGCAGACGGTGTTCCGCGCCGGGTTCGGGATCTACAACGAGTTGCAGGATGCTCTCGGCTATCGCATGGACCAGAACGCGCCGTTCAACCCCGTATACAGCCTCGCCTCGCTCCCCGTCGCCAAGCTGCCGATTAATCCCAATCTTCCGCCCCCATCCAATGCTTTGCTTGTGCCCGGCGGGGTGCAGCCGAACTTGAAGATGCCGACGCTCATCTCGTACTCGCTGCGGGTGGAGCAGTCGTTGAGTCCGAACACATCGCTGACCGTCGGCTACGTGGGCTCGCATGGCTACCATGAGCTCATCGGCATTGACGCCAACACGCCGTTTCCGACTATCTGTCCGGCATCGCCCTGTCCGGCGACCTATCCCGCCAGCTTTCCGGCAGGACTGGCTGGCACGCCTGTGCCGGCTGGTTCGTACTTCATCAAGGCCGGAACTCCCAGGGCGAACCCCACAATCGCCAACACGTGGACCTGGTTTTCCTATGGCGACAGCAGCTACAACGCGCTGCAGGTGGACTTCAACCGGCGCTTTAGTCACGGCTTTTCACTGCGCGGCGTTTACACCTGGTCGAAGGCGCTCGACAATGGCGATTCGGTGAACGCCACCACGACGGCCAACGAGCCGGGCCTGGTGTCGAACCCCTACAACCTGGGCGCCGATTGGGGCCCGGCCGCCTGGAATGTGACCAACCTGGGCGTGATCAGTGCCGTTTATTCACTACCCTTCGGGCAAGGTCAGGCCTATGCCAACAACATGCACGGCTTCGCGAACGCCATGGTGAGCGGGTGGTCGGTAGAGAGTATTGTCCTCCTGCAAAGCGGATTCCCGATGACGCCGCAGCTCAGCTACAACCCGTCCAACGATGGCGACACGCGCAATCCTGTCCGTCCGTTCGCCAACCCGAATTTCACCGGCAATCCGATTCTCGGCACGCCTACGCAGTGGTTCAATCCGGCGGCGTTTCTGCAACCGCCGGCCAACAGTGGCTTCTGGGGAAACGCCACACGCAACAATCTCAACGGTCCCGGCCTGGCGACGTGGGACTTCTCGACCATCAAGAACACGACCCTGCACGAGCGCCTGAGCCTGCAGTTTCGCGCCGAAATCTTCAACCTGCTGAACCGGGCCAACTTCAACACGCCCAACCTCATTGTCTTTACGCCGTCGGGACTGTCGGGTACGGCAGGAGCCATCACCAGCACGTCCACGACCGCGCGGCAGGTGCAATTTGCGCTAAAGCTTCTGTGGTAGGGAGATGACTTGACTTGACTTGGCATGGCGCGCGTGCCGGTCATGGCAGTCGAGAATGAAGGAGTCCGACGTGAAAACGAAATGGATAGCCCCACTGGTTCTTGCGGTGTCGCTTGCAGCGACCAGCCAGCAGCCAGCGCCGGTTCGGGCGACGTTAGTCGTGAAGCCAATCAGCGGGCAGGCGTTGACGTTGGGAGCTCAAGACTTCGCCAAGCTGCCACAGGTAAAGGTGAGCGCGAAGGACCACGAGGGAAAGAATCATGAATACGCTGGAGTGAATCTGCACGATGTGCTCACACAAGCGGGTGTTCCGACCGGCCATGAACTTCGTGGTAAGGAGATGGGCGACTACGTGGTGGTGGAGGCGTCCGATGGCTATCGCGTTGTCTTCTCGGCCGCGGAACTCGATCCAGATCTCGGCAACACCCAGGTTATCGTGGCGGAGAGTGTGGACGGTCAACCACTGGGGGTGAAGGAAGGCCCCTTGCGTCTGGTGGTGCCGGGAGACAAACGTCCCGCACGATGGGTGCGGATGGTCACGAGTATTTCCGTCATGCGGGCACAATGACTGGCGCGCTGGGATCAGTCTTTTTGCAGCATGACCTCAGTGGACTTGATGACTACCGTTACGGCGTCGCCTTTCTTGAGCGCCATTTCCTCTGCACTCTTGCGAGTGATTACGCTGTCAATCAGGTTGTCGCCCACCCGTACCACGACGTGGGCCATGACGCCGCCAAGCTGAAGTTCCTCGATGGTTCCCTTGAGTTGATTGCGGGCCGAAAGTGTCATGGCACTAGATTAATTCAGAGATCAGCAGGCCGGAAAGAGCGCGACACTACTCCCGTCCCTTGTGGTTCTTACGGATCTCCACGTTCAGGCGTTTGATCTTCTGGTTCAGGGTGGAGAGCGGGATGCGGAAGCGGTCAGCGGCCTCGGTCTGGTTCCAGTTGCACTTTTCCAGCATATCGCTGATGATGCGGCGCTCGCAGTCTTCGATGATCTCGAAGAGCGAGGCGTCGGGCGGGTGGTCCATGATGGCGAACTGACTGCCGCGGCCGATCAGATTGTCGGGCAGAAGATCGAGGGTGAAGTTGGGCCCGGTGGCCAGCACGACGGCGCGCTCGATCACGTTCTCCAGCTCGCGCACGTTGCCGGGCCAATCGTAGTCCATCAGGGGCCGCAGGGCCTCCGGGGTCACGCGCAGCGGCGGGCGGTCATTCTCAGCCGCGAATTTGGCGATGAAGTACTCCACCAGCAGCGGAATGTCGTTGCGGCGCTGGCGCAGCGGCGGCAAGTCGACGGTGATGACATTCAGACGGTAGAACAGATCTTCGCGAAACTTCCCTTCCTTTATCTGCTGTCGCAAATCGACGTTGGTCGCCGCGATAATACGCACGTCCACCTGGATCTCATTCACTCCGCCGAGGTGCATGAATTTCCTGTCCTGAAGCACGCGCAGGATCTTGGCCTGCGTCTCCAGGTTCATGGTGCCGATTTCGTCGAGGAAGAGGGTGCCACGATCGGCCACCTCGAACAGACCCTTCTTGCTGGCGATGGCGCTGGTGAAGGCGCCTTTGACGTGTCCGAAGAGCGTGGATTCCAGCAAGTCCGGCGGGGTTGAGCCAGTATTCACGGGCACGAACGCGCGGTCCTTGCGCGGCGAATTCATGTGGATGGCTTTGGCGATCAGCTCCTTGCCAGTGCCGCTCTCCCCCTGCAGCAATACGGTCGAGCGGCTGGGCGCGACCTGCGCCACGAGGTCGAAGATGCGCAGCATGGGATCGCTCTTGCCGATGATGTGCTCGAAGTTGTAGCGCTGCTTGAGGGCGCGTTTAAGTTGGATGACTTCTTCTTCGGCCCGGCGGCGGCCAACGGCGGTGCGTACATCGGCCAGCAGCTTCTCGTTGTCCCAGGGCTTTTGGATGAAGTTGGTGGCGCCGGCCTGCATGGCGTTCACGGCGTTCTCCACCGTGCCGTAAGCGGTAATCATGATGACCGGCAGCTCGGAGTCGCGCTCGCGGATGTCTTGCAGTATCTCGATGCCGTTGCGTTCGGGCAGTGCGAAGTCCAGCAGCACGAGGTCGAAGGGACGATCAGCGAGGCGCGCCAGGCCTTCGGCGCCATCGTTGGCGCACTCCACCTCGTAGCTTTCAGAGTCGAGGAGGGTCTGCAACGACTCGCGGATGGCAGCTTCGTCGTCAATGATGAGCACGGAGCCTGGCGAGGCGAATTCTTCGCGCCCGGTGGCGATCCGGCTGATGACGGTCTCAGGCATTGACTACCTTCCTCACCATGGGGAACTCCATGATGAACGTCGTACCCTTCCCCGGCTTGCTGTCCACGCGGATCTTTCCGGCGTGCTCCTGGATGATGCCGTAGGTTACCGAAAGCCCCAGGCCGGTGCCGCTGCTGTGGCCGGTCCTGTTCTGTGGCTTGTTCTTGGTGGTGAAGAACGGGTCGTAGATGCGATGGATGTGTTCCTGGGCGATGCCCGAGCCGGTGTCCGAAACGATGACTTGCACTTTATGGCCGTTGTTGGTGCTGATGCTCAGCGTGCCTCCGGAGGGCATGGCGTCCTTGGCGTTGAGGAACAGGTTCAGAAAGACCTGCTGCAGCTTGCCCGTGTTGCCGTAGATCAAGGGCAGCTCCGGTTGCAGCTCCTGCTGCACGGTGATGCGCGCCGTCTTGAACTGGTGATCGAGCAGGGTCAACGTCTCCTGGATGACGCGGTTCAAGTCAACGCTGGCAAACTCTGCGCTCGAGGTGCGCGAGAAGTTCAGCAGGCTGTTGACGATCTCCGAGGCGCGGAAGGTCTGGCGCGTGATCTTCTCCAGCAGCTCCGACTGCTTCTCATCGCCGTGCACCCGCTTGGACAGCATCTGTGCATAGCTGGAGATAACGGCCAGCGGCGTGTTCACCTCATGGGCAACACCCGCGGCCAGCAAGCCCACCGACGAGAGTTTCTCCGCCTGCGAAAGCTGGGATTCGAGTTCGATGCGCTCGGTGATGTCGTCCACGATGATGAGGCGGCCGATCACACTGAAGTCCTTGCTGACCAGCGGGGCGATGGCGATGTTGGTAACCCGTGTCTCAGCCGCGGTTGTGCCCAGCCGGAACTTGTACAGGTTGTGGATTCCCGGCGTCTGGCGCACGCGGTAGTACTCTTCGAGGAACGCCGCCGGTAGAACGTCGGCCAGAGACCGGCCCAGCGCCTCATTGCGCGGCAGGGCGAACATTACTTCCATCTGCGAGTTCCACGACTCGACGCGGTCTTCCAGGTCCACCGCCAGCACGCCCACGCTGATGGACTCGACAATGTTCTCGTTGAACTCCTTCAGCCGCTCATACTGGCCGACCTTCTGCTCCAGCGACTTGTAGAGGCGGGCGTTCTGTACCGCAATGCCGACGTAGCCGGCCAGGGTCTCCAGCAGTTGCACATCGTCGCCGGAGAGGAAATCGCCCTCAGCCGTTTTGCCCAGCCCCAGCACCGCGATCATGCGGTTCATCACGGTGCAAGGGATGTAATAGTTCAAGTCCAGCCGCCGGATGGCCTCACGTGCGGAAGGCGTCTCACGCACGGCGTGGCGCGGGTTGTCGAAGAAGATGTGGCCCGCCTGCCATTCCGTCCGCTCCACATGCAGGAAGTCGAGGTTCAGGCCGCTGGTGTGGGCAATGCCATACGATTTCGCCAGCGAGAACTGCTCCGGGTCCTCGGGATTCGAAAGGAAGATGGCCAACCGGTCCACCAGCAGCGTGCGGGACAGCCGGTCAACAATCGAGGTGAGCATCTTGTCGAGATCGGTTTCCGAATTCAGGTCACGGCCAAACTCGATGAGTGTCTTCCGGTAGTCGTAGCGTTTGCGATAGAAAAGCTTGTCAAGATATTCCTGCACCCAGTTCTTGAACGGGTTGAACAACAGCGCCGTCACCGCTATGGCGAGGATCATTCCCATCGTGCCGGCGCTGGGAAAGTTCTGGTGGAACAGCGCCGAAGCCACACCTACAGCGGCGAAGTAAGCCGCCGTGATCGCGCCTGCCGCGATGGTGTACGCCATGCCGCGCTTGAAGATCAGGTCCACATCCATCAGACGGTAGCGGAAGATGGCATAGCCGAAGGTGAGCGGCAGAAATACCAGCGAGAGGACGGAAACCTTCATCGCCAGCGTAGGCGTGCTCCACGACAAGTAGGGGATGACGTAAAAGATGGTGAACGGCGCTACGGCAAGAATGGTCCCGCGCGTAACCCACTTCATCTGCTGGCGCTGGATAAATGTCTCCGCCCTGCGGTAGCTGTGCCAAAGGACAAACGCTGCCAGCACGAAGTAGGCCGCGAGATATCCCATGGAGATGCGGTCCAGCGTCCAGCGCAACAGCTCGCTCGGCTGGAACAGGGCTACGGCGCAGATCTGCGCCGCCAGCAGGACCATGAAGGGCAGGTAGACCAGAGGAATGAGCCAGGGGCGCCGGTTGACCACCCGTTTGCGCTCCGGAAAGACCAGCGAGAAATGCAGGAACAGGGCCGGCTGCAAGAGCCACGCGACCACATTGGCCCAATAGACAATCCAGTCGAAGTCGTTCAGCTTTCCGGTGTAGTGGAACGAATAAAAAATGAACGAGACCAGGCAGAAGATGTAGAAGTGGGTGCTCCGCGGCGCGGTCCAGCGTCGCAACAGTACATACAGGCCGATGCCGAGATATACCAGTGCGATGAGCCGCAATCCGCCATACAGCGTCCGGTCGGCGGGAACCGGAATCAAAGGCGCTTCCAGCGGCACCCCCTGGCGCACCAGCGAGTAGGTCGTCTTCGACCACACCCCCACGCGATACAGTTGGCGCTCCAGGCTGCCGACGTTGCTGATCTTGCGCCCATCGACGGCCGTAAGACGGTCGCCTTTCTTTATCCCAGCCTTTTGCCCCGGGCCGTCCATATCCACTCGTTCGGCCCGGAGGTGGTCACCGTCTTCCACCCACCACACGCCGTCGTATGGGGCAACAAATTCCCGCTCTTTTTGAAAATTAATCCAGGCGAAAACGATGGCGGCAACGCTGAGCAGCGCCAGAAAGACGGCGAAGAAGCGCGATCTTAGGTCGGTAGCCATCGCAGCAGGCGGATTGTAGGGTCGACGCACGAATGCATCTGCACCCACGTGCCCGCCATCAATGTGCAACTGCGATGCCACGATCTAAGCCGTTCGCAAACTGTTAACCCTTTGCTTATGAACGGCTTCCAGCATTATAGAACAGTAATCTTCCAACATCTACCATTTTTGGAATTTTTGTTGTGAAATTGCGAATTCGTCCTGGTTACTAAAGTGCACGTTACTTTGGTGCCACGTAACACGCCTGAAACTCACGACTTCCCGTTCTTCATAGATTCCTGAATTTGGACGCTCGCGGTTCCACGTTTCGAGCCGGCGCCTGAGTCGGTGGTCAAGGGTTGTTGCTTGCCACGTTCTTCGTTCTTCGTTATAGAGAAGTTGTGTGCGAGAATTTCCGCAAGCGCTCCGCAGTGACATTCTGCTTGACGCAAGATTCAAAGGAGGCTCTCGTGGACCAATCTAACGATATTCATCCGAATGCACCGGCCGGAGGTGGCGGACTGGGGGGCTTCAACAGCGCGAAGTCTTCGGGCGCGAACCCTGACCTCGACAAATTTCGCTCCCCCCAACCGTTGGGAACCGATTCGACGGTCGCGGCGCAAGCGGGCCCAACCCCCACCACGCCCGCAGCCGGCGGGCAGGCAAAAGCGGATGATTCGAAAGCCGCAACTGATCCTGAGATTGAAGCGCTGGATTTGTCCGAGACCGCCAA
>Ga0335077_10013494_pt1 | contig 10216 bp, 10 predicted proteins | sample Lox_Sample_31_FD_207151 | JGI IMG/M metagenome (GOLD analysis project Ga0335077, IMG submission 207151) | Soil microbial communities from Loxahatchee National Wildlife Refuge, Florida, United States - Lox_Sample_3.1 | ecosystem: Environmental > Terrestrial > Soil > Wetlands | place: USA...
TGCAGACCCTCAAAGAGCGGTGTCCGCAGGTTCCGGTCATCATCATGACCGCTTATTCGGATCTGGAAAACGCGGTGGCGGCATTCCGGGGTGGCGCTTTTGAATACCTCGCCAAGCCTTTTGACGTGGACCACGCCGTGGAGCTGATACGGCGCGCGATGCACCAAAGTCTGCGCGGAGAGGATAAATCCGAATCTGACACGTCTGCGCCGGAAATCCTCGGGCAGGCGCCCTCCATGCAGGAGGTATTTCGCACCATCGGCAGGCTCAGCCAGTCGCAGGCCACGGTATTAATCACTGGCGAGTCAGGGACCGGCAAAGAACTCGTCGCCCGCGCGCTACATCGCCACAGTCCGCGCGGCACCCAGCCGTTTATCGCCATCAACACTGCAGCCATTCCCAAGGACTTGCTCGAGTCGGAACTCTTCGGGCATGAGCGAGGCGCTTTTACCGGGGCACAAAGCATGCGGCGCGGACGCTTTGAGCAGGCTGAAGGCGGCACGCTGTTTCTAGACGAAATCGGCGATATGCCGCCTGACTTGCAGACCCGTTTGCTGCGCGTGCTGTCGGAAGGCCAGTTCTATCGTGTTGGAGGCCACCAGCCGATAAACACCAATGTTCGCGTCATCGCCGCCACGCATCAGGATCTGGAACTAAAGATCAAACAGGGGTTGTTTCGCGAAGACCTGTTTCACCGCATTAACGTGATCAGGCTGCGCCTGCCGCCGTTGCGCGAGCGCCGCGAGGACATTCCTCTGTTGGCCAAACATTTTCTGCAGAAAACTGCAAAAGAGCTGGGAGTGGAAACGAAACACTTGTCAAATGCCGCCACTAAATATCTTTCTTCGCAGGAATTTCCGGGAAACGTGCGGCAACTGGAAAATCTGTGCCACTGGCTGACCGTGATGGCACCCGGCCAAGATATTGAAATCCGGGACCTGCCTCCAGATTTGCGCGCTGAGGCCCCGGCCCAAGCTACGGATTGGCTCAATGCGCTGCAGATCGAAGTCGAGCGGGCGCTTGGCCGCGGCGAGCAGGGAATCATGAGCGAGCTTACCCGCCAGTTTGAAAAAGCGTTGATTAGCAGGGCGCTCGCGCATACCGGCGGACGGCGCATCGAGGCGGCGAGCCTGCTCGGGCTGGGCCGCAATACCTTGACCCGCAAGATCCAGGAACTCGGGCTCGAAGACCGGCCTGAAAAGGCCGATTAAAGACCCGCTTGAATTTCCGCGACTACCGGGGCGTGGTCGGAGGGGCGCTCAGCTCGCCGCGGCCCGGTGTCGATCGTGCTTGATTTGCAGCACGGGGCCAATGCGCTACTCAGCAGAATATGATCGATGCGCAACCCCAAATTACGCCGGAAGGCGCTCAGCCGGTAATCCCACCAGCTAAACGAGTTCTCCGGTTGCTCAAAAAGGCGGAAACTATCTTTCAAGCCCAGCTTGAGCATTTCGCCGAAAGCCTGCCGTTCCTTAGGACTGACCAAAACATTCCCTTCCCAGGCTTGTGGGTCATGGACATCCCGATCTTCCGGCGCGACGTTCAGATCGCCCAGTACGGCGAGTTTCGGATATTGCGCGAGTTCGGCTTTTAGCCATTTGTTGACCGCCGCAAACCATTCCAGTTTGTAGCGGTACTTATCCGAATCGACGCTTTGACCATTCGGCGCGTAAACGCAAATCACCCGCATATTTTCAATCGTGGCGGCGAGCACGCGCCGCTGTGTGTCATTGAACTCAGGTATTTCGCGGGTGGCCTCCTTTGCTTGCTGTTTGCTTAGGATTGCGACACCGTTGTAGGTTTTTTGGCCCGAAAATACGGCGCAATATCCCGCCAATTCGATTTCTGCCAACGGGAACATGTCGTCTTCGACCTTGGTTTCCTGCAGACACAGCACGTCGGGCTGATTGGCCGAAAGCCAGCCCACGACTTGCGGCAGTCGGATCTTAAGTGAGTTGACGTTCCAGGCCGCAAGCCGCATTAAAACGAGTAATTTGATTTTGTCGCGGCAGGAGTGGCCGACATGCTTGGTGGTACGAGTATTGTCGCGGCGAATTTTGTTGCCGCCGCGGATGGCGCGGGGGCGGGAACAGGAATTTTGGGGTAGCCGACGGCATCCAGAGCGTTATTCCAGGCATTTTCGTCGAAGCCTTTAAGAGTCTGCGAATTGCCCACTACCGGTACCGGGACCAGGAGATCTGCGGCGATTTTTTTTAAAGCGTCCGCAGTTTCGCGCTGCTTGGTTGGGTTTTTTTCGCTATACAGCACGCGGCGCTCATGCAACAGGCGCCGCGCCTTACTGCAATCAGCCCCGCAATCTGTGACATAAAGCATTACGGGAAAATTCTTAGTAGCTTGTTCCATCTGGTACGATGGGTTACCTTTAATCACATTGGCACCCAGTGTTTTTTCCTGAATATCCTTTGCTGACGGTGTTGGTGGCCGATCCGAATAGTGCACAGTGCCGTCGGTGTCCAGCCAGCGAAAGAGATCTCCAGCAAGGCACGTTCCGGCTGAAAACGCCAGCAGGCAGCTTAACATCCGAACATTCAGTGCATGCCTATCCAACGGAAATCTTTCAGCACGTTCCGCTTCAGCGCGGAGCGCTCGCCATGCCGTTGTGACGCAGCAGCGCATCGATCTGCGGTCGGCGTCCGCGAAAAGCAACGAACGATTCGAGCGCCGGGCGGCTGCCGCCAACGCTCAGAATTTCCTCTCTGAACCGCCGCCCAATGTCGCGGTTGACAATGCCGTTTTCCTCGAACAAGCTGTAGGCATCCGCCGACAGCACTTCCGCCCATTTGTAGCTGTAATAGCCCGCCGCATAGCCGCCGGCGAAGATATGGGAGAAATTGTTCGGGAAACGGTTGTATTCGGGCGGGACCACGACCGCTACCTGGCTGCGGATTTCATGCAGCAATTGCAACATGGTCTTGTCGCCTTGGGGGTCGAAGTCGTGGTGCAGATGCATGTCAAACAGCGCAAACTCAAGCTGACGCACGGTCTGCATGCCGCTTTGAAAATTCTTGGCGGCGAGAATTTTGTCGTACAACGACCGCGGCATTGGTTCCGCGCGGTCGAGGTGAAGAGTTAAATGCTTGAGAACGTCCCATTCCCAGCAAAAATTTTCCATGAACTGGCTGGGCAGTTCCACCGCATCCCACTCCACGCCGTTGATGCCGGACACGCCGAGCTGGTCCACGCTGGTGAGCAGATGATGCAGTCCGTGGCCGAATTCATGAAATAGCGTGATGACTTCATCGTGCGTGAAAAGCGCGGGGTTGCCACCCACCGGAGAAGAAAAATTGCAGTTCAGATAGGCAACCGGAATTTGAATGCCGGATTCCTTGCGCCTGCGCGCAATAGCTTCGTCCATCCATGCGCCACTGCGTTTTGAAGGCCGCGCGTAAAGATCCGCGTAAAACTGACCGATCAAATTCCCAGCCATATCGCGGATATCGAAAAAACGCACGTCAGGGTGCCACACGGGCGCTTGCGCCTGCTTGATGGAAATGCCGTACAGCGCTTCAACTAGGTTGAACATGCCCTGTATTACTTGAAATTCGGGGAAGTACTGCTTGACTTCCTGCTCGGAAAACGCGTAGCGCTGCGTACGCAATTTTTCAGAAGCGAAAGCAATATCCCAAGCCTGAAAATCCTTAATTTTGAGCTCGTCGCCCGCAAATTGTTTGAGCTCCTGGTAATCGCGCTCGGCATGAGGCTTCGCCTTTGACCCGAGCTCTGCAAGAAAATCGAGCACGTCGCGCGGAGATTTCACCATTTTGCGGATAAGCGAAACTTCGGCATAGGAACGATAGCCCAAGAGAACAGCCTTCTCCTGCCGCAGCCGAAGAATTTCAGGGATCAATGGCGTGTTATCCCATTCCGGTTTTCCAAACTCGGAGGCGCGCGTCACATAGGCGCGGTAAAGCGTCTCGCGCAACGGACGGTTTTCGGCGTACATCATCGCGGGTATCCAGGACGGCGCGTGCAGCGTGAGTTTCCAACCGGGCCTGCCATCGTGGGCCGCTGCTTCCCGGGCCACCTCGAGAATATCGTCAGGCAGACCCGCAACCTCGTCGCGACTGTTGACGTACAGTGCGAAATCGTTCGTGGCGTCGAGCAGATTCTCTTCGAACCGGGCGTAGATCTTTGCCAGCTCTTCCTGGATTTGCAGGAAACGCACTTTCCTTTCTTCTGGCAGTTCGGCTCCGCCCAAGCGGAAATCCCGCAATTCGTTTTCTACGATTTGCCGCTGTGCGCGGCTCAAACGCTCAAATTCACTTCCGGCCCTCAGCGCCTTGAATTTTTCGTATAAACCCTGATTTTGCGCGAGCTCGGACTGGTATTGAGTAATATTCGGAAGGTTTTCGTTGTAGGCCTCGCGCAGCTCCGGGCTGTTCATCACCGCGTTCAAATGCGCCACTTGGCCCCAAGCGCGGTTCAAATGCTCGCTGGCATCTTCCAGCGGTTGTACAAAATCATCCCAGGTTGCTGGCGCGCCGTCGCTGAGCAAGCGGCGAATCAACAGGCGGTTCTCCTTCAGCAATTCATCGATTGCGGGGGCAACCAGCTGAGGCGTAATTTCTGCAAAGCGCGGCAGCCCAGAAAAGTCGAGCAAGGGGTTCATAATGAAAGGGATTCTGAAATTTCTGGCGTTATTATACAGCCAGTGGGCTAACTTTCGTAGACGATGTGGCCCTCGACCAGCGTATAACATACACGACCCGGCATCTCCAACCCGAGGAATGGCGTATTTTTCCCTTGGCTTTTCAATGCGATGGCCTCAACTCTCCAATATTGCTGGGGGTTAAATATACACACGTCTGCAACATGCCCGGGAGTAAGATGGCCTGCGTCGATGCCCAGGATATGTGCTGGGATTTGGGTAATTCTGGCGAGTGCTCCGGACAATGCAATTTCAGCTTCGGCGGCCCACTTGAGGGTGAGCGGCAAAAGTAATTCCAGGCCCGTCGCGCCGCTCTCGGCCTCGCCAAAAGGCAGTACCTTGGCATCATCGTCCACGGGGGTATGATCCGAGCACAAAGCGTCTATGGTGCCGTCTTTGAGCCCCATGCGCAGTCCATCACGGTCGCGGAGCCCGCGTAGCGGCGGTATCAGGTTGCAGTTGGCATCGAAAAACCCCAAGTCCATTTCAGTCAGGTGAACATGCGTAGCGGCAATGTCGCAGGTTATCGCCAAACCCTGGCTTTTGGCGTGACGTACCATCTCCACGCCTTCAGCGGTAGAGAGCCTACACAAGTGAGTGCGCGCTCCGGTTTCCTTGGCGAGCTGCAAAATAGTGGAAAGTGCGACGGTTTCGGCGCAGCTGGGTATCCCCGGTAGCCCAAGCCGCGTAGCCACCACCCCATCGTGAGCGACGCCGCCTTGAGCAAGGTAGGCGTCCTGTGGACGCAACCACACCGTATAGCCGAAAGTAGAAGCATATTGCATGGCGCGCATCAATACATTGGTATCGCTGAGCGGCGCGTTGCCTTGAGAGAAAGCAATACAGCCGGCGTCACGCAGTTCCGCCATTTCAGTGATGCGCGCGCCGGCGAGCCCCTGCGTCAATGCGCCGAGCGGATAGACCCGCGCCTGATTTAGACTTTTTGCACGGTGTTTCAGCATTTCCACCAGCCCCGGTTCATCTAGAGGGGGCTCGGTATCCGGAGGGCATGCGAGGCTTGTAATCCCGCCCGAAACGGCGGCAAGCATTTCCGATTCCAGCGTCGCTTTGTATTCGAAACCGGGTTCGCGCAGGCGCGCCGAAAGATCAATCAAACCGGGACAAACGACGCAATTGCTGGCATCGATGACACGAGTGGGGTGGAAGCCGTCCGGTTGGCGCCCAACCGCAAGCACCTTGCCTGCCGCAATAAACAAATCCCGCACCGCATCTGTGCCGTTCTTGGGGTCGATGATGCGACCGTTTTTTATCTGGATCTTCATTCAGTTTCCCGCCAGCATGCTCATCACCGCCATGCGCACCGCGATGCCAAACGTGACTTGCGGCAAAATGACCGACCGCGGGCCGTCGGCCACGCTGGAATCAATTTCTACGCCGCGGTTCATCGGCCCGGGGTGCATCACGATGGCGTTGTGCTTGGCGGCTGCGAGCTTATCCGCGTTCAAGCCGTAGTTCTTGAAGAATTCCTGCGCACTCGGCAGTAGCGGACCCTGCATGCGTTCGCTTTGCAGGCGCAACATCATCACTACGTCTACGTCTTTAAGTCCGCGCCGCATATCGTAGTACACGTGTACGCCAAGATTTTCGACCCCAGTAGGCAACAGCGTTTTGGGCGCTATGACTCTCACTTCAGGCACGCCAAGGGTGGTGAGCGCATGGATTTGCGAGCGCGCCACACGCGAATGCAGGATATCGCCCACGATCGCAACGCGTAGGTTATTAAATTCACGCTTATAGTGGCGGATGGTGAACATGTCCAAGAGCGCTTGCGTGGGGTGCGCGTGTCGTCCGTCGCCGGCGTTGATGACATGCACGTTCGGCGACACGTGTTGCGCGATTAGGTGCGCCGCTCCGCTTTGCGCATGCCGCACGATGAACATGTCGGCGTGCATCGCTTCCAGATTATCGATGGTGTCGAGCAGAGTTTCGCCTTTGCTTTGCGAGGAGGTGCTGATATTCAGATTGATGACGTCCGCGGATAGGCGCTTGGCGGCGATTTCGAAAGTAGTGCGGGTGCGGGTGCTCGGTTCGAAAAAAAGATTGAATATCGCTTTGCCGCGCAGCAGCGGAAGTTTCTTGACTTCACGCTCGGTGACGCCGATAAAGGACTGCGCGGTATCGAGTATCTGTACCAGAAGCGTTGCAGGCAGCCCTTCAATAGTAAGCAAGTGCTGAAGTTCACCCCTCTTATTGAGCTGCGGGTTGCTGTGCATGTAGGCGGAGCGGATTATACCATCGATGACTTAGACCTACCCGCGCTTGCCGTGGGTTCGGCCTAGACCTGGTTAAGGTGTAAGCTGAGCCGTCCCTCCTTGTCTTTTTTAAGTTCTATGTTCTGGTTTTCGGCGAGTTCCAGCGTAGCGCCGGCGTAGCGCGCAAATACGGGCAACTCTCGCCCGCCACGGTCGATCAGCACAGCAAGCTCAATGCTTGCCGGCCTCCCGTAATCGAACAGTTCGTTCATGGCGGCGCGCACCGTGCGCCCGGTATAGAGTACGTCGTCCACGAGAACAATGCGGCGTCCTTCGACATCGAACGGAATGCTTGACGGCTTGACCTGCGGATGCAGCCCGATGCGCGCAAAGTCGTCTCGGTAAAATGAGATATCGAGCAGCCCGATCGGGGTGCTGAGCCCCAGTTCCTGCTGCAGTTTTTGCGCGATCCAGGCGCCGCCAGTATGTATCCCGATCAGCGCAGTATTGGAATCATTTCGTTGCCGGATCTGCGAGGCAAGAGCGGAAACCAGCTGTTCCGCGTCAGGAAGTTTCAGGGTCATCGAAAAAGCTCTGCAAAATGTGTTGCGCCGCCAGCTGGTCAATAAAAGCCTTTTTGCGCGCTGCTCCACTCTCGGCCAGCGACTGCTCTGCCGCGCGCGAGGTCAGGCGTTCGTCAACCAATACCGTAGGGAGCTTGAAGCGTTTTACCAGTCGCAGCGCGAAGCCGCGGCTCAATCTGCTCATCTCATGCTCGCCGCCGTCCATTTGAGTCGGGAGTCCGACCACCAGGAGCACGGGTTGCCATTCCTTAACCAACGCAGCAATTGCGTGGAAGCGCGTTTCATTTTGCGGCGACTCCAGCGTCGTCAGCGGATGCGCGATGCGCAGCGCCAGATCGCCTACCGCAACGCCGATACGCTTTGTGCCGAAGTCGAATGCTAAAACTACACCTGTTTTTCGGGGGTATACGTAGCCGGAGGCTTGAGCACGCTGTTCAATCATGAACCCCTTACTGAGAATTACGCGTGACCTGCGCCTTCGGAAAGAGTGGCGAAGCTCACACCCAGCAAATCCATCGCCGCTGCCAGACGCTCTTCCGCGGCCAAGTCGAAAATGACATTTGTCTTCGCAGGCACCGAAAGCCACGCGTTTTGTGCGAGCTCGTGCTCCAGCTGCCCCGGCGCCCATCCGGCATATCCCAGAGTAACCAGAATCTGTCGCGGCCCATTGCCGCGCCCCACCGCCTGCAGGATGTCCTTGGACGTAGTAAGTCCGAGTTCTTTGTTGACCGCAAGAGTGGATTGCCACTCGCCCAGGGGCTTGTGCAACACGAAACCACGGTCGATTTGCACCGGTCCTCCGAAATACACGGCAATGCCGCGCAGGCGGGGTTCGCCCAGCGGAATGCTGATCTGCTCGAACAACGCCTGCAGGGTCATATCAATGGGGCGGTTGACCACCACGCCTAATGCGCCCTGCTCGTTGTGCTCACAGATATAGGTCAAGCTTTTGGAAAAATAGGGATCTGCCATGTTGGGCATGGCGATCAGAAAGTGGTTCGTCAGGTTAACGCTTGTCATAGCTACATTGTAATCGTCTCGCCTGACCTTCACAAATGCGAAAACAGGCGTCTGAAACGGCGCGCTTATCAATTATCCTCGTGCGCGGCAAAGCAATCGCGGGTGCGGCAGCGCTATCCGATGGTGTTATTTTGGCGCGCGCGCAACCAGTCTTTCCAGGCGTTGAACAAGGCCGGGTTGCGCGCCGCGATCACTGAACGCTTCCATAAATCGTCCGCCCAAAAATCATCCTTTTTTAGCGAGCACATCATGCCCCCCGCCTCCTCGAGTATCAGCGAGCCCGCTGCGTAATCCCATAATTTCTGACCGCCGTGCAAATACACGTCAAAACGCCCGGCGGCGACATAGCACCATTCCAGGGTACTTGCACCGTAATTGCGTTGCGAGGAATAAGGCGGCGTTCCGGCAAGTTCCTGCGCCAGATTGCGGCTGATGCGCTTAAAGTCCACGCTTGCCATGCACTGACGTAAGTCTTTATCCGATTCATTGATGGGCAGCCTCTCACCGTTTAGGTAGGCGCCGCCGCCCTTCTCGGCATAAAACATTTCATGCGACACCGGGTCGTAAACAACCCCGAGGACGCTGCGCCCTTTGTTCATCAGCGCCACTGAAACCGCAAAATACGGAAGGCCGCTGACGAAATTCGATGTGCCGTCAATCGGGTCCACGCACCACAATCCGGAATCTCCTGCCAGCCATTGTTCCGCCTGCTGATCGCGACTCATTTCTTCTGCGAGGACCGGGCTTGGGTGAATTTCACGAAGCTTGATCGCGAGTGCTTCCTGCGCTGCGATATCGGCGTCGGTGTAGAGACTACCGTCGGCTTTCCGCTGCTGCGCCACCTGCAGGTAACGCGGCATGATTTCGGCCTGCGCTACTTCCCGCACGGCGCGAATGACCGCCTTAAGCAGCGGTTCCATGCTTCCACTTGATGGAGCAACCCATGCTGGGAATCTGTTCTCGGGGTCCCTGACCGGTGCGCGCAACCCCCAGCATCGCTTCAAACAGTTCGCGCCTAGCATCGGGTACGGCATTGGTGCGTGAGGCGTCCAGACGTCCGCGGTATTGCAGTTCCAGCTTGGTATTGAAGCCGAAAAAATCCGGCGTGCAAACCGCGCCATAGGTTTTGGCTACGTCCTGTGTTTTGTCGAGCACGTAAGGGAAGGGGAAATTAAATTGGCGCGCGACCTTTGCCATATTGTCGAACGAGTCCTCCGGATAGTCGGTCGGGTCGTTGGACATGATGGCGATGCTGTTTATGCCGTGTTCCTTAAGTTCCTTGCAGTCGCGGACGATGTGCTCGCGCACCGCCTTTACGTATGGGCAATGGTTGCAAATAAACATCACCAGTAGCCCTTTTTCGCCGCGTACATCTTTCAGGCTGTAACGCTTGCCGTCTACGCCCAGGAGTTCGAAATCCACTGCTTTCCAGCCAAAATCGCAAATCGGGGTTTGCAGGCTTACCATAGTTCGCTCCATTGATCCTTTGTTCGGTCTTTATATTATCATGCGGTTGACATTTAACTCTTTACCCTTATGACTATAGCGCGCCTTTTTCATTCCCAAAACTTGGCCTCCGGCCGCGAAATTTGTCTTGATGACACGGCTGCGCGCCACGCAGTAAGTGCGTTGCGCCTTAAGAAGGACGACGCAGTCGTATTGTTCAACGGCATGGGCGGAGAATATCCGGCGCGGATCATCGGTATCGTCAAAAATGGAGTGACGGTGCT
>Ga0335077_10013495_pt1 | contig 10215 bp, 8 predicted proteins | sample Lox_Sample_31_FD_207151 | JGI IMG/M metagenome (GOLD analysis project Ga0335077, IMG submission 207151) | Soil microbial communities from Loxahatchee National Wildlife Refuge, Florida, United States - Lox_Sample_3.1 | ecosystem: Environmental > Terrestrial > Soil > Wetlands | place: USA: Florida...
CGGATCGTCAACCGCGAGGCGGGTTCCGGTGCACGGCTCGTGCTCGACCAGGCGCTGGCCGAGTTGAAGATCGTGCCGCGGCGGATCGCAGGCTACGCGCGCGAGCTAAGCGGCCATCTCGAGGTCGCCGCCGCCATCGCGGCGGGCGAGGCTGACGCCGGACTGACGCTGCGAGTGGGGGCGGAGGCCTTCAGTTTGGATTTTGTCACAGTACGCGAAGAGCGCTATGATGTGGTCATCCTGCAACGCGAGATGGACTCGCCTCCGGTGCGTGCGATGCTCGACGCGCTGAACTCAAGCGCCTTCGCCAACGAGGTCAGGCAGCTTTGCGCATACGACACGGCGCAAATGGGACAGGTGATCGCACGCCTTAATTCCTAGGCAGCGGCGAATTCAACGATGGCGCGCGCGCCATCGAACATAAGGAGCAAATTATGGGAGCAACCACACCATCGGCAGAACGGGCGGCCGGCAGCGCGCGCTCCAGCGCGGCGCTGAATTTCCTCAAAGCTTCACCCAAGAAATTGCTTATCGGCGGAAAATGGGTGCCGGCGAAGTCGGGCAAGACCTTCGAGACCCTCAATCCGGCGACCGAAGAGGTTCTTGCGCTGATTGCCGAAGGCGACAAGGCCGACGTCGATGACGCGGTCAAGGCGGCGCGCAAGGCGTTCGAGGACGGCAAATGGTCGAAGATCGGACCGCATCAACGGGCCCGGTACCTGTTGAAGATCGCCGACCTGATCGAGCAGCACGCCGACGAATTGGCCGAGCTCGAGACGCTCGACAACGGCAAGGCGAAGACCCAGGCACGCGCGATCGACATCGCGGGCGCGGCCGAGACCTTCCGCTACTACGCCGGATGGTGCAGCAAGATCTACGGCGACACCAATCCGTCCGACCCTTCGATGTTCAACTACACGCTGCGCGAGCCGGTCGGCGTATGCGGACAGATTATTCCGTGGAACTTTCCGCTGCTGATGGCGTCGTGGAAGCTCGGTCCGGCCCTGGCCTGCGGCAATACCGTGATTCTCAAGCCGGCCGAACAGACCCCGGTCACGGCGCTTCGCCTCGGCGAATTGATCCTGGAAGCGGGATTGCCCGAAGGCGTCGTCAACATAATCACCGGCTTCGGCCCCGGCGCGGGCAGCTCGATCTCCGAGCATCCGGATATCGACAAGGTCGCCTTCACCGGCTCGGCCGAGGTCGGCAAGATCATCCTCAAGGCGTCGGCGGGCAACTTAAAGCGGGTGTCGCTGGAACTCGGCGGGAAATCCCCGAACATCATCTTTCCCGACGCCGATATGGAGCAGGCGGTCCCGAACTCGATGATGGGCGTGTTCTTCAACTCCGGCCAGGTATGTTGCGCCGGCACGCGGATTTTCGTACAGAAGGACGTCTACGACAAGTTCAACGATTCGCTCGCCAAGTTCAGCGCCGGCATGACCGTGGGCGACGGCCTCGAGCCCAGCACCATGATGGGTCCGCTGGTCTCCAAGGAACAGTTCGACAAGGTCAAGGGCTACCTTGAACTGGGCAAGCAGGAAGGCGCCCGCGTGACCGTCGGCGGCGAAGCGATGGGTGGCAAGGGCTATTTCGTGAAGCCGACCGTCTTCGCCGACGTGAACAACAAGATGCGGATCGCGCGCGAGGAAATCTTTGGTCCCGTCGCCGCGACCATTCCGTTCAAGGACGAAAACGACGCGGTGCTCCAGGGCAACGACACCGACTACGGCCTCGGGGCGGCGGTTTGGACCAGCGACGTTGGCCGCGCGCACAAGGTCGCGCGCGCGCTCAAGGCCGGCACCGTTTGGGTCAATTGCTACGGAATGATCGATCCGATCTCGCCCTTTGGCGGTTACAAACAATCGGGCTTCGGACGCGAGCTGGGCAAGTACGCAATTGAGCTTTACACGCAGATCAAGAGCGTCTATGTAAAGCTGTAGAGGGCAACCGGGTATTACGATTCGGAAGGGCGCCCTCACCGGGGCGCCCTTTCTGTTTTGCGCCCGAAAAGGGGAATTTCATCAAGCAGGATGTTTTCCGCAAGATGGCGCGAAGACGAATAGCCACTTTCGGCGGCGGATGTTTCTGGGGCGTTGAGTCCGCCTTTCGCGAACTCGACGGGGTTATCGCCGCGACCTCGGGTTACATGGGCGGCTGGCTCAAACATCCGACCTACCAGCAGGTATGTACTGACAAGACCGGGCACGCCGAAGTCGTGCAGGTCGAATACGACCCGGCGATGGTTTCGTACGAGCGGCTGCTGGATCTTTTCTGGGATATTCACGATCCGACCACGCTGAACCGTCAGGGCCCCGATATCGGCACGCAATACCGCTCGGTGATTTTCTACCACGACGTTGCGCAGAAGGCGGCGGCCGAAACCTCGCTCAAGCGTCTCGATGAAGCGGGAGAGCTCGGCGCGCCTATTGTGACCCAGATTGCTCCGGCGGCGCTATTCTATCGCGCCGAGGAATACCATCAGCGCTACTACGAGCGGATGGGTATTGCGCCGCACTGTGGTGTCCGGCGCCCGCGTATGGGCGCCGACTGAGAACCGCGCGGTCTTCAGGGAATCAGCAACAGTTTCCCCACCGACCGGCGCGATTGCAGGTAGCGCAACGCCTCGCCCGCGTCCGCCAGCGCGAGTTTCCTGCCGATCGGCACGGTCAGCTTGCCTTCGCGCGCGAGCCGGTAAACGTCTTCCAGCCCCCGCCGATGAATCTCGTGCATCGCGTACACCATCGGCACTGCGAAGCCGCTTATCTTCAACGCCTTGCTAAACAGCGTCATCGGATTGACCGGATCGGGGATGCCGCCCGCGCGGCCGTAAGTGATCAGGTGACCGAACGGCGCGAGGCATCTGAGCCCTTTCACGAGAGTGGGTTTGCCTACCGCGTCGAGGATGAGATCGACGCCGCGTCCGCCGGTCAGGCGCATCGCCTCTTCCGCGAAATCGCGCGCCGCGTAATTGATCACCTCGTCGGCGCCGAACTTCCGCACCAGCGCGATCTTGTCGTCGCTCGAGACGGTGCCGAACACACGCGCTCCCGCGGCTTTCGCGATCTGGACTGCCGCGATGCCGACTCCACCGGCCGCCGAATGAACGATCACTGTCTGTCCCGGCGTGGTCCGGTGACAGCTATGGAGCAGGTGCCAGGCGGTGAGCACGGCGATGGGGAACGCGGCGCCCTGTTCGAAGTCCATGAAGTCGGGGAGCGGAATCGCGCGCGAGCGGCGAATTCGCGTGTACTCTGCATAAGCGCCCATTCCGATATAGGCAATGCGCGCGCCGGGCGCGATGTCCTTGACGTCGGGTGCGACAGAATCGACCACGCCGGCAGCTTCCATCCCGGGCGTATCCGGGAACACGGGTTTGACCAGGTACTCGCCGCGCAGAAACAGGATGTCGCCGAAATTGATCGCGATAACTTGATTCTTGACTATGATCGTTCCCGGCTTGGGCTCGGGCTTCGGCACCTCGCGCAGTTCCATCACTTCCGCGCCGCCCAGCCGATCGAATCGGATCGCTTTCATCTATCGCGCCTCGTCCTGTGTCTTCGAAAGAAGTGGATGCTTCTCGCGCGGAGCCGAGGTTACGCGCGCGTCGCGGGTGCGATCACCGAGTCCAGGAACTCAACCGACCTGAGCTTGCGATCGACCACCGACGCGATGGAGCGCGCGATCGCGAGCGCGCCGTCGGCGCCTGCCGCCGGCGCCGAGGTGGCCGCGGCCAGCGGCATCCGCTGCAAATCGGCGAGCGCCGCCGCACTGGCCGCGCTCAGCCGGATGCTGCCCTCGGGTGCGTTGTCGCGGCATCGCGCGCAAACGATTCCGCCTCGCCCGATGATGAAGTACACGGCCGGCGCGCCGGTCTGGCTCTCGCCGCAGACGCGGCAGCGGTCGAACTCGATTCCGAACCCGGCCCATCGGAACATCTGGAGTTCGTAGGCCTGACGCAGCGCGGCGCCGGCCTCGCCCGCGCCGAGCGCAGAGAGCGCTTCGGCCAGCAACCGATAAGCGCCCGACGCTTCCGCATCCTCGGAGGTCAACGCGTCGGCCAGATCGAGCATGTAGGCGCCGAGCGCGAGGCGGCCGAGGTCATCCTCGAGACGAAAAGGCTCGAGGCCGGCCGCTTCGGCGCGCGTGATGAAGACCAACTGGCCATGCGGGCGGCGACGAAAATACAACATCACGTGCGAGAACGGCTCGAGCCGATGCTCGAAGCGCCGGCGCGACGCCTTGGCGCCCTTGGCAATGCCGCCGAGCTTGCCCGCCTGCTCCGTGAGCAGGGTGACGATGCGATCGGACTCCATGTAGTCGCGCGCGCGGAGCACGATTGCGGGGGTCGATTCCTCGGCTGGCATCGGCGAGCGCTCTCTTCGGCTGCGGCCTAGATCCGGCGCAGCATCGACTGCTGAATTTCCTTGACCTGCGAGCGCATCGCTTCCAGCCCCTGCATCGTGCGTCCGCTCTCGGCCGCTTCGCGCACCAGGTGATCGAAGCGCACCAGGATGTTGGCGATCTTGGTGTGGGCTTCGACCAGCGCGCGGCTGCGGAGTTCGTCGCTCTCCCACGCCCGCTCGGCGTAGTCGCGCAATTCCTGACTCTGGATCAGGAGCTCGCGCGCCTGCTCCTCGTAGCCCTTGACCAGGCGATAGAGCGCGTCGCGGACTTTCGGATGCTCCTCAGGGTCCTTCCAAAGCACGTGCTCGAGAAAGCCGAGGTCGTCCTCGGTGACGGCCGCGCGGCCGGAGAGCAAGGCATGCGCGCGCAGCACGTCGAGCGAATTGCGCCAGCGCCGGTCGGAGACCACGATTTGCTGGCGGCCGAGCTCGCGGCGGAGCTCGCCGATGGCAGTGAGCACGCCGCCCGGGATCGCGACCGCGCGGGTCTGCGCGCGCATCTCGTCGAGGTCGGCAAAGCTCAGCGTGGTGCGCGCGGCGGGACGCGTCCCTTCGAGCATCTTGAGGAAGCGGAACTCCTCGGTGATGTAATCGACGGTGAAGCGCAGCATGAAACGATCGTAGAGCGCGGTCAGCTCTTCCTCGTCGGGCAGCTCGTTGGAGGCCCCGAACAGCGTGATGAGCGGCACGCGCACGCGCTCGCGTCCGTTGTGGAACAGGCGCTCATTGATGATCGTCAAGAGCGCGTTGAGAATCGAGGAGTTGGACTTGAAAATCTCGTCGAGGAAGGCGATGTGCGCCTCGGGCAGCTTGTGCGCGGTGACGCGCCGGTAGTCGTCATGCTCGAGGCCGCTTAGGCTGACCGCGCCGAAAATCTCCTCGGGCGTGCTGAACTTGGTGAGCAGCCACTGGAAATAGTTTGCGCCCTCGATGCGCCGGCAGAGCTCGTCCGACAGCATCGACTTGGCCGTGCCCGGCGGCCCGATGATGAGCACGTGGCTGCCCGAGAGCAGCGCGCAGAGCGCGCCGTCGATAAGATCGGCGCGTTCCTGGAAACTGTGGTTGAGTTCCTCGCGGATGCGCGCGAGGCTGGCCGCCGCGTTTGACATCGCTACCAGACAATTCTTAGCAGACCGCGCCCGCGCGCGCACGACAGGCGCCGACATCCTGCACTTGCCGGGGATGACCGCAGGGGCTAGAAGGGATCAAACACTGCGCGGCGCAGGTTCGGCAGGAGGACGGCAATGGAAAAGGCGTTGGCAGGCGTAAAGGTCCTCGATCTGACGCAGTTCGAGGCCGGTCCTTCATGCACCGAGATGCTGGCGTGGTTGGGCGCCGACGTCATCAAGCTCGAGGCGCCGGGCAAGGGCGAGCAGGGGCGGTGGCAGCTGAGCGAGAAGCAGGGCCTCGACTCGCACTACTTCATGCTGCTCAACGCCAACAAGCGCTCGATCACGCTCAATCTCAAAGACGATCGCGGCAAGAAGATTTTCGTCGAGCTGCTGAAAAGCGTCGACGTGCTGTCGGAGAATTTCTCGCTCGGCACGCTCGAGAGCTGGGGCTTTGGATGGGAGCGGCTGCGCGAAATCAATCCGCGCCTCATCTATCTGACCATCAAGGGCTTCGGCACGTACGGCCCGTACAGCAAATACAAGAGCTTCGACATGATCGCCCAGGCCTCGGGCGGCGCGATGGCGCTGACCGGCACGCCGGAGACCCCGCCGCTCAAGCCCGGGCCGACTATCGGCGACACCGGCACCGGGATGCACGCGGCGATCGGCGTGCTGGCCGCGTATATCCAGCGCGAGCACACCGGCAAGGGGCAGAAAGTCGAGCTCTCGATGCAGGATGCGATTCTCAATTTCTGCCGCGTGCCGATGATGGGAACGTACATCACGCACAAGCCAGTACCCCGGATGGGTAATCGCATCACCGCCGGCGCGCCCGCCGACACTTATCCATGCGCTCCGGGCGGCCCCAACGACTACGTCTATATCCTGTGCACGACGCCGGAGATGTGGACGGGTCTGTGCAACGTGATCGGACGCCCGGAAATGGCCGTCGATGAGCGTTTCAAGGATCGGCGCTCGCGCCTGCAGCATATCGAAGACCTGACTGCGGCGATCAGCGCCTGGACCGGCCAACACACCAAGCATGACGTGATGAGAATCCTAGGCGAAGCGGGCGTTCCCTGCGGCAAAGTGCTCGACAGCGTCGAGCTGCTCAACGACCCGCATCTGCGCGAACGCGGCATGGTCGTCACCGTGCCGCATCCCACGCGCGGCGAGTTCACGATGCCGGGATGCCCGGTGAAGCTCGAGGACTCTCCGGTCGAGGTCAAGCGGGCGCCGCTGCTGGGCGAGCACAATAATCAGGTCTTTTCCGAATACCTGGGCTTCGACGCCGCCGAGGTCGAGCGGCTCAAACAGGAAGGCGTGATCTAGGGGCGCATGCGGCGGCGCGCTCCGCGTTCCTCCTGTTGTTGAGTGCATCCTAACCTTGGCGCCGGCGGTTACATCGACGGATCTTTTCGACGCGGCCGATTTCCTCAAACGAGAAGGACCCGGCCTGCTGCGTGCCTTCATCCGCAGCCATCGCGGCGCGGTCTCTGCCGACTTACGCTTCGAGGCGATGTTTTCCCGGACGGCTTCGGCGACCGACGGCGAGGCGCGTTCGGCCCAGGAAGGAGAGAGCGCAGGTTTCAGCGTCAGCGTGCGGGTGGACGAGCGCTCGGGCGCGCCGGGGATGACGAGCGCTTCCGGTACAAGTCAGACCGGAGTCGAAGTCGGCCGCCTGGCGCTACGCCCGGGGCGGCTTGTGGCGGCAATCCGTGCCGCGCTTGGCGAGGCTTACGAGCGCGCGCGCCTGGACGCGCGCGAAAAGGCCGCGCTCATCCGCGCGCTGAGCGGGAATCCGGCAAATTCGGCGCGTGTGCGAAGCCTGCTTGGCGCGCCGCTTGCGCCGCGTGCCGCCGTGCATGATCAGATCGCGGCGGTCTACCGGCGCGACCCGCGCACGCTCGATCCGGGCGAGATCGGCCATCTGTGCCGCGAGGCCTCGGCGCGGGTCGCCGCTCTGGGTAGCGAGATCGCCTTCAACGCGGTCGCGGCGCTCAGCGAATTGCGCGAGGAAATATTCGCCGGCAGCGACGGCACGCTGATCAGCCAGGGCTTCGCGTTTTCGCAGGGCGATTGCTACATCGTCGCGCAAAACGGCGACGGCCATCAGGAGATCTACGACACGATCGGCCAGCAGCGCGGGCTCGAGTGTCTCTCCGACGGATGGCGCGGCGAGCTGATGCCCAATCCCGACCTTGGGACGTTCGCGCTCGAGCTCGCGGGCGAAGCGCGCGAATTGGCCGCGGCGCCGGTGCTGAAGCCTCCCGAGGCCGAAGTGACCGTGGTCACCGATCCGCATTTCAACGCGCTGGTCTCTCACGAGATCATCGGCCATCCGAGCGAAGCGGACCGCGCGCTCAAGATGGAAGCGGCGTACGCGGGACGCAGCTGGTTTCTGCGCTCGCTCGACAATAGCGAGGTCGGCCGCGAGGTCGGTTCGCCGCTGATGAGCGCGTGCTCCGATCCCGGCCTCGACGGCTACGGCCAATATCGCTACGACCATGAGGGAACGCGCGCGCGGCGCGTGATGCACGTGGAAAAAGGCGTGTTCCGCGGCTTTCTCAACTCACGCGAGACGGCTGCGGTGCTCGGCGTCGAGCCCAACGGCTCGGCGCGCGCGAGCGAAGTTTTTTACGTGCCGCTTATACGCATGTCGAACACCTTCCTGATGCCCGGCGAAAGCGATCCGCAGCGGATCATCGCCGACGTCGAGCACGGCTACTACGTTTGCGGCAGCGCGGTCCCGTCGATAGCTGAATCGCGCGAGAACTTCCGTATCTCGGCGCGCCGGGTTTACGAAATCGACCACGGGCGACTCGGCCGGCTTTACCGCGCCGGCAGCGTTATCGCCGACTCAAAGGATTTCTTCATGAACGTGGACGCCGTGGGCAACGATCTGCGGTTGATCGCGATTCCCAACTGCGGCAAGGGGCAGCCGATGCAGGTCAAGCGGATGTCCAACGGCGGGCCGACGATGCGCTCGCGCGCGCGTCTGGGCGGGGGCTAACGGCCGGCGATGCGCGAGGCGGCGGAGCTCAAAAAGTTCGTGCGCGAAGCGCGTGCGATGCTCACGCGCGAGAGCGACGTCGCGGAGTTCGAGATTTACTGCGTTTCGGCCGAGCATCGCGTGGCGCGGATCGCCTACACCTCTGACATCCCCTCGCGCGGTGTGGAGGAGCTCAAGTCGCATGTGGCCGACGGCTTCACGCTGCGGATCGTGATGCGCCGCGACGGGCGCGAGATCGGTACCGCGAGCGAGGCGGGGGATCTGACGACCGAAGCGCTCCGCATGGCGCTTGAGCGCGCACGCCGCGCTGCGCTGGTCGACCCGCATTTCCCGGGATTGCCCCGCGCGCCGCGCAAGCTTGCGCCCGGCGGTGCCGCCGGCGCGGCGGCGGGCGGCCTGATGCGCGCCGGCGACGGAGCGCTGGTCGAATCGGCATGGCAAATCGTAAGTGGCGCGCTCGAGGCTTTCGCCAGCGCTCCGGCGGTCGCGAGCCGTTCTGGTCCCGGCCTGGTGCTGGGCGGCGACGTCTCGATTATGCGCGACCGGATGGCGCTTGCGAGCTCGAACTTTGACGACGTGCGCTCGGAGGCCGGCGCGCACTTCACCTGCATGGTGACGGCGCTGGTCGAGTCGCTCGGCGCCAAGGGCTCCGCATCGGCGCTCGGCACGACGCCGGGCGGGATGCGCGCGGCGGCGGCGCGAGCCGGGCGCGACGCGGTCGCGCGCGCGCTCGCGCTCGGCGGCGGCGAACGGCCGCCGGGCGGAATATACCGCGTGGTGTTCGGCCCGCAGCCGGTGGCGGAGATACTCAACTACATGGTGATTCCCTCGCTTTCGACCGGCGCGTTTCACGCCGCGAGTACAGCATACCACGGGCGTTTCGGCGCGGAGGTGATGGATCGGCGACTGACCCTGATCGACGATCCCGCGGCTGCGCGCGGAGCGATTCGCCGCCGCCTCACCTGCGAGGGACTGCCGGCGCGCCGCACGGTGATGGTCCGAGACGGACGGCTGGTCGGTCTGCTATCGAATTTCTACGACAGCCATCGCCTTGCTACCGACGAGCATCGCGCTGAGAAGCTGGGCCCGCTCGGCGCTGCGCAGACGAGCTTTCCGCCGCACAGCGGATATCGCCTTGGCGAGAGCGCAGTCCGGCGTTTCGACGCCAACACCGGATCGGGCGCGACCAACGTGATCCTGCGCGCGCATGCAGGAACGAGCGAGCGCGAACTGATCCGCGCGGTTGGCGACGGCCTGTACGTCGGCCGCGTCTGGTACACCTATCCGATCAACGGCCAGCGTGCGGGCGACTTTACCTGCACGGTGAGCGGCGACTCCTACCTGATTCGCAATGGCGTGCTGGCGGCGCCGCTTGCGCCCAACGCGCTCAGGATCAACGCCAACATCGAGCAGGTTTTTGCGCATCCGATCGGCGTCGGCAAGCGCGCCGAACCGGCGCTCGTGTGGGGCGCGCCCGAGGCGTATTACACAAGCGCGATCGCGGCCGACCAGATCCCGTTCGCCGCGATCGAGGCGTCGCAGTCCGCGATGGAATAGAGAATCGGCCCAAACCGCATAACCGGGGTCCTGCGCAGCGAATCGGCGCGCGAAGTTAGGGGAAGCTCTGTTAGTGCGCCACGAAAGGCGCTGGTGTCCAGCGGATGAAAGTTCCGCTGGAGAAGTT
>Ga0335077_10013496_pt1 | contig 10215 bp, 5 predicted proteins | sample Lox_Sample_31_FD_207151 | JGI IMG/M metagenome (GOLD analysis project Ga0335077, IMG submission 207151) | Soil microbial communities from Loxahatchee National Wildlife Refuge, Florida, United States - Lox_Sample_3.1 | ecosystem: Environmental > Terrestrial > Soil > Wetlands | place: USA: Florida...
ATACCTTGCCGCAGGCCCAGGGCTTTCGACCGGCCCATAGCGGGCAGTCCTGTGCCGCTGTATGGCTGTGCAGCGATTTCTCGGGAAGCGATTGATAATCATCGATTTATAAGACTTATACAGTGGGACAGCCGGGAGGGGCCTTTTTTTTCACTCTTTACTGCTGGCGCCGGGTTCAAGAGGCCGGTGCGCACAAACTCCCTGAATGGATGCCATCGTTCGGGTAGAGTTCCACGGGCTCATTTTGCATACTCCAGTGATCCAAATCCATTCTGCGCCAACAGGCCGATATTCTCTGCACCGAAGATTGCGGCTAAGTCCTGTCAATTCAGCCGAAGAAGAATCAGCCTATTGACCGGGATGGCTGTTCGGCGGTCCGTCGTTCACTTTGCCGGTTCTAATTCCGCAGCCCTGGCGCGTTCTGCGGCAGCATCCTGGGTGCGGCCCTGGCGCTCGTACGCGATGGCAAGCTGCCGGTGCGGCTCTGCGAAAGTGGCATCGGCAGCGATGGACTCCTGGTAGCGCGAGACGGCGTCGGCGATCTGGCCGCGCAGCAAGGCCTGGTTTCCGGCGTTGAGCGAGAAATTTGCGCGCTGCCGGTTGACCGCGGCTCGGCTCAGTTCGGCGCCCTGGCGCCGGTAATCGGTGGCCCGCGCGCGGAGGTCTTTCATCTGGCCGCGCAACTGCGCAGCTTTCTGCGCATCGCCTGCGGCCTCGGCCGCATCCGCCTGTGGCGACAGATTGGCCGCCTGCTCCGAGAGCACTCCTGCGAGCGTAACCATCGGGCCCGGCTGGCCCGGTTGCAGCGGAATCGCCTTCTCCAGCGCCTCGGCCGCCTCGTCCAGCTTGCCGTTCTGCTTCAGCGTGCTGCCAAGGATCGCCCAGGCATTGCCGTTGTCGGCGCGCAGGGCAACCGCCTTCCTCAACTCGACGACCGCTTCGTCCAGCTTGCCCATCTGCATGTAAGTGATGCCGAGGGTGTAGGGCGGGTCTTCGAGGTTCGGGTCCATCTCGCCGGCCCGCTTCAGCTCGGCGACCGACTCATCCAGCCGGTCCTTGAACTTGTACGCGAGGCCGAGGTCGTAGTGGATCTGCGGATCGTTGGGATCGAGTGCGAGCGCGGCCTTGAAGTCCTCGATAGCCTCGTCGAACGCCGACAACTGTACGTGCGCGACGCCCCGGTTCTTGAAAACTGCCGGGTCTTTTGGATTCTCTCTTTCCGCACGCGCCAGGTACTCGAGTGAATCTTTCGCGTTCCCGGTGAGCGTCAGTGCCAGGGCCAGATTGGTCAGCAAGCCTGCGTTGTGCGGGTCGGCTGCGAGCGCCTTCTCGAACCATGGGATGGCCTCCTGCTGCCGGCCGAGCCGCTGCAGGCTCATGGCCAGGTCGGCGGCTGCGCCCGGCAAACCGGGGTTGAGCTTGAGGGCCTGTTCAAAGGCCGGCTCGGCGGATTCGTCGTGCTCCGCGGCGGCAAGGCTGCGCCCATACTCGAGGAACGCGTCGGGACTGGGAGGGTCCGCTCGCGTGGCAGCCGCCAGGATGTCAAGCGACGCCGCGAGATCATTCTCTTGCCGGTACAGAACTCCGAGATGAACCCGCGCACGGGTGTAGGAAGCATCGGCCGCAAGCGCCTTTTCGAATGACTGCCGTGCATCGCCCCAATTCCCCATCTGCGCCTGCACGGTGCCGATGGCATCCGCCAGATCGGCGCGTACGCCGGTAATTCTTTCCTCTTTTGCGAACTGCTCCAGCGCCTCGGCACGTTTGTCGGCCGCGGCCAGCGCGCGTGCATAGTTATCGTAAAAGGCAGGCCCAAGCGTTGGCTGGCCGGGACGAGCCGCCAGCCGCGCCGCCGCCTCGAAGTGAGGAATCGCCTTTGCCGGCTGACCCGATTGCGCAAAGGCGTATGCCAGGTTCGTCTCGATTGCCTGGTCGTTCGGCTTCAGGCGCGCGGCCGCTTCCAGCTCCAGGACGGCTTCCGCGGCCTTGTTCAATTCGAGCAGGACAACGCCCAGGGCCTCGCGCCCTTCGGGAATCTGCGGAGCGAGGCGCACAACCTGGGAAAACTGCGCACGCGCTTCCTCCAGTTGGCCCGCCTGCTGCGCGGCATACCCGGCGCGAAACGCGGCGTCGGCTTTCTTTAGAGCGTCGGGAACCGGAACAGGCGCGGTCTGGGCGGTAGCCTGGATCACGGACAAAACTGCGAAGAGAATGACAGCGCCGCGGTCCGGGAACCCGTTCCCGCTCCCTCGTTTCCCTGGTCGCCTGGTCCCTGCCAGGGCTCCCGACGAGCCGCTTTTGCTCGCTGGGACGGCTTGGTCCCGGTCTCTCATCACTTCCCCGCCGGCTTGGGATCGCCCTGGTGCTGGAGCTCGACCACCAGCTTGAACTGGCGGTTGGCCTCCGCGAGCTGACCGATGGCCTTGTATGCCTGGCCCAGCAGGTTGTGAGTGATGTAATTGGACGGATCCATCTTTTCGGCGCGATCGAGATAGTGCAGCGCCTGGATGGGCTGCTTCAACTTGAGAAACGTTTGTCCCAGGAGGATGTAGGGGCCGGTGGAGTTCGGCTGAAGCAGGACCGCGCGATTCAGCGCCTGCTGCGCTTCCGGATATTGGCCGCTGCGCAGGTAGGCGTCGCCGAGGCGGCTGTAGGTCTCGCCGTCCAGGGGATTGACCTTGCGTTCGGCCTCAAGTTCGCGAATCGCGCTGGGAAGATCGCCTCTGGCCAGGGCCGCTTCTCCAAGCAGTTCGTGGGCGAGTGGCAGAGAGGGATTCAGCTCAAGCGCCTTGTTGGCCTGGACGGCGGCCTGGTCGCGCATCTCGCGGCGGAGAAAGAGCCGGCCGGCGAGCAGGTACGCCTCGGGCGAATCGGGCGCAAAGCCGTACTGCGTGGCAAAGGCGCGGCGGGCGTCGTCGTAACGGGCCACATCGGCGTAGCACAGGCCCAGCACGTATTCGGGATCGATATTCGCGCGCTCCACCGAGGCATGAGCTTTTTCAAGCAGCGGGATGGCTTCAGCCGGATGGCCGGTGCGGAACAGACTCACGCCGTGCATCTCGATCGATTCGCGGTCATTCGGATCCTGGGCAGTGGCCTTCGTGAATGCATCAATCGCCTGCGCGAACTGCTCGCGCTGATACAAGATGATCCCGCGCAGCCGCTCCACGCCGGCGGGTTCGGGCGATTGCGCCGCGAGCTGTTCCAGAACCGCCATGGCCTGGTCGAGACGGCCGCGTCCGGCCAGGTCCTGTGCCGTTTCAAAAGTGGGAGCTGTGCCTTGATCTCCTGGCGCAGGCGCCGGAGGCTTCGCTTCCTGCGCGAGCCCACAAACCGGCAAACATACGAGAACCAGTGCAATCGACAACACTCGATGCATACAGGAAGACCTGTGTTTCAGTGTAGTCCTTTGATTTGATCGTTTCGTCGGTCCGAAGACTTCAACGAAAGAGGGGAGCCGAAGCTCCCCTCTCGGTTATGCGGCTCCTCGCAAGCTAGAACTGAACGCGAAGAGAGAAGGTGAGATACCGCGGAAGGGAGCCCTGGCCGGAGGTGCTGCTGCTGATCGGCCCGTTGGTGAAGATATTGGTTGTATTCGGATTGGCGGCATTGATGTGGTTAAACGTGTTGAACGTGTCGAAACGGAAGATCGTCGCGACCTGTTCCCAGATTACGAAGGTCTTCGAGAGCGAGATGTCGGCGTTGAAGAACGTCGGGCCGGTGTAGTTGTTGTTGCCCGCGTTTCCAATGACGTCCAGTCCCGGGAACGAGAACACGCCGCCCGTGGCCGGCTGCGGTTGCCAGAACGACCGGGTATGCGAGATCGGATCGAAACTGGTCAGGCTGGTTTTGAGCCGGCCATTGGCGTTGGGACGGCACGGCGCCGCCGATCCGCCGGTGTTGTGATTGCAGTCCTGGTTGCCGCCGAAGTTGCCGAAGCTGACGCCGAACGGCAGGCCCCCCGACCAGTTGACCACGGCACTGATCTGGTATCCGCCGATCAGGTAATCCAGCGCTCGAGGAACGTTGGCGGCATACTGCTTGCCCCTGCCAAACGGCAGATCGTAGCTGCCATAAGCCACAAGCTGCTGCCTGCGCACGTTGCTGTCGCGGTAGTGGGTGACGACATGGCTCCAGGTCCAGTAGCCGTTGGCGTCGGCGAACGCGCTGGCCCACTGGTAGTTGATGGTGGTGGAAAGACCCTTCGACATCGTCTTGGCAAGGGTCACCTGCAACGCGCTGAATTCAGTGTTCTGGTCGTCGCCGTAGTAGGCGATATTGCTGGTCCAACCGCACTGGCCGGCAGTGAGAAATGGATCACTATCCACCGTCTGCAGGTCTGCCAGCGCAATGTAGTTCGCATCGCCGCAGGCCGTCCTCGTCCCCGCATAGTAGCGTTTCAGAAGACGTGCGTTGGATACTCCACCGTCGGCAGCGATTCCATTTGAGGTGGACGAAATATTGGGCGCCGCCGGATCCCAGTGCAGGGTCTGCCCGTTCCGGCTGTACTGCCCGGGCAGGAACAGCGCCGATTCGTTGGGATCGGTGTTGTTCTGGTCGGTGTCGCCCAGCGTGTGTGTACCCTTGTTGGCGACATATGCCATCGTGAATGACAGTGTCGGGGTGATGGACCGCTGGAACGACAGGTTCCATGCATCGATGGTCGGGAAGTTCAGCGGATCGGGCCTGGCCTTCGCGGCTACCTGGTACACCTGCGCCGGGAGCAGGCCGTTGGAAGGAGTGGTCGGGAAGACGAACGCCGGAGGCCCTTGTGAGAGGGTGAACGGCAATGCGCCCGTGGTTCCGCTTGAATTCAGGCTCTGGTTGGCAAGGACGGGCAGGTTCTGCGTCACCACGTGGCCGAAGATCGATCCAAACACGCCTGTATCGAAGCTGCGTCCGTAGCCGGCGCGGATCACCGTTTTTTCGTTGGGTTGCCAGGCAAGTCCGATGCGCGGATCGAACATCTTGCCGTAGCTGATGCTCCATCCCATGTTGGAGCCGATGCCGCCGACACCCGCCACGTGCATGTAGCCGTCGCTAAGCTTCATGAGCGAGCCGTTGCCCGGGGCATTGACCGATTCCGGGAAATAGAGCTCGTAGCGCAAGCCCAGATTCAGCGTCAGGTTCCGGGCTGCGCGCCAGGTGTCCTGCACGTAGAAGAAGTTGCGCGGCTGGTACTCCTTGGCGTTGGTCGATACCGACACGTAGCGGCCGAAGTTGTTCGATAGGCCCAGAACGAAGGTTGCCCATCCCAGTCCGTTCGAGCCGTTGGCCGAAGTCGGACCGTTTGCGTCGGTGAACAGCCCGGCGCGGTCGGTATCGGAAGGCACGCGCAGGTTGTGGGCATAGCGCAGGTCAACTCCGATTTTCACCGAGTGGTTGCCCCAGATCTTCGTCCAGTTGTTGACGATCTGGTACTGGTTTTCGTCCTCGTCCAGCGGGCAGTTGCAACGGTTGATGTTCAGGCCGGCCCCGAAAACCGGCTGGGTTCCGCTGAATGGAAACTTGATCTGCCATCCGGGTGCGCCGGCCGTAAACGCGTTTCCCGTGTTGATGCCCGGGATGCCCCACGCGTTGGCGAGCTCCGCTGTGCTGTACTTGGAGTCCTGGACGTGGTAGCGGTAGTAGCCGAAGCGCCAGTCGGTGAGCAGGTGCTCATTGATGGCAATGTCCATGCCCGATGCCAGGCTTTCGTTCGTACCCTTGGAATCGCCGCCGTAGCCGCCGATGCCGAATCCCGGACCGCCCGCATCGCCGAACATCACCTTGCCGGAGAGAGTATCGGTAAAGCGGGAGAATCGCCCGAAGGCATGCATCTTTTCATTGATCGTGTAGTCGCCGCGAATGGTCCACTGGTCGCTGTTGAAGAGGCCTGTACCGCCCTCAGAGTAGTTGTTCTCAACGGCCCCCGCGCCGCCCGTGTTGGGAGCATAAGGCTGCAAGAGCTTGAACAGGGTCATGGCCGGCGCCGACAACATCGAGTTGGGAATGATGTTGTTGCTGAAATCCGGTCCACTACCGGTGTTATTCGTCAGCAGCGGCTTGCCGCCGAGTTGGCTCGCGTAGGCCGTCGCATACTCGCTGAAGTCGCATCCGTTGCCGCTGAGGCAAGTGGAGATCAGGTTCTGCGTCGGCACCGTGTTGCTGCTCGACGTGCCGACCTTCTGGCGCTGCCCTTCGTAGTTGCCAAACATGAAGAACTTGTCGCGGAGGACGCGCCCGCCAATCGATCCGCCAAAGCGGTTCTTCAGTCCCGGAGGAATAGCATTGGGGCCCGGCTGCTGCGTGTACGGATCGCGGGCCTGGTTCGCGTTGCCTGTGCGGAAGTCGTACGCGCTGCCATGGTAGGCGTTCGTACCCGAGCGGGTCTGAGCGGTCACGACCGCGGATACGGCCTTGCCCAATTCGGCGTCGAAGTTCTGGGTCGTGATCTTGGTCTCGGTCACCGCGTCCATGGCCGGATTGATGACGATGATTCCCAGGATCGGGTCCTGGTTGTCGGTGCCGTCCAGCTCGAAGGCGGTTCCGCCGAACGCCTGGCCGTCCACCTGGATCTGCTGCGATCCCTGCGGATTTTCATCGGCGGCGTGCGACCAGCCCAGCTTCTGGGCTCCCGGAAGGAGCAGTTGCAGGTTGGTGAAGTTCTGGTCCCCGACCGGGAGACTCGACACCTGCTGCTGGTCGAAAACCGTGGCCACATCGGCGCGGTCGGTCTTTAACTGAGGCTCTTGATCGGCATTGACCTGAACCGTTTCGGTGTCGCCACCCACGTCCATGGTGGGGTCGATGCGCGGAGCCGTATCGGCCTGAACCGTGATGCCTTTAGTCTCAAAATTTTTGAAACCCTTGGCTGTGACTTTGAGGTCGTAAACGTCAGGAATGAGGTGGGGGACGCTGTAGTCGCCGGATGCATTGGAAGTAGTGGTTACGACTGTGCCTTTGGCCTCGTCTGTGACGGTGATTATGGCGTCAGGTACTGCCGCACCGCTCTTATCGGTCACGGTGCCGAAGAGCGACCCGTAAATCGCCTGGGCCCTGGCCGGCGTAACCAACAGCAAACTCGCGCAGGCAAATAACGCCAGCGCGATGGCTGTGCGAAGCATTCTGTTCATGCGGTCTCCTAAAAAAGCGCGTGTTACTTTTGTCTGAACTTGTGATGTATTGTCCGGCAGTTAGCGACTGCTACCGGCATTTCAGGCTACCCCTGCCGCGATGACTGGGGTCGCGAAATCCCAGGAAGCGACTTTCCGAAGTGGAAGAGACACGGAATCGAAAAAAAGGGCTATCCCAGAGCAATCGAAACGATACTGAAAAGCATGGCTTCGTGTCAACGCGTAAAACTCCCATGCGTGGCGAATAGCGGGCGAAGGAAGTCGCGCCAGAAATTGGTCGCACTCCCGGCTGCGTGAATCCCCTAAGACCATGAATCCTCGACACATGCTCTAAAGCGATTTACCAACCAGCGTGGGCGGGGATCAGCGGAACGATGCAGATTACGCCCGCGATCCAGAGGAGCAGATCCCTTCGACGGCGGTGCCTCCGTGGTAAACCATTTTTGAGATGAGCGCCGGTCTGTGGACGGTGAACTTACCGTCCGCCGCAGGTCTCCTTCCCGCTCTGAATCTTGACCATGAATTGGTGCGCTTTGGTTTCATCGGGAGCAAATTCCAGGAGCCGGGTAAGCGCCTCGATAGCTCCGCGGCGGTCTCCGGTCTCGCATTCCACGATTGCCAGGTTCATTCCGGCGCCGATTTGCACCGGGTCGTGGTTGAACGCCGCTTTCCAGAGGCGTTCCGCCGCGGCATACTCGTGCCTGGTGGCCCGGATGAGTCCCAGATCGCCGAGCGCCGTCGAATCGTACGGGTTGGCCCGGATGGCTTGCTCGTACTCGTCGGCTGCCGTATCGGGATGCCCGGTCACCTGCTCGAGAAAGCCCAACCGGCTGTGGAGCTCCGGATCGCCAGCTGCTCCTCCCGCCTCCTTTTCCTCCCGGCGCAGCAGCGTGAGAGCCCGACCCGTCGCTTCCCGGTCGCCGCGGACCGCCATGTCGGCGTAGGCGAGGCCCAGCTCGCGATCTCCCGGTGGAGAGCTGCCGACTGCTTCCAGGAGTCCTGATTCGCCCGGGGCCGGGGACCTCTCCGGAATCCGTTTCCGAATCAGGTGATCGGTCACCTGTTCGTGCGCAATATCGGTCGATGCGGAACGCGCCATGTGACACGCAGTGCAGTCAAGGTCCTCGGGATGATGTTTCACGAGGGTTGGCTCACTGTGGCATTGCAGACATCGTTGCCGGTAATACATCGTCCGCTGCTCCGGGGAAGGAGAGCCGTGAGGATCGTGGCACGAGGTGCAGGTCAACCGTTCCCCGGATTTCTTCCTGCATTGGCTTTCCAGAAGCGCTTCAAACTGGCTGGTTGCCCGCCCTCCCGATCCCTTTTCGCTGCGGTACACAAAGAAATCTGCGTAGTCGAAGAGATTGTCGCCGGGGCGAAAGTCCTCGGTTTTCTTTCCGAAGCGGTCGACCGCCGTCTCTCCTTCGAGGTGGCAATTCAGGCATACCGAGTCACGCCGCACCGGTTCCAGCGCGTCCAGCTTCAGCATCGCGACTTTGCCCTGGGACGTCACGTGCGCCGATGCCTCGCCGTGACACTCTTCACAGGTGATGCCGCCGACCGCGAACGGAGCCCCGGCATAATGGTTGCGCGCGTCAGGCAGCGAAGATGCCACCCTCGACGCATGGCAATGGAGGCATCCGGGATCGACCGGCATGGTCAAGGGCATTTCCCGGTCAGAGAGATGGTTGGGCGCCATGTCCCACTGACGTTTCTTCGCGTACCAGTTGATCGGGGCTTCGAACCAGTATCCGTCCCGCTCGAAGAGAAATGTCCGGCCACGTTTGCCGGATCCAATGTAGAAAAGCAGTTCCTGGCGGCCGTTGATGGGGTTCACAGAACCGTCCCGTTCGTAGCTCATCCAGACGGTGCGGCCTTCGGTGAACAGGCGATAGTGCACGCCGGACGCCGCGTGTCGAAAATCCGCGGGGATTGCTCCGTCGATTGCGGGTCCGCTTGCGTTGGCCATCGGAGTTTTGCGGTAGCGCTCGTAGAGCTCGCGATGGCACGGAGCGCAGGCGACGTTTGGATCGGCCTCGGCTGCACGCACAGAATTCTGTTGCCGGAACCACGCACAACCAGCCGCCAGGAGAACGAGTGTGAAGCCGAACCGAAGCGAGTGATACAAGAGACACACATCCGCCGGTCATCGCCGCCGTTCTGCAACCGCGATATGTACGGACGTAAAAAATGCAAGCTTGTTTAACTGGCTCTGTCACATTTTGGAGAAATATTTGAATTAATTAGACTACGCTCACACTTCAAGTCGAGATGACATACCGCGGTCCAGGAGCCACAACTAAGATTGGTTTCGGATATGGACGGAGTACTGCCGCTGTTCGTCGACCGCCTCTCCACGCCGATCGGCGACATGGTGATCGTCGCCGACCGGGAGGGAAACCTGCGCGCCACCTTCTGGACCGACCACGAAGGGGAGTTACGTGCGGTCCTTCAGCGCTATTACCCGGGTACGCCCATCGAGCTCGAACCGGCGGCAGACCCGCACGGAGTCACCAGCGCCATCCGCGCCTACTTCGCCGGCGACCTGCATGCCATCGATACGCTGCCCGTAAAGACCGGCGGCACGGCATTTCAGCGCGAGGTGTGGCGGGAATTGCGACTCATTCCATGCGGAACGACGATCTCCTACGCGGAATTGGCGCGGCGGATCGGCCGCCCGGCAGCCGTCCGAGCGGTCGGACTCGCCAATGGCGCCAACCCGGTCGGCGTGGTCGTGCCTTGTCATCGGGTGATCGGCTCCAACGGATCACTCACCGGTTATGGCGGTGGCATCGAGCGCAAGCGTTGGCTCCTCGACCACGAGCGGCAGCTGCGGCTATCGACTCGATGATCTGGGCCCCGCCGTTGGGACCGTGGGAATTGTGACAGGACGCTCTGTTTCCGCTTCACCGTCCGCCAGGCACAATGCTACGATTGCCCTCCCCCGGTGGAATCTCAATCAGAAAGGAGCAGAATCGGGAGGTCGCGGACTCCGCAGACCTTCCTTCTGTCGGGTTTCCACTTATGACGCCTGAATGTTCAGCGTACCGAGGTGGATTCTTTTCCGGTCCACGCACGGTCTCCCTTCACACCGTCTTTC
>Ga0335077_10013497_pt1 | contig 10215 bp, 7 predicted proteins | sample Lox_Sample_31_FD_207151 | JGI IMG/M metagenome (GOLD analysis project Ga0335077, IMG submission 207151) | Soil microbial communities from Loxahatchee National Wildlife Refuge, Florida, United States - Lox_Sample_3.1 | ecosystem: Environmental > Terrestrial > Soil > Wetlands | place: USA: Florida...
CACAAGGAAGATTGCAAACAGACTGCCGCCAAAGTAGCCGGTGTTCGCGGCATCGGCCGCGAGGCCCGACCGCGGCAGCAGGTCCTTCAACGCCGGCACCAACACCAGCGCGTAGATGAAGGAATCCATCCCGTCCAGCGCCCATCCGCCCCACGCCGCGAGGAACCCGTGGATCTCGTTCCGAGAGAGCTGTGTCTTCGTCACTTTCCCGGACCGTAAAGAATTGTCCCCGGACGCGCGCCAGTATGCTTTCCCCGATCCAGCACGACCTTTCCGTTGACGATGACGTACTCGACCCCAGTGGCGTACTGGTGGGGTTTTGCGTAAGTCGCGTTGTCGATGATCGTGTCGGCATTGAATACGGTCACATCTGCGGCCATTCCCGGCCGAAGCAACCCTCGGTCGTACTGGTGAATCTTCGCAGCGTTTGCCGACGTCATCTTGCGGATAGCGTCTTCTAGCGTCAGGACGTGGTCTTCGCGCACATACCGCCCGAGCACGCGCGGAAACGTGCCGAAATATCGGGGGTGAGGGTGACTGGCGGCGAGTGGCCCTTCGGTGGTGACAGCGGTCCCGTCGGAGCCGATCGATACCCACGGCTGTTTCAGCGCATAGCGCATGTCTTCTTCCGAGTGGTGGAAGTACACGGTCGGCACGGAGCCATTATTGTTGATCAGCAGATCAAACAACACGTCAATCCCCGGCTTGCCCATCATCTCGATCACCTCACTCATCCGCTTGCCCTCGAAGCGCTTGTACTGCGGGTTCGAGAGCGAGACCAGCAGCATGCCTTCCCAGCCGCCGGTCGCCGTGTAATGGTCGTACCAATTCGTGCCCGGGATGCCATGATTGATTTCGTTCTCCAGGCGCGGGCGCAGAGCCGGGTCCTTCAGCCGCTCGATGAGCTCCTCCGCGCCGCCTTCGTGCGCCCACGGCGGAATGATGCTGGCGAGATTGTTCTGACCGGCGCGATACGGATAGACGTTGGCCTGCACGTCCTGGCCCTTTGAACGGGCGGCCGCGATCGTCGCTGTTAACTCCGGCATCTGTCCCCACATCTCGTGCTCGGCGATTTTCAAATGAATGATGTCGACGGGTACGTGGGCGCGCCGCCCAATCTCGATGGCTTCCTGGACTGACTCAAACACTCCCCGGCCTTCCGTGCGCATGTGAGTCGAGTAAATGCCGCCGTAACGCGAAGCCACCTCGCACATTGCCACCAGCGTATCGGTGTCGATCCACGACCCCGGCGGCCCGCTGAGCGAGCTTGCGACTCCCAGCGCTCCCTGTTCCATCGCCTCTTTGACCAGTGCACGCATCCGGTCGAGCTCTGCGGCGGATACCGGCCCTGCCTTCTCGCCGTGGACGTAGGTCCATATCTCGCTCGACCCGACGTAGCTCCCGACATTCGTTGAAACGCCCTGTTTCAGAAGCTGCGCGAAGTACGCATCGAAATCCTTCCATCGCCGGCTGGGCGCGGCCGACCCACCCTCGCCGAAAATCATCGACGTTACACCTTGCCGAATCATGCTTTGGGCATCGCCGTCTTCCACAATCGTGAAGTCGGAGTGGTTATGAATGTCGATGAATCCGGGCGAGACGGTCAGGTTCGTGGCGTCGATGAGACGTGCCCCGGTCTTGCCTTCAAGCCGGCCCATGGCGGCGATTCTGCCGCCGCGGATTCCGATGTCGCCGGTGTACACAGGATTTCCGGTGCCGTCGGCGATCCTCCCGCCGCGAATCAGGATATCGAAGTCTTGGGCAGATGCGATGACCGCGATCGGAAGAAACAGCAGCCCCCATTTCATAGACGCTATCCTATCGAATAGCCCGCGGCACTGCTGTGGGAACTTTGCGATGCGAGAGTCAAACATGATCGAATCCGAGCACTCGATACGCTCGATAGGCCAGGTCGCCGCGCTGGGCGCTTTGGCCGTACTTGCCTGTCAAATCGCCTGGGCCGGGAACGGCTGCCAGCCCATGAACTGGACAACCGAACAGGACCATCAAAACATGGTGGATCAGCTCGGAATCAAAGCCCTGCGTCCAGGACCGAGCGGCAACGAGAATGCTCCCAATCATGCGAACTACGACGAATCGAAGGCCAACCCGTTTCCGGATCTGCCGGATGCGCTCACGTTGAAAAATGGACAGCGCGTCAACTCCGCCGAGCAGTGGTGGCGGCAGCGGCGCCCTGAGATCCTCGAAGACCTCGAGCGCGAGGTGCTCGGCCGCGTCCCGCCCAGTGTGCCTAAAGTGACGTGGAACGTCGCCAGTACCACCGATACGAAAACCGGCGTGTTTCCCGTCGTCGAAAAGAAGCTCATCGGGCACGTGGACAACTCCGCGTGCCCGGCCATCACTGTGGACATCCAGATGACCCTGGTGACGCCGGCCAATGCCAAAGGCCCGGTGCCGGTGATGGTCATGCTCTCCGACGTTGCACTCATGAAGCGCTTAACCGAAATGATGGCCAAGCGGCCTGAGTGGAAGGCGATGCTGGGCTCCGATCCGCCGGCCAGGGAGCAGTTGATCGCGGCGGGTTGGGCCTACGCGGAGCTCGACACGGGCAGCATTCAGGCGGATAACGGAGCGGGTCTCACGAAGGGGATCATCGGCCTCACCAACAAAGGCCAGCCTCGCAAGCCGGAAGACTGGGGCGCGCTGCGCGCGTGGGCTTGGGGAGCATCGCGCGCGCTCGACTATCTGGAGACCGACAAGGCGGTTGACGCGCACCGTGCCGGCATCGAAGGCGTGTCGCGATACGGCAAGGCCGCGCTGATCACCATGGCGCTCGACACGCGTTTCGCGGTAGTGCTGGTGGGTTCCTCAGGTGAAGGCGGCACGAAACCGCACAGGCGCAATTTCGGAGAGGCCGTAGAGAATTTGACGGGCTCCGGCGAGTATCACTGGATGGCCGGTAACTTTATGAAATACGGCGCGGCGGATGCTTCGTTCGGCAGCCGGAACGCCGGTGACCTGCCGGTGGACTCGAATGACCTGATTGCGCTCTGCGCGCCGCGGCTGACTTTCATCAGCTACGGCATCCCGGAAAAAGGCGACGCAAAATGGCTGGACCAGCAGGGCAGCTACATGGCAACCATCGCTGCCGGGCCGGTGTTCAGATTGTTAGGCGTGAAGGATCTTGGCGCCGGCGACGATTACCACAATGCGACCATGCCGACCGTGAGCCATGGACTTCTCGAAGGGCAACTCGCCTGGCGCCAGCATGATGGCGGCCACACGGATGCGCCTAACTGGAAGTACTTCATTCCGTGGGCCAGCAAGTTCTTCTGCTATCATCCCGCGGCCTGGCACTTACCGGCCGACCAGCCGGTCTTTCGAACCGACCCGAACTCGTTGGTGGCCCACTCGCAGCTTCTTGCAAAAGCGAAGCAGGGCGGGATCGATCTCTACTTCGAGGGCGATTCGATCACGCGCCGGTGGGGCGCGACCGACTACCCGGAACTGCTCGCGAACTGGAAACAGAATTTCAACGGCTGGAACGCGGCCGATTTCGGATGGGGCGGCGATGAGACGCAGAACATTCTTTGGCGCTTGGAGAACGGAGAGCTGGACGGAGTGAATCCCAAGGTTGTGGTGTTGCTCGCCGGTACGAACAACACGGCCAATCCGGCGTTCCACAGAGATGCAAACGCAAAGGCAGACGATGTTACCAGCGGTCTCCAGGCGATCGTGCGCACGATTCGGGAGAAAGCTCCCGCAGCGACTGTTATCCTGATGGGGATCTTCCCGAGAAATGACAATCTGACTCTAATGCCCGTCATCGACCGGGTCAACGGCAACCTATCCAAAATGGCCGACGGCCGGACCATCCGTTACTTGAACATCAACACCAAATTGGCCGGCGGCGATGGGCGGCTGTTCGAGGGGATGATGCAAGATAACCTGCATCCCACCTTGAAGGCATACCAGGTGTGGGCGGATGCGTTGAAACCACTGCTCACGGAATTGCTGGGCCCTCCATCCGAGACGGATCACGCCCCGCCCCCTAGCGGCGATCGCAAAGCATGGCAATGACGGCGAATCCCGTCAGACTTATGGCGTCAACTTGAAGAAGAACGGATCGATCGATATGTCCACGGGAGTTACCCCGTCCACATCGAACAGAGTGCGCGCATTCATGTCGTGGTTCCGCTGAAATACCACCCCATTGGGGAAATCAGCGGGATCTGGAGTATTATTGGCCGAGAAGATGCCATAGAACGTACTGCCGGCCGCCATCAAGTGCAAATAGTCTCCCAGGTAAGGAAGCATCGCCTGGACCTGTCCGGGCGGCGGATTGGGCGGCTGATTCGCGGGCGTGGTGGCCAGGACCAGATCGTTCCAGGTGGTCCCCATGTCAGTACTCGTCTGTAAGTGCGTCACCCAGCGATTGGCGGCGCTGACCTGATTAGGGGTGAAAGGTCCGGTCAGTTGCTGGTACACAAACGCAAGAACTCCATCGGTATTAACAGCCACTGCCGGATTAGTCGCGTTGGTTATCGTTAATAAATCTGCCGACCAGGTCTGTCCGCGGTCGGTTGATTTCACTAAGTGAATGGTATAGTCGTTCTGCGATACGCGGTCCGCCCATGCCAGGAATACCGTGCCGCTTTGCCCAGCCCGCGGATCGACCCCGATCGTCAGCGTACTGCCGATCCGCTCCTGTCCGAACACCGGCTGGTTGATAAACGGAATCAGGCGGTTCGTGGCCACCAGCACACCGGCCAATCCGTCGCTCGGATCTGTCAAAGCCCCGAAGGGAGGCGCGCCTTGGCCTAACTGATCGTCCCGGGTCACGACCACGTTGTAGATAAAATTGGGATCGTTTCCGCCCGTTCTGCTCAGGAAAGCTGCGTACACCGTGCCATCCGCATGAATAGCAGGCCGGATTGATGGTGCATCACCGTTGCCCGCGCGCACGTCTACGGCTGCCGTGCTGAAGGGCGCGGGGCTGGAAGCCGCGCTGGCCGAGAAGTCGAGAGTCGCGGTTTGCGAGGGCTGATTGAAGTCGTTATCACCGCACACCACTACGTCCGCGGTGCCTCCTTGGCCGTCCGCCGCGCTGCCCACCTGAATGTATGGCTGGTCCACTCCCTGGCCTGTCCGGTCGACCAAGACCGTCATCTCCACGCCGCTGAGGACATTGGTCGAGCGCAGGATGTTCAGCCGGGGAGCGTCATTCTGAATCGGAGTTCGAATGATCCCGGCGTACAGGTTCGAATTAGCGCTGAAGCGCAGCGTAATGTCAGCAGTCATCTGGTCGCTCGGCACGATAGCCTGCAGCGACCAGGTATTTCCACCGTCGCTTGAAACATAGATCGGAGCGTCGCCGGAACCGGCCGGGTTAGGCGTAAAGGCCGATGCACAAATAAGCGACGGATTGGCGGGGTCTACAGCCAGGTTCGGCTCGCTATCGAAGTTGGTTTCGCCGCTCAGAGACTGGGGAATGATATTTACGAGGGTCAAATTGGCAGGCATTTAGCTTTTCCCGGCCTCCTTCATTCGGCTCAGCATCCTGCGGATCGGTCCGGGATGATCGGCTCGCTCGAAGTCTTCCGGGTGCAGCGCCGTGTACAGGCGAGGCTCCTCCTCTGCGCCCCGAACAAGAGGTCCCGTTTCGGCGCCGTGCAAGAGGAAATGGCCGCGATCTCCGGCTCGCAACTTAGGAGCTTGATGCCATGCGCGATCCAGGCTCGCCGGGAATCGCACTACGACCTGCCTGGTGGGCTGCCCCTTGTGGACTTGCTCGACATCCACCACGGCTTCGCGCCATTGCGGATCGTGCTCGCGCGGGCCCCGGTTGTCGCGCGCATCCGGCGGCACCGTGACTCCCGAAACGGTACCCGACACCACCAAATCGGCGCTGTCATAATGCGCCTGCGCGTCGCGGTCCTCGAGATATGTCACCGGATCGCTTCCCGGCGTAAGCGGCGGGGCTGTCCTTGTCCCCACGTCGTGCTCGCCGAGTGATCGCACCGCTACGCCGCCATTACCGAACAACCAGGCGTCGGTGTAGAACATTGCTTCATCGCCCGCCTTCATCTGATTCGGATCATCTAACCGCACGGTGATCTCTTTGCCGGTATAGTGGCGCAGGGACTTAGGAGCCTGCATGGTCTGGTCCACTCTCACGACGGCGGTGTGAGAGGTGTCGCGCACCTCGGGGATGGTAGTGGCGTTGAGCTGCTGAACCGTGCCTCGAAAGACAAACCGGGCCTTCGCCGCCAATTCCTCAGGACTCGCTGTGCCGGCCATGGACCCTCCATTGCGCGACTCGGCGCCGAACGAGGAGCGTCGCGAAAACCATCAGAATTGCGAGAATACAGGTGGCTTCGAGAGCGCCTGAGCCAGCATCCGGAGATATATTGAATAATCGTTCAACAAAATCCATACCGCCTCCGTGTTGATTCTTATCACAAGCCCGAAGCCTTTTCAAGCAAAATGCGCGTGGGATAATGAAGTCCTACGTCACAAGCCCTAACACCGGATACACTCGAGTACCGCCTGGCGCAGGTGAAGGTGCGTATCGCGCGCGCCGCCGAAGGCGTTGGCCGCGATGCCTCGGGCATCACCCTGGTGGCTGTGACAAAGGTCTTCCCAGCGCAGGTGATTTGCGACGCTTACGAGCTCGGGCTACGCGATTTCGGCGAGAATTACGTGCAGGAATTCGAAGGTAAGTTGCCCGCGGTGCAGGATCTCAGTGACGCGCGCTTCCACTTCATCGGACACTTGCAGTCCAACAAGACCCGCCGCGCAGCGGAGATCTTCCACGGCATCCAGACCGTCGATTCGGCTCGCATTGCGCGCCGCCTCAACGAAGTTGGTAAGCCCTTGGAGGTCATGCTCGAAGTGAAGCTGTCGCCCGAGCAGGCCAAGAGCGGCGCAGCGCCCGAACAACTCCCGGAGCTGATCGGCGCCGTGCACGAGTGCGCCAACCTGCGCCTGCTGGGTCTGATGACCATGCCGCCCTGGTCGGAAGATCAGGCGTTGTCGCGACCCTACTTCCGGCGCCTGCGCGCGCTGGCAGAAGAGCACGGCCTTCCGCATCTCTCCATGGGCATGTCGCACGATCTGGAAGCCGCCATCGAAGAAGGCGCTACCTACGTGCGCATTGGCACCGCGCTGTTCGGGAGGCGCCGCAAGCTGTGAAGGTCGCCTACTATGCGCCGCCCGCCGGATCTCGCAGCGGCGTTGCGGACTATGCCCAAGCCTTGCTTACCGCCCTCCGGCAGTACGGCAGCGTCGAACCCGGTGCGCGCGGAGCCGACATCGCGCTCTACCACCTCGGCAACAACCACCTCCACCGCGACATCTACCGCCGCGCCCTGGCTGAACCCGGTGTCGTCGTGCTGCATGACGCCGTGCTGCATCACTTCTTCCTCGGCGCACTGTCGCGCGAAGCCTACATCGAGGAGTTCGTTTACAACTACGGCGAATGGAACCGCGCGCTGGCCGCCGACCTCTGGCAGGGCCGCGCCGGCTCCGGCTTCAACCAGATCTACTTCAGCTACCCTATGCTGAAGCGCATTGCGGAGCGTTCGCGCGCCGTGGTGGTGCACAACCCGGCGGCTGCCCGGATGGTCCGCGAACACGCGCGCGGCGTTACTATCGTCGAGATCCCACACCTGTTCACCGCGCCGGAAATGCCCGCCGGCTGGGAAGCGCCTCGCTTCCGGCAGCGCCTCGGCGTACCGCCCGCCGCCTCACTATTCGGCGTCTTCGGATACCTGCGGGAATCCAAGCGCCTGTTTTCAATCCTCCGCGCATTTACCGCGCTGCGCCGCGACTGCCCGCAAGCCGTGCTGCTCATCGCCGGCCAGTTCGTCTCCTCTGACCTGGCCCGCGCCCTCGCTCCGCTGCTCACCCGGCCGGGAATCCTGCGCCTGCCCTATCTCTCCGAGCGCGATTTCTGGCGCGCCGCCCTGGCCGTGGATGCCTGCATCAACTTGCGCTATCCCGCCGCCGGCGAGACCTCCGGCATCACCATCCGCCTGATGGGCGCTGGCAAGCCAGTCCTGCTGACAGCGGCGCAAGAGAACGAACGCTATCCCGAGACCGCCTGCCTGCGGGTCGAACCTGGCGTCGCGGAAGAAGACTCCCTGTGCCAGCACCTGGATTTGCTAACATCGGTTCAAACGTGTGTGCGTGAAATCGGACGGCGCGCGTCGGAGTACATTGCCGGGCGCCACCAGGCCGCGCGCGTTGCCGAACAGTATTGGGGATTGTTGTGCGCCACTCATTAGCACTCCTTGCTTTTGCCTGCGCCTGGTCCGCGGCCGCCGAAGACATCGTCAAAAGCGTTGACGTGGCCGTGCCCATGCGCGACGGCGTGCGTCTCTCCGCCAACGTCTTCCGGCCTGAGGCGCCGCGCCGCTATCCCACGATCCTGGTGCGCACTCCCTACGGAAAGGGCCGCGACCTCAAACCTAACTACGAGGACTTTGTCGATCATGGCTACGCGGTGGTAGTGCAGGACGTGCGCGGCAGGTACCGCTCGGAAGGCGTCTTCCGTCCGCTCGAACAGGAGCCGGAAGATGGCGACGACACGTTGAACTGGATCGCCCGCCAACCCTGGTCCGACGGCCGCGTCGGAATGCTCGGCGGCTCTTACCTGGGCATCGTGCAGTGGAAGGTCGCGGTGCTCGACAACCCGCACTTGAAAGCCATCTTCCCGGCAGTTTCCGGTTGCGACGACTATCGCGACCGCTTCTACTCCAATGGCGGCGCGATGAAACTGGGCCAGCGCCTGCTCTGGATGTCCGAGAACCTGCGTGAGCCCGCATTCCATCCCGACTTCAGCAAGTTCGTGCTGCACCTGCCGCTGCGTACCGCCGACGTGGCGGCCACCGGAGAGAGCTCCGACATGTTTCAAGAAGCCATCGCGCACCCCGCTTACGATGCCTTCTGGAAAGCGCGCAGCGTGCGAGAGCGGCTCGACAAAGTCCGTGTGCCGGTCTTTTCGGTGGGCGGCTGGTTCGACAACTTCGTAGAGAGCGACCTGGACGCCTACGAAGGCCTGCGCAAGAATTCCGGCGTGCACCGCATCATGATTGGTCCCTGGCCGCACAACATGTCGAACAAGTTTGCGGGCATGGATTTTGGCGCGGAAGCCTATCCTTCGCTGCGGCCCATCCAGTTGCAGTGGTTCGACCAGTTCCTGAAAGGCACGGACACGCCGCTGCTTTCGCAGCCTCCCGTGCGCCTGTTCGTGATGGGCGCTAACCGCTGGCGCGATGAGCGCGAATGGCCGCCACCCGCGCGGCCGTGGCGCTTGTACCTGGAGAGCCGCGGCCACGCCAACACCCTGGCCGGGGACGGCAGGCTGGAGTGGCAGGCTCCGCCCACCTCCGCCACTCCACCGCCCGACCGCTTCGTCTATGATCCGGCGGATCCCGTTCCCACGGTCGGCGGCGCGGTCTGTTGCAATCCGAAAGTCTTTCCCTGGGGGCCCATGGATCAGCAGGGCGTGGAAGCCCGCCGCGACGTGCTGGTTTACACCACCCCCCCCTTGAAGCGCGACCTCGAAGTAATCGGACTCATCCGCGTAGTGCTGTTCGCGGCCACCTCCGAGCGCGACACGGATTTCACCGCCAAGCTGGTCGATGTCTTCCCGGACGGCCACGCCCAGAACCTGGCCGATGGCATTGTGCGCATGCGCTATCGCGAGTCGCTGGAAAAGCCTGCGCTGGTGCAGCCGGGTGAGATTTACAAGCTCACCATCGACGCTGGGGTTACCGGCAATGTCTTCCTGAAAGGCCACCGCGTGCGCCTAGAGATATCCAGCAGCAACTTCCCGCGCTTCGACCGCAACCCCAACACCGGCGGCGTGGTGGCCGACGAAACCCAACTGCGCAAAGCGTCGCAGACCATATACCACGATGCTCGGCGGCTGTCTTATGTGCTTCTGCCTATGGTGAACGATTGACGCCGATGCTTTTCTGCGATAATGGAAGTCTGCCGGCGCGGTAGCCAAGTGGTAAGGCCAAGGTCTGCAGACCAAACTGTACATTCCCGTATTGAAAATAAATGACTTGCTAGAACATGAGTGGAGGGCGCTAAAGTTTGGAATCAATGCTAAGGGCTGACGCAACAATAGATTCACATTGGAGCAATCGTGTAGTTCCATTCTGGCAGGGTCGAATGTGGCTTGATGCAAAGGCGGCGGACGTGCTCTGGATCGGGTGAGGTGCCGGTTGGGTACTGCCTTCG
>Ga0335077_10013498_pt1 | contig 10215 bp, 7 predicted proteins | sample Lox_Sample_31_FD_207151 | JGI IMG/M metagenome (GOLD analysis project Ga0335077, IMG submission 207151) | Soil microbial communities from Loxahatchee National Wildlife Refuge, Florida, United States - Lox_Sample_3.1 | ecosystem: Environmental > Terrestrial > Soil > Wetlands | place: USA: Florida...
GCATTGGAATTGTCCCCGCTCGTGTGCAGCCAGCCAATGGCCCTAAAACCCGCACCATCTGGATTCACGCCGTATCCGTCGGAGAAGTCCTCGCCATCGCCGGTCTTGTCGGGCAAATGCGGTGTGCCTTCCCGAAAACCCGTATTGTTGTCTCCACAACAACCGACACTGGGCAGGATCTCGCCCGCAACCGCTTCGGCGATGCCAACGTCTTCTACTTCCCGATGGACTTCGCCTTCGCCGTTCGCCCTTATCTCCGCGCATTGCAGCCGGAACTGGTGGTCCTCGCCGAGACCGAATTCTGGCCGAATTTCTTGCGTCTCGTCCACGCGAGCGGCGCCCGGATCGCCGTCGTGAACGCGCGCATCTCCGACCGATCGTGGCCGCGATATCAGCGCTTCCGCTGGGCTCTTAGCAAGATGCTGGCGCACGTCGACCTTTTCCTCGCGCAGACGCCGCAAGACAGTGACCGACTCCAGTCGATTGGAGCTGATCCAACCCGCGTTCACGTCACGGGCAACCTTAAGTTCGACGTGATGTTGCCCGCCCCGCCGCCGATCGTCGAGAGTCTCCGTCAGGAACTCGCCGCCGAAGGCGCTGGCCCCGTACTCGTGTGCGGCAGCACGGTCGAAGATGAAGAACCTCCACTGCTGAAGGCGTTCGAAAATCTACTTGTCAGTCACCCGCGCGCGGTCATGATCCTCGCGCCGCGCCACCCGGAGCGCTTCGAAAAAGTATCCGTGTTGATCCAGGAGATGAGCATCTCCCTGCACCGCCGTTCACAGTGGAACGGCGAACCTTTGGCCGGTGGACTATTCCTGGTCGACACCATCGGAGAATTGGCCGCTCTCTATGCATTAGCCGACGTTGCGTTCGTGGGCGGAAGCCTGGTACCTCGCGGCGGACACAACATCATTGAGCCCGCACAGCACGGCGTCGCCATCGTGACGGGAACTCACACAGAAAACTTCCGCGACATCGTCACCGTGTTCCAGCGCTACGATGCAGTACGCACCGTCGTCGTCTCCGAGTTGCCCCTTACGCTCATGCATTTGCTGGAGAATGAAGGCGATCGCCGCGCACTCGGACGCCGCGCCAAAGAAACGATCCTCTCGCAGATGGGCGCAACATCCCGAACGTTGGATGCTTTGAAAGCGTTGCTCGAAAATTCGCAGTCCGGGGCTGCACAATCCGATTGAACCCACTCTCTATCATCTACGGGGGCATCGTTCGGGCACGCAACGCGCTCTATGATCGAGGCCTCGCTCCAATCCGCCGGCTCGACGGACCCGTGGTCAGCATCGGAAACATCTCCGCCGGTGGTTCCGGCAAGACTCCATTCGTCTTGCTGTTAGGTGAACTGCTGAAGTCGCGAGGAGTGAGGTTCGACGTGCTCTCGCGCGGCTATGGTCGCACCAGCCGTGGCGTCTTACTGGTCGATCCTGCCGGTCTGCCACACCAATTTGGGGACGAGCCGCTCCTTATAGCCCGCAAGCTTCAGGTGCCCGTGATCGTTGGAGAAGGCCGCTACGATGCTGGGAAACTCGCTGAATCAAAGTTCGGCGCACGACTCCACCTGCTCGACGACGGCTTTCAGCACCGCGGATTAGTCCGCGACTTCGATATCGTGCTGGTCACTCCACAGGACGCAAAAGACCGCATGCTTCCGGCCGGACGCTTGCGCGAACCGATGCGTTCCCTACAACGAGCCGATGCAATCGTTCTCTCGGCCGGCGCCTCGTCCGAGGATTTCTCGCTTGAAGGGAAAACAGTGTGGCGTGCTCGGCGAGGCATCATCCCCAAGAACGTTCCTTCGCGCCCCATCGCCTTTTGTGGCATTGCGCGCCCCCAGAATTTTGTCCTGCAACTGCGCACTGCCCACGTCGATCCCGTGGCCGAGGCCTTCTACCGCGATCACCACGCCTACACCGAAAAGGATGTCCGCGAGTTGCTCGATCTGAGGAAACGCACTGAAGCCGGAGGCTTTGTCACGACCGAGAAAGACGCCGTGAATCTCGGGCCATATCTGTCAGCCCTCGAACCGCTCGCCGTAGTCCCAGTGCGTATGGAACTGACGGACGCAGCTAACGCCGTGGATACCATCCTGCGCAAGATTGCCGAGCGAAAGGGTAGAATTTCCTAGCGCCAGCTTACTGCGGGCGCGTGCACGCGGACTTACAGAAGCAAAGCCGCATGACCAAACATCTGAAAGAAGCCGAGCGGCTCCGGAAAATCGTCGAGAATTTTCCCAACCTCACGATCACCGTGCTGGGAGATCTGGTGGCCGACGAATTTGTTTTCGGCGAAATCTCGCGCGTCTCGCGTGAAGCGCCGGTGTTGATCCTGAAGCATCGCGAGCGCACCGTCGTGCCCGGTGGGGGAGCGAACGCCGCTAACAATCTCGCCGATCTCGGTGTGAACGTTCTTCTGGTCGGCCTCGTCGGTGACGACGAGCCCGGACGATTGCTGATCAAACATTTTCGCCAGAAGAAGATTCCCGTCAGTGGCGTCCTCAAAGACAAGAGTTACACGACCATCACCAAGACGCGCATTCTCGCCGGAATGACGCACACGGCGCGGCAACAAGTGGTCCGTGTCGATCGCGAACCGCACGAAGCTCCCAACCCGCACTTGACCCGCGAACTTTATCTCGCAGCCCGAAATTACGCACATGCATCGGACGCACTGCTCGTCTCCGATTACGGCTACGGAGCGGCCACGCCGGCGATTGTGGGCACGCTGCGCGAAAAAGGCAAACTCGGCACGGTGCCAATCGTCCTCGATTCCCGCTACCGCATGTTGCAGTATTCCGGCATCACCGCTGCCACTCCGAACGAGCCAGAAGTCGAAGAAGCTCTCGGAATTCGCATCGGCCAGGACTGGGACAAAGTCCTTGCCGCCGGCGACGACCTCATGTCGCGAATGAAACTGCAATCGCTTGTCATCACCCGTGGCCGCGACGGCATGGTCGCCTTTGACCGCAAGCACAAGCCGGTCGATATCCCGATCTTCGGTTCCGATCAGGTAACCGATGTCACCGGCGCGGGCGACACTGTAATTGCCTCATTCACCGCCGCGCTGGCAGCCGGTGCAACAACTGAAGAGGCGGCGCAACTTGCGAACTACGCCGGCGGAGTCGTCGTGATGAAGCGCGGCACGGCGACCGTGTCACGCAAAGAACTGTTGCACGCCATCGAGCACGCGGCTCCGGCCACACGACCTCATTGAATACACAGACGAAAATCCTGAGCCGCGCTGAACTGCGCCAGCGCGTCGAAGAATGGCGCCGCGTGGGCCAACGCATCACGCTGGCCAACGGCAACTTCGACCTGCTGCATGTCGGACATGTGCGCTATCTGCGCGGAGCCAAATCACTGGGCGGCAGGCTCGTTGTTGCCATCAACTCTGATGAATCTGTACACGCGTTGAAAGGCGAAGGCCGGCCCATCATGCCAGAAAACGAGCGAGCAGAAATTGTTGCCGCGCTCTCCGATGTGGATGCGGTTGTGATTTTCCCCGAACTCGATGTGCGGGCGATCATCCGCGAGATTCATCCCGACGTGCAGGCCAAGGGCACCGACTACACTGTCGACTCCGTTCCCGAACGCGATGCAGTTACCGAATACGGAGGCCGCGTCGCCATCGTCGGCGACCCGAAAGATCACTCCACCAGCGAGATTATCCGCGATCGGTTGTCGCCGAGGAAATCTTGATCGACGCCGAACTTCCCCAAGTCGAACGCATTCTGATCGTGCGCCTCAGCGCCATGGGAGACGTGATTCACACGTTCCCCGCCGCGCAGGCTTTGCGAGAAGCCTTCCCAAAAGCGATGATCGGCTGGCTGATCGAAGAGCGCTGGGCTGGACTTCTCTGTGCGCCCGCAACACCGCGCCGGGGTCCACGTTCGCCGCAGCGTCCGCTGGTCGACTGGATGCACACTGTCAAACTCGCCGGATGGCGCAAGACGCTGGTCCAACTTCCAACCATCGAGCAGATCGCGCGAGTCTGGAATGACGTGCGCTCTGCCCATTACGACGTCGCACTCGATCTGCAGGGAGCGATCCGATCGGCGGTTCTTGCACGTTGGTCAGGGGCACCCGTGGTCTACGGATCCGCTCAACCGCGGGAATGGCCGGCCAGCTTGTGGTACACGCGTCCGGCAGCCCCACGTGGAACGCACGTCGTCGAGCAGAATTTGTCAATCGCGGAGAGATTGTTAGGACAAAAAGTTCGTGCACCGAGGGTTGATTTTCCCCACGATCCGCAGGCCGAAGCGCGAATCGTGCAGCGGCTTTCGGAAGCTGGAGTCGAGGAGTTTGCGATCTTGAACCCTGGCGCAGGATGGGGCGCCAAACGCTGGCCCGCCGAGCGCTACGGCCAGGTTGCAGGCGCCCTCGCGGAATGCGGCGTCCGCTCGATCGTGAACTACGGACCAGGTGAAGAAGAACTCGCGCGCGAAACGGAAGCGGTAAGTGAAGGCGCAGCGCTCCCGTTTCAGACGACGATCAGTGAACTGATCGCTCTGACGCGGCGCGCGAAGTTGTTCATCGGCGGCGACACCGGCCCTATGCACCTCGCGGCAGCGCTGCGAGTTCCAGTGGTTGCGATTTTCGGCCCAACGGATCCGGCGCGCAACGGGCCTTACGGAACCCGCAGCGTCGTGCTGCGGAATCCGGAAAGCCCGACGACGCATGCCCGCAATCCACGCCCGGACGAGGCGATGCTCGAGATCAGCGTGGAATCCGTCGTCAATGCCGCCTGCACCCTGCTGACAGGCGCTCAAACTCGCCAGCAGGGGCGAACGGAGGTCCAGCATGGCTGAGTGGTCGCGCATCGCGCGCCGCATCCGCGTGCCCCTCGGGTTCGCTTTTGCCGTGCTCTACTTTTGGCTGGCGCACCCGACGTGGAAATTTCTTGCGCTCGGTGCGATCTTCATTGTCCCCGGACTCCTCATCCGCGCGCTAGCGTCGGGCCACGTGCGAAAAAACGAGGCGCTGGCAACTTCTGGTCCCTACGCCTATACCCGCAATCCCCTGTATCTGGGTTCGCTGCTCATCGGGATTGGATTTGCAATCGCCGCCCGCAGTTGGTGGATTGGTGTGGCGCTCGTCGTGATGCTCTTCGCGGTCTACTTGCCGGTGATCCGGAACGAAGAGGCCTTCCTGCGCAATAGATTTCCAGACTTCGAGGAGTACGCAAGGCAGGTGCCACGAATGTTACCACGCATTGTTCCGGCCCACACTGGCCCCGACAGCGGAGGATTCTCCTTCGCTCTGTATATGAAGCATCGCGAGTGGAACGCGCTCATCGGCGCAGCGGCAATCGTCGCCGTCCTGATCGCGAAGATGATGTTTCTTCCTTGAGGCAGCGTCACTTCTTGGCGAGCAACTCCTTCGCCCGGCTCAATTCGGGCCGCGTCGAGTTCGATCCATCGCACGATTTCACGAGCATCGCGTAATACTCGTTCGCCTCGGATTGTTTACCCGCCGCCTCGGCCGCTTGGGCTGCGCCGTAGAGTCCGTTGAACCGGTTGGGATTCAGTTTCAGATCGGTTTGATACTCCACCAGCGCCTGTTGCGGACGCTTCGCATCCAGCAGCAGATCGGCAATCATCTCCTGCGCGGGCAGGTAGCCGGTCGTGCTCATTCCGTCCGTTTCTTTTTCGGCGACGGCGCGCAGCATCTTGATGGCTTCGTCGTCTTTGCCTTCACTGTGCGCGATCCAGGCCAGCGGCTCATTCATCTGGCGATCGAGGAAATTGGCTTCGTCAGTCTTTTTCTTGTCTTTGCGAAACTCCTTCGCGATGGACCGAATCTCATCCACATCCTTGCGGGCTTCGGCAATCTGGCCGCTGCGAGCCGCACCGATCGCCCGAGCCAGGAGCGTGTCGGTTTCATATTCGGGATCCTTCGACACGGGCGCGAGCGACGCCGCACGCTGCCAATCATGCAATTCCAAGGCGTAGCTCGCCTCGAAACTAGCTTCGCTGGAAAGGCGCGGATCGAAGCCCAAACCGTACATGTTGTGAGTCGGAGGCATAGCCTTCACTTCGTCGATGATCTTCTGCGCATCAGCCTCGTGTCCGGTCTGCAGGTAGGCGTAGACAAGGAAATCCATCGCGTGGAACTGATGACCTTCGCCCCCCATTCCCATGGCCACGGTCTTGCGAGTCGCAGCGATTGAAGCGAGGTTCGACGTGATATCGTCCTGCCACAATCCCACCCGCGCAAAAATATGCGACGGCATGTGCACGGCATGCGGAGCCATTGGCGCAATCTGCGCATAGCGCCGCGCCGCCGGAATTCCGAGTTGCGCGAGTTCCGGAGTGTCATACGCATGGATCAGATAGTGCGCAACGCCCGGATGATCGGGCTCGGTCGCGAATAGTTTTTCCAGAATCGCCGCGGCTTCCTTTCGATGTTCGAGATTCTCATCCGACGAAAGCAGCGACAGGGCATAAAAAACCGCGGCTTCATTATCGTCGGGATACGACTCGTACACTTTTTTCATCGCCTCCGAATATGCCCTGGCGCGCGCGGCGTGATCGAGCTTCTTTGAGTCGCTGTAAAAGGCCCCGATCGCAGCGATGTACTCTTTTTCACGCGCGGTGGCATTTTGTTCGAGTTTCTCGCCAGCTCGCGCCTCCTCCCAACCGCGAGCAAGGACCTTGGCGTCCGGCTGATTCCATAGCTGGTGCCACAGACTCATAGCGACTCCCCAATGCGCCATCGCGCAGTGCGGATCGTCTTTGGCGATCTCGAGGAATTCCTTTTCCGCTTCCTCGTACCAGAACGAGTGTAGCAACGCGACGCCTCGTGCAAACGGCTTCTGCACAGATGCAGCGCACGACACCGGGAAATGAACCGTCCCAAGCTGTGTCTCGGTGAGGTCATCGTGATGCTGATGACCTTTTTCGTCATCGGCGAAAAGTGTGAACGAGGTGAGGCTAATGAGCAAGAGGAGACAGACTGGCGATTTCATAGAAGTTCCCCAGCGATGTGAGGGAATTCTAATCACGCGCCAGACGAGGGTCAAACTTCCCCCGAGTTAGCAGGAGAAGTTTAGCCGGCGGAACACCTGTTTCGCATCGTGTCTTCGGCGCGAATTACAGGCTGGCTTCGTGATGGCCAATCCGCGACATCACTGTGCGATAGTCACCGTCCGAGTGCAGACTTTCAACAGCTTTACGGAGAGCGGCATTCACCGTCGGATCGTTCGAATAACGATCGGCGGCGTCGAGAAGCACGCGGGCTTTGTCGCCGTCGGAAGAAATGCCGGTGGCCGACTGTATGGCTGCCACGACCACCGAACTTGGAGTCCCCTGCCTATCGAGCACAACCATCAGAACGCGGCTGCGGTCGCCATCGGAATTAATGCTGTTTGCGGCCGCAAAGAAAGCGTCGCGAGCGGGATCGAGATTCGTGCCGGCAAGTTCGATCAGGACTCGAGCCTTATCGCCGGCCGAAGAAATCTTCTGCGCGGAACTGGCGATGCCGGCTACGCTGTCGGTTCCAATGCCCTGTTTCTGTGCGAGCGCGACGAGCACCTGCTGATGATCGCCATCGCTCGAAATGGAATTCGCAGCCCCGAAAAACGCCTTGCGTACAGCCGCATCTTCGCTGTAATCAGCGACCGCTTCTTTGAGCACGCGAGCTTTATCTCCATCGGACGAAATCCGTTGAGCCGACGACAGAGCGCGAGTCAAAGTATCCCGGTCGTCGCCATGTGAGGAGAGCATCTTCGAAAGGACGCGCGCGTGGTCGCCGTCGGAATGGATGGAATTCGCCGCGTCAAAGTAGGCCATGTCCACTCCGCCAGCAGCGCGATAGGGATCCGCCATCTCGATCAGCACCTCCGCTTTATCGCCGTCGGAAGAAATATGCCGCGCGGCCCTTGCCGCGCTCGCCAGCGTCTCTAAACTCCCGCCATCTTTCTTGACGATGTCAGAGAGAGCCCTCCGTTTGTCTCCGTCGGAATGAATGCTCTCGGCAGCGTCAAACAGATACGACCGCAGGTCGGCGGTGAAGTAGTTCGCATCGACGGTGATGATGGCCTGCGCCTTGTCGCCATCGGAAGAAACGCTGCGAATCAGCCGCGCGGCGTCTTTGAGATCCGACGGCGTCAGCTTGGCCTGCGAGAAGAGTTGCTCGATGTAAACGCGCTTTGATCCATCGCTGTGGATGCGTCCGATCTCGGCCAATACCGCCTGCGGGCCGCCCTGGCGCAAAATGCGTGCAACGCGGTGCCCGGCTCCAATACCGCTATCCCGAATGAACTGCGGAAGGGCGTGGGCGAGCCACGCACGGCCGTCATCGTCGAGAGGCTTCGTGGTCCAGCCAACCGAATAAGTCCGGGTGAGATTGCCCGACCCATCCGCCTTTACTTCATAAGCGCGCTTCGAGAGCAAGCCGCCATCTTCAAAGCGGAAGCGTCCGTTGGGCGACAAAGATTTTATGTCGGTATCGTCGTCGGTGAATTCGACCGTGCCGTCAATCGTGATGTTGGTAGACGTCCAGCCATTGCGATAGGTGATTTGGACAGGGGAGTCGCCGCTCGGCAAAGCTACAGGCACCATCGGTGCGAGCGGCGCCATTGGAGACATCGGGCTCGCTGGCGACGGTGGTGATAGCGGAGAGGCCGGCGACGCGGGCGAGAGTATTGCCTGTGGCGCGGGCGACGGTACCGGTGCAGCGGCGGCGATCACTAACGGCGCAGGCGCTGGGGCAATCGACGCGCGGGGAGCAGCCGCGGCGGCGACCGGCATCGTGGGGACTCTTGGCGATTGCGGCATGGCTGATGCTGCCGGAGCGATTGGCGCCGTCGGGCTCACGGCGGCGACGCTTTGGGCGAAGGCAATCAGTTGCGGTGCTCGGGAGCTCAGAACGGTGAGCCCAACAACGACGGCTAAAGCTGACGCAATCGGTACAACTGTGAGTCTGGGAGCGGTATTCCGCGTGCGGTCGAGCATCTGACGAACGCGCCGGAAAAGCTGCGAGCGATTTCCGGCAGCTCCGGCGGCGAGCACACCCGCGCGTTGCCATTGCGACAATTCGGCAACTTTCGCCAGGGCGGCCGCATACGGCCGGGGGGTTCCGGTTGCCGCGATGACCCAATCGTCGCAGGCCATTTCCCGGGCCAACGACATCTGGTTTCCGAGCCAATAAATTGCGGGTTGAATCGGCAGCGCGGCCTCGATCAATTTCTGAGCCAGGTTGCTCCAGTCATCTCGCCGGTGCAGGTGCGCAACTTCATGCAGCACGATCTGCTCCAGTTCAGAGTGCGAAAGAGCTTCGAAAAGTGTTCGCGGAATCACGACTGCAGGCCGGAAGAAGCCGAGCGACATCGGCCCGCTGACTTCGTTCGAAACGAGCAATTCTGTTCGCCTGCGGATGCAGTGCTTCGCGCACAAACGGCTGAAGTGCTGTTGCCAATCGGCCGGTGCCGCTGTTGTGTTCGATTTCATACCACGCAGGAAACAATATCCCGCAGCGACGCGTCCAAGCAGGACCAGCGAGAACACCACCCACAGAACCGCGACCGTGCGAAGGAATTTTTCGGAGTGAATCCGAATCAAAGAATATCGGGCCACAGGCGCTGCGGCGGAACTTGATGAGAGGTCCTGAGAAACCATTGTTTCCAGGTGGTTCTCGGACGTCGATGCGTGATTGTGCGTCGCAACTACCGCGACAGGAGAAGGGTGTGCCTTGCGTCCTGATCGTTTCACTTCTGTCACCGCAAGTGCGGGCACGGCCGCCGGACTTGGGGACACAACGACGAGAGATTCGCTTTGAGTCTCAGCCGCAGAGGCTCGTGGGCTACGCGGAGCGGCGAGGAGTGCAACAACGGCAACCAGCGTCATCCAAAGAATGGTGAAACGCGTCGTCGGGTTCAATCGCGGCAGGAATCTCAGCAACAGCCACATGACCGCGGCCAGAATGACTCCCAGGCAGATTCCATTGAGAAGAGTGGTCATGGCAATATTCATGGGCGTCATTTCTGCTCTCCTTCACTTTCCGAGATCATCTTCTTGATGCGCCGCAGCTCCGCTCGGCTGATATTTTCTTCTTTCAACAGATTCACCACTAGCAGCTCACGCGACCCACCGAAGAAGCGGTTGACCAGATATCCGAGTGCCGTGCGGCTTGCTTCTTCTTGGGCGATGACGGGTTCGTAGACGAAGGCGCGTCCTCTCTTGCTGTGCCGCAGGTAGCCCTT
>Ga0335077_10013503_pt1 | contig 10213 bp, 7 predicted proteins | sample Lox_Sample_31_FD_207151 | JGI IMG/M metagenome (GOLD analysis project Ga0335077, IMG submission 207151) | Soil microbial communities from Loxahatchee National Wildlife Refuge, Florida, United States - Lox_Sample_3.1 | ecosystem: Environmental > Terrestrial > Soil > Wetlands | place: USA: Florida...
GACGAGGGCGTGATCGGCGGCTCCGGCGACGACGCGGTGGACGTGGCGACCGTGCTGCGGGCTGCCCTGCGCAAGCTGAGCAGGCAGTAGCGCGGTGACCGGGGACGAGACCCTGCGCCAGGCCGAGGAAGCCGAGCTCGCCCGGCGCGCCCAGGGAGGCGACGACATCGTGTCGCCGCTCGCGGACGCGGATGAGCGAGCCATCGAGACCGCGCTGCGGCCCAAGCGGCTCACCGAGTTCACCGGCCAGGCGCGGGTGCGCGAGCAATTGTCGCTGATCCTGACCAGCGCCCTGCGGCGCGGCCGGCCGCCGGACCACGTGCTGCTCGCCGGGCCGCCCGGCCTGGGCAAAACCACGATCGCGATGATCGTGGCCGCCGAGCTGGGGGCGCCGCTGCGCATCACCAGCGGCCCGGCCATCGAGAGATCCGGTGACCTGGCCGCGGTGCTGTCCACGCTCAGCGAGGGCGAGGTGATCTTCATCGACGAGATCCACCGCCTGGCCCGGCCCGCCGAGGAAATGCTCTACCTGGCGATGGAGGACTTCCGCGTCGACGTGGTGATCGGCAAGGGCCCCGGCGCGACCGCGATCCCGCTCGACATCGCGCCGTTCACGCTGGTCGGGGCGACCACGAGGGCTGGCCTGCTGCCGGCCCCGCTGCGCGACAGGTTCGGCTTCACCGCGCACCTGGACTTTTACCAGCCGGACGAGCTCGAGGTCATCATCCGGCGGTCGGCCGGGCTGCTCGGGGTGACGCTCACCGACGAGGGCGCGGCCGAGCTCTCGACCCGGTCACGCGGCACGCCCAGGATCGCCAACCGGCTGCTGCGCCGGGTTCGCGACTATGCCGAGGTGCGCGCCGACGGCGTCGTCACCCTGGAGATCGCCCGGACCGCGCTGGAGATCTACGAGGTGGACGAGCACGGCCTGGACCGGCTCGACCGGGGAGTGCTCGACGCGGTCGTACGCCGCTTCGGCGGCGGCCCGGTCGGCCTGTCCACGCTGGCGGTGGCGCTGGGGGAGGAGGCGGAGACCGTCGAGGTGGTCGCCGAGCCGTTCCTGGTCCGCTGCGGGCTGCTGGCGAGGACTCCGCGCGGCCGGGTGGCCACCGCGGCCGGCTGGGCTCATCTGGGACTCGAGCCTCCCCCGTCACTCAGCGAACTACCTACCTTGTTTGACTGAACGGTGTTTGACTGAACTGGGCCGGCAGAGCAAGATCGCACCGAGGTCACGATCGCTCGCAAAAACTCGTAGCCTGGTTGGTGCGCGGTCAAAGCGCGGTTAAACTTCGGCAGTTGGTCGTGGGCCTCTGTCACGACCATGCATGCAGAACCAACTGGAAGGATCCCCGGTCATGGGGTTTATCGCAGCCGCAGATGCGGCAAGCAAGTCATCAGGCAGCTCGCTGACGTTCCCGATCCTGATCGTTCTGGTCTTCGTCGGCTTCTACTTCCTGATGATCAGGCCGCAGCGGCGCCGCCAGCAGGCAGTCCAGCAGCAGCAGCGGACGGTTGAACCCGGCGCCCGGGTCCGCACCACGGCCGGAATGTACGCCACGGTGACCGAGGTGGACGGCGACGACGTCGTGCTCGAGGTCGCTCCCGGCGTCGAGGTCCGCTACCTCCGCCGCGCCATCATGGAGGTCGTCCAGCCTGCCGAGGAGACAGAGACCTACGAGGACGGCGAGCCCTCCGACTACCACGAGGACGGCGAGGACGAGCCGGCGGATGGAACCGCCCAGGACTCCGACGACGTTAAGTCAGCTGAAGATGGTCTCACGGACTCTCACGACGATCTGGCCAAGTCCGACAAGGACAACGTGCACTGAGCCGCCGTCCGGCATGAGGGTTTAAGGGAAACGGCGGATCTAAGACAGGCGGAGAAGTGGCAGCCCCATCTAGAACCGTCCCGCATCCGGGACGGGCCCTCGTGCTTTTGCTGGTCCTGATCGTGGCCATGCTGCTGGGCGTACTCGGCCCGAAGCTGTTCGCCCCAAGCCAGTGGGAGCACAGGTTCAAGGTAGGACTCGGTCTTGACCTGTCCAGCGGGACCCAGGTGACCCTGCGGGCGCAGACCCTGACCGGGAAGGCGCCGTCCACCGATGAGATGAACGCCGCGGTCGGCGTCATCGAGTCGCGGGTCAACGGCACCGGCAACTCCGGCGCTCAGGTCCAGCCGCAGGGCCAGAACCTGCTCGTGGTGACGGTCCCGGGCAAGGGCTCGCAGCAGACGATCGAGCTGGTGAGCTCGACGGCGCTGCTCATGTTCCGTCAGGTGCTGCTGTACGAGCCCTACGGGGCGACCAACACGCCGGTTCCCGCGGCGAGCGCGAGCGCCTCGCCCAGCGCCACGCCGTCGGCGTCCGGGAGCCCCTCGGCGAAGGCGACCCCGTCCGCCAGTTCCACCAGCACGGCGAAGACCTCGGCCAAGATCCTCCCGGCGGCCAGTGCCAGCGCCTCGTCCAGCGCGTCCGCGGGCGGTACCGCGTCACCGAGCCCCTCGGCCAGCGCCAGCCCCTCGGCCAGCGCCAGCGCCAGCCCCAGCGCCAGCCCGAGTTCGTCCGCGACCAGCAGCGCGGCGGGCGACCCCAGCCTGGTGCACAAGGACGTGCTCGCGAAGTTCAACAAGCTGGTCTGCAAGCCGGGTGACACGCAGGGCTGGAAGGCGCAGGTCGGTTACGTGACCACCACGCCCTACAACAACCCAGATGTGCAGGTTGTCGCCTGCGGCAGCGCCGGGCAGGGACAGTGGGGCAAGTTCGCGCTGGACGTGGCCAAGGTCCGGGGTACGCAGGTCACCGCCGCGAACGCGGGCCTGTCCACGACCTCCAACCAGTGGCAGGTCAACCTGACGCTGAACGGCCAGGGCGCCGCGGCCTTCAGCACCCTCACCTCGCGCCTGTACAACGACTACTACGCGGCCGGGCAGTCCGGCGACCAGAACTCGGCGGTCCTGAACCAGGTGGCGATCACCCTGGACGGCAACGTGGTGTCGTCACCGCAGATCCAGGGAGCGATTGCCGGCGGTAATGCCCAGATCACCGGCAGCTTCACCCAGGCCGAGGCTACGCAGCTGCAGAACGAGCTGAAGTTCGGCTCGGTGCCGCTGGACCTGAAGACCCTGTTCGTCTCCTCGGTGTCGGCGCAGGTGGGCCGGGACCAGCTGGACGCCGGCCTCATCGCGGCCGCCATCGGACTGCTTCTCGTGGTGGCGTACGCCTTCCTCTACTACCGCGGCCTCGGCCTCGTCTCCGTCTGCAGCCTGATTATCGCGGGCATCATCACCTACCTGGCGGTGGTGCTGCTCTCCCTGTACCAGAACTTCACCCTCGAGCTGGCCGGCATCGCAGGCCTGATCGTGGCCATCGGCATCACCGCCGACTCGTTCGTCGTCTTTTTCGAGCGATTGCGCGACGAGGTGCGCGAGGGCAAGCAGCTGCGCCCGGCGGTCGAGTCCGGGTGGAAGCGCGCCAGGCGCACGATCCTGGTGTCCGACACGGTGTCGTTCCTGGCCGCGCTGCTGCTGTACTACTTCGCCATCGGCGAGGTCAAGGGCTTCGCCTACACCCTCGGCCTGACCACGCTGATCGACATCGTGGTGGTGTTCGGTTTCACCAAGCCGATGGTGACCTTGCTGGCCAGGACGAAGTTCTTCGGCAACGGCCACCCGATGTCCGGCCTGGATCCGGCCCGGCTCGGCGCCAAGACGCCATGGCGGTCCTCGGTCCGCCGTAACCAGGTCAGGCGTCGGCCTGACCCCGCGAGCCGTATGTCCTCGCGGGGGGGGCCTGGGGGGTCGTCCCCCCCGGCTAACACGGCGTCCCGAAACCCAGGGGGTTCATGATGTCGGCCTTCGGCCATCTCGGCGGCCGGCTCTACCGGGGCGAGGTCTCGTTCGACTTCGTCGGCCGGCAGCGGCTGTGGTACGCCATCTCCGGGTTGATCCTGGTCATCAGCATCGTCGCGGTGCTGGTCCGTGGCCTGTCCTTCAGCGTCGACTTCAAGGGCGGGGCGGTCTTCACCTTCCCCTCGTCGTCGACCACGTTGAGCCAGGTGCAGAACGCGGTCGAGTCCGGCGGCGTCAGCGGCGCGATCGTGCAGCAGACCCACGGCCAGCAGAACGGCTGGCAGATCCAGACGAAGTCGCTCACCGGGGCCCAGACCGTCGCGCTGGAGAAGGCGCTGTCCGGCCAGCTCGGGGTGAACTCCGGCGACATCTCGGTCACCACCGTCGGCCCGAGCTGGGGCAGCCAGATCTCGGGCAAGGCGATCGAGGCGCTGATCGCGTTCCTGATCGTGATCGTGATCTACCTGTCGATCGCCTTCGAGCTGAGAATGGCGATCGCGGCCTTCATCGCGCTGCTGCACGACCTGGTGATCGCCACCGGAATCTACGCGCTGGCCGGCTTCCAGGTCAGCCCGGCGACCGTCATCGGCCTGCTGACCATCCTCGGTTACTCGCTGTACGACACCGTGGTGGTCTTCGACAAGGTCCGGGAGAATACGGCTGGGCTGCTCGGCGGCGCCCGGAGTACCTATAGCCAGGCAGCCAACCTGGCGCTGAACCAGACCCTGGTCAGATCGATCAATACCTCGATCATCGCGCTGCTGCCGGTCACCGGGATCCTGGTCGTGTCGACCGCCCTGCTCGGCGCCAACAACGAACTCGAGGAGCTCGCGCTCGTCCTGTTCGTCGGCATGCTGTCCGGCACCTACTCCTCGATCTTCATCGCGACCCCGGTGCTGGCCGACCTGAAGGAACGCCAGCCGCAGTACCAGGCGCTGGCCAAGCGGGTGGCGGTGCGCGCCTCCGGAGGCCGCGCGGCCAAGCGGGCCGCGGCGAAGGCGGAGGTGCCGGCCCGTGGCCGGCCCGGCGGTACGGCCGCCGGACTGTCGCCCGCGCAGCTCGCCGAGGACGAACAGGACCAGGCCGGATTCGCCGACGAGGTCGAAGGGGCCGAGCCGGCCGCGGACGAGCTGACCGCCACCGCGTCGCGCGCCCCGGGCACGCCGGCCAGCCGCGGCGCGCCGGGCACCGCCCGGCCTGGCCCGCGGCAGCAGCCGCGCCGTAGCGGCGGGAGTTCGCCCCGGCACCGCCCGGCGGGCAAGAAGAAGCGGCGCTAGCCGATGACCTCATCGGCCGCGGCCGGTGATGAGCTGACCCGGCTCATCACGACCCTGGTCCGCGACGTCCCGGACTATCCGCAGGCCGGCGTGGTTTTCAAGGACATCACGCCGCTGCTCGCCGACGGGAAGGCATTTGCCGCGGTGATCGAGGCGCTGGCCGAGACGTACGGGCCGGTGGACAAGGTGGTCGGCATCGAGGCGCGGGGTTTCATCCTGGCCGCTCCGGTCGCGTGCCGCCTGGGCGCTGGCTTCGTGCCGATCCGCAAGCGGGGCAAGCTGCCCGGGATCACGTTCGCCCAGGAATATGACCTGGAGTATGGCACCGCGACGATCGAGGTGCTGACCGACGCCTTCGCCCCGGACGAGCGCGTGCTCGTCATCGATGACGTGCTGGCCACCGGCGGCACCGCCCGGGCCACCGCCGACCTGGTGCAGCGGGCCGGCGCGCAGGTGACCGGGCTGGCCGTGCTGCTCGAGCTCTCCTTCCTGAACGGCCGGGCCAGGCTGGCCGACCTCCCGGTCAGCGCCCTGCTTACTGTTTAGGGCTCACGGTCTAGGGAATCGCGCGTACCTGATCTGGCGTTTAAGTCGTCCAAGTAGACTGATGGCTTGGCAGATGTGAGGAGCGCGAGTGGCCGGTGAGGTGATCACGACCGGCACGAGAGCTGCTGACGCTGCCCGGGCGGACGCGCAGCAGGCCACGAACTCTTCGAGCCAGGACGCGGAACGGGCCGAGGTGGCGGTAACGGCAGACGTGCCGGAGCCGCGCGTGCTCAACGACGCCCCGGAGGCGGCACCGCCAGCCCGGGGCACCGGGATCGGGACGGCAAGGGCCCAGCGGGCCAGGGTGCCGGCCACCCCGAGCCAGGCCGCCGACGCGGCGGTGCCCGGTGTCGGCGTCCGGCGGCGACTGGCCCGGCTCGGCGCCCAGCGGGGCGTCAACCCGGTCCTCGAGCCGCTGATCAAGACCGTGCGCGCGACGCACCCGAAGGCCGACATGCGGCTCATCGAGCGCGCCTACGACTCGGCCGCCCACTGGCACCGGGACCAGAAGCGACGCAGCGGCGATCCGTACATCACCCACCCGCTCGCGGTGGCGACGATCCTGGCCGAGCTCGGCATGAACACCGAGACGATCTGCGCCGCGCTGCTGCACGACACGGTGGAGGACACTGCCTACACGCTGGCCGAGCTGCGCAGCGATTTCGGCGAGGACATCGCGGCCCTGGTCGACGGCGTCACGAAGCTGGACAAGGTCAAGTACGGCGAGTCCGCCGAGGCGGAGACCGTCCGCAAGATGGTGGTCGCGATGTCCCGCGACATCCGGGTGCTGGTGATCAAGCTTGCCGACCGGCTGCACAACATGCGGACGCTGCGCTACCTGTCCCGGGAGAAGCAGGAGCGCAAGTCCAGGGAAACCCTGGAGATCTTCGCCCCGCTCGCCCACCGCCTGGGCATGAACACGGTGAAGTGGGAGCTCGAGGACCTGGCCTTCGCGACCTTGTACCCCAAGCGGTTCGACGAGATCGTCCGCCTGGTGTCCAACCGGGCGCCGCGGCGCGAGGCGTTCCTGCAGGAAGTGATCCAGGACGTCAGCGCCGACCTGCGCGAGGCCAAGATCAACCCGAAGGTCACCGGCCGTCCCAAGCACTACTACTCGATCTACCAGAAGATGATCGCGAGGGATGTCGGCTTCGACGACATCTACGACCTGGTGGGCATCCGCGTCCTGGTCGATTCGGTCAAGGACTGCTACGCGGCGCTCGGTATCATCCACGCGCGGTGGAACCCCGTCCCCGGACGGTTCAAGGACTACATCGCGATGCCGAAGTTCAACATGTACCAGTCGCTGCACACGACGGTCATCGGGCCGGGCGGCAAGTCGGTGGAACTGCAGATCCGCACCTGGGACATGCACCGCCGAGCGGAGTACGGCGTCGCGGCGCACTGGAAGTACAAGGAAGAGACGGTCTTCAGCCGGGCCAAGGCCGCGAAGGACGACTCCCAGGACATGGCCTGGCTGCGGCAGCTCGTCGACTGGCAGCGGGAGACGGAGGACCCGGCCGAGTTCCTCGAGTCGCTCCGCTTCGACCTGGCCGCGGGGGAGGTCTACGTATTCACCCCGCGCGGCGAGGTCGTGGCACTGCCGCAGGGGGCGACCCCGGTGGACTTCGCCTACGCCATCCACACCGAGGTCGGGCACCGCACGGTCGGTGCCCGGATCAACGGCCGCCTGGTCGCGCTCGAATCGACCCTGGACAACGGGGACACGGTCGAGATCTTCACCTCCAAGACGCCCGACGCCGGGCCGAGCCGGGACTGGCTCAAGTTCGTGCAGAGCCCGCGGGCCAGGAACAAGATCAGGCAGTGGTTCTCCAAGGAGCGCCGGGAAGCGGCGGTCGACTCGGGCAAGGACCAGATCGCCAAGGCCATGCGCAAGCAGGGGCTGCCGCTGGCCCGGATCGCCGCCGCCGACAGCCTGCTCACCCTGGCTCGCGAGCTGCATTACGCCGACGTATCCGCGCTGTACGCGGCGGTCGGCGAGGGCCGGGTCAGCGCCCAGTCCGTGGTCGAGAAGCTGGTCAAGTCGGTCGGCGGCGTCGACGGCGCGCAGGAGGACCTAGCCGAGGCCACGCTGCCTACCAAGGCGCCTCAGCCCAGGACGTCCGGCGACTCTGGCGTCGAGGTCACCGGCGCGCCGGACGTGTGGGTGCGGTTGTCCCGGTGCTGCACCCCGGTGCCGGGCGACGAGATCATCGGTTTCGTCACCCACGGCCACGGCGTGTCCGTGCACCGGGTCGACTGCGTGAACCTGGTTCACCTGACCGAAATCCAGCGCGAGCGGATGGTCGACGTGCACTGGGCGCCAACCGAAGGCTCGGTCTTCCTGGTCGCCATCCAGGTCGAGGCGCTGGACCGGACCCGGCTGCTCTCCGACGTAACCAGGGTACTGTCCGACCAGCACGTGAACATCCTGTCCGCTACCGTGACCACAAGCCGGGACCGGGTCGCGTTCAGCCGGTTCACGTTCGAGATGGGTGACCCCAAGCACCTCGGTCACGTGCTGCGCGCCGTCCGCGCCATCGACGGCGTCTACGACGTCTACCGCGTAACGAGCTAACAGCGAGCCCGGTCCCCGGGCTAGCACAGCACCTCTAGCTGGTGAACTCCGCGAGGGTGTGTTCGGCTTCGGCGAGCCACGCCCGCCGGGCGGTCAGCGCTTCCTCGGCGGTGCGCTCGGCCCTGGCGTCGCCGCGGTCGCGCGCCCGGGCCAGCTGCTCCTCGAGCTGGGCGATGGTCGAGCGGAGCTGGGCCACCGTGCCCTCGGCCCGGGCCAGCGCCTCCGGGTTCGACCGGCGCCACTGGGTTTCCTCCGCCTTGCGCAGCGCGTCCTCGACCCGCCGCAGCCCGGATTCCAGATGCTCGCGGGAGTCCCTGGGCACCGCCCCGATCTGCTCCCATTTCTCCTGGATACCGCGCAGCGCGGACCTCGCCGCGCGGATGTCGGTCACCGGGAGCAGCGCCTGAGCCTGGGTGAGCAGCTGCTCCTTGGCTTCGGCGTGCTCGCGCAGCGCGGCGTCCTTGGCCGAGAACACCTCGGCGCGGGCCGTGAAGAACTTGTCCTGGGCTGCCCGGAATCGCTTCCACAACTCGGCCTCGGAGTCCCGGTCCGCCCGCCCCGCCTCCTTCCATTGCCGCATCAGCTCACGGAAGGCGCTGGCAGTCGAACCCCACTCGGTAGATCCGGACAGCTCCTCGGCGTCGGCGCACAGCTTCTCCTTGCGCGCCCTGACGTCCTCGCGCTCGGCCTCGAGGTTGGCGAAGTAGGCCTTGCGCCGCTTAGTGAAGGCGTTGCGCGCCGCGGACAGCCGCTTCCACAGCACCGCCTCGGCGGCCCGCTCGGCGTGCGGCGCCGCCTTCCACTCTTCTAGCAGCTCGCGCATCCGCTCGCCGCTGCTCTTCCAGTGGGTCGCCTCGGCGGCGATCTGCTCGGCCTCGGCGACGATCCGCTCCTTGGTCTCCCTGGCCGCCACCCGCGCCTGCTCGCGGGCCGCCTTGGCCTCCTCGCGGCGGTGGCCGACGTCCTCGGTCAGCCGCTCCAGACGGCTCCGGAGCCCGTCGAGGTCCCCCAGCGCGTTGGCGTCCGCAATGTGCTGGAGCAGTCGCTGGACACTGGCCGAGGCCTGGGCGGGGGCCATGTCGGTCGTCGCGATCCGCTGCTCGAGCAGGACCACCTCGGTCTCGAGCGCCTCGTACTTCCGCGCGAAGAAGGCGATCGCCTCCTCCGGGCTCCCGGCCTGCCACGAGCCGATCACCCGCTCGCCGTCGGCGGTACGGACATAGACCGTCCCGTCGGCGTCTACCCGGCCCCACGGATGGTAGGCGGTGGTCACGGCGAACCTCCTGCGTTTTCGTGCTCGTGTCAGGCTTTCTTGATCGTCACACTGTCAATGATGACCTTCTTCTTCGGAACGCCGCCGCCAGATTGGGTGTACTGACACGAGTATCCACCCTTAGCCACATTCTGGACGATACCGAGCCCGGAGGACACGGTGGCAAACGGTGTATACGCCGGACCGGAAGAGCCGTTGAGTCCCGACGTGCTGTCCTTGTACACGATGAAGAACTGGCTGCCGTTTGTGTTCGGGCCCCCGTTAGCCATAGCCACCGTTCCTGCCGGGTATTTGGCGTCCGTGAGGTTCTCATTGGCGAAGGCGTAACCCGGCGTGCCGGAACCGATCTTGCTGGTCGCGCTGCAGTCCAGCTTGGCCGAAGCGGTCGCGTATGCATCGCCGCACTGCAGAACGTAGATGCCGCTGGTCACCACCCGGTGGCATTGGGTGTTGTTGAAGTAGCCCGCCTCCGCTAGGTGGACGAACGAGTTGACGGTGCAGGTGGCCTTGTTATTCAGCAGGTTGAACGTGATCTTGCCCTGGTTTGTATTGATCGTGGCCTGATAACTGTCCGTGTAATCCGGCGCAGCCGGCGGGAGGCTCACCTTCTTCGCCGCCGGGGCGGCCGACGTGTAGCTGCAGTGATGTGCAGGCTCGGCCACGGCCGTGGCGGTGGGGGTCGCGCTGGCCGA
>Ga0335077_10013505_pt1 | contig 10212 bp, 8 predicted proteins | sample Lox_Sample_31_FD_207151 | JGI IMG/M metagenome (GOLD analysis project Ga0335077, IMG submission 207151) | Soil microbial communities from Loxahatchee National Wildlife Refuge, Florida, United States - Lox_Sample_3.1 | ecosystem: Environmental > Terrestrial > Soil > Wetlands | place: USA: Florida...
CTGGTGTTTATGGCGGGGACGACGGGGCTCGAACCCGCGACCTCTGCCGTGACAGGGCAGCGCTCTAACCAAACTGAGCTACGTCCCCCTGCAATTTAAATCGCTTAGCGCAAATTGCAGAATCTACTGTCTTTCTTTACTGTCCACTTTTTCGCCTGATCCCACCAATTCCACCGGATATAGCTGAATTCCGGCTGAAACGGACAGTATGGACTGTAAACCGAACCAACTTCCCTGCCCTCTGCCAAGCGAATGCGAACCACGAAGTTGTCACGCCTCCGATAGGAAAATTGTACCAAAAGATTCCGATACTCTCGGCAATCTGAAAAGTCGACCTCATTCTCGGGTTCCAACTCGGCCATTTCATCGTTCTCGGGTGGCCCGACATCCGGCGGACGCGCATCGTCACGGAACTGTTCAGACCTGCGAGCCAGAAGGCCAGTCCCCAACCATCCTTTGCGTCACCGATCTTGAGGACCCATGCCCACTCCTTGCGCGGGCGTTGATTGGCGGAATCGAGACCATAAAGCGTGCCAAGTAATCTTACCTCTGACCCAAATCGTATTCCGAATTGGACGGACTCAAGGGGTCAGGTCACTGGGGGGTGAACCCATTCATTGAGACAAATTGAAATTGGCACGTCTCACGAACGGTTGATTCTTTCAATAGCGACTGTTCGGGCCTGTGGGGAAGCCGCATGGGCCGGAGGGCGTCAGAGTGCCTGTTCCCCTGGCGTAATTTGGCCCTTTATCAGGTTCTGGAGTTTGGCTGCGTATTGGCTGTCTGGCCGAGATGCGAAGACTCTTGCAATACATTCAGTGCAAATCGAAGGTCTTCAAAGGATTGCGGGGTCTCTTTCAGCGAGCATACATCCTCATTCCAAACCAACGGTTAACCGCCACATTTTCGGATGCGGCACGCGCGAACATGTTTGCTGGGTCCTCAAGTTAGCGAGCAAACTTCAGGCCCCGGTTCAATGGCGCGCAAAAACCGGCACGTCGGGCCGCGATGTCGCCCTCAATGTCCGGCCGGAGTTTCTCCTCCCGCTTTGAATCGGCGCACGGCAAAGACCAGCGGTAGAGCCAGAAGATTCAGCCAGCCGATCGCGCGAAAACAATCCATGAAAGCCAAGAAGGTACTCTGCCGGATTAGCTGCTCGTAGACGATGCCCAGGGACGCTGGACCGGCATCAGCACTGGTCAAACCATGTTGCGTCAGGAAAGTAATGAGGGAGTGGCCGGACTGTTGCAACGCTTGCGAGGCGGAGTGAAGGGATGATCCCAGGACGCTCTGGTGCAGGTTCTGCCGGCGTTCTGTCGCCGTGGTGATGAAGGCGATGCCAAAACTTCCGCCCCAGTTGCGGAACAGGTTAGTCAGGCTCGAAGCCTTGTTGTTTTCTTCGGGACGCAACTGCGAATAGGCAATCAGGCTCACGGGGACGAGAAACAGGCCGTAGCCGAGTCCCTGCAAAGCCCGGTTCCATGCGTAATGACCGCTATTGACATTGAGGGTCATATCGCTGAAGACAAACATCGCGAGCGCGACGATGGCGAAGCTTGAGAGGACCATGGTCTTTGCGGAGATGAGGTGGCGCTGCAGGAGCTGAGCCGAGATCGGCGCAAGTACGGCGATGACCAGTGCCCCGGGACCGAGAACGAGGCCCGCATCAATGGCTCGATATCCGTAGAGCGATTGCAGCATCTGGGGGATAAGCGTGGTGGTTCCAAAGAGCCCCACGCCGAAGACAAAGAAGAGAACGCTGGCGATGGCGAAGTTCCTGTGTCCAAGCAGGCCGAAGTCGATAATCGGATTCGGGTTGCGGCGTTCCCAGATCACGGTAGCGACCCAACCCAGGACGGCGACGACAATCATGGTCGTGATCAGGCCGCTGCCGAACCAGTCGTCAATCTGACCGCGATCGAGAGAGATTTCGAGCGCAGCGGAGGCCAGCGTGATGAGAACGATGCCGACACTGTCAATCGACATTCTTCCTTCGGCCTTCGCCTTGATCCGCTCACGGGTGAAGTCCTCCTGGTCGTGGATGAGGCGATTCGACAGCCACATTGAAAGCAGGCCGATGGGCACATTGATGAAGAAGATCCAACGCCAGTCGTAGTTGTCCGTGATCCAGCCACCGAGGACTGGGCCGACCGCCGGCGCGGTGACGATGACGATCGTATAGAGCGCGAAAGCTGCGGCGCGTTTGGCGGGCGGGAAGGTATCGACCAGGATGGCCTGCGCGACGGGAGCGAGGCCGCCGCCACCGACGCCCTGAACGATGCGGAAAAGCAGCATGAAGCCGAGCGATGGGGCCAAGCCGCAAAACAGAGATGAAATCGTGAACAGCAGAACGCAAAGCAGGTAATAGGTCTTGCGCCCCAGCAGCCGGCTGAACCATGCGGTCATAGGCAGGACCACGGCGTTGGCGACAAGGTACGTGGTCAGGATCCATGTCACTTCGTCATAGCTGCGTCCCAGCCCGCCGCCGATGTAGGGCAGAGCCACATTGGCGATGGAGGTGTCGAGCAACTCCATGAAGGCAGCGATGGTGACTGTGCCGGCGATGAACCAGGGATTCACGGTTCGAGCCGCGGGCCGCGCGCCCAGCGAGGAGATCGAGATTGCCTGCGTATCACTCATGAGAGTTCCTTCCGTGAGACCTTTCAGCGAACCCGGACCTTGGCTTCGACTGACATGCCCGGGCGGAGTTGATGTTGCGGATCCTGGTCGGAATCGATGTGAATGCGGATGGGAAAGCGCTGCACGATCTTCACGTAGTTGCCGCTTGCGTTCTCGGGCGGAAAGAGGCTGAAGAGCGGGCCGGATGCGCCGGCCATGTTCTCAACGGTGCCTCGGTAGTCGCGTCCGAAGCTGTCGACGTGGATGGTGACCGCTTCGCCGGGATGCATGCGGCGGAGTTGCGTCTCCTTGAAGTTGGCTGTGATCCAGATGTCGTCGATGGGAACGACGGTGAGCAACGTCTGGCCGGGCTGAATGCGATTTCCGGGTTCAACCGTCTTGTGCCCGATGACACCGCTGACGGGAGCGTAGATGGTGGTGTAACCGAGGTTCAGCTCCGCAGTACGCACGTCGGCGCGGGCCTGTTCGAGCGCGCCATCGGCAGAGGCGGACTGGGCGCGGACATCGGAGATCTGCTGCGGGGCGGTTTGCGCCGCGTCGATTTCAGCCTGGCGCTGCGCAACGGTCCGCTCGGCTTCGGCAACCTTGCGCACGGCCGCGACCTCGGCAGCCTGATCGGCCGCGACGGCCTCTACTGCGGTCTTTGCGTCGGTTTCACGCGCGTCGTAAAACGAACGCGAGATTTCACGTTTCTCGACCAGAGCCGCGTAGCGCAAACGATCGCGCTCGGCGTGCGATGCAATGGCGGAGTCCTGCTGGACGCGTCTGTGCGCCGCATCCAGGGTGGCTTCGGCTTCAGCAACAGTCTCGACCGCGGCCTTCTCTTCGGCCTGAGCCACGTGCAACCTGCTGAATGCCGTCGCCTGGGTGATGGAAACCTGGAAGCCGGCGGCGCGGGCCTCGGCTTCTTTCGTGTCGAGAATGGCGCGGGCATGATCGAGGTCAGCCTGGTAGTCGCGCGGGTCGAGCCGGAGGAGCACAGTGCCGGCAGTCACGTATCGGTCGTTCTCAACCGCTGGATTGACGTAGAGAACCGTCCCGCTGACCCGCGTGCTCAGCTGTGCGAAATGCCCGTCCACCTGCGCGTCGTCAGTGGTTTCAAAATGGCGTGCATACAACCAATACGACAGGCCCGCTGCAACGGCAATCATGAGTGCGGCTGCAAGGATGATTCGTTTGAGGCTCCAGAACCGACTGGAGGGAATAAATGCTTCGTCGAGAAGTTCGGGGCCCTTCGCGGGACCTATGCTCACTGCTGTCGCCATGGTGTTGCTCCTGTTCCGTTGAAAATCAATGCGCCGACTGGGATGCGCCAAAGAGCCCCGGGACACGGGTCTCGGCCGATCCGAGAGCCCGCGCCAAGGAGATTTTGGAAACGTTGAATGAAAAGAGGCTGGCAATATAGTTCTCGTTGGCAGCTACCAGTGCCTCCTGCGCCTCGAGTACTTCGAGATAATTGGTGACGCCGTTCTGGTAACGGTCCTGCGATTGGGCAAGAGCGCGCTCCGCAAGAGCCCGATTCTCGGCGGCAACCTTCACGCCCGACTCGGATGCCCGCGCATCCAGCTGGGCCGTGCGCACGTCGTAGGCGGCGCGGCCTTCGAGGTCGGCCAGTTCCGCCCGGCGCTGCACCATATCGCTTTCCGCCGCATGAATGTCGGAGCGGATGCGGCCGCTCGTAAAGAGCGGGACGGAGATGGTGCCGCGGACTTCGTCGACGCGGTTGTAATTGGCGGGATTCGTGCCGCCTCCCCCGTAGCTGGCGTTAAAGGAGATCTCCGGCAGCCGTTCCGCACGTGCCGCCCGAACATGAAACTGTGCAGCCGCGAGGTTGGCTTTGGCACTGGCAACGTCGAATCGAGTGTCCGTCTGCGCGGGCGCCGGCTCATCTGGGAGCAGTGCAACGTATCCGTAGTCGCCGGCCGGACTCCATGCCTGATCAAGGGGGATACCGGTGATGCGATCGAGCGTCAGCTTGTCTTTTTCGAGGTCGTTGGCGGCATCGGTCACGCGCTGCTCGGCGGTGTGAAGTTCAACGTCGGCGCGAAGCCTGTCAATTTCGGGAGAGACTTCCGACTTGTATTGGTCCGCGACCTGGGTATCGAGCTCGCGGGACGACGCGAGCGCGGCCTGCGCGGTTTCGAGCCGTGCCTGGCTTGCCACCACCTGGAAGTACGCCGCCCCGACGGCGAAGACGACTACATCGCGAGCGTCTTTGGAGGCGAGCGCTGACGCCGCCTCAAAAGCCTTCTGCTGCCGATAACGGCCGAGCAATTCGAAGTTCAACACTGGGGATTCCGCGATAATGCGGGCCTCGGAGTATCCGAACTGGCCGGAGGTGGGCGGCAGATGAAAGCCGGCCTGCGGCGGGAGGGTTAAATTGATCGACTTGAGGCTGAACTGCTGATACGTCTGTTCGGCGCGAGCAGAGATCTGGGGCAGCAAAGCAGAGAAGGCATGCTCGCGCTGAGCACGGGCATCAGCGCTCGCCTGCTCACTATCGATGAGGCCGAGATTGTACTGCAGCCCGCGGGCGATGGCGTCTCCCAGGCTGAGGTGCAGCGTGTCGCTTGTGGCCACTCCGTGCGGCGTGCTGCCCAAATAAGGATTGAGGTTCTGGGTGGCGCGCGCGCTGGGGTTGGTGGTGCCGGTGGCAGGATTGATGGGTCGCGGCGTATTGATTGAACCGACAGAGGAACCGCTGTCCGCGACTGCCTGACCGTAAGCCGTGACGGAGAAGGCCAGCACCGATACGAAGAGGGCCAGCGACCGGAGGTGGGTTCGTGCGGGCTGACTTGCGGCGGACTGCATGGTGTTGCTCCTCACCTGAAAAGGTGTAAACTATAAGAGACCGATCGGTCTCATTTGCATCTTAAGATTCAGGACAGTTATTCGTGGATTCTTTTTTCGGAGAGTCCGCTTGGACTGCGAGGTAAAAGTATGACGAAAGGCGAGATGACACGGCAGAAGATCATTGAACAGGCCGCTCCTCTATTCAATCGGCTGGGCTATGCCGGCTGCTCGATGCAGGACATCATGGCGGCAACCGGGCTGGAGAAGGGCGGTCTATATCGCCACTTCAGCAGCAAGGAGGAATTGGCCGAGGAGGCGTTTCGCTATTCCCTGGCGAAGGTGACCGAAGCACGCCAGGAGGGCATGGACGGGATCAAGGGTTCGGTAGAGCAACTGGGGTTCATGATCCGCAGGTTTGTGGAGTTTCGCTCCATCATCCCCGGCGGATGCCCGCTGTTGAACACGGCGATCGACGCGGACGACGGTAATCCGGCATTGCGGAAACTGGTGCAGGAGGCCGTGCAGCAGTGGAAGGCGAAGATTGGCAGGATTGTGCGGGCAGGCATCGAGCGGGGTGAAATCCGCGCTGATGTTGAACCGCGCAGCATTGCCAACATCATGATTGCCGCACTTGAAGGCGCACTGATGATCAGCCGTCTCGAAGGCAATCGCATCGCCGTGCACGATGCTCAGTCAATGCTGGAAAACGTGCTGCGTGAGATCAGTACCGCACCGCAAAAGAGAAGAACCAGCTAAATGCCCCAGGGGATTCCCTGGTCCCCCGCGGGAAACCCATACGATAGGCCTCATTCATTAAGATCCCGGAACTCCGCGTGGACGAGACGCTGAGCGAACCGCTGCCGCCCAGCAGAACCATGGTTTCGCCGGCTTCAATGTCGAGATTGAGGTTGTTCAAGACTCGGCGGCCTTCGTACTCGACCACCAAATCGCGTATGGAGATGAGCGGCATCTGAATATTCAGTTGTGGTCCACTCTGCGCGCCATGAAGAGTGCATTGCCGGTGGTCGGAAATCGCTACCGCTGGCACTTTTCCGAAATCTTCGCGGATGCACTCCACGCCTTGCATGCTGAAGTCCACAGGCCTGCTGCGGTTGGATGATACCTGCAGCCCTGAGTCGATCGAATTACCAGGAAATCGATATCGGTCACGCGCCAGTCTTCCACGACTATGAACTTTCTGCCCGCGAGAAACATCGGAAGCTGATGATTGCCACGGGATGCGAATGGGCCAGAGCCCCATGCATGACGTGCCTCCGCCCGGATCACGCGGCGAATCCGCCATCAATGAGCAGAGAAGCACCTGTTATATAGCCAGCCTCCGGCCCGGCCAGGTACGCCGCCATGGCGGCAATCTCATCCGCGTTCCCGTAGCGCTTCAAAGCCATTAAGCCAAGTAGCGTGTCTGCAAACGGCCCACTCGCCGGATTCGCCTCAGTATCTACCGGCCCGGGCTGAATATTGTTCGCAGTGATCCTTCGCGCGCCCAGATCGCGCGCCAGTCCCTTTGTAAAGCTGGCAACAGCTCCCTTCGTCAGAGCGTAGACCGAACCTCCCTGGAAGGGCATTCTGTCGCTGTTTACCGAACCGATGGTGATGATGCGCCCTCCGTCCGGCATATGCCGCACGGCCTCTTGGGTGGCGGTGAAAACGCTGCGCACGTTCACCGAAAGCGCCTTCTCGAAGGCATCGACGGGGAAGTCTGCGATCGTCCCCAGTGCGAGCACTCCCGCGTTGTTCACAAGGATGTCGATCTTGCCAAACTCCTGTGCCGCCTGCTGCACACCTGCGCGGACAGCAGCCTGGTCCGCTGCGTCCGCCTGGATCGCGATCGCCTTGCCGCCCGTCTTCACAATGTCGTCCACGACCTGTTGGGCATGTTCCGGCGAGGAACTGTAGGTGATGGCGACCTCGGCTCCTTCTTTCGCCAGCCGCCTGGCAATCGCCGCCCCGATGCCCCGCGACGCGCCTGTTACCAGCGCCGACTTCCCACTGAGTGCTGCCATCCTCATCACCTCTTGGCTGTTCCCCATTAACTGCGGAGTGGTTCGAACACGGGACTATTTGTTGGCCCGCAGCGCCAGGGCAGCTTCCGCTACTCGCTTGCCATGGAGTCTCGCAATGCTCAGGTCTTCGGGCGTCGGCTGAAGCTCACCCTTCGGACCTGCGATCGTGGTAGATCCGTAGGGCGTACCCCCACGAGGATCGGTGTGAATCATGCCCGGGGCGGAGTACGGTACGCCAACGATGATCATCCCGAGGTGCAACAGTGGAATCATCATCGAGACAAGAGTGGTCTCTTGACCTCCATGGGTCGAAGCCGTAGACGTAAATACACCGGCTGGCTTGCCCTCCATACCGCCTGTGAGCCAGAGCTGAGCGGTGCTGTCGATCAGTGCCTTCATTTGCGCGGTCATATTCCCGTAACGCGTCGGGCTTCCGAACAGAACGGCGTCTGCTTCCCTGAGGTCGTCAATCGTGCACTCCGGGATCGACCGCAACCCCAAGTAGACCTGGTAGGAGTACCCTCTTTCCTGCTCCATATGTTGAACATTTTCAGGAAACTCCCGGACGCGGCGTAGCACTAATTCGACATTTGGAACTTCCTGCACGCCCGCCGCAACGGCATTAGCGAGCACGTGAACGTGTCCATAGACCGAATGGAATACAACGAGCACCTTCATGGTTGCGTTCTCCTGCAAGGTTGGAGGTAGTGTTCTGGCAAGATCGAAAAGAGTACTTCGGAAGTGTCCGCTTCGGAGTTCAAAACGTCAAGAAGACTCTCATCCTGAACCGCAGCCGCATAGCCTGTGTAAAACTTGGCCATCCAACGTGACCTCGCCTGATTCGACGCGAGGTAGTACGCCCCTTGGGGCAGGCTGCGGAGATCGAGACCGTTGCGTTGATCGAGCTTCGGTGGTAAATATGTCATCTGCAGTGAGCTCACGCCGCTCTGGCCAGTGGGCGGATTGATGTGCCAATGGGCAGTTGTCTCTTCAAAACAGCGACAGCCGGGCAGCCCAGTTTCCACACTGCACGCCCATTTCCCTGTACAAAGTTCTTGGTTAAAGCTAAACGGCCTGATTCGGCTGCTTGATTCCGTCCGGAGTGGCTCTTCCTAAGGCATTATTCTCGGCTTACCAAGGCGGGGAAGCGAATCGGCTGAGCAGGACCATAAGAAACGTTGTCTTCAGCTTGAGCGATCCTCCGCACGAGAATCTTACGGAGTCTGCTTGCGTATTCGTCATCGAGCCCCAGGTGTGAGGATTCTTCCATAACGTCGAGAGCGAATCGGAAGTCAACTGCCGGGTCGAGTTTGGGAAGGGTACTCGCCATGGCACCATTTTACGCTGGGAATCTCGCTAGTTTCGAATTAAGGCCGCACTCGGATCAGTTAGTCCTGCTGGTCCTTGGCCCCCGGAACACCAAACCCTGTGGACCGAGGTGTAAGAACATCAGCCACTTAGCACCACTCCTTTGACGGCCACGAAGTTCGATCCTAAACTTTTGAATCGCTAGACCGATCGGTCTACTCTACTCGGGTGTGGGCCACAAGGCCTCGACGATTCAGGAGTAATCACACCATGTCAGCACCGAAAGGTACAGCATTAATCACTGGAGCATCCACCGGCATCGGCGCCGTTTATGCCGATCGCCTTGCAAAGCGCGGTTACGATCTTATCCTCGTTGCTCGCAACGAGGAGAGGCTCTCAGAGTCTGCCGCAAGATTGAAGTCCACCGGCCGCAAGATTGAGACAATTGTGGCCGACCTGACCAAGAAAGAGGACGTGCAGCGCATAGCTGAACGTCTGAGCACCGATCCAACGATCACGGCGCTCGTGAATAATGCCGGTCTGGGCAGCGCGCGAAGGCTTCTTGACGAGAAGATCGACGACCTGGAGTCGATGATCTACTTGAATGTCACCGCGTTGACGAGACTGGCCCTTGCTGCTTTGCCCGCCTTTATCGCGCGCAAGAACGGTTTGCTCATCAACATTGCCTCGGTTGTGGCTCTTGCGCCGGATCTCTTGAACGGCACCTACAGTGGTACCAAGGCGTACGTCGTGAACTTTACGCAGGCGCTGAAGAACGAATTGGCTGGCACGGGCGTGACCATTCAGGCTGTGCTGCCTGGAGCAACTGCGACACCGTTCTGGGAGAAATCCGGCCGCCCCGTGGAGGATCTGCCCGCGGAGATGGTAATGACCGCCGAGGACATGGTGGACGCTTCGCTTGCGGGCCTCGACCAGCATGAGCTGATTACCATTCCTACGCTGCCCGATGTCGCTGACTGGGAGAAGTATGAAACGGCGCGCAAGGCTCTGGGGCCGAACCTCTCCCGCCAGTTTCCGGCGGCCCGGTACGGGTATTGAAAACTGAGCGTACGCAGTAAGGTCCGTTCCTGCTTTCTTAAATGAAAGCAGGAACAAATGCGAGGAGCTTCTCATGAACGCAAAATCGACGCGTGAACATTTGCTCGATGTGGGTGTCGAGTTGATGCACCAGAACGGCTACAACGCCACCGGGCTATCGGACATTTTGAAGGCGGCGGATGTGCCCAAGGGCTCGTTCTATCACCACTTCAGCAGCAAGGAGGACTTTGCCGCGGCTGCGCTCGCCCAGTATGTCGCTCATGAGGGAGAGCATGCGGCGAGCGTCCTGAACGACTCCAGGACGCCGCCATTGAAACGCCTGAAGCGTTATTTCGCCGATCTGGCCAAGACTTACGGCCAGGCGGGTGAGATCCCCGGATGTATGATG
>Ga0335077_10013507_pt1 | contig 10211 bp, 11 predicted proteins | sample Lox_Sample_31_FD_207151 | JGI IMG/M metagenome (GOLD analysis project Ga0335077, IMG submission 207151) | Soil microbial communities from Loxahatchee National Wildlife Refuge, Florida, United States - Lox_Sample_3.1 | ecosystem: Environmental > Terrestrial > Soil > Wetlands | place: USA...
CGGACGGGTCTGGAAGATAAGCGGGAAAATGCAGATCGCATGGAATACCTCATGTGTCAGCCTCGAAATAGGGATTTCCCTTCAGGTCTTTTGAGCTCAAAGGTTGACGCTCTCAAAGCCCTCGGGGGTATGAAGTTTCTACAATCGTGGGTCTCTCAAAAAAAAGAGAGAGAGGAACTTGATTCAAGTGTTACTGGTTGGGCCTATTTGGATCCGACTTGAACCACGGAGTTAGACTTAGAATAACGACTGCGTAATATTTTTCAACGGAAAAGTATCGAATGCAGGTTGTTGCTCACGATGTGTTTGTGAATTGAACTTATAAGGAACTTATAAGGAAAACATAAGCGGTCACGATGGCGCCAGTCTTCCTGAAGGCAAATCCTGGTCTGGCTCTGACGGCAGCGCGTTCTACTCCAAAGTGATGCTGGCAAAGTCCTTACCTCACTTACAATGTTGAAGTCTCGTTGCCTGCCAGCCAGATTCGGGAATGGCAATGCTTTACAGAACGCCTAAATTTCTTTATATCCATAAAGATTTCTCGATTGCGCCGAGCCGCAGGACCTGTGGATCATGCCAAACATTTCCACCAGTTTTTCCACATTATTTGTGACGGGCGCGTCTTCGCATTGCGATAGAGTCCGCGCGGTCGGACGATAACTTAGGATCCTTGATGGTCAGGCATTGAAAATAACTCGCGCGCGGGCAGGATCTCTTTGCTTAATGCGGCCGACACGGTGTGGACGGGCTCGTTGACGACCTGGCTGAGGCGGAGGCGCATGGCCACGCTGCACAGGATATAGGCGTGGACATCGCTGAATCCCCAGCGGCTCACGAGTATATCAATCATACGGCTGGTAGCGGCGCGCGCGGCGTCGGCGAGGTCGGTTCCGGTCTCGACGATGACCCATGCGTTGGTGCTGCAGTCTGCCGCGGCCAGATCACTGGCTTCAACGATCGGTCCGGCAAGCGGTCGATGCTTGTGCAGGCGAAAGCGCAACGTGACGTCAAGCGGGCACTCGATGCCGTTGATGCAAACTTCACCGTCTCCCTGCGCGGCGTGCCCGTCGCCGCAACTGAACAGCGCGCCGGGGTTGTAGACGGGGAGATAAAGCTTTGAGCCGGCACAGAGTTCGCGCACGTCGAGATTGCCGCCGAACGGGCCGGGCGCGCGCGTGCGGAACGATCCGTCCTCAGCGCGGGCGACACCCATGACGCCGAGAAACGGCCGCAGCGGCACCACGGCCGGCAAGAGGGAACTGGTGGACTCGCCGTCAAGGTGCCAATGGAAGAGATAGGGCGTGCGGAAACGGTCTTTCAGAAAGCCCAGTCCCTCGACAACGCTGGACCAGCCCCAGCCGTAATGACGCGTGGCCAGCACGTCGATCTCAAGGGCATCGCCGGGCTCCGCGCCGTGAATCCAGACCGGGCCGGTGAGCGCATGGATGCGGGTGCGGTCGATCTGCAGGTACTGCTCCGTGGTCATGCCCGGATGCACCTGGCCGCCGCTGGAGTCGACGCACGCGATCTGCACTTCGTCGCCCGATTCGATGTGAAGGCGCGGCGCGAGCGAACGGTCCCACACGGAGTGGGTCGGCTCGGCGGTGAGGACATGCTCTTTCATGACTCTTTTACTCGAACTGTCATCTGCACTTCGACCAGTGAGTTGCGCGGGAGAGCGCTGACGCCGATGGCGGCGCGAACGTGCCGGCCGGCTTCGCCAAAAACCTTCACGAGCAGGTCTGATGCGCCGTTGATCACCGCTGGAGCATCATGGAAGCCTGCCGCAGCATTCACGTAACCGTTGAGGGTGAGGACTTCCGCAACGCGCTCGAGCGAGCCGAGTTCGCGCTTCAGAACGGCAAGTTGCGTGAGGGCGCAGGCCTGGGCTGCGGCGTAACCGTCTTCCACGCTGCGGTCAGCGCCGGCGAGGCCGGTGATGATTCCGTTCGGGCCGGTGGAGATGACGCCCGACAGGTACAAAACGTCTCCGGCACGCTTGGCGGAAACGTAATTGCCGCCCGGGGATGGCGGTGCCGGGAGCGTGAGTCCAAGCGCGGCCAGGTTCTCTTCAGGTGTTGGGTTGGTGCTCATGTTGGATTGAATGTAGCACGGCCGCGCGGGGAATTTGCTTGGGCGCGGGCGGCGGCTCACGGTAGCATGAGCCATGTTTCGATCGCACCTGATCGTGGTGGCCGCGATGCTGGCCGCGACGCCGGCCAGCGATTGGCGAACCATGCTCCATGCCGAGAGGTCCTCGCCCGGTGACCTGGAGGTGGGCGGCGAACTGTCAGGCGTACCCGCTGGAGAAACGCGCTATGTGCGCTACGAAGACTTGTTACGCCTGCCGCAGGAAACGTACACCGTGGCCGACGACTCGAACTTCCGCGGGACAACCGAGATGGGCGGCGTGGCTCTGTCCACGCTGGCGGAGATGCTGGGGAATTCAGCCGATATGATCGTCGCCATCTGTTACGACCGGTACCGGACGAACTATCCGAAGGATTACCTGGCCGCGCATCATCCCATTCTGGTGCTGCGCATCAACGGCAAGGATCGGAACCAGTGGCCGACGACAGCTGAAAACAGCGAATCGATGGCGCCGTACGTCATCTCGCATCCGGAGTTCAAGCCGGCGTTCAAGGTTCTCTCGCACGAAGAAGAACCGCAGATCCCGTATGGAGTTGTGAGGATCGAGTTTCGGAGAGAGGCCGAGGTATTCGGCGCGATCCGGCCTCCGGGCACCTGGAGGACAGATTCGCCTGTGGGAATGGGCTATGTGATCGCGCGCCAGGATTGCTTTCGCTGTCACAACATGGGCGCCGAAGGCGGCACGATGGCGGGGCGGTCATGGCTGCAACTGGCGGTGATGGCAGACAGGGATCCGGCGCGGTTCGGCAAGATCATTCGCGATCCAGCCGCCGTGACACCCGGCGCAAAGATGCCGGGGCAGCCCGGCTACGACAACCCGACGCTGGACGCACTGACGGCGTATTTCAGATCCTTTGCGAGTCGCGGCGCGAATGCCGGCGCCGACGCCGGGAAGGATTCGACGCAATGATTACGCGTGCGGCGAAGTTGCTGCTGCTGGCCGGCATCGCGCTATTCTACACGCTGGTCGTCTTCAATAACCTCACCGATTTCAACTCGAATTATCAGTTCGTCCGCCACGTGCTGACGATGGATTCGACGTTTCCCGGCAATCACGGGATGTGGCGTGCTTTGCCGTCGCCGGCATTCCACATTGTTTTCTACATTTCGATCATCGCGTGGGAGTCGGCCACCATGATCCTGCTGTGGTGGGGCGTTGCGAGGCTGGTGCGCGCTCTGAGGCTGCCGGCCGCGCAATTCAATCTTGCCAAACGCGTGCCGGTGATGGCGCTTACGCTTTCCATGCTGATGTGGCTGGTCGCGTTCCTCACTGTCGGAGCGGAGTGGTTCCTGATGTGGCAGTCGCACGCCTGGAACGGACAGGAACCGGCGTTCAGGATGTTTGCGGTTGTGGGGCTGGTGCTGCTGATCCTCATTCAGCCGGAGAGCGAGACTCAGCCGTAACGGCCTGATCGGCAGTCAGGGCGGTCTGCCTGCGGCGCAGAAGATAGACGCCAAATCCCCCGGCGATGTACACGAGATAGACGTAGGGAATGCGGGCGTGGGTGGGATCGGCGCTGGAGCGCAGATCGAAGATCGTAATGAGAATCAGTACTACGACCGTAACCACGCTGGTCACGGCAACCGCGTACGAGTGTTGGCCGCGCGCGGATCGCGCAAACGGCAGGGCAACAGCGACCAGTGCGTAGGCAGTGAGAAAGCCGAAGACCGACAGCGACCCGAACAGATCGTACATGTCGGAGCCTGTCACGTTGCGCAGGGCCATTGCGGTCGTGCCGGCCAACATTAATCCAGCCGAAACAACCACAGCGGCCGTCGGCGTGCCATGGCGCGGGCTGGTTCGTTCGAATAGAGGAGGGAGGAGTCTGCCATGGGCCATGCGCATGAGGACGCGCGCTGCGGCTGTGGAGCACGCGAGTACACACGCGCACATGCTGATGAAGGTGCCCAGGTCGATGGCAACGCCCAGCGGAGAGATACCCGCCCGGGCGGCGAGAATGTGCAGCGGGCTCGTGGTCTCACTGAGAGTTCCTGACTCGCCGCGAAACCCGAGGACCTCCGAATAGGCGCAGAGCATGAAGAATCCGCCGATCATCAGAGCGCATTGCAGCACAGCGCGCGGAATGGTCCGCAGTGGATTGCGCGCCTCTACTCCCAGCGTGGTGGCGCTTTCAAACCCGACAAAGCTGAACATGGCCAGCACCAATGCGGGTCCCAGCGATAGGAAGTGCGCGCCCTTGAGGGTGAATTGATCGCGGTCGAACTGCAGGCCGAAATGATAGACGAGCGCCAGCAGCACCGTGAGGATAAGGCTGACGGAAGCCACTTCGATCCACAGCATCAGTTCCGCCGAGAGTTTGATATCGCGATGGGCGATCCAACCCGCCACGCCGCAGACAACGGCGAGCGTGGGAATGGCCGGCGGTGCCCAGTGAAAGAACTGCTGCAGCAGAACGCCTGCGTAATAGACCGCTCCGCCCGCGACGGAAGCTCCGGTTGCCAGGTAGGCGAGGAGCAAGCCCCATGCCGCGGTTACGCTGAATACCGCAGGAAGAGTGTTGGCGGTGTAGGTATAGAGCGAGCCAGGTGAAGCGGAGAGCCGCGCGAACCGGCTCACGCAGAAGCCGACGAGAAACGTCGCCGCGGTAGCCAGGAGGTACACAAACCATGTGGCATTCCCGGCGAGCGCAAAGACGAGGGGGATGGTCAGCGAGGGCGACGTGGACGGCGCCACAGCAGACACCGACTGCGCAAGAGTTTCGACAGGGCCGAGAACGCCGGCACGCAAGCCGTAATTGCGCGTGGCTTCTTCGTTCGCGCACACCGTCTGCGCTGTGGTCGCCTGCTGGGTCACTCGCCTCCCTTTCGTTGTCCCGGATTGCCTTACAGATTGCTCTAGTCTTGCGCGTAGCGAACCCGGAGGTCAAGAAGAAGCCTTAGACTGACTCCTATGTCTGTCGCCGCCATGATTCTGGCCGCAGGGGAGAGCCGCCGTCTCGGCTGGCCAAAGCAACTGCTCATGTATGAGGGGGAAACGCTGCTGAACCGCACGATCCGGCTGGCCTCGGAGGCGGGGGCCACACCCGTGCTGGTCGTGCTCGGTGCGCAAACTGCGGCCATTCGCGGTTCGATTCAGTCGAGTTCCGTCATCACCGTTCATAATGATCGCTGGCGGCAGGGAATGGGCCGCACCGTCGAGGCAGGCATGCGGACTCTGACGTTCTGCGCGCCCGCCGCCGAGGGTGTCCTGCTGATGGCGTGCGATCAGCCGCGTCTCACAGCGGATCACTTGCGCGCGCTGCTGAACGCGTTCGCATCTCATGGCTCGCCGGCGATCGCTGCTTCCTCGTATGCCGGGATCAATGGAGTTCCCGCCGTGTTTCCTCGCGAAACGTTTACCGAATTGCGTGCCCTTCGGGGGGACAGGGGGGCGCGGTCGGTTATCGAGCGAGCGCCATTCCCGATCGTGCCGGTGGAGTTTGAGGGCGGGGATGTGGATATTGATTTGCCGGAGGACCTGGCCAAGCTCGGCTAGCGTTCAATGGTGGCTTCAATGTAGCCGTGGGGCTCATCGATGGGTACGAAGATGTGATTGGGGTTGTCCTGGCCGAAGGGGCTCAAGTCGGCGAGCAGGTGATGCAGGTTGGGCATGGTCAGTTTGATGTTCGCGATCTCCGGAGCCGCGTCCAGCGCGGCTTTGCCCATGCCAAAGAGAGTGTGCTGCACGCTCATGCTGTCGTGCTCGGCGAAGGTCTTGAGCAATGCCCCGATGATTCGCGCTCTCACGGTGGTGTAATTCGGCTCATCCGTTGCGTAGGTCCATGCCACCGTTGCGCTGGTGCCGAAGATGCGGTCTGTTGCGGGCTTGAGTGTGGTCAGGCGGTCCTTGATGTAGCCCGTGAATGCCGATTTCGTCGTTTTGAGGATGGTCAGGCCGTCGATGCCCGAGGTGATGTCCCACTTGCCATCCTTGTCGCGCACAGCGGCAACTGTGTTTACTTCGGGACCGCACAGCCTGAACGTCGTCGACTGAGAAGCGCCGTCGCAATGCATGCGCTCCCATGCCTTTTCCTCGATCTCAATGCTCGTTTTCGAGACCTGCGGATTGTTGGCGAGGAGATAGTCTCCCAGCTCGGTGGCGAATTCCTCGATTGTGGCAACCCGTGATTCCCGCGCGATAGAGTACACGGTGTTTTTCATCGTGTCGGTCGGAAGGATGCGGCTGTTGTCGGCCTGGGTGAAGCTGGACTCGAAATCTCCGTGCAGCAATACGCGCACAGTCCATTCCTGAAAATCGTGCCGGTCGCCATGCCGCGTGATGCGGGATAAACGAACCCGTGACTTTCCATAACGGTTCTCACCCAATCGTGCCATGTACGCATTTCTCCTTCCTGTCGTGGACCGAAGCAAATATCGTAGGGTTGCAGTCTCGCCGGGAAATTGCTGCCTGAATAAACATCAAAACGGCTATACCGGAGGAAGAAATGCCATTCAGCTTCCTCGATAGGTTGTGTAGCTGTTGTTGCTTAGCAAAAGGGGCAAATGATAATGCGCCTCGCCGCGGCAACTGAAAGTAATCGAAATCTCCGGGTAAATGCTGGAGCGCCCTTGATCCTTGAAGTACGCATCCGTGGAAAACGTCAGCCTGTACAGGCCGGGAGATGCATCGAGTGCTAGATTTCTGCAGCGCCCGTCAGCATCGGTTGCGCTCTCGGCGAGCACGAGCCAGGAATCCTCGTCAAACGACTCGAGCCGCACACCAATGCCCGCGGCGGGCTTGCCGAGCACCGTATCGAGAACGTGGGTCGTAATTCCGCTCATTCCACCAGCCATCTTCCCAGGCGAATCTGCATGATCTGCCGCTGCTGCTCGGCCGCTTCGCGCAGTTCCGTTTCGCGGTCAGAGGTGAGGCGCCGCCCTAAGATCGCGAGCATCTCCTCAGCGCTCTTGCCGGTTGCACACACAATATACGTGAAGCCGAAGCGTTCCTCGTAGTGTGAATTGCCTCGTGCCAAATCCGCCAAAACCTGTTTTGCCGTGTTTGCCGTGGACGATTGCTCCTGCTCGGACCATGCGGAGGCTGGGGTCCTCGCGGCCGGCGCTTTACGCCCGCCGATGCGCGGGTGTGCCGCGAAGGCTTCCAGCCAGTCGGGCTCTTCCATGGTGCTCCAGACTCTGTCGGCGGTGAGGCTAAGACTCTCTACGCTGCTGTAGGGTCGAAGCGCCGCCATCGCGCGCGCCCATCGTCGCGCCCCGCAGCACGACAATATTGCGTTCATTGCAGAGGCTTCGTCGGCGTCGTTCCACGCCGCGAGAACAGGGTTCATCGCGTCTCTTCCGGACGTTGCAGATCGGTGAGGAACTCTTCCAGCAGATTTGCGGCGACATGCCGGCGGTATTCGGCCGTGGAGCGGATGTCGTCGATGGGAAGCACTTCGGCGAGCAACGCTGTTCGTGCGGCGCTAATGGTGGCAGCATCCACGCGCTTGCCGCACAAGGCGTCTTCCGTGCGACGGAGCCGCGTCGGGAAAGCGGCAAGGCTGGCAGCGGCCAGGCGCAATTCGCTGATGATGCCGTTCTCGACAAGGGCGGTCGCGCCGAGAGCGACCTTCGCAACGGCCATCGCGCGGCGCGTGCCTACCTTGCGGAGGAATTGCCGGTGTTCGCCGAAGCGTCGCGGAATCTGGATGGAGTAGAGAAGTTCGTCGGGCGCCAGCGCGTTCTTCTTGTAACCGGTGTGGAAGTCGCTGTAGCGAACGCGGCGCGTGCCGCGCACCGAGATGAGGTCAACCTCGGCATCATAGACGAGCAGCGCGGGGGACGAGTCGGCAGCGGGAGATCCGTTGACGAGGTTGCCGCCGATGGTCGCGCGGCTCTGGTTGGCGATCGAGCCGATCCACGTTGCCGCCCGCGAAAGCAGCGGAAGGTCGGCGGCGATGCCGGGATGGTTGCGAATGTCTGTAAATGTCGCGCCGGCGCCAATGGAGATGTTTCCAGGCCGGCTCGCGATGAAGCGGAGGTCGGCGATGCCCCAGAGGCTGACGAGCCTGGATGCAGGCAGGCGGCCCGCCGCGTGCGCCACCATCAGTTCCGTGCCGCCTGCGATGGGTGTCCATTTGCCGGGTTCCCCGGCCAGGAGTGCGAGCACGGCGGCCAGCGTGCCGGGCGCGACCATCTCGTGCGCCTCGGCATCACCGCGCATGATCACCCCATTGACGAAGACCAGCGGTCGGGGAACCCGCATGCATGGTTCTCTCCGGTTTTATCTGCTCCAATTGGGACGCAGCGGAGATGACCGATTCGAAGATGCGTATGAACCCCGTGCAGCGACACAGATTGCCGGAGAGGCCCTCGCGAATTTCCGCCATGGTGGGTTGCGGATTGCGTTCGAGCAGATGGGTCGCCGCCATCAGCATGCCCGGCGTGCAAATGCCGCACTGCGCGCCGCCGCTGGCGAGGAATGCCTGTTGCAGGGGATGCATTTCGCCGTTGCGCGCCAGGCCCTCGACGGTTTCCACGCGCGCGCCGTCAGCCTGCAGCACCGGCACCAGGCAACTGTTTACAAGCTCGCCATTCATGCGTATGGTGCACGAGCCGCATTCGCCTTCGCCGCAGCCTTCCTTGGCGCCGGTGAGGCGGAGGTCTTCGCGCAGTACGTCGAGGAGGCGCTTCATGGGCGGGACGCGCACCTCGCGTTCCTCGCCATTCACCGTCATTCGAACTGCGGGCCAAGTCGTGCTCATACGATCGCAGGCTCCTCGACCGGCGCGGGTTCGGCCAGCTTTGCGAAAATATCCTCGGGCAGCAAGGGGATCGCATTGAAGCTGACGCCGGTCGCATCTTTGATTGCATTCAGGATGGCAGGCGCGGGACCATCATGCGGCAGTTCGCCGATGCCCTTGGCGCCGAACGCGCCGTACGCAAAGGGGATCTCCTCGAAGAAGATGTGAATGGGCGGCACGTCTTCCGCGGTGGGCATAATGTAGTTGGTCATCTGGTTGTTGGCCATGTGGCCGTTCTGCCAGACCACCTTTTCGTAGAGCGCGTAACCGATGCCCTGTGCGATGCCGCCCTCCACCTGGCCTCCGGCGAGAACGGGATTGAGCACGCGACCCACTTCCTGCACCGACCAGAACTCCTCGACTTCCGTCGAGTACGTGACGGAATCTACAGCGACCTGCGCCACCTGTACGGACCACGCGTAGGCGCCGTAGGCTTCACCGCGGTAGGTCTCATCGTCCCAGTGAATATTGGGCGGTGCTTCGTAGCGGCAGAGCGAGACCACTTCGCTGTGCAAAGTGCGATAACGCTCGCAGGCGGCGAAGAATTCTTCGCGCGTGAAGCCCTCGCCGAGGCCGGCGCGCTCGTGGAGCATTTGAAGCAACTGTGCTCCGGCGCGCTGGATCAGGCGGCCGACGACCATCGACGTGCGCGAGGCGACCGTGGGTCCGCTGTTGGGAACAATGGTGGTGTCCGGCGGAGCCATGACCACGTCGCTGTAATCAATGCCGATGGACTCGGCCGCGATTTGTGTGAGGATCGTGTTGGTACCCTGACCGAATTCGGTGCTCGATACGAGCACGCGCACTTTGCCTTCCGGCGTGACATCGACGCCGGCTAGCGAGTTGAGATAGCGCTCGCCTGATCCGGTGAAGCCGGAACCGTGATAGAACGCCGATATGCCCACGCCGCGTTTTATGGGATTGGTCCGGTTCTCCTGCGCGAAGCGGGCGCGGCGTCCGTAGTAGTCACTCTCGGCGAGGGCGCGATCAAGCAGTTGATCGAGAATGACCGGGTCGCGCATGAGCTGTTCGGTCGCGGTGGTGTCGCCGGTGCGCAGGAAATTCCTGCGCCGCAGCTCGACGGGATCCATGCCGATGGCCGCGGCGATCTCGTCCATGTGGCGCTCAATCGCGAAGATCGCCTGCGGCGCGCCGAATCCGCGGAATGCGCCGTAGGGCACGGTGTTCGTGGCCCAGGCGCGCGAGCGAACACGCACGTTGGGGCACACGTAAGGGCCGGGCGCGTGCAGCGTGGCGCGGGAAAGAACGGTGGAGGAGAGAGTGCGGTAAGCGCCGCCGTCGGTGGCCAGTTCAATA
>Ga0335077_10013508_pt1 | contig 10210 bp, 12 predicted proteins | sample Lox_Sample_31_FD_207151 | JGI IMG/M metagenome (GOLD analysis project Ga0335077, IMG submission 207151) | Soil microbial communities from Loxahatchee National Wildlife Refuge, Florida, United States - Lox_Sample_3.1 | ecosystem: Environmental > Terrestrial > Soil > Wetlands | place: USA...
GACCCTCGACGCCACGCACTACTGCGTGTACTCGCAGGTGGGCAACTGGTTCGCCTGGAAGCTCAACCCGTCCGGCACCATCCTCCAGGGCACCACGGCCGCCAACGTCTGCACGGCGACGCCGTAGGAACGCGTGGGGTCCGGGGCGCCCCGGACCCTCCGCTCCCTAGGTCGGGAGGGCGAGGACGAGGATGATCGTCGCGACCCCGAGGAGCGCGCCGAGCGCGGCGAGCACGAACGCCGGCCGGTCGCCGAACGACGCGAACTCCCCGCGCGCGAGCGCGGCCGCGACCTGCTTCTGCCGAACGTAGGCGTAGCCGAGGAACACGAGCCCGACCGCGGCGAACGCGACCCCGATCGCCTGGAAGGGCCAGGTCGGGCCGCCGGACAGCGCGGGCGCGATCCGGCCGGCGCCCACGGCGACCGCGAGCGCGGCCAGCCCGGTCCGCCACCAGGCGAGGTAGGTCCGCTCGTTCGCGAGATACGTCCTGCGGCTCGCGTCGCGGGTCTCGTCCATGCCGACTGGTTCGCCGCCTCGCACCGGAGCCCTCGCCGGGCGACTTTCCCGCGAATCGCTCGTCCTAACGTCGAGCGGCCGGCCGGTCGATAAACGCCCAATCGGAGTCGCGAAGGGAGGGCACGTGCAGCGGATCAACCGAGCGGTCTACCGCGGGCTCTACGTCGTCGCGATCGCGACCGGCGTGCCGGCGGCCGCGCTCGCGGGGCTCTTCCGCGCGCTCCAGCGGCGCAGCGTGACGCACGGACAGGCCGTGATCCTGCTCCAGCTCCCCGTCGTCGCCCTCTGGCTGCCGCTGCGCGTGGCGTTCCTCGCCTGCGAGGCCGCCTGCATCGGCCTCGGGGAAGCGTTCTAGGAAGCGGGCGGCCCGTGACGGTTCTCGGCGCCCCCGTCACGGGCAGCGACCCCTGCTAGTGGAACGGCTCGCCGGGGTGGTGCCCGGCGACCTGCGCCATCCGGCGGCGCAGGGCGGCGAGGAGCGCCGGATGCAGGTGGGCAACCGGGCGCTCGGCGGTCGCGGTCGATGCGAGGGAAGCCGTCGGTGCGGGCCGTTTCGCGACGTCCGGCCCGGAGCTCGGGCTGTCCGGTCGAAGTCTCACGTCTCCCACCTTTCTGCGGTCACCATTCCGTGTACCGGAGGCCGCGGCGGCCCGCATCAGTGCATCCACTGAGATGGCGCGAGATGCCCGCAGGCGGGTGTGGCTAGCCGAGCTCGACGCGCTCGATCACGACGTCGGCACGCGGGCGGTCGCGCCCGTCCGTGTCGAGCGCGGAGATCGCGTCGACGACGTCCATCCCGTCGGTGACCCGGCCGAACACGGTGTGCTTTCCGTCGAGCCACGGACACGCGTCCGCGGTGACGATGAAGAACTGGCTCCCGTTCGTGTTCGGCCCGGCGTTCGCCATCGCGAGCGCGCCCCGGACGACCTTCCGGTCGTTGGACTCGTCCTCGAAGGTGTAGCCGGGGCCGCCCGAGCCGGTGCCGGTCGGGTCGCCGCCCTGGATCATGAAGTCTGGGATCACGCGGTGGAAGATGACGCCGTCGTAGAAGCCGTCGCCCGCGAGCTTCTCGAAGTTCGCCACCGTCTTCGGGGCGTCGTCCGGGAACAGCTCGATTGCGATCGCGCCGTGGTTGGTGTGAAGCGTCGCGCTGCTCATTCAGCGGAGCCTATCCGCGAGCGGCTCGAGCGCGGCGGCGGTCGGCTTGAGCTCGCCCGACGCGAGGCCGGAGACGATCTCCCCGAGGAGCTCGCGCGCTTCGCTCACCTGGCTCGCGTCGAGCACCGTGTTCACGGCCGCGAGGTGCTGCCCTTCGCCGTAGAGCTCGACGTCGACGGTGTCGAGGTCGCGTTTCGCGATGTACGAGTCGTCCGGGACGCCGACGCGGACGCGCACGACGCGGCCGTCGGGCAGCGTCACGTCCGTCTCGAGCGGCCGGCCGCGAAGGCTCATCGCGCGATCTTTGCAGATGCGTCCCTTGCAGGAGGGCGCGCGAATGTGCAGGAATCCCAGCGGGATGAACGGGCACGAGGGCCACAGCATCCGCGTCCGCACGGACGAGCTCCTGGAGCAGCCGGAGGCCGAGGGGCCGGATGAGAGCCGGCTCGGCGCTGAGCACGAGCTCGCGGTCGCGCACGAGTACGACACGGTCGACCGGGATCTCGAGCAGCTCGGCCTGCGCGTGGCGCGGCTGCCGTCCGAGGCGGGCGTCGTCTGGCGGCTGACGCTCCCGCGCGGCGAGCAGGTGGAGGCGTGGGAGCCGGGCACCGGCGGGCTCGCGCCGCCCGACGAGATCGCCCGGCTGATCGAGTCGGCCGCCGGGGAGAAGCCCCTCGTTCCGGCCCCGCCGCTCAGCGCCGACCCGGGCGCGAGGCGGCTCCGCGAGATGATCGCCGAGCAGCGGCGCGAGCTGCTCGCGCACGATCCGGGCGTCCGTCTCGGCGACGACCCGGAGAACCTCCACGAGCACCGCGTCGCGGCGCGCCGGATCCGCGCGTATCTGCGCGCCGCGCGCGCCTACCTCGACCCGGCCTGGCGGCGCGCGCTCTCCGGCCTCCTCGACGAGCTCGGCGAGGCGACCGGGCCGGTCCGCGACCTCGACGTGCTGCTCGAGCTGCTGCACGACGAGCTCGCGCTGCTCGACGGCCCGGACCGCGCCGCCGGCGAGCGGCTGCTCGCCTCCGTCGAGACCGAGCGCGAGGCGGCGCGGCAGCAGCTGCTCGACGCGCTCCGGGGCGAGGGCTACCGCGTCGCGCTCACGCGGCTGCGCCTGCCGCCGCGGCTGGCCGACGACGGCGGCACCGTCCCGCTCGAGCGGATCGCGCGGAAGGTGCTCGACGACCTCGTCCGGACGGTCGACCGGCTCGGCAAGCGTCCCGACGAGGACGAGCTGCACCGGCTTCGGATCGCGCTCAAGCGGACGCGGTACGCCGTCGAGCTCTCCGCGCCGGCGGGGAAGGCGGGCCGACGGTTCGTCGAGGACGCGAAAGCGCTCCAGGCGCTGCTCGGCGAGTACCAGGACGCGGTCGTGGCCGAGGAGCGCCTGCGGGAGCTCGCCGTCGGCGACGCGCGGACGGCGGCGTCGTTCGTCGCCGGCCGGCTCGTCGAGCGCCAGCAGGCGCAGCGCGCGCGGCTGGCGAGGCAGCTGCCGGCCGCGTGGAGGCGTCTGCGGAAGAGCGGCGCGCGGCTCGGCTGGTGAAGGCGGGGGTGATGGTCTGGGCGATCGCGGCCGCGGTCCTGATGACCGCAGGCGCGCTCGGCCCCTGGGCGGCGGCGCTCGGCGTCTCCGCCTCCGGCGTCGAGCAGGGACACGGCTGGATCGTGGCCGGCGCGGCGGCGCTCGGCGCGCTGCTCCTCGTCCTCACGCGCGCGAACCGCGGCGCCGGCCTGTTCCCATTCGTCGGCGGCCTCGTCGGCGCGGCCGTCGCGGTCCACGACCGGAGCCGCGTCACGCTCGCCGTCCACGGCGCCGGCGAGCTCGCGCACTCGGCCGTCCGGGTCGGCTGGGGCCTCGACCTCGCCCTCGCCGCGTCGATCGCGTTCGCGGCCGCCGGCGCCGTCTGGCTCGCGGCGGTCCCGTCCGAGGAGCGCTTCTAGCCGCGCGCGTTCCGCTGCGCGACGACCGCCTCGATCCGCTCGGGGCCTTCGCGCGTGACGCACGTCGCGGCCGCACACGACGCCGCCGGGTTGGCCGCGACCTGTGGTTGATGTCACTATCTCGGCGTGACCGAGTCCATCTCGATGGTCGCATCGGCGCCGGAGTCGGCCGCCGACTGGGTGGCCGTCGGCTCGTGGCGCCGGCTGGGACTCGGCCGCTACCTGCTGGGGGTCGCCGGCCTCGCCGGGCTCTACTACGGCTCGGCGAAGCTGGGATACGCCCTCTCTTTCGCCGGACCGGTCGCGGCGGTGATCTGGCTCCCGGTCGGTGTCGGCGTCGCGTTTCTCGCGATCTTCGGTCTCCGCTACTGGCCCGGAGCCCTGATCGGCGATCTGCTCGCGAACAACTACCTGGCTCTGCCGGTGGCCGGGGCGCTCGGCCAGACCGTCGGGAACCTCTGCGAGGTCGTGATCGCGGCGTGGCTGATCCGTCGGCTCATGCGCGCCGGGGAGCCGCTCGAACGCACGGCCGGCGTCGGCGGGCTGGTGCTGTGCCTGGCGGCGGGCACGCTCGTCAGCGCGACCGTTGGCCCGCTCTCGCTGCTCGCAGCGGGGGCGGTTTCGAGCGGCTCGCTGCTGTCGGTCATGCGGACGTGGTGGCTCGGCGACTTCTGCGGCGCGCTCGTGGTCGTGCCGCTCGCGCTCGCGTGGCGCCGGCTCCCGAGCGTTCGGCTCTCGCGGAGACGGGCCGGCGAGGCGGTTCTCCTCCTGGCTCTGATCCTTGCGGTGAGCGCGGTCGCGGCGAGGGCGGGAGAGCCGTTCACCTACCTCGTGTTCCCGGTGCTCGCCTGGGCGGTGCTCCGCTTCGGCGCCAGGGGCGGCACCCTGGCGCTGCTCGTGACCGTCAGCGTGATGATCTGGATGACGACGCGCGAGCACCCGTTCTCGGCCGACTCGTTCACGCGCTCGGTGACGAGCACGCAGCTGTTCGTGGCCGTCGCCGCCGTCTCTGTCCTCCTGCTCGCCGCGGTCCTGAGCGAGAAGCACGTTCTCGCGGACCAGCTGGGCGCGTCACGGGCTCGGGCCGTTCATGCGGCCGAATCGGAACGGAGGAGGGTCGAGCGCGATCTCCACGACGGGGCCCAGCAGCGGCTGCTGGCGCTGGCGGCGCACCTCTCGCTCGCCGGCGACAGCGCGTCGGAACGCGAGCTCAACCTCGCGATCGACGAGCTTCGCGAGCTCACCCACGGGATGCATCCGACGGTGCTGCGGGAGCTGGGGCTGGCCGGCGCCGTTCGAAGCCTCGCCGCGCGGTCGGCCGTGCCGGCGACCCTGGCGGACCTCCCCTCGCGACGGCTGGACGATGCCGCCGAGGCCGCCGCCTACTTCGTGGTCACCGAGGCGGTCGCGAACGTCCAGAAGCATGCGGGTGCGAGCTCGATCCTGATCGCCGTCCGCTACGCGTTCCCGTCGCTCGCACTGGAGATCACCGACGACGGTCGTGGCGGGGCGGTCGAGCGGCCGGGCTCCGGCCTGGCCGGCGTGCGCGAGCGAGTCGAGTCGCTGGACGGCGACTTCTCGGTCCGCAGCTCGACGCGCGGCACGACGATCTCGGCGACGATTCCGGCATCTCCGGCATGACCGAGGTTCGCGTCCTGATCGCCGACGACAGCGATGCCTATCGCGGCGCCCTCCGTGAGGTCGTCGCCGCCACGCCGGGGTTCACGCTCGTCGCCGAGGCCGACTCGGGCGAGACCGCGATCGCCGAGGCCGAGCGGGCCCGGCCGGACCTGGCGCTGATCGACATCCGCATGCCCGGCATCGGCGGTCCCGAGGCGGCCGCGCGGATCGTCGAACGAGATCCCCGTACGACCGTGGTCCTGATCAGCGCGGACAGCAGCGGCAGGAAGGTCCGCCGTACCGGCTTCCTCACCGCCAGCAAGAGGTCGCTCCGGCCGGACACACTTACAGCGCTCTGGGAGAACCGTGGCAGCGCGCCGTTGCGACGCGCCCGGGAGGATTCGAACCTCCGACCCGCGGATTAGAAGTCCGCCGCTCTGTCCACTGAGCTACGGGCGCGTGGCCGAAGCGTACCGCCGCCCGCGGAGGCGTCCCGCTACGCTTTGCCCGGCTCGCGGTGGCGGTAGCTCAGTTGGTAGAGCCCCGGGTTGTGGTCCCGGTGGTCGCGGGTTCGAATCCCGTCCGCCACCCTCTCTCGGTTGTCCCGACCTCAGCTACGCCTTGGCGACTTCGGCCTCCTCCGCCGCGATCACGCCGACGGCGACGAGATCGAGCGGGTGGATCCACTCGTCGGCGAGCGGGAATCCCCCGGCGGCGGCGATCTTGTCGCGGAGCGGGATCGCCCAGCGGTGCTCGATCAGCGCGATCGCGGCTGCCGTGCCGGGCGGGATCGCGTCCGCGGCGTACCAGACCTGGCCCTCGTCGAGGACGTGGCCGTCCGCGCCCGCCTCGGCGCCGGCGAGCGCGCCGGCCTCGGCGCCCTCCTCGCCCTCGAGCCCGAGGCCGATCAGCGCGCCGACGGTCGCGCCGAACTCCATCGCCTCGTCCTCGCTGAGGTCGCTCAGCTGCAGCGTGTCGACGTTGCCGTCCGCGTCCTTGCGCACGGCGATCGCGTCGATCAGCCGGACGATGTCCTGCTCTCTGAGCCGCTGCAGCTCGGCGACGATCTCCCCGGTGAACTTCGGGTCGTCGAAGCCGAGGATGAGCATCTGTACGGGTCCGATTGCCATCGCGCGCCTCACATCCCCTGCAGGATCTTCTGCTTCTGGACCTCGAACTCCGCGTCGGTGAGGACGCCCTGCTCGTGGAGCGAGGCGAGGTCCTTCAGCTTCGCGATCGAGTCCTCGGACATGCCGCCTGCGGCGGGCGCGGCCGGCGCCGCCTGCTGCTGGTACTGCTGGGCCTGGAGCTCCTCGATCGCGGCGCTCTGGTCGGCCTCGCGCTGCGCGGACTCGGCGCCCTTCTTGCCCGCGTAGTACGCGGTGCCGCCGACGACCGCAGCGCGCATCAGTGGCCTGCGTCTGAACATCTCTTCTCTCCCTTCGGTGCGGACTCGAGTCCGGTAGAGAGATCTTGCACGTTTCCGGGCGCGGTTGCGTAGTGCGTGCCCGGGGCGCCGCGGGCGGCGTACCTCACATCGAGTGAACCCGCGCACAAACGGCAGCGCCTGCCGCTAGGCTCTGGCCCCGGTGCCCGACGCGCTCGCCCAGCTCACGTCGCGCGCCGAGCGGATCCAGGCGCTCGGCGCGATCTCGTCCCTTCTCGTCTGGGACCAGCGCACGATCATGCCGCCGGCCGGAGCGGCGAACCGCGCCGGACACATCGCGCAGCTCCAGCTGCTCGAGCACGAGGCGCTGATCGAGCCCGAGGTCGGCCGGCTCCTCGACGAGCTGCGCCCGCTCGAGGACTCGCTCGACCCCGACTCGGACGACGCCGCGCTCATCCGCGTCGTGCGTCGCGACCACGGCAAGGCCGTCCGCGTCCCGCCGGAGCTCACGGCGGAGATGGCGCGGGCGGCGGCGGAGGCGGCGCCGGTCTGGCTCGAGGCGAAGGCGACGTCGAACTTCGCCCTCTTCCTGCCCGCGCTCGAGCGCGCCGTCGAGCTGCGGCGCCGCTACATCGACTGCTTCGACCCGATCGAGGAGCCGTACGACATCCTCCTCGACGACTTCGAGCCGGAGACGAGGTCGGCCGACGTCACGCGCATCTTCGCGGAGATCAAGGCCGAGCTCGTCCCGATGATCGCGGAGCTGCGCGGGCGCGAGGTCGACGACTCGTTCCTCACCGCCGACTTCGCGCTCCAGCCGCAGATCGAGCTCGGGCAGGAAGTCATCGACCTGTTCGGCCACCGGCCCGAGACGTGGCGGATCGACCCGACCGAGCACCCGTTCGCGTCGGGCACCGGGATCGACGACATCCGGATCACGACGCACTACTACCCGGACTCGCTCGAGTCGCTCTTCTCGACGATGCACGAGTACGGACACGGGCTCTACCAGCACCAGATCCGGCGCGAGATCGCGCACCTCCCGACCGGCCAGGCCTCCTCGCTCGGCATCCACGAGTCGCAGAGCCGGCTGTGGGAGAACCTCGTCGGTCGCAGCGTCCCGTTCTGGCGGTTCTTCTACCCGCGGCTCCAGGCGCGCTTCCCCGACCAGTTCGGCGGCGTCGACCTCGACCGCTTCTACGCGGCGATCAACCGCGTGCAACCCTCGCTGATCCGGATCCGCGCCGACGAGGTCACGTACGGCATGCACGTGATCCTCCGGTTCGAGCTGGAGCAGGACATCGTCAACGGCCGCGTCGACCTGTCCGACCTGCCGCGGGTCTGGAACGAGCGGATGGAGGAGTACCTCGGGGTCGTGGTTCCGGACGACGCGAACGGCGTTCTCCAGGACGTGCACTGGTCGGCCGGGCTGATCGGCTACTTCTCGACGTACCTGCTCGGCACGGTCATGTCCGTGCAGCTGTGGGAGAAGATGGGCGAGGACGTGCCGGATCTCGACGAGCGGGTCGAGCGCGGCGAGTTCGACGCGATCCGCGACTGGCTCGGCGAGCACGTGCACGCGAGCGGCCGCAAGTACCCGCCGCAGGAGACGCTGCGACGAGCCGTCGGCACGACGATCGACGCGAAGCCGTACCTCGCGTACCTGAAGCGGAAGTACGGCGCGCCCGTCGCCGCGTAGCCCCCCGGCTACTCTCTGGCCACCGGCCCCGTAGCTCAGCGGATAGAGCGGCAGACTTCGAATCTGCGTGCGGAGGTTCGACTCCTCCCGGGGCCATGTTCGTTGCTGCGTCGCCCGCTGCGCGCGGGACGGGCGCGCTGCGCGCGCGCGGCCTCGCGCTTCGCTTTCCGCTCGCAGGTCCGGGAGTCGCCGAACTCGTTTCGGGGCGGTGGTGGGCCGCGCCCGCCATGTCGGTCGCGGCAATCGAACGGCGGGCGGTCACTCGTCCGAGGGAGTCGTCGATTCCCTCGTTCGAGGGCTGGCGAAGGGTCGCGACACGATCCACAAGGTGAGGTACCCGAGGAGAGGAGCGTGTGAGATGCGACGGTACCGCCCCTGGATCTACCGCATTGCCGTCCTTGCGGCCTTTGTCGTGGCCGCGGGCGCGCCCGGCAAGTGGCGCTAGCGCGAGCGCTCCTCGTCGGGACGGTCCTCGCCGGCGCTGCGGTGGTCACGGCTGCGGCCGTGAACTGCGTGGACGAGTCGACGACGACGCTCGCGCTGCTGGCCGCGGGCGTCGTCGCGGCCGAGGTCTTCCAGGTTCCCGGTGACGAGAAGGCCGTCGACCCGGTCGAGCGGCAGTCGTTCAGCTTCTCGTTCGCCGTCATCGGCGCTGCGGCGCTGATCCTCGGGCCGTGGGCGGCCACGCTCGTCGCGCCGCTCGGCGTCCTCGTCGTCGACTCCCTGCACGGCAAGCGGGTCGAGAAGACGGCCTTCAACGCGTCGATGTTCGCGCTGATGGGGTTCGCGGGCGGCTGGGCGTTCGTCGCCCTCGGCGGGCAGGTCGGCTCGCTCTCGCTCCCGCACGACTTCCTCGCGGTCGCCGGGCTCGTCGTGGTGGCGTACGGCGTCGAGGTCTTCCTTCTCGGCTCGATGATGGCCCTCACCTCCGCGCGGTCGATCTGGCAGCAGCAACGCGAGAAGGTGCGGGACGAGTTCCCCGCAGCGGTCGGCGAGGCCTCTCTCGCGATCGTGCTCGCGTGCCTCGCGGAGTCGCAGCCGTGGGCGATCGTCGCGGTCGTGCCGTTGACCGCGGCCGTCCGTGGCTGGCGGGCCAGGTTCGCGTTGCTGCGCACCGAGACCGAGCACGCGCTCGAGACGCTCGCCAACATCGTGGACGAGCGGGACACGTCGACGTACCGGCACTCCGCGCGGGTCGCCGACTACGTGCAAGGGCTCGCGGCCGCGCTCGATCTGCCGCCCGCGGAGGTGAAGCGCATGCGCTGGGCCGGTCGCCTGCACGACCTCGGCAAGATTCGCGTGGACGGAACCGTGCTGCGGAAGGCGGGTCCTCTCGACGAGCACGAGCTCGAGTCCGTGCGTCTGCACCCGAGGCTCTCGGCGCGGCTGTTGCGGCGCTTCCGGCTCGCGGCCTCGGAGGCCCAGGCGGTCGAGTACCACCACGAGCGCATGGACGGACGGGGCTACTACGGCGTGAGCGCCGACGACATCCCGCTCGCCGCCCACTTCCTCATCGTCGCCGACGCGTACGACGCGATGACGAGCGATCGCCCGTACCGGCCGGGACTTCCCCGGGAAGCGGCGCTGGAGCAGATCGAGTCGGAGCTCGGCGCGCAGTTCCATCCCGTGGTCGGGAAGGCATTCGTCGCGCTCCAGCGGGGAATCGATCCCCGCTCGGTCCTCTCTCCCGCCGAGGCTGCCGAGCTGCGCCAGCTGCAGCGGCAGGGACCGCGGCCGCGGCTCCGCGGCAGCGTGCCGCACCCGCGGACGCTCGTCATCGCGGGCACGATCGTCGCGCTCGGCTGCCTCGGTCTCGTCGACTGGATCCTCGCGGTGTGCGCGGCGCTCGTCGCGCTCGTCGGCGCCGTCCTCCACCTCATCTCCGCCGAGC
>Ga0335077_10013509_pt1 | contig 10210 bp, 10 predicted proteins | sample Lox_Sample_31_FD_207151 | JGI IMG/M metagenome (GOLD analysis project Ga0335077, IMG submission 207151) | Soil microbial communities from Loxahatchee National Wildlife Refuge, Florida, United States - Lox_Sample_3.1 | ecosystem: Environmental > Terrestrial > Soil > Wetlands | place: USA...
CGCGGCTTTGCCGCCGATCTTGCGGCGCTGCGCGCGGCCAAGGCCGATCTCGTCTGGGCGCCGTCGGCCGAGGTGATGTATCCGGAAGGCTTTGCCACCAGGATCGAGCCGCAGGGCGCCGCCAAAGCCGGCCTGGAAGACAAATTCCGCCCGCATTTCTTCGCCGGCGTGGCCACCGTCGTTGCCAAACTGTTCACGCAAGTGGCGCCCGACTTCGCCATGTTCGGCGAGAAGGACTACCAGCAGCTCTGCGTAGTCACCCAGATGGCCAAGGATCTCGATCTGCCGCTTAAGGTGATCGGCGTGCCGACCGTGCGTGAGGAAGACGGCCTCGCGCTGTCCTCGCGCAACGCCTACCTGTCGGCCGACGAACGGAAAGTGGCGCCGACGCTGTATCGGGTGCTCGCGGCCAGCGCCAAGCGGATCAAGCAGGACGAGCCGATCGAAATGGTGCTGGAAGAAGGCCAGACCGAGATCGCGCGCGCCGGTTTTGCTCTCGATTACCTGCAAGCGCGGCATGCCCAGACACTGGCGCCAATCGCCTCGCGCAAGGACGGCCCGATCCGGCTTCTGGTCGCCGCCAAGATCGGCAAGACGCGGTTAATCGATAATATCGGCGTCTAAAAGCGTCTAAAAGACGTACGCTGCCTAGCGGCGGGCTAGAGCAGGCCCAGCTCCCGCAACTCCCGCCGCATCTGTTCGGGCATCTTGGCGGCGCCGGGCGCCGCCCGCGCCAGATCGCGCGGGGCGTTCTTGGCCTCCAGATAACGCCAGCCCTGGAAGGCAGCGCGCGGACGCGGCTCGACCAGCACCACTTTGCCGTCGAGCACCACCCGGCAGCGCGAGATGCCGTCCTTGTCGGTGAACGGGCGGATATCGAGGATCTTCTCGCGGCAACTGATCTGGCCGCGAATCACCCAATAAAGCGAGCCGCCGTCGACCAGTTCTTCCGCCCGCTTCGGGACCATGCGGGTGGTGTGGATGTGCTCGGGCTTTTGCCGGCGCCTTTTCTTCTCTGCGAGCTTTTGTTTGATCCAGTCCTCCAGGTCGGCCACCGAATCGCAGCCGACGCAGAGCTTGATGAGGTGAAGCGGCATTGCAAAACGCCCAAAAGTGACCGTCACGCGACGGTTTTATGCATAGCGCGCAAGCCTTGGCCAAGGAAGCCGCCGGCGCGGCGTACACATGCAGCCGAACACAATTTTTTGAAGCGGGCGGGAACCAACTTCGTCCCGATATGATTTACCCTGCTGGGCCGGCAGCGTCGCATGGAGACTTTCGTGCGCTCTCGCATCATCCACCTGGTCAACCCGAAAACCGATTCGCTCACCACCCGCCCGCTTTATTTCAACCGGGCGCTCTACTCGCCGCTCGCCGGATTGCTGGCGGTGGCCGCCTCCATCCCGCGCGACCGATACGAGGTCGTGCTGACCGACGAGAACATCGAAACCATCGATTTCGATCTCAAGGCCGATCTGGTCGGCATCTCGGCGATGACCAGCTACGTCAACCGCGGCTACGAGATTGCCGACGCCTTCCGCGCCAAGGGCGTGCCGGTCGTCATGGGCGGTGTGCACCCAAGCTTCATGCCGCAGGAGGCGCTCAAGCACTGCGATGCCGTCGTCATCGGCGAGGTCGAACTGGTGATCGACAAATTGCTCGACGACCTCGAGCACCGCGAAATGCGCGGCACCTACAAGTCGGACACGCTGCACCCGATGGTCGGCGTGCCGATGCCGCGTTACGACCTCCTGAAAAGGCACCGCTACGTGAACAAGACCTTCGTGCAGACCTCGCGCGGCTGCCACCAGGGCTGCACCTTCTGCGCCGAGCCGCTGATGAACGGGCTCAAATTCCGCTACCGGCCGGTCGACGAAGTGATCAACGAGATGGAGAATTGCGGCGCGCGCGTCATCTCGATCAACGACGCCGACTTCTTCGGCACGCCGGAACGGCCGAAGGAAGTCATGCGCGCGCTCAAGGGCCGCGGCATCCAATGGCAGGCCGGCGTCACCTCCAAGCTGGCGCAGGACGAACGCATGCTCGAACTCGCCGCCGAAAGCGGCTGTACCTTGCTGAGCATCGGCTTCGAGTCGATTTCGCGTTCGACGCTGAAAAGCGTGCACAAGCACGTCAACCGGCCGGAGACCTTCGCCGCGCTGGTGGACAAGGTGCACTCCTACGGCATCATGGTGTTCGGCCTGTTCATGTTCGGCTTCGACGGCGACGACACCTCGGTGTTCGACGAGACCGTCGACTTCAATATCGCCGCCAAATACGACGCCTGCGCCTATTCGACGCTCACGCCCTACCCCGGCACGCTGACCTGGTACGAAATGAAGAAGGAGAACCGCATCGTCTCGTTCGACTGGACGATGTACGACCAGGGCCACGTCGTTTACCGGCCGGCGCAGATGTCGGGCGACGAACTGCGCCTCGGGCAAAACCACGCCTACGGGAAATTCTATTCCGGACCCTCGATCGCCGAGCGCTTCCCGTTGCGCGGCAAGCGGCACCGCACGCAGTGGACGATCTATAATCTGTTCATGCGGCGCGGCTCGAAGACCGAGCACATTGAATCGATCGCGGCGCCGACCGCCGAGCCCGACGTCGCGCCGATGCCGCCGATCCTGCCGATCAAGCGCGAATGGCGCGCGGCCGTGCTGGAGGCCGCCGGCGGGCCCGGGCCACACATGGCCTGACGCCAATCACCAGTGATAGTTGATGCCGGCGCGGACGATGTTGTCTTTCGCCGGCACTGACAGATTGGACACGCCGTTCGCCGCGCTGAAGAAGCCCGCGGTGCCGAGATCGAGATGCAGATACTCGATCTTGGCGCTCCAATTACGGTCGATGGAATATTCGACGCCGGCGCCGACGGTCCAGCCGAACTTGGTTTCGGTGCTGGTGCCGTTCGACTGCAAGGCCTTGATGTCGCCATAGGCGGCGCCACCGGTGACATAAGGTAGCCAGCGGCCGAAGGCATAGCCGATGCGGCCGCGCGTGGTGCCAAACCAATCCTGCTTGGTCTGGCACTGGCCGCCGTCGTCGGCGAGGCAGACGCCGCCGATGCCGCTGCCGGTCAGGTTCGCCCAGTTGGCATCTGTTTCGAGGCCGAAGACGACGCTGCCGAGCTGCCAGTTGTAACCGAGCTGGCCGCCGAGCAGCGCGCCGTGGGTGTTGAACCGGCCGGAATCGGCGCCGACGAGCGGGTCGCTCCAGCTCGAGCGGCCGAAGCCGTAGCCGCCGTTAATGCCGACGTAGAAGCCGGTCCAGCTGAACGGCAGGTCAACGTAAGGCACCGGCTTGACCTTGGCCGGCATATCGGCCGCCTGCGCGGAGAGCGCACTCACGACGAAGAACGCGGCGGCGATTGCAAAAGCGAGCGTTCGGTTCATCGACCCGTCCACAGCAAAACCAATCGCCCCCAACTGCGATAACCATCAGGGCTTCGGGGCCAAATCGCGGCGCAAAGACGGGGATTTGTTGACGTCTCGAAGCGTGAACCTTTGTTAACGCGCGCGTACCCGCTAGGGCGCATCCGCCGGCGCGATTCATCGCATCCAGCGCGAGGCTGCGATTAGAAGTGGAAGTTCACGCCGCCGCGCACGACGTTGACGGCGAAATTCGAAGTCGTCACGTTGGCGGAGTTGAAGCTCGGCGAGCCGAAGTTCATATAAAGATACTCAACCTTCGCCGACCAGTTCCGATAAAATCGATATTCCAAGCCGCCGCCGGCGGTCCAGCCCCAACGCGTCTCGTCGAAGCCGCATGTCGCCGCGGGGCTACATGCGCCGATATCGGCCGAGCCCTTGATTTCGCCGACCGCGCCGCCACCGGTGATATACGGCAGCCAATCGCCAATCGCGTATCCTGCGCGCAACCGACCGGTGCCGAACCAAGAAAGTTTGGCTGTACAGCCTTGGACGAAACAGGGCGCGGTCGCTGCGGTCAAAACCGAGCCGTTCACATCCGAGTAGGAAATGTCGCCCTCGACGCCAAGAACCAGCGCGCCGGTTTGCCAATTGTAACCGGCCGTGCCGCCGCCGATGAAGCCGTGTGTGCCAAAACTGACAGACGGATCGGGCATCATCGTCCCTACATAATTGTATGTCGGATCATTCTCCCAGCCGTAGCCCGCTTGCAGGCCAACATAAAAGCCAGTCCAACTGACTGGCGCGGCGACCGGTACTTTATACGCTGGCGCTTTTGTTGGCAGATCAGCGGCAAAAGCAGGTGACGCAAGCACGGCCACAACGAGCCCAAGCCAGGCAAATTTTTTCACGGCAATCCCCCAAAATACTTAGCAAACCTAGCACTCAGCAGGCCGGAGCTGAATAGCAGCCCGGCATTTCACACTGGATTGTTGCAATTTAGCTACAATACGAATTGCGCTCCGAATTCAGATAGTTATGCAGTCACTGCCGGAGCGCCGTCGGCCGACGCGATCACCATTACCTTCGCGCCTTCGACGACCTGTGCGTCCCGCGCCACCGCGATCTCGGCAACCATTCCGGCAATTGGCGCATGCAGCGTGTGCTCCATCTTCATCGCTTCGATGATGGCGAGGCGCTGGCCACGGGCGACCCGGTCGCCCTGAGCGACCAGCAGCGCCAACACCTTGCCGTGCATGGGTGCGCGCACTAGCCCGCCCGTCCCTTCATCACCGGCTTCATCGAGCGCGAGATCGCGCAAGCTGACCTTCGTCTGGCGGCCGCGGCACAGCACGTAGACGGCATCGCCCGAGGCGACTGCCGTCGCGTCGGCCGCCGGCACGACGCCGCCGACGGTGACCTGCGGCCCGCGTGAACTATAGGCGATCTGCGCCACCACGCTCTCGCCTTCCGCCAGGACCGGCAGCTTGAGAATGCGCGTACCGGCCAATTGGAACGCATCGCCGCTGTCCCACGGCGAGGCCGGCGCGTCCGGCTCGCGCGCCGCGGTGATGCGCGTGCGTTCGCGCTCGATGAGCGTTTGCGCGCCGAGCGCGGCGGCGGCACGGTCGAGGCCCTGCGGTGTGGCGCCAAGCTCCGCGAGATGGCGGTCGATGAAGCCGGTATCGAAATCGCCCTTTCGAAATCCTTCGGCGCGGCACAGCGCGGCGAGAAATCCGGCATTGCTGCGCGGGCCGACCACGACGGTCTTGTCGAGCGCGTCGCCAAGTCGATCGAGCGCTTCGTTGCGGCTGGCGCCATGCGCGATCAATTTGGCGATCATCGGATCATAGAACGGGGTCACCTCGGAGCCTGCTTCGACGCCGGCATCGACGCGCAGGCCCTCGCCTTGCGGAAATTGCAGCGCGATCAGCTTGCCGGTGGACGGCAAAAAGCCGCGCTCGGGATCCTCGGCGTAAAGCCGCGCCTCGACGGCGTGGCCATTCAGCGGCACTTGCGCTTGCGTCAGCGGCAGTTTTTCGCCGGCGGCGATGCGGAACTGCCATTCGACCAGATCGAGGCCGGTGATCGCTTCGGTCACCGGATGCTCGACTTGCAGCCGCGTGTTCATCTCCATGAACCAGAAGCCGCCGGCTTTGAGCCCGCCCCGCCCCTCGGCGATGAATTCCACCGTGCCCGCGCCTTCGTAGCCGGCAGCCTTGGCGGCGGCGACCGCCGCTTCGCCCATCGCCGTGCGCAGCGTCGCGCTCAGACCCGGCGCTGGCGCCTCCTCGATCACCTTCTGATGCCGGCGCTGCAGCGAGCAGTCGCGCTCGTTGAGATGGATGGCGTTGCCGTGGCGGTCGGCGAACACCTGCATCTCGATGTGGCGGGGGGCACTGACGTATTTTTCGATCAGCACGCGCTCGTCGCCGAAGGCGGATTTGGCCTCGCGCTGCGCGGCGGCAAGCGCCGTCTCGAAATCGGCGTGGCGGTCGACGCGGCGCATGCCCTTTCCGCCGCCGCCGGCCACCGCCTTGATCAGCACCGGATAGCCGATTTCGTAGGCCTTGCGGGCGAGGAATTTCGCCTCCTGCATGTCGCCGTGATAGCCGGGCACCACCGGCACGCCGGCCTTCTCCATCAGCGTCTTGGCGCTGCTTTTGAGACCCATGGCGCGCATCGCCGCGGGCGGCGGGCCGACAAAGGCGATGCCGGCATCGAGGCAGGCCTGCGCGAAGTCGGCGTTTTCCGACAGGAAGCCATAGCCGGGATGGATGCAGTCTGCGCGCGCCGTTTTGGCCGCGGCCATCAGCGCGTCGATCCGCAGATAGCTCTCGGACGCCGGCGGCACGCCGATGCGCTGCGCCTCGTCGCAAATCCGCACGTGCAGCGCCTTCGCATCAGCGTCGGAATAGACGGCGACGGTGCGCAGGCCGAGCCGCTTGGCGGTGCGGGCGATGCGGCAGGCGATTTCGCCGCGATTGGCGATCAGGACTGATTTGAACATGGATGGGCCCGGCCTCGGCCACATCCTAGCGTAACGGCAGCGGCGCCGCCGGCCCCGGCGGCGCTTCGGTTTGGGCGGGCGGCCGCTTCGGCGGCACAGGTACTTTGCCGTCGCCGGCGCCAGGCAAGGCAGCCTGCGCGTCCCTCGCCTCCTTCGGCAGCGGCGGCTCGGGATTCATGATGCTCACCGGCGGAATCGAGGCGGCCGAGGGGAAGTCGTAGCGATCCGGCACCGGCGCCTTGGCCGGCGCTTGCGGCTCGGCCGCCGCAACCGGGACTTCAGGCGCCGCCTTCACGGCGACGGGAGCGGTCTTGCCCCACTCCGCCGCATAGCGGGAGACGTATTGGTCGAACACCTGCGCCTTGAGATTGGCCTTGATCGCGCTCGCGTCGTTGAGCAGCGCGAAGGCAGCGCAGCGCTCGGCGGTGCAGCCGTCGCGCGCGGCAAGCACATGCGCGGCGACGCCGAAGCGATCGAGCTCGATCGAGCGGCGCAGGCCGGCGAGCGTTAAGGCGAAATCTGGATCGCCGCCGCGGGCGAAGGCGAGCCCGTCGGCGAGCAGCGTCAGCCGCGCCGCCATATAGGACACCGCGCTGGCGGTCGATTTCGGATCGACGAAGACCATCTTTTCGCAGGCATTCTCCACCACCTCGCCGGCGGCGCCGTCGAGGCAGGCAAGCGTCGAGCCCGGCGCGAGAGCCTGGGCGGAGAGCTCGGCATAGCGCTGCGCCAGCGCGCGCCGCTCGGCCGCGCGTTCGCCCTGCGCCATGCGGTCGAGGATGGCCGAAGTACCGACGGCGACGATCGTCAGCACCACGACCGGCACCAGTAGGCGCCGCGCGACGCCCGCCCGTATCACCGCGAGAATCGCAAACACGAGCAACAGCGCCGCCAGCGCGCCCAGTGCGAGCGGGGTCGACAACACGCCGTTCAATGAGGCGGCATCAATGCTCGGCATAGGCCTCCCGCGCTATTGGATCTTCGCCCCCGACACCTTCACCACGTGCGCCCACTTCTCGATGTCCTTGCGCAGGAAGGCATCGAACTCCTCGGGCGTCTTCACCAGCGGAATGGCGCCCTGTTTGAGCCAGGCCTCCTTCACGTCGGGCAGGTTGATCACCTTGTTGATCGACGTGTTGAGGAAGGTGATGACGTCCTTGGGGGTGTCCTTCGGCGCCATCAAGCCGATCCAGATCGTCGCCTCGTAGCCGGGAACCGTCTCGCCGACGGTCGGCAAATCCGGAGTGAGCGGATTGCGCTGCACCCCTGTGGTGGCGAGCGCGCGCACTTTGCCGGCCTTGGCCAATTGCGACATCACGGTGATGGCGTCGAACATCATCTGCACGTTGCCCGACAGCACGCTGTTGCGCATATCGCCCGACGCCTTGTGCGGCACATGCACGATGTCGGTACCGCTCATGGCTTTGAACAATTCGCCAGCCATGTGATAGGGCGTGCCCGGTCCGGACGAGGCGTAATTGAGCTTGCCGGGGTCTTTCTTCGCCAGCGCGATGAATTCGGCGACCGTCTTCGCCGGCACCGACGGGTTCACCACCATCAGCAAGTCGGAATAGTTGATCGACGCCACCGGCACGAAGTCGCGCATCAGCTGATAGGGCTTATTCGGGATCAGCGACTCGTTGGTCGTGTGGGTGTTCGACATCACCAGCAGCGTGTAACCGTCGGGAGCGGACTTTGCTACGGCATCGGTGCCAATCAGCGAGCCAGCGCCGGGGCGGTCCTCGACCACAAAGGACTGCTTGGTCTCCTCGGACAGATACTTGGCGAGGATGCGGGCGTAGACATCGGCCGGTCCGCCCGCGCCGAACGGAACGATCAGCCGCACGGAACGGCTCGGATAGGTGTCCGCCGACGCCGGCAAGGCCACGAAGATCGGCAAAACGAATGCGATCAGCCGCAAGACAGTGCGCATGAGGTTTCCCCCTTCAGGCTTCTTCGGGCTGATGTTACGGCGAAACGGAAAGGAAGTCGCGGACGACCGCGCTAGACGCGGTCGAGCTGGCTTTCCTTGGCGACGCGCTCGAAGGCCTCGCCGGAACTCTTGATCCGGTATTGGTAATCGTCGCCTTCCGACGGCAGCAGCTTGACCACGATGTAGCTGCCGCTGGCGGCGGCGCGGCCGAACGTCGGCGAGGTGTAATAGACCGTTTCGCCGACCTGGTACTTGTGGGCAATCACCTTGATCTCCTGCCCGGCCGCCGGCTGCACCGACGGACTCAGTGTGCGGATCATGGCGTCGGCCGCTTTTAGCGACGACTTGATCGCCGATTTGGGTGCAATGCTGGGCGCGCGGATGGCGGATGCCGTCCGCGTCGTCGTGCGGGCTGCACCGCGGGCGGATTTCGCCGGCTTTTTGCTGACGGCGCGCGCACTCTTGGCGCTTTTTTTGGCGGGTCGCCGGGCGGCTTTGGACGACCGGCCGGCGGTCTTGGTCGAATGGCTGCTCATAAACATAATATAGCAGCTAATTTCATCAGAGTGCGAAGATTTTGCAGTCAGAAAGCAAGCATTTCCAATAGCTTATAACAATGTTGCGGGGTGGTTAATCAGCCGAGGGCTCAGGCCCCTTGTCTGCCTCGGTAGGCGCACCTGGACACCCAGACTTTTAAGGAACCGGCCTTGGCGTGGATGCGTTCACGAGCGGAGGACACCGGAGGTGCGTCATGCGACTTCTGCTCGGCATCATTCTCGGCGCGGTTTTGACCATCGGCGGCGCTTATCTCTACGATTCCCACGATGCGTTGGCCAACGCGCAAGCAAGCACGCAACGACCATTGGTCAATTGGGACATGGTCGGCGTTAAATGGAACCATCTGACCGAGCGCGCACGCGCCGAATGGACCCGGCTCGCGGCTAATCTCTAGCCAGCGGCTAGCGGCCGACCTGTTCGCGCTGTCCGACGCCAAGCGCATCCGCGATCGCGCGGCGATCGAGGCGGGTGCCGTCGTCGCCCTCGATCAACAACGGAACGCGCTCAGTCCGCCCGACGTGACGCGCCCAGGACAGCGCGTCGTCGAGCGACACGAATTCTTTGTAGAGCATCCGCTCCTTGCTCATCGGCGAGATCTCGCCGGAGCCTTTCGGGCCACTATAGACACGGTATTGCATGGCATTCCTCCGTCTTGGCTCGCATGTTCCGATATATGTATGCTCGGCTGATGTTTGAACCCGGCCTCCGGCTCCAATTTTGGCGGCGGCGGGTGAATTTGGCGCGAAATGACAAGGAGACGGCGCATGCGGGCCGCCTATTACGAGCAGAACGGGGCGGCGCGCGACGTCTTGCGCGTCGGCGAAGTCGAGACGCCGCGGGCCGGGCCCGGCGAAGTGCGCGTCAAGCTCGCGACCTCCGGCGTCAATCCTTCCGACGTCAAATCGCGCCAGGGCACCACGCGCAAGATCGCCTGGCCGCGGCTGATCCCGCAGAGCGACGGCGCCGGCGTCATCGATCAGGTCGGCGACGGTATCGCCAAGACACGGCTGGGCGAGCGAGTGTGGATCTGGAACGGGCAATGGAAGCGGGCCTTCGGCACCGCCGCCGAATATATCGCGCTGCCCGCGGCGCAGGCGGTTAAGCTGCCGGACGCGATCGGCTTCGAGGCCGGCGCCTGTCTCGGCATTCCGGCGATGACCGCGGTTCACGCCGTGGCGCTGGCCGGTACTGGCAAAGATTCGATCGTGCTGGTCGCCGGCGGCGCCGGCGCGGTCGGCCAATACGCCATTCAGTTCGCCAAGGCTTTGGGCGCAACGGTCCTCACCACCGTCTCCTCGCCGGAAAAAGCCGCCGCCGCGCGCAAGGCCGGCGCCG
>Ga0335077_10013510_pt1 | contig 10210 bp, 9 predicted proteins | sample Lox_Sample_31_FD_207151 | JGI IMG/M metagenome (GOLD analysis project Ga0335077, IMG submission 207151) | Soil microbial communities from Loxahatchee National Wildlife Refuge, Florida, United States - Lox_Sample_3.1 | ecosystem: Environmental > Terrestrial > Soil > Wetlands | place: USA: Florida...
GGGGCGGCAATGGCGCGGGGGAGGAAAACTTGCTAAATTTAGATGAATTGCCCGCAACGGCGGGCGTGCTCCGGGGTCGGCTAACTGGTAGGCCTCGGGACTTTGGATCCCGCTATCTTGGTTCGAGTCCAAGCCCCGGAGCCAGCCTTCTTCCCTTCTCCACCTTCTTGATTTCCCGGACCCGCCTGGCTCTCGATAACTCCTAGAAGCCATCTTATAAATCCGGAGGGACGGGAAAAGGATTTGGCTTCAGGGGCTAAAGCCGGCTTTCCAGCGCGATTGGCGGCAGGGATGAGACCCCGCCCTTCCAGGTCCATTCGCATTCGCGGATTAGTCGCCGGAGTTGCTGGATTTGGGACGGAGGGAGTAGCGGATCTCATCGTGGCCGGCCTCGCAGGAAGCGCGGATGACGAGAGAGGCGCCGCTGGGTCCGAACTTCGGGAGAGGAAAACTGATTTCGGCGCGCCCCCAGGGGTCGGTGATGGTCTTGAAGATGTAAGGGCGCGGGGCGCCCTCGAAGCTGACTTCAACAACGGCGTCGGGAATGGGGCGCTCGGGCTCGCGGGCGCGGACTTCGATCAATAGTTTCGCAGAACCGGCGGTGAGCCAGGAAGCCGGATTGGTGAGCAGGACGCGAATGAGCGACGGAGGAGCGGGCATGAGAAGCGTGCCGGTGCGGGTGGGAGCAGCGGCGGATGAGGAAGCGGAGGCCGGCGCAGCCGCCTCATCCGCGGAGCCGGCGGCAGGACGAGGGGGGACGGGCGGGGGATAGGTGTCGATGGCGATTTCGCCCGAGCGGAGCCCTTCGAGGACGGCGCGATGCTGATCTTCGAGCAACTGGCGGACGGCGGCATCATCGAAACCGGGCTGCTGGGCCTGGTCGTCGTAGGCGGTCTTGCGGCGATAGACGACGCGGCCTGCAGCGTAGACGATGGTGTCGACGGCAGTGGTGCGCGGCCTGCGGTCCTCCGACTGGACGTGGAGGACGAGGTCGCCGAGCTTGAGATCGCTATTGAACCCGAGCGGCACGGAATCCTGGCCGATGCGGAGACCGGTCAAAGCGGAAGGAACGCGCCACACGCGAACACAGGGCCCAAGGCCGGAGGCGCGGAGTTGATTGACCGGACTGCACTCGCATCGCTATTATAGCAGCGCGACCATGGCACCCGGCTACCTCGGAAACTACGTCCCGTTGCTAATCCATATCCTGGCGGCGATGGCGCTGGCAGGAGCGCTGCTGGCGCTGTCGACGCTGGTGGGCCCGCGGCGGCCAAGCCGGGAGAAGGCGCAGATATACGAATGCGGGATGAGGCCGACGGGTGACGCGCGGCAGCCGTTTGACGTGAAGTTTTATCTTGTGGCGATCCTGTTCATCCTGTTTGACGTGGAAGCCATCTTCTTCTACCCGTGGGCGCTCGTGTACCGTGACCTGCGGGTGTTCGGATTCTACGAAATGCTGGTATACATCGGCGTTCTGCTGGTGGGGTACATCTACCTGCTGAAGAAGGGCGCGCTCGACTGGAACAAGTAAGCTGAATCCAAGGCTGGTCACGAGGATCGAGGTAACGCGAATGGCGGAAACCGTCGAGACCAAAGTGAACCCGGTGGCGGCAAGACTGACCGCCTGGGATTCCGGCGCAATTGCAGGGACGGAAACGTACCGGGGCGAGCTGACCGTAACCGTAGCCCGTGAAAACCTGCAGCGAGTGGCCAGTTTCCTGCATTCCGACCCCGAACTGGAATTCGATTACCTGAGCGACCTGACGGCGACGGACCACCTGCCGAACGAGCCGAGGTTCGCAGTGGTGTATCACATGCTGTCGATCCGGCACCGGCACACACTGCGGATGCGGACGTGGGCGCCGGGGACGGATCCGAGCGTGGCGACAGTGACGACGATCTGGCCGACGGCGAACTGGCACGAACGGGAGGTGTTCGACCTGTTCGGAATCCGCTTTGAGGGGCATCCGGAGCTGACGCGAATCCTGCTGCCGGCGGACTGGGAAGGACATCCGCTGCGAAAAGATTATCCGACCGAAGGGCACCGCTGATGACGACGACAATCGATACACCCGCGGGCGCCGGGGAGGCGATGGTCCTGAACATGGGGCCGCAGCACCCGTCGACGCACGGGGTGTTGCGCGTGGCGCTGGAACTGGACGGGGAAACGCTGATCTCAGCGAAACCGGACATCGGGTACCTGCACACGGGAATCGAGAAATCGTGCGAGGCGAAGACGTACTCGCAGGCCATCACGCTGACGGACCGGATGGATTATCTCTCGCCGCTGTCGAACAACCTGTGCTACTGCCTGGCGGCGGAGAAACTGCTGGGGCTGGAAGTGCCGAAGCGGGCGCAGTACGTGCGGGTGCTGCTGGCAGAGCTGACGCGGATCGCGTCGCACCTGGTGTGGCTGGGGACGCATGCGATTGACCTGGGGGCGATGTCGGTGTTCCTGTACTGCTTCCGCGAGCGCGAAGAGATCATGAAGATTTTCGAATACGTGTCGGGACAGCGGATGATGACGAGCTACTTCCGGATCGGGGGGCTGGCGCTGGAGCCTCCGGCGGGGTGGCTGGAGCGTGTGAAGGCGTTTGTGGATGCGTTTCCGCCGCACCTGAAGGAGTACGAGGACCTGCTGACGGAAAACCGGATCTGGCGTGTGCGGACGATGGGAGTGGGAGTGATCTCGCCGAAAGACGCGATTGCGTGGGGAGTGTCGGGCCCATCGCTGCGGGCGGCGGGAGTCGCGTACGACGTGCGGAAATACTACCCGTATTCGAGCTACGACGAATTCCAATTTGAAGTGCCGACGCGGACGGAGAGCGACTGCTACGCGCGATACCTGGTACGGCTGGAGGAGATACGGCAGAGCATGTCCATCGTGAAGCAGGCCATGGCGAAAATGCCGGCCGAAGGGCCGATCAAGACGGACGCGCCGGGAATCGTGCCGCCGCAACGGGAAAAGATGAAGACGGAGATGGAGGCGCTGATCTACCACTTCAAGATTTTCACGGAGGGATTCTCGCCGCCGCCGGGACAGGTGTACCAGAGGGTGGAATCGCCGCGAGGAGAGATGTGCACATACATGGCGAGCGACGGATCGCCGAAACCGTTCCGTGTGAAATTTCGCGCGCCGTCGTTTGTGAACCTGCAAGCGCTGCCGCTGCTGTGCACCGGAAGACTGGTGGCGGACGCGGTGGCGTGCATCGGGACGCTGGACATCGTGCTGGGGGAGATCGACCGGTGATGACGCTGCCGCCAAAACTCGAGGAGAAATTCCAGCAGCTCATCGGGCGGTATCCGGTGAAGCGTTCGGCGCTGATCCCCATGCTGATGTACGCGCAGGACGAGTACGGGCAGGTGAGCGACGAGATGATCGCAGAGATCGCGAGGCGGACGGGGACGAACGTACTGCAAGTGACCGAGACGATGGCGTACTACTCGATGCTGCACCGGGAGAAATGGGGGAAATGCCACGTTCAGGTGTGCACGAACGTATCCTGCATGGCGCGGGGCGGGCAGGAGCTGTTTGAGCACGCGAAGAAGCGGCTGGGAATCGGGCACAAACAGACGGCGGCGGACGGGGTGTTTTCGCTGGAAGAGGTGGAATGCCTGGGGGCGTGCACGGGCGCGCCGGCGGTGCAGCTCGATTACGACTACTACGAAAACGTGACGCCTGCGGACCTGGACAAAATGCTGGAGGAAGTGCGCGCAGGGCGGAAACCGAAGCCGGTGGAGCGGATCACGGGGATCTACGAGAAGCCGCACCCGGACGAGGTGCTGGTGCTGAGCAAGCGGTTTCGCGTGCCGGACGCGCGGAAGCTGGCCGTGTATGTGAAGCACGAGGGCTACAAGGCGGTGGAAAAAGCGCTGACGGCGATGACGCCGGAGCAGATTCTGGACGAAGTGAAAAAATCGGCGCTGCGGGGACGGGGGGGAGCGGGTTTCCCGACGGGGATGAAGTGGAGCTTCGTGCCGAAGGAAACGACGAAGCCGAAATACATCATCTGCAACGCGGACGAGAGCGAGCCGGCGACGTGCAAAGACCGTCCCTTGATGGAACTGGACCCGCACCAGTTGATCGAGGGGATGATCATCGCGGGCCGCGCGGTAAACGCACGGCAGGGGTACATTTACATCCGCGGGGAATACCGGTACGTGCTGGACATCCTGGACGAGGCCATCGCGGAAGCGTACGCGGCGAAGAAACTGGGGAAAAACCTGCTGGGGACGGGATTCGATTTCGACCTGTCGACGCACACGGGTGCGGGGGCCTACGAGTGCGGCGAGGAATCGGCGCTGATGGAGTCGCTGGAGGGGAAACGGGGGTATCCGCGAATCCGTCCGCCGTTTCCGGCGGTGGTGGGACTGTACGGGTGCCCGACGGTGATCAACAACGTGGAGACGCTGGCGAGCGTGCCGTCGATTATTTTGAACGGCGGGGACTGGTTCGCAAAGCTGGGAACGCCGAAAAACGGCGGGACGCGGCTGTTCGGGATTTCCGGGCAGGTGGTGCGGCCGGGGATTTACGAGCTGCCGATGGGCTACAACCTGAACAAAATGATTTTCGAAGTCGCCGGAGGGGTTCTGGGGGGAAAGAAATTGAAGGCGGTGATTCCGGGCGGGAGCTCGACGCCGCCGCTGAAAGCGGACGAGTGCGACGTGGCCATGGATTACGACGCGGTGGCGAAAATCGGGTCCATGCTGGGGTCGGCGGGAGTGGTGGTGTACGACGAGGACACCTGCATGGTGGAGCTGGCGCGGCGGATTATGGCGTTCTACGCGCATGAGTCGTGCGGATGGTGCATCCCGTGCCGTGAGGGAACCACGTGGCTGCGGAAGATGCTGACGCGTTTCCACGAGGGCGGAGCGAGGGCGGAGGACATTCCGCTGATGCACGAGCTGTCGAAAAATATTCTGGGACACACGTTCTGCCCGCTGGGAGACGCTGCGGCGATGCCGACGGAAGCGATCGTGCGGAAATGGCGGAGCGAGTTCGAGGAGCATTTGAGCGGGCGGTGCCCGTTGAAATCGACGATGGTGAACGCGTAGGGGAGAAGAGCAGGAGTGACGGGAGCGGAGGAGACCGCGCGGAAGTAACGGGGATTCGAGGGCGGAATGGAGAGGCGCACAGGCTGAAAGCCTGCGCAACGGGGAGAGATGGGGGATCAGAAACTAGTCACGCTGACGATTGATGGGCGGCCGGTGACCGTGCCCGCAGGAACGCTGGTGATCGAAGCGGCGCGGCGGACGGGAATCGAGGTGCCGTCGTTCTGCTATTACCCCGGGCTGTCGCTGCAAGCGGCCTGCCGGATGTGCTTCGTGGAAGTGGAAAAAGCGCCGAAACTGCAGACGGCGTGCACGCTCGTAGCCGTGGACGGGATGGTGGTGCGTACGGATACGCCCAACGTACGCGAAGGCCGGAAGGCAATGCTGGAGTTCCTGCTGACCAATCACCCGCTGGACTGCCCGGTGTGCGACAAGGGCGGCGAGTGCGAGTTGCAGGACATGGTGTTCCGCTACGGGGCGGACACGAGCCGGTTTGTGGAGGAAAAAATCCACGAGCCGGAAGAGAAATGGTCGGAGCTGGTGTATTACGACGCGCCGCGGTGCATCCTGTGCTTCCGGTGCGTGCGGGTGTGCGACGAAGGGCTGGACGTGAAGGCGCTGGGAGTGGGCCAGCGGGGCGTGCATTCGACGATCATTCCGAACCGGGGCGATCATCTGGAATGCGAAGAGTGCGGGATGTGCATCGACGTGTGTCCGGTGGGGGCGCTGACGAGCGGGACGTACCGTTACAAAACGCGGCCGTGGGAAATGAAGTACGTGGGAACGATCTGCACGCATTGCTCGAACGGGTGCAAGACAACGCTTTCGGTGCGGAACAACAAAATCCTGCGGGCAAATAACCGCGACCTTTCCGGAATCAACCGGGAATTCCTGTGCGTGAAGGGGCGGTTCGGGTTCGATTTTACGGAGCATCCGGAGCGGCTGACGCAGCCGCTGGTGCGGCGAGGCGGGAAGCTGGAGCCGGTGACGTGGGAGGCGGCGATCGAGGAAGTGGCGCCGCGGCTGGCGGCCATCCGTGCGGAGAGCGGGCCGGACGGGATCGGGTTCATCGGGTCGAACCGGACAACGAACGAAGAGAATTACCTGCTGGGGCGGCTGGCGCGGGCAACGTTCGGAACGAACAACGTGGACCATCACCGCACGGCGGACTACGCGTCGCTGGCCGGGGCGCTGGGAGCGAACGCCGGTGCGAGTGCGCTGACCATGGAAGCGCTGGGCGAAGCGACGGCTATCCTGCTGATCGGGAACGACACGGGACGGCAAAATCCGCTGGTGGACTGGCGCATCCGGGAGGCGGTACGGCACGTGGGGGCACGCGTGTACGTGGTCGACTCTGCGGAAATCAAATTGGCGCGGCGGGCCAAATTGTATGCGCGCATTCCGGAGGGCGCGGAGGCCGCCGCAGTGCGCGCGCTGGCCGGAAAGGGAGCGGCACCGGCGGGAGCGGGAGACGCGCTGGAGGCGATACGGAAGGCGCTGGCGACGGAAACGAACGCCGCGATTCTGTACGGGGCGGGAGTGAGCGGAACGGCGGTGGCAGACCTGGTGGCATGGGGCGCGACGCTGCCCGGACGGACGCGTTACATGCCGCTGGGCGACTACGCGAATTCGCGGGGCGCCGCGGAGATGGGGTTGCTGCCGGACGCGCTGCCCGGCTACAGCCGGGTTGGGGACGCGGAGGCACGGGAAAAATTCGGCGCGCTGTGGGGCGCGAAGCTGCCGGAACGGCCGGGCATATCGGCGAAACAAATGCTGGATTCGGGAGCGGCGGGACGGCTAAACGCGTTGTATGTGGTGGGGGCGAACCCCTTCCGGACGTTTGGAAGCGGTGGACGGCCCAGCGGGCTGAAATTCCTAGTGGTGCACGAAATGTTCCTGACGGAGACGTCGCGGGAGGCGGACGTGGTGCTGCCGGCGGCGTGCGCGTACGAGAAGAGCGGGACGGTGACGAACACGGCTGGCGAGGTGCAACTGGTGCGGAAAGCGGCGGACCCGCCGGGGGTGCGAAGCGATTTCGATATCCTGCGGATCGTGGCGCACCATTTGCAGAAAAAAGGGCTGGGCACGCCGTGGAACGCGCGGAATGCGGACGCGGTGTTTGAAGAAATCCGGCAGAACGTGGCGGGATACAACGTGGATCCGGCGGGACTGCTGACCGGTGGCGCGGTGATGACGAGCGCGGCGCCGAGCAACGGGAACGGCGCGTTCGACGTGCCCGCGGGGGCCATCCGGCCAGCGAACGATACGCTGTTCACGAGCGGAACGCTGGGACGGTTCTGCATGATGATTGAGTCGCTGGGGGAAGCGGAGAAGGCGGGATGAACGGCTTCCTGGCGAACTACGGGGGGATCCTGATCGACCTGGTGAAGGTGGTCGTGGTGATGGTGGTGCTGCTGACGGTGGTGGCCTACCTGAGCTGGTTCGAACGGAAAGTGGTGGCGCACATCCAGTCGCGGTGGGGGCCGGAACGCGTGGGGCCTTACGGGCTGATCCAGCCGCTGGCGGATGGAGCGAAATTCCTGTTCAAAGAGGACCCCACGCCGGAGGGAGTGGACCGATTCGTATTTTTCTTTGCGCCGTTTCTGGCGCTGGCGCTGGCGATGACGACGATCGCGGTAATGCCGCTGGGGCCGCAGGTGGAGATCTTCGGGCATCCCATCTGGCTTTCGGTGACGGAATCGCATGTGAGCCTGCTGGTGGTGTTCGCGATAACGGCTTTGAGCGTGTACGGGGTATCGCTGGGCGGGTGGGCGTCAAACAACAAATACTCGCTGCTGGGGGGCCTGCGGAGCTCGGCGCAGATGCTCAGCTACGAACTCTCGATGACGATGTCGGTGGTGGGAATCGTGCTGATGGTGAATACATTCAGCCTGCGGGACATCGTGGAGGCACAGAGGGGCGGGGCGTGGCACTGGTTCTTCCTGCCGCAAATCCTGGGATTCGTGTGCTTCTTCATCTCCGCGGTGGCGGAGACGAACCGTTCGCCATTTGACCTGGCCGAGGGGGAGCAGGAACTGGTGGGCGGCTTCCACACGGAATACGCGAGCTTCAAATTCGCCATGTATTTCATGGCGGAATACGCGGCAATGGTGAGCGTGTCGTTCATGGTGTCGGTGCTGTTCTTCGGGGGATACCTCTCGCCGTTTCCGGACACGCCGGCGTTCCACTGGACGTACTATCTGCCGGCGGCGGGAGGAGTGATCGGGGGCCTGGCGCTGGCGTGGAGCGGGCTGCGCTACCATACGGCACTTGGCCGGATGATTCTGCCGGTGCTGGGGATCGTGCTGTTGGGAGTGGGGATGGTGTGCGGGCTGCCGGCGGTGATGACGGTGATTCAGGGCCCATTCTGGCTGGCGGCGAAGGTGTTTGTGGTCCTGTTCATTTACGTGTGGGCCCGGGGAACGCTGCCGCGAATCCGGTACGACCAGCTGATGGCTTTCGGATGGAAATTCCTGCTGCCGCTGTCGCTGGCGAACGTGCTGGTGACGTCGTGGCTGGTGATGCTGAGGCTTCCACGATGAGCGTGGAAACCATCCTGTTTTTCATTCTGGCGGCCGCGGCGGTGGCGGGGGCGGTGAATCTGATCGTGCAGACGCACCCGATCCACAGCGCGCTCTCGCTGATCGTGGTGATGGTAGCGCTGGCGGGAATCTACCTGCTGCTGGGAGCGGAACTGCTGGCGGCGGTGCAGATTATCGTGTACGCGGGCGCGATCATGGTGCTGTTTGTATTCATCATCATGCTGCTGAACGCTGGAAAAGAAGAGCGCACGGCCATCAGCCGGACGGCGACGTGGCTGGGGCTGCCGTTTGCGGTGGTTCTGACGGCTGTGCTGGGGTGGCGGATCGCCATGGCCCAGCCGGGGCCGATGGCGCCGGGAGCGGAGATTCCGGGGACCACGCGGGTGCTCTCGCAACTGCTGTTCACGAATTACGTGTTTCCGTTCGAGCTGACGTCGATTTTGATTTTGGTGGCGATCCTGGGGGCCGTGGTTCTGGCGAAACGGGATTTCTAACGGAACGACGCAGGACGGCCGGCGGGAACGGGGCGGGCCGCGAGACGAAGATCCGGGGAGGGACTGTGCCGGTGGCATCGTATGCGGTAATCCTGAGCGCCATCCTGTTCGGGCTGGGTGCGCTGGGATTCGTGTTCAAACGAAACATCATCACCGTATTCATGTCCATCGAGCTGATGCTGAACGCAGTGAACCTGTCGTTTGTGGCGTTCGGGCGGCTGCGATTCCTGCTGGAAGGGCAGGTGTTCGTGTTTTTCGTGATCGTGGTGGCGGCGGCGGAAGCGGCGGTGGGGATGGCGATCATCCTGCAGGTGGCGCGGAACCGGCATTCGCTGAACTTCGAACGAATTGACCTGTTGAAACAATGATGAGCGTGCTCGACAACGCGTGGATCATCCCGGCGCTGCCGCTGGCAGGCGCGGCGGTGAATGGCATCTTTGGGCGGGGATTCTCGAAGAAAACCGTGAACGCGGTGGCGGTGGGGTCGACGACGCTGGCGTTTCTCTCCACGCTGGCGCTGGTGGCGGAATTCTGGAAGCTGCCAGAGACACAGATTCCGGTGATCCGGGACTTTTTCCCGTGGATGGTGGCGGGCAGCCTGCGCGTGGATTTTGCGGTGCAGGTGGACCAGCTGACGATCATCATGCTGCTGGTGGTGACGGGGGTCGGCTGGCTGATCCACATCTATTCGACGGGATACATGGCGCACGAGGGCGGCTATTACCGCTTCTTCGCGTACATGAACCTGTTCATGTTCTTCATGCTGGTGCTGGTGATGGGAGCAAGCTATGCGCTGCTGTTTGTGGGCTGGGAAGGCGTGGGGCTGTGCAGTTACCTGCTGATCGGGTTTTTCTTCCTGAAGAAATCGGCATCGGACGCGGGGAAAAAGGCGTTTGTGGTGAACCGGGTGGGAGACTTCGGGTTCCTGCTGGGGCTGTTCCTGATGTTCCGGACGTTCGGGACCATGGACATCCACACGGTGCTGACGAAGGCGCAGACGATGCCGGTGGAGACGGCGGGAATCGGGACGCTGACGGCGATCTGCCTGTTCCTGTTCGTGGGGGCGGCGGGGAAATCGGCGCAGGTGCCGCTGTACGTGTGGCTGCCGGACGCGATGGAAGG
>Ga0335077_10013511_pt1 | contig 10210 bp, 13 predicted proteins | sample Lox_Sample_31_FD_207151 | JGI IMG/M metagenome (GOLD analysis project Ga0335077, IMG submission 207151) | Soil microbial communities from Loxahatchee National Wildlife Refuge, Florida, United States - Lox_Sample_3.1 | ecosystem: Environmental > Terrestrial > Soil > Wetlands | place: USA...
TCACGACAAAGTGCGCCGACTGCGGCAACCTTACCTTCCCTCCACAGGCCGACTGCCCTGGCTGCATGAGCCCGAACTCCACATGGGTCGAACTCGGCACGGAGGCCGAGCTCCTCACGTTCACCTGCGTCCAGGTCACCCCGACCAGCTTCGTCGACCACGACCCCTACGTCGTCGCGATAGGCAGGCTCCCCGAGGGGGTGAACGTCCTCGCCTGGGCGGAGGGGGCCGACCCGGCCGAGCTCAAGCCGGGCGCCAAGCTGAGGATAGAGATCAGGAAGGAGAAGGACGGGGGGCCGTACTATGTCTTCGTCCCGACCTAGAACTCGACCGGGATCCCGCGCATGACCTCAGCTATCCTCATGAACCTGTCTCTATAGTAGAGTATCTTCGTGATCGAGCCCTTGAACTTGAGGAGGCCCTTGAGGACCGCCGATTGGAAGTCGAGCTCCCCCTTCGCCACCTTCGTCCAAGTGTCGTACGCGCCCTCGAACGAGAACTCGGCCTGGGCGGCGGGGTCCGAGGACGATATCGTCGTCTTCCCGTCCTCCACCTTCAGCACGTAGGTCGAGGCCGAGCCCTCCCCCGTCGAGCCGAGCTTGATGCTCGTCTTGAGCCCCTTCGTCCCCTCCTGCCACTTTGCGTCCGCGGTCAGCGAGTCCTGGAGCTGGACGAAGAATTCCGGGGAGAAGTACTTGACCATCGGCGCGTCGCTAGCCCGTGACCGCTTTTTTGAGCTTACCTATCGCCCCGGAGGTCAGCTTGGAGCGCAGCATCACGGGCCCGCCGCCCGCCTCGAGCGCCTCCCTGACCATGGGCAGGTCGACGTTGTCCGTCCTGACGATCACAGCCCGCTCGAACCAGACCGCCTTCTTGGCGATGGCCGGGGAGATCTTAGCCATCCTGTACGTGAGCTCCCTCCTCGCCTCCTCGTCTATGGCGACGTCGCTGGTCAACATCAGGTACCTCTTGTGCCTGGGGCCCCTCAAATCCTCCCCCCTCCGAGGAGCGTGTCGTAGAAGGCCGCCGGGTCGCCCCGCACCGCGTGCCCCCGCAGCTTGACCTTGACCCTAACCGGGTCAGAGGATGCGAGGACAAGGTCGCCGCTCATCACCAGGACCTGCTTGCTCAACCGGAGGTAAAGCGCCCCGTGCTCGTCGACGATCGACCCGAGGTCACTCCTGACCGCCCTCCTCTCGTCCTCGGCCATCCTCGCCACGAGCCTCCCCAGGGCCGCCTCCGCCTGGTCCCCGGTGAGGTGGTGGCGGACCATGACGATGGAGTTCCCAAAGTGCCCCTGCGCCGCCTCTCTCTCCTCCGGGACCTCCCCTCCCAGCATCCCCGCCACGGCCCTCCTCAACTTCTCTTCGTCCTCTGTCATCTGGACGAAGTACGAGACCTCGACGGACTGCACCTTGGAGGGCAAGGCAGGGCCATCCCGACGAAACAACTTTAAAGTCTCTCGGGTCCGAAAGTTCCGGACACGACCTGAGATGCGCGGCGACCTGAAAGTACTGGGGATAGAGAGCACCGCACACACGTTCTCCGCCTCCCTCGTGACCGAGAGGTCGGGGGTGGTGACCAACGCGAAGGACGTCTACGTCCCGCCCGAAGGGAGCGGGATCCACCCGGCAGAGGCCGCGGACCACCATCTCGAGGTGGCCGTCCGAGTCGTGAGGGAGGCCCTCCAGCGGGACGCCCGCGGGAGCGCCATCGACGAGGTCGACGCGATAGCGTACTCCATGGGCCCCGGACTTGGGCCATGCCTCAGGGTGGGCGCGGTCACGGCGAGGACCCTCTCGCTCTCGACGGGGAAGCCCCTCGTCGCGGTCAACCACGCAGTTGGCCACATCGAGCTCGGGTGCCTCCTGACCGGGGCGAAGACCCCGCTCGTCCTGCTCATCTCGGGGGGGCACACCATGGTGGTCGCCCACTCCGACGGCGTCTGGCGGGTGCTCGGGGAGACGCTCGACCTCACGCTCGGGCAGCTCCTCGACCAGCTGGGGAGGCACGTGGGGTTCGCCTCACCGTGCGGGCGGAAGATCGAGGAGGCCGCCGCCAATTCCAAGCGCTACCTGAAGCTCCCCTATACCGTCAAGGGGAACGACGTCTCCTTCTCCGGCGTCCTCACAGCCGCGAAGAAGCTTATCGAGGGCGGGGCTTCCTTCGAAGACGTCTGCTACTCCGTCCAGGAGACCGCCTTCGCGATTACCACAGAGGTGACAGAGCGGGCGCTCGCCTTCACTGGCGCCAACGAGCTGATGGTTGTCGGAGGGGTCGCCGCGAACAAGAGGCTCGCCGGGATGTTGGAGGTCATGGCGCTGAGGCACGGCGCCTCGGTCAAGGTCGTCCCTCTGGCCTTCAGCGGCGACTGCGGCGCCCAGATCGCATGGACCGGGCTCCTGGCGTTCCGGGCCGGGGAGTCCGTCCCAAGGATCGCCGACAGCGTGGTGAGGCAGTCCTGGCGGCTCGACACCGTCCCGACCCCCTGGAGGCCCTGAGCCGGCAGGATGGGCCAGTTGAAGCTGCTCTACCGGGGCGCGGAGGCCGACGTCTTCGCGGGCGAGTGGTGCGGCACGCCCGCCGTCTACAAAGTCCGCAAGCCGCTTCCCTACCGCCTCCCCGAGCTGGACACCCTCATCCGGAGCCAGAGGACCTCCCGCGAGGCGCAGATGCTTCACCTCTCGAAGGAGGCGGGCGTCTCCGCCCCCCACGTCCTCTACGTCTCCCCGGCGGAGGCGCTGCTCGTGATGGAGTTCCTCCAGGGAAATCGCCTAAAGGTCCTCCTGGAGGCCGGCCCGCCCAAGGCAAAGGTCGAGGCCCTCGGGCAGGAGTTCGGGAGGAGCGTCGCCAAGCTCCATGCCGCCGGGATAATGCACGGCGACCTGACCACCTCGAACGTCATAGTCCGCGACGGCGAGATCAGCCTGATAGACTTTGGGCTCTCGGTACGGTCCCACAGGCTCGAGGACCACGCCGTCGACCTCAGGCTGATCAAGGAGACTGTCACGGGAGCGCACCACCCGGTCTCGAAGGGCTTCATGGCTGCGTTCCTCGAGGGGTACTCCTCGGTCGTGGGCGAGGAGAAGGCGGAGGCCGCGAGGAGGCAGCTCGCGGAGATAGAGAGGAGGGGGAGGTATGCCCGGGTCGAGTGAAAGGCGCCGCACCCGTCTGCTCTTCGCCACCTCGAACCGGGGCAAGCTGGAGGAGGCGAGGAGTGTCCTCGGGCCTCTTGGGTTCTCGGTCGAGGGGTGCGACGCCAAGGGGGTCGAGATCCAGGCGGACACCACGGCGGAGGTTGCCGCCAACTCCGCCGCCGCCGCCGCGAGCAAGCTCGGCGAGCCTGTCCTGGTCGAGGACGCCGGGCTGTTCGTCGACGCCCTCGGAGGGTTCCCGGGAGTCTACTCGGCCTACGCCCTGAAGACCATAGGTCTTAGGGGTGTCATCGCGCTCACAAAGGGGTCCGGCTCCCGAGCCGCGAGGTTCGTCAGCTCGGTCGCATACTGCGAGCCCGGCCGCGAGCCTGTGGTCTTCGAGGGCTCCGTCAGGGGGAGGGTGGCGGCCAAGCCCCGGGGCTCCGGAGGCTTCGGGTTCGACCCTATATTCGTCCCGGACGGCTCCCGCTCGACCTTCGGGGAGATCACGCTGGACGAGAAGTGCATGGTCTCTCACAGGGGGAGGGCGCTCAGGAAGTTCGCCGAGTGGTATCTGGCAGAGGGCCGTCTGTGACCTCCCTGGCGCGGAAGCTCGGCATCGGCCCGGGGCAGGAGGTCGCGGTCGTCGGTCAGCCGGCGGGCTACGTCCAGGCCCTCGAACCGCTACCCCCGGGCGTCAGGGTCACCCGAAGGATGAGGAGGGGCCTCGACATCGTCCAAGTCTTCTGCACTTCAAAGTCCGAACTCGAGCGCCGGTTCCCGGAAGCAACGTCGAGCGTCAAGACCGACGGCGCAGTCTGGGTGTCCTGGCCGAAGAGGTCGTCCAAGCTCCCCACCGACCTCACCGACCGGACGGTCAGTGAGGCCGGGCTCGAAGCCGGGCTGGTCGACGTCAAGGTGTGCTCCGTCGACGAGACGTGGTCGGGTCTGAAGTTCGTCAGGCGGACGGCGGACAGATAGTCCTCGCTCTCCCGGGAATGGTTTTAAAGCCGGGAAAATCGAGGCGCGCAAGGTTTCGATTGGCAAGGATCCACTCTCACAGGCACGGGAAGAGCCACCAGACTAGGCCCACCAGCAAGAGGGCCCCGGCTTGGCTCACCTACAGCCCTGAAGAGGTCAGTGCCATGGTGATCAAGCTCGCGAAGGAGGGCGTGACCCCCAGCGCGATCGGCGTGAGGCTGCGGGACGATTACGGGATCCCGCTCGTAAAGCCCATCATCGGCAAGTCCGTGATGGACCTCCTCAGGGAGAACAAGCTTGCCCCGGCCGTCCCGGAGGACCTGCAGAACCTGCTCGACTCCGCCCGCCGGGTCCAGGCCCACCTCAACGCCTTCAAGGCCGACAGGAAGAACGTCAGGTCGCTCGAGCTGATAGAGGCCAAGATCTACAGGCTGTCAAAGTACTACAAGGAGATAGGCCTCCTCCCTCAGGACTTCAAGTACAGCGCCGTAGTCGCCCAACTGACCTGACAAGAGGGAGACCAAAGTGGTCGCAAAGAGCGCTGCGACTGCCGACAGCCGCCCGGACTACCCCGCGCTCATGTCGCGGGCGAGGTCAGAGTCGGAGAGCCTCGTCTCGCTTTCCGCGGGAGGCGCCAGGATACTGGTCGTAACCCACATCGACGCCGACGGCCTCAGCAGCGGCTCCATCGCCTTCTCCGCGCTCGCGAGGAGGGACTCCGCCGTCTCCGTCCGGGCCGTCCCCGACCTCGACCACCGCGCCATCGAGAGGCTCAAGGCCGACAAGTTCGACTTCTACCTCTTCACCGACCTCGGCTCTGGCCTCCTCCCGAGCCTCTCGGAGGCCCTCGGCGAGAGGTTCCTCGTCGTCGACCACCACCAGGTCCCCGAGGAGGACCTATCCAACCCCCGCCTGTTCAACGCTTGGAACTACGGATACGACGGCGGCGTCGAGGCGTGCTCCTCGACCATGGCCTACTCGCTGGCGAAGGCCTTCGACCCCGCTAACGACGACCTCTCGGCCGTCGCCATCGTGGGGGCGCTCGGCGACAGGCAGGACAAGGGGCCCGACCGCTCCCTGGGCGGGCTCAACAAGGTCGCGGTCGACGACGCCCTCTCGAAGGGGCTCGTCAACGTCTCCAAGGACCTTCTGTTCTTCGGCAGGGAGACGCGCCCCGTCCACGAGGCGATAGCGGCCAGCACGACCCCCTTCATCGCCGGACTCTCGGGGGCGAAGGACGCGGCGCTGGGCGCACTGTCCAACGCGGGGCTCAAGCTCAAGGAGGGAGGGAGGTGGCGGACTCTCGGAGAGCTTACCTCCGAGGAGAAGCAGAGGGTGATCGAGGTCGTCTCGAGCTTCATCGCCAGCTCGGGCAAGGGCTCCGACCTGCTCAAGGACCTCCTGGGCACCGTCTACACGTTCAGGTTCGAGGACCCGCTCACCCCCCTCAGGGATGCAAGGGAGTTCGGGAGCGTCCTCAACGGCTGCGGAAGGATGGATAGGACAGACCTAGGCCTGTCGATCTGCCTCGGCGACAGGGAAGACGCCCTCAGGCAGGCGCTCTCCTTGATGTCTGAGTACAGGACGAAGCTCAACAAGGCTATCCAGAGGGTCCAGACCGAGCCCGACAAGGTCTCGACCAGCGGGGACGTCATGATGGTCATCGGGGAGGAGTTCATCGAGGAGAGGATGACCGGCTCCGTATCCTCACTCCTCGCCTCCTCCGACAAGTTCCGCGACAAGCTCGTCCTAGTACGCGCGAGGTCGGGCGACTCTGAGCTGAAGTACTCCTCCAGGACAGGAGACTCCTACCCGGGCAAGGTCAACCTGGGCGAGGTGATGAGGGAGGCCGCCCAGAGCGTGGGCGGCGTCGGCGGAGGGCACAGTATGGCCGCGGGCGCCAAGATACCCTTCTCGAAACGCGACGACTTCACGAGGCTTGTCCTCGAGAAGGTGGCGGCGCCGTGACCGGCTCTGTCGCGGTCGAGCTCCTCATCGAGTGCTCCGACGAGGAGGTAGCCTCCGCGCTCAACCAGGCCCTCGCCCCTGACAACAGGTACTTCCCCAAGGACGAGCGCTTCCGCTCCTCCAGGGACGGCCCGCTTATCCGGGTGGACGTCGAGTGCCCGCGAGCGAGGCCCGCCCTTTCCACAGTCGCCAGCGTGGTCGCAGACGCCAAACTCTTCGGCGAGATATGGGTCGAGGCAAGGACCAAGGGGCTGGGCAAGGCGCCGCCCTAGCGGTACAGGAAGGCGCCAAGGTTAATGCGGGGCCCCGGCTGGGGAGAGGCGAACCATGCTCGACGTCAGACTCCTTCGCGACAGCCCAGACGTCATCAGGAACGACCTCCGGAAGCGGGGCTGGACAGAGAAGCTCCCCCTGGTCGACGAGGCGGTCGCGGCCGACCTCGAGTGGCGCCACTCCAAGAAGAGGGTCGACGACCTCCGCCACGCCCAGAACAAGATCACGGCCGAGATAGCGTCCCTCAAGAGGGCCGGCAAGGACCCGAAGGACAAGCTGGCCGAGGCCAAGGGTATCCCCGCAGAGATAGCCGGCATCGAGAAGAGGGCTGCCGAGCTCCAGGCGAGGGTCAGGGAGATCCTTATGTCCCTCCCCAACATCCTGCACGAGTCCGTCCCGGTCGGGCCCGACGACTCCGGGAACGTGACGGCCAGGACCTGGGGCAAGCCGAGGAAGTTCGACTTCGCGCCCAAGGACCACCAGGACGTCCTGGGCGCCCTCGGCCTCATCGACATGGAGAGGGCTGCCAAGATATCCGGGGCGCGCTTCTTCTTCCTGATGGGCGACGCCCTCAGGCTAGAGCAGTCGATCATGCGGTACGCCGTGGACTTCCTCTCCGACCGCGGGTTCACGGCGGTGGGTCCCCCGCTCATGATGCGCAGGGACGCCTACGCGGGGGTCGTCGACCTCGCCGACTTTGGGCCCGTCATCTACAAGGTCGAGGGAGACGACCTCTATCTCATCGCCACCTCCGAGCACCCGATGGTGGCGATGCACATGGACGAGATACTCGCGGGGGACTCGCTCCCCATCAGGTACTGCGGGTTCTCACCCAACTTCCGAGTCGAGGCGGGCGCCCACGGCAAGGACACCAAGGGCATCTTCCGCACGCACCAGTTCTACAAGGTCGAGCAGGTGGTCTTCGCAAAGCCGGAGGCGAGCTGGACGATCCACGAGGAGCTGATCGGCAACTCAGAGGCGATATTCCAGAGCCTCGGCCTCCACTACCGGGTGGTCAACATCTGCACCGGTGACATCGGGACCGTCGCGGCCAAGAAGTACGACCTCGAGGCCTGGATGCCCGTCCAGGAGAAGTTCAGGGAGATGGTCTCCTGCAGCAACGTCACGGACTACCAGGCCAGGCGCCTGATGATCCGGTACAAGGAGAAGCAGAGCGCCGAGCCGACCCTCGTCCACACCCTCAACTCGACGGCGGTGACCACCAGGGCGCTGGTGGCCATAGTCGAGAACTTCCAGCAGAAGGATGGCTCGATAGCCATCCCCGAGCCCCTCGTCCCCTACATGGGCGGGCTCGAGAAGATAACCTAGGGTGCGTTTTTAAGCCAGAGAAATTAGGCCGGCAAACCAGTTGCCAAAGAAGGTAACAGGGAAGGTACGCGACAAGTGGAAGCTGAAGCAGTGGGTCACTGTCCTCGCTTCCCCCTCGTTCGGCAACGCCCCCATCGGGAGGGTCCCGATAACTGACATCGAGAAGCCGGCCGGGCGCGTGGTCGAGACCACCCTGTACGACATACTCAAGCAAGACCCCCAGCACTATAGCTTCAAGCTCTACTTCCAGATCGACAGGGTCGACGGAGACACCGCCTACACCACTCTGAAAGGCCACGAGTTCTCAAGGGAGTACCTCCGCAGCCTGATCAGGAGGGGGTCGTCGATGTCCGACTTCATCAAGGACTACAAGACCAAGGACGGATACACAGTCAGGGTCTACACGATCGCCCTGTCGCAGGGGAGGATGAACTCCTCGAAGAAGCACGAGATACGCATGATAGTCGACAAGATAATGGAGGAGCGGGCAGCCTCCCTCTCCTACGACCAGTTCGTCCAGGAGACGGTCCTCCAGAAGCTAGCATCGGACGTCTACAACGAGGCCAAGAAGGTCACCAGGCTCAGGCACGTGGGCGTGAGGAAGACCAAGCTGATCGGGAGGCCACAGGCCGCCCCGACACAGATGGAAGAGCTAGCCCCGGCGGCCGCTTGAGACTATCTTGATAATGTCCCTGTCCTTCAGGGGATGCTCCGCCCCCAGCCGCATCCCCGTCCTCGCGTCGACTGCGTAGAGGAAAGTCTCCGCTAGGTCGCTGTGGATCTTCCTGGCAAGGTCGATCACGGTCGACCCGCCGTTCATGACGTAAGCGTCGGGCAGGACGTCCCCGTCCTTGTTCGAAAGCTTGGTCTCGTCCTCTACGGGGTATACGACAACCGCCTTCAGCAGCCCGAAGTAGGCCTGGTCGATGGCCTGCTGGACTCCGGTCGTCCCGTAGACGTCGAGGACCCTCTCCCTGACCAGCTCGAGCGCCCGCTGCTGGGCCGGTGTGAGCCCCTGCTTCGCCTCGAACTTGGGGTCCCCGGGGGTGTAGGCGATGACGCCTGCCTCCGCCGCCTTTCTCAGCAGGAGCTCCGCCTCGGCCGCGCACGCAATCACGGTCCTCCCTGTGGCCTTGAGCGCGGCGATCTTGTCCGCGGCCGTCGGGAGGTCGGCCTTGTTGGCCGCGATAAGACTGGGCTTGTTCCGCTCCCTCAGCGCCCGGACGAAAGCCTCCAGCGACCCGGGCGGCCACCCGGATGGCTTGTCCGACTTTAGGTGGAGCTTCAGCAGCGCCTCCTCGACCATCACTTCCGTTATCCCTATCCCGGTCAGCCTCTGCGCGAGCACTGGGATGACGCTCTTCCTGACCTGCTCTGCGAGGTTGGACTGCCTGTCCCAGTCGCGCTTGATTATGCCCAGGAGCCACAGGTCGACCTCGCTCTCGACCATCTCGACGTCCTTGATCGGGTCCTGGCTCCCCGGGGCTGTCTTCTGTCCCTCCGGGTCAGTCGAGCCCGACGCGTCGACCACGTGGACTATCGCGTCGGCCTGCATGATGTCCTCCAAGAACTGGTTACCCAGGCCGCGGCCTGCCGCCGCTCCAGAGACGAGCCCCGCCACGTCTATCAGCTTGACCGGGATCAGCCTCACTCCGTTGGTGCAGACGGAGTTCTTCGGCTTGTCGACAACGCCCATCTCCTCGTGGACGCACCGGGTCCTGAGGTACGCCATCCCGACGTTGGGCTTGATCGTCGTGAAAGGAAAGTCGGCGATCGGGACGCTCTTGAGCGTCGCTGCGACGAAGAACGTCGACTTACCGACGTTGGGCTTGCCGAGTATCCCGACGATCAAGTGGAGGCTCCGCGCTCTGACACGAAGGTCATCCGGCGTCTCCAGGTCTAGGTAAAAAGCAATCCCGCGGCAAACCCTTTACCATCGAAGCCCATCCCGGCGACCCATGGCGCGGGTCGTGGTTGTGGGCGGGGGTGTGGCCGGGGTCGCCGCGGCGCTCTCCGCCTCCAGGCTGGGCGCCAAGGTCACGCTGATCGAGTCGTCAGGAAGGGTGGGCCTCTCCAAGGCGTCCCTCCCGCTCTTGGTCTCCCAGGGGCTCTCGGAGGACGACCTGATCCTTCACGACTCGACCCTCCTCACCGCGGCAGGCGTCGAGGTGCGGAGGAACGAGACGGTGACGTCTGCCAGGTCAGAGTCGGTCGAGGTCTCGTCCGGCGCCCCGTCGGGGACGAAGACCGTCCAGTTCGACTCCCTGGTCGTCTGCACCGGGGCGGCGGCTGTGACCCCAAACCTCCGCGGGCTCTCAAAACAGGGCGTGTTCTTCCTCCGCGGTCCTTCCGACTACGTCGAGCTCTCGAGGGCTCTCGACCGCCTCTCCAGGGTGGCGGTCCTGGGCCCGGTCCCCCTCGCCCTGAAGCTCGGGGAGGCGGTCGCAGACAGGGGGAAGCACGTCTCCGTCTTCTGCGGGAAGGAAGGCCTCGAGCGGCAGTTCTCGGGCCCGGTAGCGAAGCTC
>Ga0335077_10013513_pt1 | contig 10209 bp, 9 predicted proteins | sample Lox_Sample_31_FD_207151 | JGI IMG/M metagenome (GOLD analysis project Ga0335077, IMG submission 207151) | Soil microbial communities from Loxahatchee National Wildlife Refuge, Florida, United States - Lox_Sample_3.1 | ecosystem: Environmental > Terrestrial > Soil > Wetlands | place: USA: Florida...
TCCGCGAAGATTACGAGCAGCTCGATCGGCTTGGTATTTCGGTGAAGGGCGCCATTGTCATCGCGCGATATGGTGCGGCATGGCGCGGCATCAAGCCCAAAGTTGCCGCAGAGCATGGCGCCATCGGGTGCATCATCTATTCCGATCCGCGAGACGACGGTTATTTCGAGGGCCAGGACTTTCCCGAAGGCCCCTATCGCCCAGCGGAGGGGGTGCAGCGCGGCAGCGTGATGGACACCGAATACCCGGGTGATCCGCTGACGCCGGGCATCGGCGCCACGAAGGATGCCAAGCGCCTGCCGATCTCCGAGGCCAAGACGATTACTTCTATCCCCGTGCTGCCCATCTCTTATGGCGACGCCCAGCCGTTGCTGGCAGCTCTGAGCGGTCCCGTCGCGCCCGAAAGCTGGCGTGGCGCGCTGCCGCTCACCTACCACGTTGGCCCGGGCGCGGCGAAGGTCCACCTGGTGATGAAGTCGAACTGGGACCTCAAGACGATTTACGACGTGATTGCGAAGATTCCCGGCAGTGAGACTCCCGAACAATGGGTGATTCGCGGCAATCATCATGACGCATGGGTCAATGGCGCGGACGACCCGATCTCAGGAATGGTGGTTGTTTTGGAAGAGGCGCACGGGCTCGGCGAACTGATGAAACAGGGCTGGAAGCCCAAGCGAACCATCATCTATTGCGCGTGGGATGGCGAAGAACCGGGACTGTTGGGCTCGACCGAGTGGGTGGAGCAGCACGATGCTGAACTGAAGCAGCACGCCGTGGTGTACATCAACTCCGATTCAAGCTCCAGGGGATACATCAACGTCTCCGGTTCGCACACGCTGGAAAAACTGGTGAACGACCTCGAGAAGGAAATTCAGGATCCCGAGAAGAAGATGTCGATCTGGAAGCGCGCGCAGATGCGCCGTCTTGCACGCGCCGGCAATCCGGAAGAACGCCAGGAAGTGCGCGATCGCGCTGACCTGCGGATTGGCGCACTGGGGGATGGCTCCGACTACGCCCCATTCCTCGATCATGCCGGAGTCGCCGCGCTCAACATGGGCTTCGGCGGCGAAGCAGGCGGAGGCGTGTATCACTCCATCTATGACGACTTCTACTGGTACACCCACTTCGGTGACCCTGACTTTCTCTATGAGAAGGCGCTGGCGCAAATGGCAGGGACGATGGTCATGCGCATCGCCGATTCTGACTTGTTGCCCTACGATCCCGCGGATTCCGCCGACACCGTGAAACGCTACGTCGGCGAGTTGAAGACCGAACTCAAGAAACGGCAGGACGAGATCCGGGAGCGCAATCGCCAGATCGAAGAGGGCGTGTTTACGGCGACGGCGGACCCGCAGAAGCCCTATGTCCCGCCCTCCGTCAAGCCCATGCCGCCGTTCATCAACTTCGCTCCGCTGGAAAATGGATCGGAGGCGTATTCCCGGGCGGCGCAGCGATACAAAAGGGCCGTGAGCAGGCTGAACGACACGCCGGCCGCATGGAGTTCGCCGGCATTGAAGGAGATCAATTCTCAGTTGCTGCTGACCGAGCGAACGTTTACGACGACTGAGGGCCTGAAGGAGCGCCCCTGGTTCAAGCACCAGATTTATGCTCCGGGCGCTTACACGGGCTACGGAGTAAAGACGATTCCTGCCGTCCGCGAGGCCCTGGAAGAAGATAAGTGGAGCGATGCCGAGCAAGGTGCAACCATCGCTGGCCAAGTCCTGATGAACGAGGCGCAGCTGGTGGATTCCATCGCGCAGCGAGTTGAGCAGTTGGTTGGTCCCGCAGAGGGTGCGTCATCTGCCAATGCCGAGAAGCCAGGAAAATAGTGGCCGGGTAAACTAGTTGCTAGTTGCTGATTGCTAGTTACTCTTTATGCCCGACTTGGAAACTCGCCGCTATCTCGTGACTGGACGCGTGCAAGGCGTCGGATTTCGTTGGTTCGTGGAGCGCGAAGCCGCGCAACTGAGCATCGCAGGCTGGGTACGCAACCGGGAAGACGGAAGTGTGGAAGTGATGGCGACAGGGACTCCCGAACAGCTACGCTCATTGAAATCGAAGCTGCAACAAGGGCCCCGCGCCGCAAGGGTGGATGTGGTGCAAGAATCCTCGGCGCCTTATTTGGACACGCAATCATTTCGCATTGCAGAAGGAGCCTGGTGAAGATGGCTAATGCCGCGACGCAGCGTTGCGACGACCTGAAAGAACTCATCCGCGAAGTTCCCGATTTCCCCAAACCCGGCATTCTCTTCTATGACATTACGACGCTGCTCAAAGACCGCCAGGGTTTCGCTCGCCTCATCGATGCACTGACGGATTACTACATCAACAAGGACATCGATCTCGTTCTGGGTATCGAGGCGCGCGGTTTCATCTTCGGGCCCGCGCTGGCCTACCGTCTCAACGCGGGATTTGTGCCGGTTCGTAAACCGAAAAAGCTGCCGGCCAAGGTTCTGCAGTGGAAGTACGACTTGGAGTATGGCTCCGACACGCTGGAGATTCACTCGGACGCCATCCACTCCGGCCAGCGTGTGCTCATCGTCGATGATTTGTTAGCCACGGGCGGAACGGCCCGTGCCGCGGTCGACATGGTGAAGGCGCTCGGTGGAGATATCTGCGGGCTGGGATTTGTGGTGGAGCTAGACGGCCTGAAAGGCCGGGAGAAGCTCAAGGGCTACGACGTTTACTCGCTGCTGCACTACGAAATGTAGAACACGGTCTACGTTCGCTTACGAGTACCACTCTTCGCGGCAGGTTTGTCCGCCTCCTTTTTACCTTCTTCGTCGGAGGCGTCCAGTCCTCCAGCGGGAGTACTTTGATCACACCTCTGCCGTTCTCCGTGATGATGTAAGGCCTACCGGTTTCGTAAACCTCGTCAAAAACTTCAAGGCACAATTTGCAGAAGCTCGCGGCTGTCATTCTCTTCGCGCGCATGGAATTCTTAATATCGGCTGACAACCCAGCATGCTTCAGGAGCAGCTCTCTCCACCGATCACCCGCCGCCCTTGAATCCTGTAGTTCCCCTCCAGCACAATCCGGATTGCGTCGCTGTAGGCGATGTGCTCCTGCTCCAGAATGCGCGCAGCCAACGTGTGCTCATCGTCATCGGGGAGAACAGGAACTGGTTTCTGCAGAATGATGGCCCCATGATCGAGATTCTCGTCAACGAAGTGAACCGTGCATCCGCTGACCTTCACGCCATAGTCGAACGCCTGCTTTTGGGCATCCAGCCCAGGAAATGCCGGTAACAGCGAAGGATGGATGTTCAAGATGCCATTGGGAAACTGCCGCACGAACCAGGGTGACAGCAGCCGCATGTACCCGGCGAGACAAACCAGATCGACGTTGTGCTGCTGCAGGGCAGCAACCACTTCGCGATCATGCTCTTCGCGAACCTTTCCTTTAGACGGGATCACCAGCGCCTTCAGACCGCGCCGCGTGGCCGACTCAATCCCGGGTGCATCAGCTTTGTTCGAGATAACAACCGCGATGTTGGCGTCGAGCTTGCCAGATGCGACATTGTCGGCAATGGCTTCGAAGTTCGATCCGCGTCCGGAGAGCAGAATGCCAAGGTTCTTCATATTTTCAGTGCTATCGGCGGATTTGAAACCTGTTTGCCAGCAATGATAGCATTGCAGTCATGGCAACCCTGACCATTCGCCAGCTCGACGAGAAAATCAAGACCCGACTGCGCGTGCGTGCCGCCCACAACGGCCGCTCTATGGAAGAGGAAGCCCGAGAAATCTTGCGTGCCGCCTTGAGCAGCAGCCGCGAAACTAAGGAACCGAACCTCGTGGAATCGATTCGCAGGAAACTTGCTGCTGCTGGAGGCGGGGTAGACCTCGAGCTGCCGAAACGCGAGTCGTTTAGCGAACCTCCCGATTTCGGCAAGTGATTATTCTTGATACCAACGTGCTCTCGGAAATCATGCGATTCACCCCGGCTCCGCCGGTAGCTGAGTGGGTCGGGGGACAAACTCCGAGCGAATTATTTACTACCGCGGTTACCGAGGCGGAGATCTTCTTTGGTATTCAACTTCTGCCTCCGGGCAAGCGGCGTGATTCACTGCTTCTGGCAGCCGTAGCCATACTTGCCGACGATTTCGCCGGGCGAATCCTTCCGTTCGACAGCGCCGCCGCACGTGCCTACTCCACCATCGCAACTTGCCGACGCGCTTCAGGCAGGCCGATCAGTGACCTCGACGCTCAAATAGCGGCTATAGCCGTTACCCACAAAGCCACGCTCGTAACCCGAAATACGAGCGATTTTGAAAACTGCGGGATCGAGCTTATCGATCCTTGGCAAACCGTACGCTGACTCGCCGCCCTCGTTGATTCGCCATTCATTTCCCGTTACCATCGCCGCATCGTGCCTTCTTCTGCCGACCAAGGGCTTCCCGACCGCGAACGCATCGTCTCGGCCGCGCCGCTGGACGACGATGCGTCGTTTGAACTTAAACTCCGGCCGCAGCGTCTGCGCGAGTTTATTGGTCAGAACAAGGTCAAAGACAATCTGGAGGTCGCTATCCAGGCGGCCAAGTCGCGCGGGGAAGCGCTCGACCATGTGCTGCTCTATGGTCCCCCTGGACTCGGCAAAACCACGCTGGCGAACATCATCGCCAACGAGTTGGGGGTTGCGTTCCAGCAGACCTCCGGTCCGACGCTGCAAATCAAGGGAGATCTCACAGCGATCCTCACCAACGTGCGCGACAAGCAGGTGCTGTTCATCGACGAGGTACACCGGCTGCAGCCGGCGCTCGAGGAACTGCTCTATTCTGCGCTGGAGGATTACAAGCTCGACATCATCATCGGGCAAGGCCCTTCGGCACGGACCCACACCATCGACGTCAAGCCGTTCACCTTCATCGGCGCCACTACTCGCGCGGGGCTGCTTTCGTCGCCGCTGCGCTCGCGCTTCGGAATCGTGCTGCGGCTGGATTTCTACACTCATGCAGACTTGAAGGTCATCCTCCAGCGTTCAGCGGAGATCCTCGCGGTCGAAATCGACGACGACGCCGCAATGGAGATCGCCACGCGCTGCCGCGGTACACCGCGTATTGCGAATCGTTTGCTGCGTCGCGTGCGCGATTACGCGCAGGTTCGCGGGACCGGCAAAATCGATAAACCCACCGCCCAAGCCGCGCTGGAGATGCTCGAGGTCGACCGCTACGGCTTCGACGAGATCGACCGGCGCTTGCTTTTGACCATCATCGAGAAGTATCAGGGCGGCCCGGTAGGGGTGAATACGCTGGCAGCTTCGCTGGCGGAAGAGCCTGACGCAATTGAAGAGATCTACGAGCCGTTCCTCATTCAAATCGGATTCCTCGATCGCACGCCGCGCGGCCGGGTCGCCACTCAGCTCGCCTATCAGCATTTCGGGATCAAGCGTCCGGGAACGAATGCGCTTGGACAAAGCACGCTTTTCTAATCTCCCGCGATCACTTAGGTATCGCTCAGTGCCATTACCCAACGAGGTTCGCGCTGATCAAATTCAGCGATGTTTTGCACAGTGCGTTCGAGCGGCCGTCTGCTTGCGCTATACTGCGCTCGGATTCTTCATTCGATTGAGGTCAAGAAGCAATTATGTCCGCCAATGTTGTTGACGCTCCGGCGCAGGCCACCAGCGCCGATTTCCACGCTCTTGAACAGAAAGTCATGCGGACCATCGAGCTGCTGAAGGCAGCGCGCGAGGCCCAGGCCAATGCCGAACGCGATGCCGCTCGCCTGCGTGAGCAGCTTACGCAGCGCGCGGAGGAGACTGATACGATGCGCTCCGAGCTGATCGCGCTGCGCAAGGAGCGGCAAGAGGTGCGTACCAGAGTAGAAAAGATGCTGACGCAGATTGATTCTTTAACCGCTGACGAATTGGCGTAATAATCGCTTCAAACGAAGTGTGCGGCAGGAGAAGGTTTGAGCCAAACTAAGGGGAACGGCGGCAGCACCAGCATTCGGGTCGAGATCTACGATCAGAACTACCATTTGCGCGGCACCGATCCGCAATACATCCAGGACTTGGCGAAGTATGTCGACGCCAAGATGCGCCTGATCGCCGAACAGGCCTCGACGGTCGACTCCCTCAAAGTCGCTGTACTCGCCGCCCTAAATATCGCGGATGAACTCCACGTGCTGAAGCGCAAGTACGATTCCGTCGCCCAGGATTACACCGCCAGGGCGGAGCACCTGTCGGACGCGCTCGACGAAGTCCTGGGCGAGACGCGGCGGGCAGGCTAGCTTCTTCGGATCAGTCCCGGGCGAAGCTCTCGCTTGGCACGTGGGGTGCCAACAATCTCCGCTCCAGCCCTTGTCATTCCGCCGGCGATTCCCTAGCATCTAACTCATACAGAGCCGGCCTGCAAAGTTGGTGCCGGTGGTCACCGTTTTTTGAACCATTAATCAGTGAACAGGGGACCCGACTCGTATCGGTTCGGTGTGCGAGGCTCGGCCAGTTCCGAGATGCCTAAAGAGCCGCGGAGGGTTCCCACCGTCGTGGACGGGTTCATTGACGGCCCACCGCGCACGGCCCCGCGGGTCGGCGTTGTAAACGCCGCCTTTCGCTGTTCGCCATTCGCTCTTCGCTTTGTTCTTTTTGGGCCTGCCCGATTTCCTGAACCTTTGGACTCAAGGCTACAAGTCTCCTCAGTTTTCTCGTTTGGATAACGGCGTGCTTTGTACTTCTCTGGCGAATGGCGAAAAGCGAATAGCGAAAAGCGCCTGAAGCGCTCTGCGCTTCAGGACCGTCTAAAATACCAGCGTGTACCCCCGACTCATCGACATTGGCCATTTCGCCCTGCCGACCTATGGCGTCATGGCTGCCCTGGGCCTGATTTTCGGCCTGATGCTCATCATCCACCTCGGCCGCCAACAAGGCTTGGATCCCGAGAAGCTCTGGAATCTTGGCATAATCGCAGTGCTCTCCGGCATCATCGGCGCGAAGCTGCTATATCTCATCAACGAGGCTGGATACTACCGCGAGCATCCCGGCGAGTTGTTCAGCATTGCGACCTTGCAGGCAGGCGGAGTTTGGTCGGGAGGCGTAGTCCTGGCGCTGATCCTGTGCATCTGGTACATGCGCAGGAACGATATGCCCGTTCTGCGCACCTGTGATGTCTTTGCACCGGGTTTGGCCCTGGGGCATGCCTTCGGCCGTGTGGGCTGCTTCGCCGCCGGGTGCTGCTTTGGCCGCGAGACCCATGTGCCGTGGGCCGTGACCTTTCACAATCCGCTCGCGGCTGAGATCGTCGGCACGCCGCTCAATGTGCCGCTCCATCCCACGCAGCTATACGAGATGGTGGTCGAACTGGCGAACTGCATCTTCCTCGTCTGGCTTATCAAGCGCAAGAAATTCGAGGGCGAGATCCTCGGTACCTATCTCATCCTCTACGGCATAGCCCGCTACTTCATCGAATTCTTTCGCGGCGATCCCGGACGGGGCGAGTTTCTCGGCTTCATGAGCGGTACGCAGGCGATCTCGCTCTTGCTCGTCATTGGCGGCGGGCTGCTCTGGATGAGGCGCGCGCCGTTGCGTCCTCCGGCGAAGCTGGCCACCGCGCGGTAAACCCGCAACCCTGACCACCACTGAAGCACGGAGTACACGGGTAATTTGGCTGTCAAAATTCGTCTATTTTGGGGCATTTCTGCCCAATAAACGCGATTCTCCGCTCAAAGCCCCGCTTTGCATACATAAGTTAAACTCATGGATTGACGGCCACCCATCACTCTGAGTCATACGGCTGCTGCGACTTCGGTCTTCGCGTATGCGAAGATTCGCGACGAAACCGCCTCCAACTCCTTGTTCTCCACGTTTTTCTCAGTGTTCTCTGTGCCTCCGTGGTGAAAAGCTCTCCTGTTGTATGCTCATCGCGGTTCTATGCCCTTAACATTCCCCATCACCATTACGGTTGCGCCTGGGTCCTCTGGTCAACGACTGGATCAGTTCCTCACAGCACAATTGCCAGACGTCAGCCGCGCGCGGGTGCAGCAGCTGATCGCCGAAGGCAAAGCCCTGGCCAACGGATCGGCCGCCAAGCCGTCGCTCAAGTTGCGCGGCAACGAGGAGATCACGATTCTCGGTGACCCGGTTTTGCCTCCGCTGCGGGCCATCGCCGAGGACATACCGCTCGACGTCGTCTACGAAGATGCTGATCTGACCGTCATCAACAAGCCAGCCGGGATGATGGTCCACGCCGGCGCGGGCTTGACGGAAGACGAACGCAATCGCGGCACGCTGGTGAATGCGTTGCTGCATCGCTTTGGCACGCTGTCGGAAGTCGGCGGCGAACTCCGGCCCGGAATCGTTCACCGCCTGGACAAAGAAACCAGCGGGCTCATCATCGTGGCCAAGAACGATGTGACGCATCGCAAGCTGGCCACGCAGTTTTCGCAACGCAAAGTCCACAAACGATACATCGCCCTCGTTCACGGCTGGCCTGACAGAGCGAAGGAAACCATCAACTCGCCGATCAGCCGCGACCTTGTCCGGCGCACGCGTATGACGACCAAAGGCCGAGAAGGGCGTTCGGCTGTGACGCATTGCGAATTGCGGAGGAAGATTGACTCGCCGTATGGCAAGTTCGCGCTGCTGGATGTGCGAATCGAGACTGGACGCACTCACCAGATCCGCGTTCACATGGCGTCCATCGGACACCCTATCGTGGGCGATACGCTGTACGGAGCGCCGCGCGAATTGCGTGCGGAAACTCCGCGTCGGGCTTCGAAAAAATTTCCCCGACCTCAGTCGCCGAAGAATCCGAATACCGCCCCAAGCCCGATTCTCTCGCTTGGTCGCAATTTCCTTCATGCCGCGGCGATTGAACTGGCACATCCGCGGACTGGGCAGACCCTGGCGCTTGAGACGCCCCTGGCTGAAGAACTCCAAGCCTTCCTTGAGAAATTGGAAGGAAAACCATCCCGGCCGCACCCTCTATAATTGGAATATTCCATGAAGCGCTTTTTCATCCTGGCCCTGCTGGCTGCTCTTACGCAGGTGGTCACGGCCCAGGACTCACAACAGCTGCCGTCTGCGCCATCGGCCACAAAGTATCCGCCGAAGAGCGCTGCTCCAAGTTCAACCGCGCCCGTACAAGCCCCGCCGCAAGCTGAGACTAGCCAGGCCACTGCTCCTGCGCCTTCGAACCAAGCGCCGGCGAATACGAATAGCTCGGTTGCACCTTCCGGCTCCGCGGCGATGCCCGGCGGAGCGGCGACGCCCCAGCCTCCTGCAACGGACGACGAGCCGCTGACCACCATCACCAAGCGCGTCGACGAAGTGAATGTCGTCTTCACCGTCACCGACAAGCGCGGAAAGTTTGTGAAGGACCTGAAGCAAAGCGACTTTCAGGTACTAGACGACAGCAGGCCCGGATCGGTTCGCTCATTCCGTAACGAGACCAACCTGCCACTGCGAGTTGGGCTGCTGATCGACGCCAGCAACTCGGTGCGCGACCGCTTCAAGTTCGAGCAGGAAGCGGCCATCGAGTTTCTCAACCAGATCATTCGCGCCAAGTTTGACGAGGCATTTGTCATCGGTTTCGACACTACGCCCGAGGTGACGCAGGACTTCACCGACAACACAGAAGCGCTGTCGAAAGGCATCCGCATGCTGCGGGCCGGGGGCGGCACGGCGATGTACGACGCCATCTATTACGCTTGCCGCGATAAGCTGCTGGCCTATGACAAAGGGCCGATTGCGACCCGGCGCGCCATCATTCTGCTGAGCGACGGCGAAGACAACCAAAGCCGCGTGTCGCGCGAAGAGGCGCTGGAGATGGCGCAGAAGGCCGAAGTCATCATCTATGCCATCTCGACCAACACCAGCGGCATGAAGCTGCGCGGCGACAAGGTGCTGGAATACTTCGCCGAGCAGACCGGCGGCCGTGCCTTCTTCCCCTTCAAGATTCAGGACGTGTCCGACGCGTTCTCGCAGATTCAGGACGAGCTGCGCAGCCAGTACGCAATTTCCTATAAGCCCGCCGACTTCCAGTTCAACGGCAAGTACCACAAGATCGACATCCTCGCCGATAACAAGAAGTACAAGGTGCGTGCCCGCAAGGGCTACTACGCTCCGACGCAGTAGGAGCCCTGGGTCTTCATCACGGAGAAACGGAGCGCACGGAGGATTTCGGATCTTGAGCTCTCTGGCTGCCCGTGCGGAGGTGGTTTGTCCGACCCGGGAGAGGACGCCAATCATCGCCCTGATCTGAAAACCGGAGAT
>Ga0335077_10013514_pt1 | contig 10208 bp, 7 predicted proteins | sample Lox_Sample_31_FD_207151 | JGI IMG/M metagenome (GOLD analysis project Ga0335077, IMG submission 207151) | Soil microbial communities from Loxahatchee National Wildlife Refuge, Florida, United States - Lox_Sample_3.1 | ecosystem: Environmental > Terrestrial > Soil > Wetlands | place: USA: Florida...
GATCTCCGGGACGACCTCCCGTTCGAAGGTCTCCATCAGCTCCGCGTCCGTCGTGTGCGGCCTCAGCGGCAGGTTCAGCGTGAATCCCGAGCCCGCCCCCGTCCCCCGCTCCATCCTCCTGCCGGTCCCCGGAAAGCAGAACGTCGGGTGCTCGTGGAGGCTGCAGTAGTACGTCAGGGGGTCTCCCTCGAAGATCTCCTGCGTCCCGTTGCCGTGATGGACGTCCCAGTCGAGGATGAAGATCCTCTCCACGCCGTAGACCGACCTCGCGTAGACCGCTCCCACCGCGACGTTGTTGATGAAACAGAATCCCATCGCGGCATCCCGCCCCGCGTGGTGTCCGGGAGGCCTGACCGCGCAGAAAGCGTTGTCGACCCTCCCGTTCAGGACCGCGTCCACGCCTGCCATGACACCGCCTGCCGCGAGCAGCGCGACGTCGAAGCTCGCCGCGCTGATCGAGCAATCCTCCGTGGCGAAGATCTTCTCCCCTTTCCGGACGCTCGCCCGAAATCTCGCCAGATACTCGGCGCGGTGGATCTCCTCGAGGAACGCGAGGTCCGGCACGTACGGTGACAGCGCGACGAGGCTCCTCCTCAGGCCGCCCTTCTCGATCGCCTTCCCGAGCAAGCGGAGCCGCCCGGGGCTCTCGACGTGGCCTCTGCGTGTTCGATGCGAGAGATATTTCCTCGAGGTGACCAGGCCCGTTCTGCGAGGGGTGCTCGCATAGATCGTCTTGTAGCCCTCCCAGGGCGCCGACGAGAGGAGAAACGCCTTTCCGAGCGGCAACGAGACTTCCTCGCGAAAGCGGGCGTCGGCCTTCGACGAATAGAAGCCCTCCGCGTCCCGGTAGACGGGAATCCTCAGCTCTCTCCGAAAACGGGCGAAATCGTAGGCGTGGTTGAGGCGGCCGATCTCGATTTCGCGCACGGGAAGACCCCGTTCCCTCACGAGAGTCCGCAGTTCCGCCTTCCTCTTGCCCGACTCCGTCCCCTCCGAGAAATCGAATCCCTCCTTGGCCCAGTAGTACCTGCCGACGGAGAGGGAGGCGCTGAGCCGGAACTGGTTGAAACCGAGGTCGTGAAAGAACCGCTCGTAGTGCCGAAAGAGCGCCGAGGCGTATCCCGATTTCTGTGCCGTCAGGTGGATGTCCTCGATGTAGACGACCCGGAGCCTCTCTCGCGAAAAGAAGCCGCGAATCCCGGTGGCCGGGTCCCGAAGCGATGCGAAGCTCAGCGTGAGCTCGCCGACGCTCTCCTCCCCGTGAAAGATCTCGGCGTCGTAGAGAATTCTGTCCCTGCTGAAGAGAAGGAGCGTCTCCCGGTGCTCGAACTCGTGGATCCGGGCGGAGAGCCCGTCGAAGAGGGCGCACGGCAGGATCGCGTTCTCGAAGAGGCGGAACCAGAGCCTGAGCAGCGTCGACCTCCGCGGCACCTTCCGGACGAGAAACCGGCTTCCCTTCCCCTTCTTCTTGATGACCGCGCGGTCGAACTCGGCGCCGTCGATGATCGCGGGGTCGCGGTCGGCGCCGAGGAGATTCCCCTCCCGGATCAGCTTCTCGAGGTCCTGGAGAATCTCCTGTCTCGAGTGAGAGACACGAAAGGGCTTTTCATCCGGGCGACTCGGATCTCTGGTCACCAGACGACCAGTCTAGCCGCTCACGCCACACTGCCGGGATAGACTTCGCGAACCAAGGAACCCGAGGAGCGACATGAGCGACTCCCTGCAGGCTCTTTTTCGCCCGAGCGGCCTCGCGGTCATCGGGGCGTCCGCAAAAGAGGGAAAGCTGGGATTCACGATCTTCAGGAACATCCTCGACGCGGGATTCGGGGGACCCGTCATTCCCGTCAATCCCAGGGGAGAGACGATCCTCGGGATCCCCTCAATCAAGTCGGTGGACGACATCCCGCCTGGCACCGATCTGGCCGTCGTCATCGTTCCGGCGGCATCCGTACCGGGCACCATCCTCCAGCTCGGCGAGCGGAAGGTCCGGGCGGCCATCGTCATCACGGGCGGGTTCGCCGAGTCGGGGCCGGACGGGGCCCGCCTGCAGGAGGAGGTCAGGCGAAACGCCGCTCGATGCGGGATCCGTGTGGTCGGACCGAACTGTCAGGGCGTGAACTACCCGCACCACGGCCTCTGCGCGTCCTGGCCTCTCATCACCCGGAAGGGCGCGATGGCCATCGCGTCACAGAGCGGGACCGTCGGGGCGGCGCTCATCGACTGGGCCGCCGAGGAGAGGCTCGGCTTCTCGGCGTTCGTGAGCATGGGGAACAGGATCGACGTGGACGAGGCCGACCTGATCGCGTTCTTCGCGGCCGATCCGAACACGAAGGTGATCACGCTCTACATCGAAGGCGTGAAGGACGCTCCGCGCTTCCTGTCCGCCGTGAGGGCGTGCCGAAAGCCCATCGTGATCTTCAAGGCCGGGCGGACCGAACAGGGGCGCAAGGCCGCCGAGTCGCACACCCGGTCACTCGCCGGAAAGGATGAGATCTACGACGCCGTCTTCCGGCAATTCGGCATCCACCGCGCGACCTCGCTCGAGGAGCTCTACGATTTCTCGAAGGCGCTGGCGTATGTCCCGGCTCCAGCCGGACCGCGGATGCTCATCGTCACGAGCTCGGGAGGGTCCGCGATCATCGCGACGGACGTCGCGGCGGACGCCGGCTTTCGCATCAGCCCGCTGCCCGCTCCTCTGGCAGCGCGGCTGCGTGAGGTCCTGCCGTCCCATTTCATCGTCGGGAACCCGCTCGATCTCACGGGCGACGGGGACGCGGAGCGCTTTCGCGACGTCATCGCGACGGCGCGGGAGCACTACGACGTCGTCCTGACGATCTTCGGAGATCCCATCCCCGGCGCGTCGAAGGCCCTGGAGCCGGGAAGGCCGGATCTCGTCGCGTATCTCGGCGGCGCCGACGTGGAGCGCGCCGAACGGCTTCTCCTCCACGAAAAGGGCGTCGCCGTCTTCCCCACGCCGGACCGCGCCGTCAAGGCGTACTCCTGCCACGTCCGCTTCGCCCGCGATCGCTTTCCCCGGGCGCCCGAGGCCGGCCCGCCGGCCGCAGCTCCGGCTCCGGCCGCGAAACCGCTCTCCCCCGCCGACTCGATGGCGTTTCTCGCCCGGGAGGGACTGACCGTCGTACCTTCGCGACGGGCACCCAGCGAGGAGGAAGCCGTCGCCGCCGCCCGGGAGCTCGGCTATCCCGTCGCCGTGAAGCTGAACTCGGAGGACGTCACGCACAAGAGCGACGTTGGAGGAGTCCTCCTCGGCGTGAAGGACGAGGCGGGCGTCCGGAAGGCATTCCGGGATCTGGCCGGCATCGCGGCGCGTCTCGGAGCGCGAGATGGCGGCGTGCTGGTCAGCGCCATGGCCGGGCGGGGGCTCGAGATCATCGTGGGCGTGACCCGGGACCTCCAGTTCGGCCACGCCGTGATGTTCGGAATGGGGGGCATCCTGGTCGAGATCTTCCATGACGTCTCGTTCCGGATCGTTCCCTTCTCCGAAAAAGACGCGGCCGAGATGATCGGAGAAACGCGGGGAGCGAAGCTGCTCGAGGGAGTGCGCGGGGGCAGGCCCGCCGACGTCCCGGCGCTTCGCCAGCTTCTCGTTCAGGTCTCCGGTCTCGTGGCGCGACACCCCGAAATCGACGAAATGGACCTGAACCCGGTCATCGTGCACGAGAAAGGGCTGACGGTCGTCGACAGCAGGGTCGTTTTGGGTTCCAAGGGACAGGGTTAAAGAGAGATTTCTTAGAAGGTAGAGAGGCCCGCCGCTCTCTTCACCTTCGAAGAAATCTTCTCTTTACCCGTTGTCGAGAGTCTTCTTTATGAATCCCGCCGCCGCCGCCAGGACCTCCTCCGGCCGCTCCGAGTGCGGGGAATGGCCGCAACGCGGGAGGATCAGCGATTCGGCCGGGCCCCTGACCTGGTTCACGATCGCGTCGACCTGCTCCAGAGTGCCGTACTGGTCGTCCTCGCCCTGGACGACGAGCACCGGGCACTCGATCGCCGGCAGGTACTTCTCGATGTTCCACTCGCGGAACTCGGGACTGAGCCATACGCCGGACCACGCCCGGAACATCGAGTCGGTGTTCGTGCCGTGATGCCGGGCGAGCCGCTCTTTGAGGCTCGACGTCCCGTAATCCGCCGTGATCCGCTCGATCCCCGCGATGCTCACGGTCTCGACGAAGACGTGCGGGGCCTCGACGACGAGCGCGCGGACGGAGCCCGAACGGGCGCCGGCGTGGATGAGCGCGATGGACGCGCCGTCGCTGTGCCCGAAAAGCACGACCTTCCCGAGCTCGAAATGCCCGAGGACCGCGGGGAGCACGTCGAGCGCCTCGTCGTGCATGTAGCGGACCGGCCGGGGCCCAAGCGCGGGACCGGATCCGCCGTGGCCCGAACGGCTGTAAACGAGGGCGCCGCAGCCGGTCGCCGCGGCCAGACGGTCGGGAAAGTCCCGCCACATCCCGGCACTTCCGAGCCCTTCGTGAAGAAACACGATCGACGGCGCGTCGCCGGGGCGCGGCCCGGTCCAGCGGTACTCCAGGTGCCGCTCGAGGATCTCGAAGCTCGACATCCTCCCCACTACATGACTCCCGCTCTGGCACGCATCAGAGGAGTTGGCGCACGCGCGGATCCGAGAAGCCCTCCGCACCAGCGGGGATCGCCGACAGAAGGCCCTCTTCGAGGAACATGGCCTTCGTCGCCACGCCGAGAAGAGCCCGGATGTGCTGACCCGTCAGCATCACGGCGGCACCGCCTCGGGCCGCCCCCCGGATCCACTCGAGGACGCGTCCGGCCGTCTCCTCGTCGAGCCCCTGAAGGGGATCGTCCAGGAGCCAGACGCGCGGGGAGGACATGCCGAACCTCGCGAGCGCCAGCTGCTGCTGGAGACCTCCGCTCAGGCCTGCCGGTCTGACGCGACGACGGCGAGGCAATCCCGCGAAGACGCCGTGGACCTCGAGCGCGCGGCGGCGCCAGCCGCCACGGGCCTCCGCGCGAAAAGCGCCGACGCGCAGATGCTCGTCGACCGTCATGTCCGCGAAGAGCCGGCGCCGGTCGGAGACCAGGCTCATCCCGCGCGCGGCGCGCGCCTCCGGTGCCAGGTCCTGCACGCTCTCGTCATCGAGAAGAATCGTGCCGCGGCGGGGCGCGAGGAGGCCCTGCAGGGTCTCGAGCAGCGCGGACTTGCCGGAGCCGTTTGCGCCGAGAACCGTCAGGATCTCACCGGACTCGACCGAGAAGCTCGCCTCCGAGAAGACGATGACTCCGGAATAGCCGCCCGCAAGCTCGCGCGCGACGAGGCGAACCATCAGGACCGCGCCTCACGCGCCGCGTCCCAGGCCCCGGGGGAGCCGAGGAAGCGGATCTCCCCGCCTTCGAGGACGAGCAGCCGGCTCGCGAAGGTGCCGGCGGCCGGGCCGTGCTCGACCCACACGACGGCCGCGCCCTCGCGACGCCTCCGCTCGATGGCGCTGGAAACGCGCTCGGCCGCTGCCGGGCTGAGCCCCGCCAGAGGCTCGTCGAGGAGCAGGAGCCCGGGTCCGAGCGCGAGCACGCGCGCGAGCTCCAGGCGTTTCCCCTCCCCGACGCTCAGTTGGCCGGCCGGGCGGGCCGAAAGCGAAGAGAGGTCGAGCTCGTCGAGGAGCTCTTCCACCTGTCCCGGGGCTCCGCCGCGCTCTGCCGCGAGGGCGACGTTCTCACGCACCGTCCATTCCGGGAACGGCCTCGGCGCCTGAAACGTCCGGCCCACACCGCGCCGGGCCCGTGACGCCGCTCCGCGCGGAGAGGGCGTGTCCCCCAGGAGGACCGCACCACCCACGGCAGGAAGCCTCCCGGCGATCGCCAGGAGAAGAGACGTCTTGCCAGCGCCGTTGGCTCCGAGAACCCTGAGAATCTGCCCGGGCTCGATCGCGAAGCTCACGTCCCGGAGCACCGTCGTCCCATTGCGACGCACCGTCAGGCCGTGAACGTCCAGCCGACATGGTCCGCCGGGCGTTCGCGACGAGACGGGAGCGGCGGGGATCCGCGGCGTCCTCGAGCCGAGGAGTCCTTCCGGCCTGAGAAGAAGCAGGCCACACAACGCGAGGCCATAGGCCAGCGCGTGGGCCTGTGGAAGGGCGGGCCTGAAGAGAAATTCGTCCAGCGGAAAGAGGACGAGCGTTCCGACCAGTCCGCCAAGCGGGTTGAGCGCCCCACCGAGCATTCCGAGCACCAGCGGCATTACGGAAAAGCTCGGCGAGAAGACGACCGTCGTCTCGACGCTTCCGACGAGGTGGGCGTAAAGAGCGCCTGTCATCGCGGTCGTCGCCGCGCTCGCCGTCAACGGGCCCCAGCGCGCGGAAACGAGGCCGATACCGAGGCTGAGCGTCGTCTCGGGGGACTGGCGAACGGCGGCGGCCGCTCTGCCGCTCGGCCGGCCGAGGAACGATTCGTAGGCGAGGCTGACGGCCAGAACGAGCACGGCCAGCGTCACGACGACCGGGACGGCAGGCCCGTCGAATCCCGGAGTCCTGGGGAGAAGGAAGCCCTCAGCCCCGAAGGCCGGAGCGTTCCCGGCCAGACCCTTCAGAAGAATGGCGTAAGCGAGCGTCGCGAGGCCGAAGCTCGATGGAGAGAGGCGAAGGGCCGGGATCAACGGAACGGCCGCCACGGCGCCTGCCGCCGCGCTCACGCAGAGGCCCAGCCACGGGGAGGCCCCTTCGACTGCGACGAGCCAGGCCTGGGTCAGCGCACCCACCCCGAAGAACGCCGCCTGCCCGAAGGAAAAAAGCCCGGCGGCGCGCATGAAGCTCCAGCTCGTTGCGAGGGCGGCGTAGAGAAGGCCGAAGGCGACCACATGAACCCCGTACCGGTCCAGGGCCGCAATGGCGATGCCGCCGGCCCCCAGAACGACCGCCCACACGACAAGGAATCGCCGCCGCTCACGCATCGGCGAGGGCCGTTTCGCCGGGGAGAAGCAGCCAGAGGAGGACACACCCGCTCGCCACGATCTCGCGCCAGCCGCCTCCCGCGACCACCGTCGCGAGAGACTCGACGACTCCGAGCGCGACCCCCGCGGCCAGGAGGGCGCCCGCCCGGGGCCGCCCGCCCAGGAAGACGACGGCAAGCGCCACGAGCGTCCAGGCGGGGCCCTCCCCCGGCGTGAGGAAGCGGGTCAGGAGCACGAGTCCGCCCGCGCTGGACGCGATCGCTCCCCCGGCGAGGAACGCCACCCACTCCATCCGCGCGGGCGAGATGCCCAGGCTCGCCGCGGCGGGTCGCGACTGGCTGACGGCCCTCAGCCCCGAGCCCGTCCAGGAAGAGTGAAGCCAGAGGTCGAGACCGACGAGGCCGGCGACCGCTGCGCCGGCCGCCATGAGCGCGACCCGACTGAGAGTCGCTGGCCCGAGCGCGATCGTCTCGGGCCAGGCTCCGCCCGGAAGCACGCGGTAGGTCGCGCTCGCGCCCAGCAGAAGAAAATTCTGAAGGACGAAGGCCACGCCGAGCGTCAAGGCGAGGCCGTCCACCTCCCGCCGGGGCAAACGGCGTACGAGCGGGGGCAGAACGGATCCGAGAAGCGCGCCGCCGAGAACCGTCAATGCGAGCGCGGCGGGCCACGGCCAGCCGAATCCCTGGCACAGGACGAAGAGAGCGTAGCCACCCGCGAGAACGAACTCCCCGTGGGCGAGGTTCATCAGGCGTCCGGTGGCCAGAATGAGCGAACAGCCAGCCCCGATCCCGGCATAGACCGCACCGAGGGCGAGGCCGGATACGACGGCCTGCAGGACCATCGGGCTCACGGCGCGGGATGTTAGATCAGATCCTCGCGGTGCCCCGCACGCGACACGACGTCCGCTCTACTTCGCCTGGACCGGCTCCTTGTCCCTGAGAACGCGCCGAAGGAGCTTCCCTTGCAGCGTTCGCGGAAGCTCCGTGACGAACTCCACGATGCGCGGCAGCTTGTAGATCGCGACGTGATCCCGGCAGCTGTCGATGAGCTTCTGCTTCAGCTCCTCGCTCGGCGCGTAGCCGGGCTTCAGGATGACGGCGGCCTTGACGTTCTGCCCGCGGATGGGATCCGGGATCCCGATCACGCCCGCGTCGGCCACGGCCGGATGCTTGAGCAGCGCGTCCTCGATCTCCTCGGGACCGATCCGGTAGCCGGAGCTCTTGATCAGATCCTCCTGGCGCGAGACGAAGCTGAGATATCCCTCCTCGTCCATCGTGCAGAAGTCGCCGACCAGCACCCACCCTTCGCGGATGAGCGATTTCTGCTTCTCGAGGAGGCTCCCGCCCTCTTCGAGCGGGCGCCAGTAGAGAGTCCCCGTCGGCCCGCGGGCATAGAGCCTCCCCAGCTCTCCCGGCTTCGCGACCTTGCCGTCTTCCGTGATGACCTGGATCTCGTACCCGGGGACCGCGGTTCCGATCGCCCCCGGCTTCACCTTGCGCGTGACCACGCTCGAGACGAAGACGTACATCATTTCCGTCGTGCCGAGACCCTCGTAGATCTCCTGGCCGAAGCGGTTCTTCCAGTCCTGGTACGTCTTGGCCGTCAGCGATTCGCCGCCTCCCGTCAGAACGCGCAGGGTCGACAGGTCGTACTTCTTGTCCGGGCCCGCGAATTCGAGCATCTTCCGATACGCCGTCGGGAGGGCGCTCAGGATCGTCACCTTGTGGCTCTGGATCTGCTCGAAGAGCCCGTCGGGTGTGAACTTCGGGATCAGGGACGCGGCGGCGCCGAACCGGAAGGGGATCGTCGCCACGGTCGAGTACCCGCCCGCCAGCGAAATGGGAGCCGGGCCGCAGAGGACGTCCTGGGGCTGGACGTTCCACCCGTGTTTTCCCATCGTATCCGGCACGATCAGCGCCTCTTCCATGTAGTGGGCCGTCCCCTTGGGCATGCCGGTCGTTCCCGATGTGTAGAGAAGCACGGACACCGCCGTGCGCGGGCGGCGGACCGGGTCGAAGGCGGGCGGCTCGTTCGCGACGAGCTCCTCGTAACAGAGAAGCCCCTGCGCCTTCAGCTCCTCAGGCTTCCCGCCGAAGACGATGACGTGCCTGGCCGTCTTGAGATTCGGCCGCGCCTTGACGACTCCCTCCGCGAACGCCGCCGCCACCACGATGACTTTCGCCTCGGCGTTGTTGGCTATGTGGGCGATCTCGTTGGGAGACAGCATGTGCGAGGTCGGAACCATGACGGCCCCGAGCCTCAGGGCGCCAAAGTTCGTGAACAGGGCGGGGGGAACGTTCGGCGACCGGAGCATGACCCGGTCCCCTTCCTCGACGCCGAGCTTCCTCAGGGCATTGCCGATCTTGCAGGCGGCCCCCAGGAGCTGCTTGTACGTGATGACCTTGTCTGCGAAAAGGATCGCACGGCTGTCGCCCCGTCCGGCCGCGATCTGCCGGTCGAGCAGCTCCTCGGTGCTGTTCAGCGGATCGGGATAGCTCGCGAACTCCTCGAGCTTGTAGATCCGCTGGGGCTGATATTCCTTCGGGGGCAGGTAATTCGCGGGAATCGTGCTCAATGCGTTTCCCCCTGCGTCGAAGCGAGGTCGGCCAGGGCCTTCTCACAGCCGACGAGGCCACCCCGAGCCTGGTCCTGCCGCGGGTAGGCATCGGTGGGATAGCGGTCCTTCGGGTCGCCGAAGACGAGGACGGCGGGCGTCGCGCGACCGAAGTCGGCCTCGAGCGCGCCCTTCATCCCGAAGACGGCCCGGACGGTCGCGGGAGGGCCGGTCAGTGCAGCGTGATAGAAGCGAAAGACATCCTCGACGCCGGCCACGTCGATGGCCTCGGCCTCTTCGCCGAGGCCCTTCAACGTCTTGACCTTCTCCAGACAGGCCGCGATGTTGCACGGATACTGTTCGCCCGGCTTGTCCTTGCTGGAATAGTAAAATTTGACTTTCATTGTGTCTCCTCTCAGACATCCATGGGGCAGTTCACCTGCCATTCCGTCTCGAAGTAGGCCTCCCCGAGCCACTCGTGAATGTGGACGCGATGCTCCTCCAGAATCGTGAGGTTCGCCCCCAGCTCCAGACACACGATGGTCCTCGCCTCGCTGTCGAAGAAACGAATGGCGTAATGGCCGGCTTCGACCGCGGGGGCGTCGATGACCTTCAGTCCCTCGAAGCCGAAGCCGATCCGCTGCATGAGATCTCCAAGCTCGTGGGTGACACCCTCGATGGAGAGAGACGACGCCCCGGCCCAGAGTGGCCCGTAGCGCC
>Ga0335077_10013517_pt1 | contig 10208 bp, 11 predicted proteins | sample Lox_Sample_31_FD_207151 | JGI IMG/M metagenome (GOLD analysis project Ga0335077, IMG submission 207151) | Soil microbial communities from Loxahatchee National Wildlife Refuge, Florida, United States - Lox_Sample_3.1 | ecosystem: Environmental > Terrestrial > Soil > Wetlands | place: USA...
GCACGACAACCTCTTCCACGGCGAGAAGTACAAGTGGAGTGCGCAACTGACGGTCGTCAATTTGGCCAACAAGTACGCGCTCTATAACTTCCTTTCCACGTTCAGCGGCACGCATTATGTGACGCCGCGGGCGATCACGGCAGAAATCGGCTTTCACTTCTGACAGGAAAAAGGGGAGGCGGCCGGTAGGAGGTTTCCGGCCGCCTTGGCTGCTACAGAGCTAGGCAGCCAGCGCTTCCAGGGCCGTTCGATTCCGGATCACTAAGGTGGAACCTTCGAGCCGGATCAATTCTTTCTTCTTCAACTCACTCAGCAAACGGGTCACCGTTTCGCGGGAAGATCCAATCATCTGCGCCATTTCTTCGTGGGTCAGGCTGGAGCGGATGCGAATCTCCCGAGACTCGCCGGCCAGCTCGTGATGGCCACTCCAGGAAAGCAGCAGCCGCGCTAACTTCCCCGCGGAGGAACGTGCCAGGACCAATTCATGAATGTCCCGGTACGCGGACTGAAATTCCTTGCTCAGCGCCTGCGCGGTGTGCAAGCCCACTTCGACGTGCTTTTCCAGCAACTTCATCAGTGCCTCGCGCTCTACAAAGTTCACCTGGCAGGGCCCGAGCGTCTCAGCCCTGAGTTCGTATGCTGTTCCTGACACCACCGCGCTGAGGCCCAGGGCATCTCCCGGCTCGGCCATCTTGAGGATCAGGACCTTGCCCTCACGAGAAGTGGTCGAGAGCTTCACCCGGCCCGAGCACAAGACGAACGCACCCCGCGGGACCTGGCCTTCCACGAACAACACCGCTCCTCCCGGGTAGGTGCACAAATGGCTGGCGGCGCTGAAAGACTTCAAAGCCTCCGGCGACAGGGAGCAGAACCATTTGTCTCTGCGCAATTTGCAGGTGTGGCAGCTCTCTATGATCTCCAATCCGTAGGGCGTGTTCATCGTCACCGCCTGGGTGAAAGTCTGCGCCCCTGCTTGCGGCACGCAGTCCGTGAAGTTTTCTTCTTCGACCGCGGCCGCGATTTCCGGGCCGGCGACGGGCAAACGCGAGTTCCTGGCTCTCGCCAACAACGCGCCTGCCACTGGCACAGACTTTCCGGCAGATCGGAGGCTGCGTACCAATTCCCAACCTGCGCTGGGGTCCCCATGCCGATGCCACTGGATCCCACACGCGAACAAGTAAATTGGGTCAACCCATGAGGCCCCGGCTCGATCGCCCTGTGGCACGGCACGCGGTCTTTGTCTGCCCAGGCCAATCGCCGAGGCCAACCCTTGCCATCTAGCGGAACCGGTCCAGCTTTGAAGTGTGGTGGCGCCAGCGCGTTGCGCATAAGCGGGAAGAGGCGCTTGTGCTTTCGAAACAGGACACCAGTCTCCCCTCCGTCCCATTGGGTCGTCGCAGACTCGCATAATCCCCCAAGAGCTCTGCTCTAAATTGGCCCCGTTTATGCCTGCGAGTCGACTCTCAGGGCAGGCCTGCTTCCAAACTCTATCCATTGCACACAAAGCGAGGCAGGCACGGGTTTTCCACAGGAAAACAAAGTGCGGGCCACCAGGCTTTTCACCTTGAAAAATGCCGAGCGTCCGGCAAGGTGCCGACCAGTCGTCACTTTTCCCACACTTGGGGAACTGCTTCAGCTTCGGTATTCCTCCCGGGCAATTCCCATCCGCAGGATCATCGACTGTAGGGTAGTGCGCTTGAGTCCGAGGCGTACCGCCGCTCCGGTCGCCCCCCCAATCACTCCATGGGTCTGACGCAGGACTCGAATGATGTGGTCGCGTTCCAGACTTTCCAGCGTGCCGTCGTCAGAGCCGGCCTCACGGGATGGCCCCAGCTCAGCCAGCGGCACATTGAGTTCCGGGCCTTCCGTAAGAATGACCGACCGTTCCAGAAAATTCTCCAACTCGCGAACGTTCCCCGGCCAGGGCCAACTGGTCAACGCCTTCATGGTTTCCGCGGGAATCTTGGTGATCTTCTTGGCCATCCGGTTGGCAAACTTCTGTACAAAATAACCCACCAGCAGTGGAATGTCCGTCTTTCGCTCGCGCACCGCGGGCATGCGAATGGGGAAGACATTCAAACGGTAATACAAGTCGCTGCGGAATTCCCGTTCGGCGACACTCTTAACCAAGTCTTTGTTAGTGGCCGCAATCAAACGGATGTTGACCCGGATGGTGCGCGTGCTCCCCAGGCGCTCAAACTCCTGGTCCTGCAGCACACGCAGCAGTTTGGGCTGCAGCTCCAGCGGAATATCGCCCACTTCATCCAGGAACAGCGTTCCCTTGTGGGCCAGTTCGAGCCGGCCGACCTTCTGGCTGATGGCACCGGTAAAAGCACCCTTTTCGTGCCCAAACAACTCGCTCTCCAGCAGGCCGGTGGGGATGGCAGCACAGTTCAATTTGACGAAAGCAGCGTCCTTTCTTGTACTCATCCGGTGGATGGCACGTGCCAGCAATTCCTTTCCTGTACCGGTCTCCCCCAGCACGAGCACGGTGGCGTCGCTGGGGGCCACGGTTCTGGCTTGCGCAAGGGCCCGCTTGAGCACCGCACTCTCCCCTACAATCTCCTCGAAATGCAGCTCGGTGCGGATCTCGTCTTCCAGATAGAGTCTCTCTTTTGCCAGCTTATCCTTGAGTTCAATGATTTCGTTGTAGGCCCGGGCATTTTCCAGCGCCACCGCCACTTGCGCCGCCACCTGTTGCAACAGGCTGAGATCGGAGTTCGCGAAAGCCTGCGGTTTGGTGCTGCCCAGGTTCAATGTTCCAAGTTCTCCCTTACGGGTAACCAGGGGAATGCAGGCGAGGGACTGGATGCCCGCGGTCAGGTGCTCATTCACAAAGGTGGAAGCCATGCCCATCAGGTCTTCGCGGGAGAACACCTTGGTCTCGCGCTCGAGCAGAGCACGGCCCGCCGCAGTCTCCTGCACTGGAAGTGGGCGGCTTTCCCCCACCAGCTTGTGGGAAAGGGCACTATCCAGAGGGTAGTGGGAAAGGCTGCGGCCAGCCACGTCGTAAATCGCCACGGTGGCATATTCATGAGGGACGATTCGTTGGATAAAACCAGAGAGCAGGCGGAACAATTCGCGGTCATCCCGGCTGGCCATCAGGGCCGCGTTGAGCTCCAGCAACATGCGCATCCGGTCCTGCTCTCGCCGCAAAGCGTCCTGGGTCAGCACATTCTCCAGCGCCAGTGCGAACAACTCAGTTACGCGCTGCAGGAATTCCATATCTTTTTCTTGATAAACACCTGCCTGAAAACTGCCCAGGCTCAGGGTTCCCAGCGGCCGGAGCGTTGTGGTCAGGGGCATCTCGCAAAATGACCGGATCGCCTTGGCCTTCAGAATATTGAGGCAAGTAAGAAAACGGGATTCCTGCTGCACGTCAGCAAAAACCAAAGGTTCTTGGTGTTGCCATACCCAGCCGGCTGTGGTGTCTTCGAGAGGCAACTCCGCAGGGGGATGCACGAATTGAGCTCCCTCCCAGACGTGCAACTGCATCACATTCTTCGCAGCATTGTGCAGGCAGCACCCGGCGACTTCGAACCGGGTAATCAGGTGCAGACTCTTTGCGAGCTTGAGGAACAATTCAGGCAACGGGTTATGGCGCACCAGGAGGTTGGCCGTCCCGAGGAGCGTTTCGTCGCGACGAAACTCCGACTTGTTAGAATCGAAGTGGCTGCTGTCAGAACTCATTTGCACGAGCCGAGAAGCATTCCCTTACCCCCTCGGGCAAATAGTCACTTGGCCATCACACTAACGGCCAAACTCTTCGTCTATTCAATCTACTTCTGTTTTGTCCGGTTTTCAGAACAGACGGGGATTCTGGCGGTGGAGCGACGGCATGGCGAAAAGTTCGGCTTTCAGATCACAAACTTTCGATCCTGTGATCTATAAGATCGCCGACAAGCGGGAGACGTACCTTGGTTGTTGCACCAGGGCAAGTTGAGCGGCAATTCCACTGAGCCGCTGGTAGCTGTCCACAAGCCTGCCCACGGAGAGGGGCATCCCGGGAATGGCTATTCTCACCCGTAGTTTAGCCACGCAAAGGACGGCATAGAGGCGGAGACGAACTGCATTTTCGACCAGGCGCCGGCCTGCAGCTGCGATTTGGGGATCCGGGCTGCGCATGGCAGCTTCGCCCAGACGCAGCAATACCGCCGCGTTGTGAGCTGTGCTTACGACATACTCGGCGGCCGCGCGGAGCCTCTCTTTCTGCACGATCCGGAATTCTCCCGGAGACAAGGACTCGCTCAAGAACTCTTCCTCCTGCGGATCGACAAGATTACGGAAAGCGTCGAGATCCACAGGCCGGGTGCGGCCCGCCAGATCATCGAGCTGGCTGACGCCAACTCCCTGGCCCCGGACAGCAAACAACAGCAAGAGTAAGGCGGTCAGCGACACCGCGACGAGGATGAGAGGCAGCATCATCGCAATAGCAGGCGCTCCAGCTCTGAGTTCCACCGCTCCAGATTATCGGCTGGCAACTGCTTCACGATGCGCCGCGAAGACTCCGGAACCAGCAAATAGACCAGCCACAGCACCACACAGCAGTGATAGGTTGCCATGGTAATGAAATCGAACACATAGTTTCCCGGTTCAAGGCCGAGGGAAGCGCGTATGGCTGATGTTGCCAGCTCGACGCTGGAAAAAATGCCCAACCCCAATGCAATTCCGTAGACGTAACTTCGCCAGGATAATTTGAAGTACGCGGAAAAAAGCACAAGGAATACCAACAGGCCGGTCTGAATCAAACTCACGGCACGATTCACCTCGTGTACGCGGTTGAAAATGAGAACCGGGTAGCTGCTTACCGGAGCATAGCCGGAAACCACCACGGCAATCAGAATGAGGAGGCCCGCGGCCCAGCGAAACAGAACTCGAACCAACTGCTCGAGCGCCGGGTAGTGACGAGAAACGAGAGAAAGGATTTCGTAAATCAGGGCAAAACGAAGTCCAATGGTAATTACCTGTCCAGCATGAGAAGTTATCCAGTACTGCTCGGGCGTAACTGACGCAGCATGATCCAGAATGAACAGGGTTCCACCTTGGACCGCTTCGAATACGGTGTAGGTGAAGAACACCGGGAACTCGCGCAGTAGTCGGCGCCGGATCATCACCACGGAGATCACTATCTGCAGGGCGTGGGGGGCAATCCACAGATAGTGCCAGAGGAACGTATGCGGGTACATGGCAAACGCAACGGACTATACCCTTTTTTCGCTCTCCCCGGCAACGCTTTTGCTGTGTCTTGCCCCGGCACGGTTGCAGCTGGGCAGATTCCCGCTTTGGGCCACGCCCAAACCCCTGCGTGGCTATGGTTTGCAGAACTGATGAGGAGCACAGCTCGGACCGGGATCCCCGTCGGCCTTCACTTTGGTTGGTGCAGAAAGCGCGCCCAAGATGAGCAGAGTGGTGACAAGTGTGATGAGAGTTTTCTTCACGGTGGAACTCCTTTTCTGAGTGGTTTGGGAGGTTCAACCGTGGTAAAGTGCGGCGAAACCGGCGCTGTGCAGCATTGCGCTGCGATTCGTCCGGTTTTCTGAAGTCAGAACAAAGATGCCGCTGAAATCAGCTTTCGAAGATCTGCTCGCGACGACTCTTGCGGGAGTGGCAGGACTTGTGGGAAAGATCGAATACATCGCGGGCTTGCGCGAACCAACCAAGAAGGAATACGTTCACTGGGGCCTCACCAGGGTTCACGGAGAAGAAGGAGCGCAGCAGGCACTTGGGGAAGCGCACCGCCGGCTGTTTTTGAAAATTCTGCAGACTCCCCTGCGGGAATTGCGGGAGGACGTCGCGGTCTCGAGCGTGGCCGCAGGTCGGCCGGCTGGCGAGTATGTGGAGAGTTTGCGGGCCCGTCTGGAGGAATTGTTACCGGAAGACTTGGGTGGGGGGTCAGCGGGGCATTTTAGTTCAGTGCTGCGCGCTCTCTTGGCTCTGGTCTCGCGTCCTGGCCAGCCTCCACCCCGCGCCACTCCCCGAGCTTGAGCGCGACGCCAACAACCTGGCCGACGACTTCCGCGTCCTGGGGATGGCGAACCACTCGCACCGGCACCGGAGAGAGTGGGTGGGGTTGTAACACGATCTGGCCAGTTTTTTGCGCACACCAGCAGCAGGTATATCCGTCTCGCGTCTCCACGAAGTAGATCGGGCGCTCGTATTCGGAACGCCACATTCCCTGCACGATCCGGTTTCGCGATTCGTCGACTTGCAGAAACGTCCCCGGCGGCAGCAGGGGATACATGGTGAAGTCCTCGCTGCCGATATAGCCGTATACAAAGTTGTCTCCGGTGAATTGAGCCAGGTAGGCCAGCGGAACCAGCCCCCATTGCTCCACCATGCGGCTCAAGTTGGCAGTACGCCGGGAATCGAACGCCGGATCCAGGCGTGTCGGCATCTGGACCGTGGGAGCTGACTGCATGACTTCGGAGAGATGGGATTTTGGAGGCAGCGTCACACCCAGGTCCGCTCCGGCAGAATTGAGATCAACTCCATACCACGATAAGATCTCGTGGAGATCCAGGCGATAGATGATCGCCAAAGAATAGAGACGGTAGATGCTGGGGAGCAGTCCCTTGGTCTCAATATCAGAAAGCCGGCTGGGGCTGACGGTAAATTCATCGCTGCCATGCCGTTGCGCGATACGCACACTGGCGCTCTCCACTTCCCGCATGGTGAGACCCAGGCGCTCACGGGAAGCTCTCAGATTCAAGCCGGCTACGAAAGTCATTGGCCTGCCATCGGGAGCGAGCATGGACGCAATCCTAAGCTCATTACTTTTTCGTCCGCCCTGCCATGACAGGAGCTTCAACCGCGAAGTTCGGCCAGGAAGAGGGAGGGGGTCTGGAGCGGCCAGTTACACTCGCGCCCCGCGCGAGTACGCGAACGATAACCCAATTCACGCCAAGCGCAAAGGATTTTCTGTTGCCAGCCAGCTTCCAATAACCTCCGCACATTGCACTTTGCTTGCCAGACCTACATCGTTGCAGTCGATGTTTGACCCAACTAAGTTCCCCTTACTAGCCGAGTCCTCGCCGTATACTTGAAGAGATGGCACGGGGCTGGGAGAGCAAATCGGTCGAAGAACAACAAGCTGCCGCGACTACGCACGTCGAATCAAAACAACGACTTACATTGGAACAGGTCGCGGCGCGCCAGGCCCGACAAACCTTGGAGCTCTGCCGCAGCCGCATCCGGCAGCAAATGGAAGCCGCGCAGAATCCTCGCCATCGCCAAATGCTGGAAAACGCTCTCGCCGATCTCGATCTGCAGCTTGCACGGCTGGGCTAAGTCTGTGGTTTTGCTCACCTTGTCAGCGACTAACGTATAATGAGCTATCCCCATGAAAGCCTACGTCTATGTTTCGCTGAAGAAGAGCGTTCTGGATCCGCAGGGCAAGACCATCCAGGGAGCTCTCAAGAAGATGGGATATCAGGGTTTGGAAGATGTGCGCCAGGGAAAATACTTTGAGCTGACGTTTAACGGCGGATTAAGCCGGAGTCAAGCCGAGCAAGAAGTGAAGCGGATCGCGCACGAGGTGTTGACTAACCCGGTGATCGAGGAATTTCGGTTCTCCATCGAAGACTAGTCAGGCGAGCTCGAGCAGGCACAACAGAGTCGGTAGTCCCCCGGGGCCGAGACCAGGAGTTACAGCATGTGCGGTATTGTGGGTTACGTTGGCAAGAAACGCGTGGTGCCCGTGATCATCGACGGGCTGAAGCGCTTGGAGTATCGGGGCTACGATTCGGCCGGCATTGCGGTCGCGGGCAACGGCGACGGATTGCAGATTCGCCGCGCTGAAGGCAAGTTGCGCAACCTGGAAGAAGCCATTCGGTTAAAGCCGCTCGACGGCACCTACGGCATTGGCCATACGCGCTGGGCCACACATGGCCGTCCCACCGAAGAGAATGCACATCCTCATCGCGATTGCACGGGCCGCATCGTGGTGGTGCACAATGGCATTATCGAAAACTATGTTTCTCTGAAGAAGAAGCTGATCGAAGAAGGCCACCGTTTTGCCACGGAAACCGATACTGAAGTCATCGCGCACCTGGTCGAAAAATATTTCCTGAAGAGCGCGAACGGGCATCGTCCGTCGCTGGAAGAGGCGGTGCGCAAGACGGTTGGGCACTTAACCGGGGTTTTCGCGCTGGCTGTAATTAGTGTCGACGAGCCCAACAAAATTGTCGCCGCACGCAACGGCCCCCCCGCGGTGATCGGGTTGGGCAAAAACGAATATTTCGTGGCTTCTGACGTGCCGGCCATTCTCTACCACACCCGCGACTTGTTTTTCCTGGCGGATGGCGACCTGGCGGTGATTACGCCCGACGGTGTGCAACTCTCGGACTTCAATGGACAGCCCATTGTCCGCCAGGTGCAACACGTAACCTGGGATCCGATCATGGCGGAAAAGGGCGGGTTCAAGCACTTCATGCTCAAGGAAATCTATGAGCAACCCCGCTCGGTCCGCGATACCACGCTGGGACGAATCTCCCAGGAAACAGGGCACGTCTTCCTGGACGAGATGGAGATCACGGAAGCGGAGTTCCGGGCTTGCAAGAAGATCAACATTGCTGCCTGCGGAACCAGTTGGCATGCCGCGCAAGCCGGCAAGTTCATGATCGAGCGGATGGCCCGGGTTCCGGTGGAGGTGGATTACGCCAGCGAATGGCGCTATCGCGACCCGATCATGCCGCCGGACACAGTCACACTCCTGATCTCACAATCCGGCGAGACCGCGGACACGATCGCGGCGCAGCGGGAAGCCAAAGCCAAAGGCTCGAAGACTCTGGCCATTTGTAACGTAGTGGGTTCGATGATTACGCGTGAGGCGGCGGGAACGATTTACACCCACGCGGGACCGGAGATCGGGGTGGCCTCGACCAAGGCTTTCACCGCTCAGCTAACCGCACTGTATCTTTTTTCGCTTTATCTGGCGCAGTTGCGCGGCGCGATCAACACTGAGGAAGCCCGTGCGGCCACGGAGGATCTAGCCCGCATCCCGGGCAAGCTTGAGCATATGCTTACCCACGAAGAAGTTTGCGAAGATCTGGCCAAAGAATACCTTCGGTCACAGGATTTTCTGTTCCTGGGGCGGGGTATCCATTATCCGATTGCGCTGGAAGGCGCGCTCAAGCTGAAAGAAATCTCATACATTCATGCCGAAGGCTATCCTGCCGGCGAAATGAAGCACGGCCCGAATGCGCTGATTGACGAAAACCTGCCGGTGGTGATCATCGCCACGCGCGACCCGAAAGATGCACTTTCCGTGGTGCGGTATGAGAAAACGACATCCAACCTGAAGGAAGTGAAAGCGCGCTCGGGACAAGTGATCGCGCTGGCCACGGAAGGCGACGAGGAAATCAAGGAAGCCGCCGACCACGTGATCTACATTCCACCGGCTCCGGAAGAGCTTTCGCCGATTCTGGAGATCGTGCCCCTGCAGTTGCTGGCGTATCACATCGCGGTACGGCGTGGATGCGACGTGGACCAGCCGAGAAATCTGGCGAAGTCAGTAACGGTGGAGTAGGACGACCTATTCAGCATGGCCGGTGCCAGTCTTTTCCGGGTCGAACGCCTGGTCCAGATAAATCCATAGCACCCGAGAGAACAGAACCAGGCTGGGAGCGGTCGGCAAAAAGATCAGAACTGCCCACAGAACCACGCGTTTCAGCGGCCAATGAGTGAACTCCCATAGCACGAACCCGAGCGCGACGATCACGATCACGCCCAACCCGTAGCTGATATACATGGCTCCCAGAAAGTAGCCTTCCTCCCGTTCGAACTTCAGCCCGCAGCACGGACATCGTTCGTTCATTCTGGGGAAACCCGTGAAGATCGACTTGGGGAAGATTCGCCCCTTGCGGCAGCGCGGGCACAATTGGCGGAGGATTGCGCTGAAGGTGGATGGCGATCGGCGCACGAAGCAGTTCCCTTTCTCAGTTGTCATTCTGAGCGAAGCGAAGAGTCTATGCAATTCGATACGTCAGGCATTGTCATCCTGAGCGGAGTGGCTGATTCGCAGCGCGAATCAGCTGCGGAGTCGAAGGATCCCTGCGATGCCGGGAAAGCTTGGGAGCCGCGTCAAGGCGTTTCTCACCGAGCTGCGGGAGAACTCCCTGGAATTACTGATGCGAATGACGAGACACAAGGGCTCCTTCGACTACGCGCATGCTTTCGCCAAGCGAAAGCCTGCGCTTCGCTCAGGATGA
>Ga0335077_10013520_pt1 | contig 10206 bp, 8 predicted proteins | sample Lox_Sample_31_FD_207151 | JGI IMG/M metagenome (GOLD analysis project Ga0335077, IMG submission 207151) | Soil microbial communities from Loxahatchee National Wildlife Refuge, Florida, United States - Lox_Sample_3.1 | ecosystem: Environmental > Terrestrial > Soil > Wetlands | place: USA: Florida...
GGTCAAGCTGAGCATGGACGGTTCCGTGGTCTCGGCCACCGTGACGAACCACAGCGGTCTGACGACCGTCACCTACACACCGAGTGGAACGCAGTTACCCCGCACCGTACATACCGGCCAGATTTCTTACACCGCCGGAGGCACCAATACGGTCAAGACCTGGCAGTTCAACCGCCTGCGCAACTATGTCCTGCCGGCGCCGCTGAATTATGAGACCTTCGAGGAGGTGGCCGATGGCGGTCTCCCGACCGGATGGACGCAGACGAACTATACGACGTCGTTGACCGGGGGGATCGATTTCTCCAATCCAAACTCGGACGCGTACCTCGGCTGGACGGTGGTGAACACCAGTGACGTCGCCCAGTTCAGCGGCGGCGCCCTCCGCCTCCACGTCGGGCTTTACCAGGAACTGAACGGCATATTCTTTGACGCCAACACCAACCCATTGATGACCAACCAATTCCTATATGCCGAATCCGACCACCGCGATGGCCAGCAAATCCAGTTCTGTTATTCACCGGTTTACAACCTCAGCACCAACGCCGGCATCGTCCTGGCCTTCAACAGCGGGTACGAGCAGAACCAGAACAACATCTGTTCGCTGGAATACACCGTGGACCACGGCACGAACTGGCTCCCCGTGATCTACCTCCTCCAGGGCGCGAATGACGACCAGCAGAACGCGCAGATGATCTATGACGGAAATGGGATTCTCAATGTGGCTGCCACCATGGCCTTCGGCATCAGCCCGCGTTACACCAACTCGGTCGGCAAAGTCATCGGCGGCTCCGTGGGCGCCTTCATCGCCGCCCCAATCTCGCAGGCGCTCGAGCCCTATATTGATGGCCGAGTTAATGATGATTCGTATGAAAGCATGCGGTTCGAGGCCTTCCGTCTGCCCAACGCCGACAAGCAGGCCAGCGTGCAGTTCCGCCTGATGCAAGCCGGCACCGGAAGCTGGTTCTGGGGCATCGACAACTGGGGGATCTACTCCGTGCTCTCGCTCGTGCAGAGCAATCCCGTCTCCCTCTCCATCCGCTTGAGCGGAGCCACCGCCGTGCTGACCTGGGCGGCCGCGCCAAACGTGCACCTCCAGCAGAGTCCGACCGTTTCGCCGACAAGCTGGACTGACATTTCGAGCACTTTGGGCCAGGGCAGCTACACCACCGGGGTCACCAACCAACGGGCGTTTTACCGACTGATTAGCCAATAGCAGTGGATGGGGTCGCCGGGACATTTGTCCCGGCGTGCCTGCCGTCCCCGGGCTCGGCGGGGAATATCTCGCCGGGCCCGGACAGGCTTCCCGAAGATAACGCAATGTCTCCCTGCGGCAGCCGGAGATTCGTTGCCCCTACCGATGCCGAGGTCTCCTCGACCAACCAGGAGGCCAACCAGCCTCCCGACAAGCTAACGTGTAAGCCCTTAGGCTTGCGAGGCAACGGAGGGGGAACGGGGGCTTGGGCCTGCCACTTAAACGAGCTGGTCGTTTTCGCCGGGAACAGCGAAGGCCGAGTTATCGGCTCTAAGCGAGGGAAGTGTGTCCCGTTCTTGGACACTCTTAAGCCAACCACACCTTGCGCATAATAAGGCGCTACTTGGAGCGGCGGTAATCTTGTAAGGTCTCGGCAGCTTTCTGGTCCCCCTGCGCCTGGGCGGTCTTCAGGAGGTCCGTGATGGTGAGGAATGCTCGCTCGGCAAGGGTCTTCTGGGTCTTCGTCGTGTCCGTTGCGGCGCACAGGGCTTGGACGGCCTGGTGCGCAGCCGCGTAGTCTTTGGCCTGCACCGCTGAAGAGACCCGCGCCGCAAGCTCCTTCACCCCCGGCTTTGCCTTCGCGAAGGCCTTGTCGAACTCGACCGGGAGCTGCTCTGCGGACAAGGCCGGCGGCGGTCCGCTTTCGCGGCTGCAACCCGGGCTGACCACCCAGGGGAACAACAGGATTAAAGCGAATGCCGTCACGCTCGGGTTTCTTGTCAGCCTCAGGACCATCGCAACCTCCTTCTAGTCGCGAACAGGATTAAGGGGAGTCGCACCCGTATAGTGGCGGTAGTCAATTCCCACCTTGAGGCTCGTGAATCGAATCCTCGAGGCGTGTCCATCCACCCAGGTCGTCTGGCAGCCCCGGTTATGACGATACCATTCATTGTCAAAATGGTAGCCGTTATAAAGAGTGGAGAGGCCGCTATAAGATCCCCCACCGGCCGGGCCGGAACCGATCCACTGGGTCAGAATGGAACTCTCCCCCGGGAAGAGGCCAATGCTGTCCTCCGCTCCCTCCATCTTCTGTTCGGCAGAGTCCTGCACGAAAATCGTCTTCGCGGGGATCTTATAACTGGTAGTTCTCTTAACCGCCGCCGGTTCGTCGGCATCGTTGCCGAACTTGTTCAAGAGGAAATCGCACATGCCGTATTGGGAATTGCGCCAGAAATCAACGGGGTAAAAGCGGCCATCATCATGCCACTCGTCACAGTGGATGCAACTCGGGCAATGAAAGAGGTTCGGGTTCTTCCCATAGTATTCCAGGTACCCAATGGCCCAATAGGCGTACTGATTGTCCGGCGCGAGCATTATCGTGGAAGTGGGGTTAGCGTACCATTGTCCATCATTGGGTATAGTCCCCCCGCCCAGGTTAAAGTAAGTGTCCTTGTTGTCCTGAGCATACATCGATCCGGCGAGGCCGATCTGCTTGAGGTTGCCCATGCACTGCGCCCCCTTCGCCTTGTCTTTGGCCTTGGTCAGGGCCGGCAGAAGCAGAGCAGCCAGAATCGAAATAATGGCGATCACTACCAGCAACTCGATCAAGGTAAACCCGGCGGCGGCCTTACGCCCTGCGTGGCCGGCCCTCTTATTCCCGCAGATTAATCTGATACGCATCCTTCGACTCCATCAACAGTCCGGCACCCCGCTTGATCCCGGCATCCTGGGTTCCGAGGTATGGCCTTTTTCCAGAACCTAGTACTGCCATTCTTATTAGCCATGATCATCATGGCACACTAGAGGGAGGTTCGCAACCGTTCAACTACAGATAGGTAACATCTCTGTGACAAACCGGCAGCCCCCGCACTGCGGCAGAGCCGAATCACATGCCGGCCGTGGTAATCTTCAGCATGGAAGGTGGACCTGACCTTCCTCGTGGCGTTTGGGAGCTTATAGACCCCCCGTGCCTTTCCAGACTCCGCTTGAAATGCGCGGAGGAAAAGGGTTCACTTATCGTAAGCTCGGCTTAAGCGAAATCTATGACCCCAAAGAGATGTGGTAAATGCGGCAACGCATTGAACGCGGACGTTTCCGTCTGTCCATCCTGTGGTGCCCCTCAGCTACCCGCCGATTCACGTTTGCCTGCGAATGGCCAGTCCGCCCCCAGGCGGCACCCACTTAAGGTTCTCGTCGCTGTCTGCCTCGTGGCCGGCCTGGCGTTCGCCGTATGGCTGATGAGGCCCCTGGAGAAGGCCGCGACTCCTCCAGTCGAGGAGATGGTCAATGTGGAAGATATCCGGGCCAAGGCGGAACGCGGCGAGGCAGAGGCTCAAATGAAGCTCGGCACCGTTTTTGCCCAAGGCAGACAGGTAAAACAGGACTACCGGGAAGCGGCCAAGTGGTATCGGCTTGCGGCGGACCAGGGACAGGCTGGAGGTCAGAACGCACTGGGGGAACTCTATGAAGCCGGCCAGGGCGTGCATAATGACGACGCGGAGGCGGCCAAATGGTACCGCCGGGCCGCGGAGCAGGGGCTCACCCGTGCCGAGTACAACCTTGCCGTGTTATACGTCGTCGGGAAGGGCGTGCCCAGGGATGAAGCGGAAGCGGTAAAATGGTATCGCAAAGCCGCCGACCACGGAGAAGCGCTGGCGCAGTACAACCTCGGCATGCGCTATTCCAAAGGCCAGGGCGTCCCCGCCGACCTCGTCGAGGCCTACAAATGGTTGAGCCTCGCAGCCGCGCAGGGCCTTCCCGACGCCTCAACGGCGCGCAAGGAGCTCCATAAACGGATGACCCGGGAGCAGGTCAACGACGGCCGGCGCCGCGCTGAGGCCTTTACCGCCCCCAGGTAACCCAGGTTCCTATTTCCCGGTCCTCGTTTCCTTTTCGCCCCGCTTTAGCACCTTTTCCACTTCATCCGGATCATCCAGCGGGAAAGAAGCCAGTCTGCGGGCTTTCCCGTAATCGGGGTCCTTGGGATCTTTGGCCTTCTCCGGGTCGAAGATGCGCGAGTCAACAGGGAGACACTGGTAGGGGCGGAAGTCTGGTTGCCGGGTGAAGCAATCGGAGAAGTCGTTGGCCAGGGCGTCGAACATGTTCAGCGGCGGCAGGCCGAAGATCTGGTAGAGCGTCCGATGCATGCTGACGATAGTCGTGTGACGGTGGGAAACGTACCCATGCCTTGCCCACGGGCTGATGACCAGCAGCACACTGCGCTGGGCGTCCACGTGATCGGGTTCGCCGCCGGCATCATCCTGCGTCACGAAGATGGCCATGTTCTTCCAGTACGGCGTGTGCGTCAGGAACTCGACAATCCGGCCCAGAGCCAGATCATTGTCCGCCATCCACGAAGCCAGATAAGGATAGCCTTTAGCAGGCTTGGGATCGGTGCCATGGTCGTTGCAGATCGCGATGTTGACGAAGGGCGGGAACGGCTCCTTGCCGCTCAGGAAACGTTCTTCCACGTCCTTCATGAACCAGTGCGCGCGGTATTGGTCAGGGATATTCAGGTTGAAGATGGGGAACTCCCGGCAGGTGTTATCATAAAGCACCTTTGGCATGGGAGTGTTGACCACTTCGCGCGCCCCGGTCGGATGCTCGTCCTCCTCCTCCTCCACTCCCGGGAACTCGAATCCCTCGCCATAATTGCGGAACCGGATGCCGTTGCGCGCTAGATGTTCCCACATTGAACCCGCCTCCGGGTAATCCTCCGGCAGTAGTGAAGCGTTCGAGCCCATCGAATAGCGGCGGCCAGGGGCGCTGCTGTTCTTCTTGAACGACCACCCGACCGAGTAAGTCATCTGCATCAGGTTGTTCGGCTGCACCCCCACCAGCCATCGGTGCCCGACCCCCGAGGCCTCCGGCTCCATATAGAAGTTGTCACTCACCGTGAATTGCCGCGCCAGCGCGTTGTGGTTGACCATCACCCCTACGCCTTCGAGTGTAGGCTGCCCCTTGTTCTGGATAGTCTGATGCAATCCCCAACGCAGCAGGCTCGGGTCGTGCTTCGCGCCGGGAATGCGGTCGAAGATCGTGTCGTAGGTGTGGTTCTCCTTCGTAATGAAAACCACATATTTGATCTCCTTGGACCTCTTCCCGGGCACGGCGGGAATGACGGGCGAGGACATCTTCTCGCGGTCGGCCCGTGCGTCCATTATGCCATTGTAATCCAGCACGTCCTTGGTCATCGCCTTAAGCTCAGCGCCGGACGGCACATCCACGATGCTGACCACGCCCCGCATGCCAAGGTAATCGCTCTCCGGCACCTCCTTGCCCGCGTTGGGCCCGTTACCGAACCCACGGAAACAAATGCAAGCCAGGTGTTTCCCATCGGGGGAGAGCGCCACGCGGTACGGGTACCAGGCGGAGGGAATGTGCCCCAGAACCGCCAGCGTTCTCGCATCCAGCACCGCAATGGCATTGATGCCCATTTCGGCCACGTAAAGTTTTTCGCCCCCCGGCGACACCGCCATGCCGGCAGGACCGACGCCGCGCACTCGGGCTACTACGGGCGAGGGCACAATACGTCTGTGCTTCACAATCTCGTTGCTCGTCAAATCGACCCGCTCGATCATGTCATTGTTGCCGTTCGACACAAACAGCGCCTCGCCATGCGCCGCCAGGAAATTGGGCGCGCTGCCCCCCACAGTCTTGCCGTTGTCCGCGGGCGCGCCCACCAGCAGGCCCGTCTTCAGACGGCTTATGACCTTCGGTGCCTGCGGATTCGACACGTCCACCCCCCACACCGAAAACGACGCAGGCACGTTCGGTTCGCCCAGCCCCGGAATCTTCCGCCCTTCGAACTCCACCCCGTCCCGCGCTTCTTCGCTGGGATAGCCGTAGGGCGGGAACGTAAGACCGCGCTTGTCGAAGCGGTCGTCACTGGGCGGGCCGATGGGGCTGTACTCGAACAAGCCGATATTCGCGGCATAGACCCTCTCTCCCACCAAGGCCAGCGCGTAGGGGTAGCGCCCCACCCCCACCGAGCCAACCACCTGCCGCCGCTCCGCGTCCACTACCACGACCCGGAAGTTGGCCACATCCGCACAGTATAGAAACCGGCCGTCCGCACTCACCTTGACGTCCACCGCATAGCTATCCTCATAGTTGCGTCCGCCGACTTCGGTATTCAGCGACACTTCGGCGGTCTTCTCTCGTGACGCCACGTCGAAGATATAAACGGCCCCGTTTTCGCCGCTGCTCCAATAAAGCGTCCGCCCGTCCGGCGAGAAATCAGCCCCGCCGGCGTTCGTGGGCTTCTCCTTCTTGCCCGGCCTTCGTTGATAGGGAGGCGGTGTGAACGCTGTCACAACGGGCTTCCCCCCGCGCCAATCCGTGATGAACTGCCCCACTCCGTCGCTCGCGACGAACAGCGTCTTTCCATCACGGCTCATCGCCAGCCCATAAGGAAAGTGCCCCACCGGCAGGTGCCGGCCGACCGGCTTGAGGTAGCGGCCGTTCGAGAGAATGGTCAGGCCGTTCGGATCGTGCCGCGCATACGTATCGACCGAGGGAGCATGAATATAGGGCGCCCCTGTCGCGCACGTCACCATGGCAAGAGTCAGGAGAACAAACGTGATACGTGATGCGAGATGCGTGAACGTCTCGCACGTCACCATGGCGCCGCCCCGGAGGACGATCCCGGCTCCGTCAATATTTCTCATGTGTTCGCGTTCATTCCAGACAGTCTCGATCGGAACGCGCCCTGGGCACGCCCGCTCGACGCCTCGCCTGGGTCCAAATGTTGAACTGCGCTGCCTGCTTTGTCCACCTCCAGGACGGCGCCGGGCCAATTCATGAACAGGGCGGGGACGGCCTCGTTCTCGATCCTTTGCCTCTTCGGCGTAATGCCTCAGTGATGGCGGGAGGAGGTAGGGCGGGCAGTCCTCTGCACGCCGCCGCGCGCGGATGATTCTGGCCGGGCGTGCAGAGGACTCCCCGCCCTACCACAATGACTGAGGTCCTTACTCTTCGGCTTGCAATCGCGGCGTCTCGCGATACACTCAGCCGTACTGCCGCTTGGTCCGGCTGCCCGCACCGCGCGACGGACGGCGCCCCATCCGAAACTCATACGTCCCCCGTACGAAGCCCATACGTAATCCATACGTAGTGTGGCGTGACCCCTTGCCTACCACATGGCCACCTCTTGGCCTCGGTCCCTGACCTGAGCCCGGAATTCGGCGTTCTTGCGCTTTGTTAGGGGGAGGGCGCGCGAGGTGTTTTGAGGATGGTCCAGGTGTCCTGACACCCCCGGCCAATGGCATACGAGGCCGGAAGCCGAGATAACAGATCAGCGCGGCGGCTGGCAAGGATGGCCCAGAGCCAGTGACGGGTGAAGGCCTGAAGCCAATCGCGTCCAGCATTGCCTGGGCGGCGGAGCAACCGCCGAAAGCGAGGGTTATGTTGGTAAACGACTTCGGCATGTTCGGCCAGCTCAGAGACCCACGCGACCGGGAGCGGCAGCCCCAGGATGTGCCCGGCTTCTTCGCAGACCGCCCCGGCCACCGCAGACGGAACGATACCGGTCTCACGCTGAACTGTGGCTTGCAAGGGCGCGTTGGGGCGGCTGGCTTCGTATTCCCGGTGCATGCGATCCCACTCCCCCATCGGCATTTGTGGCCAGGCCCCCACGGGCGGTACTGGAGCCGAACGCCGTGCAGGCTGGCGGGCACGTTCATGACGCCGGCGCGGGCGAAGTGGCCGGGAGCGCGCGCGCTTTCCGTGGATCATCTCAAGCTCGATCACGATGCCAGTGAGTCTTTCACGTTTGGGTTAAGGGGACCCGCGGGCTAGGCGGGGGCCAGCTCGGCCACCAGGGGCTTTCCTTTGGACAGTCGGCGGACCTGCAGGATGGAAAAGCCCAACAGATTGCCTTGCTCATCCACCCGCTCCATCACCGCGTCATTCTTCGTCTCGCGCATGAAGCCGGCCTTATCGGAAAAGCGCACTTCCAGGAAGTCGCCTTCGGCGTCGAACCAGACCCTTATTCTCTCGGCCATAATCGCTTGCCTTTCTTCAGTTTGTCGGTGAGGTAAGCAGTTACCACAAACGCGTCCGTTTACGGGATAATCTACTACGACATGGTTCAACCCGAACACCTGAAACTTCAGGTTGGGCAGAGAATGTAAGTTCCTTTGTTGGCAGCCTCCATTAGCTGCACAAGCGCGTGTTCGAAGCGCCGAAAGGAGCGGAGGCCTTTGGCACGCACAACCCCAAGATCGAGGATTTCTGTCAGCGCGCCTTGGTCGAGTGCCGGCCGGTAGCCGGGGCAGTGCTGTTCCAGCCATTTCTTGCCGTGCGCTTCACAATTGCCGGGTGGGAACGTCAGGCCCGGGGGCAAGGCTGCCCGCCCATCGCTATAACGCTTGCCCGTCAGTGACTCGATTCCGGCAATGATCCAGCTCTCGTACTCCTTGCAGGCGAACACAACTGCCAGCGAAAAGGTCTTTCCGGCACCAGCCTCGGCCGCAACCTGCGCCAACACCTTCGCCGCGTCTGCGGCGCAAAAAGGCGTCTTCGACCCTGCAGGGAAGACAGGCGCATCACCGTCATAAACTGCCAGCACCCCTCCCAGATTACCTCGCCGCGAGGCAAGCGTAACGCGCGAGATCCACTTCGTGTAATCCGGGCGCCCCGCCTCCTTATCCCACTTCATATAACTCGCTCCTCGGATCACGTCCTTATCCGCAAAGAAGTCTCGGTCTCTGTTTCTTTCCAGCAGGAGCTTGCGCACGAGGACGGGAAGTGCAGCCTCGTCGCCCTGACCTTCGCCAAGGAGCACCAGCCGCTTCATGCCGCCTGCTGCGCCTTTGGCTCGTCATCCAGCCTGGCTCTATCCACGGTCAGCAACTCACCGGTGGTGAGGAGGTGGTCCCTGACCGACTGCTGTTGCTCCTTGGATACGCGGCCAACCACGGTCCTCCCGTCCCGCATCTCCACCACCCTCACGTCGTCGACATCGAACGAGTCAAGGAGGGTAGGATTGTGGGTGGTGACAATCACTTGGCCGCGGTGTTCGCGTGGGGCCGCCTTGAACTCGTCCGCCAGGAGGGACAAGGCGCCCGGGAAGATGGCGTTTTCCGGCTCCTCGAACACAAGCAGCAGCTTCGAGGGCGTCTGGTACAGGGCCAGCAGGTGGGCGTAGAAGCGGCGCAAGCCGTCCGACTCCTGCTCCAGTGACAGCCCAAACACACGATCCGCAGCCTTGTGTCCGATGATGGCCCGCTGCGGATTCACCAGGGAGTCAAGCTCGACTGACTCGATGGCTGGATGAATCGCACGGAAGGTGGCAAGGAGGCTCTTTCGGACGTTCGGGTGGTGAAAGTCCTGGGTGATGCCACGCATGACCTGGAGGTAGTTGGTCGCGACGTCCGAAAGGCCGGGAATCTTCTGGAGGAGGTTCTGGCCATGCGGTTGGCTCGTCACCCAGGACAGCGCGGTGGCAGGGAAGTGGTAGTAGCCAATGCCCGTGGAAAGGGCGGCGTTCGCATAGACCACCTGTTGCAGCGAGGGGAAAAGGCCCAGCATGGGGCCACCATGATTGGGATTGGGCGTTGGGGACACAGCAGGTGCCTTCTCCCACTGCCACTGATTGTTATCCTTTACGAGCCGTGCGAAAAGCTGCTCCCTTCCGAGGCTCAAGCGCTCTTCCCTTAGCGACAGACTGTTTTGGTAGGTCTGCTGGCCGAGCAGGCCGAACCCGATCCGGTAGCTGTATTCCTGTTCCTCGCCGGGAATGGTGAAGGAGACCTCGATGCTTGTTCTCGGCTTGGGTTCCCCCACTGGCACAATGCGGTCCCAGCCGAACTCGTAGTTGACCGCCTCGTTCTGGTCCAGGAGGAGGTTACGCAGGAAGCGGATGGCTTGGACAAGGTTGGATTTCCCAGTCCCGCTGCGGCCGATCAGCACCGTCACCGGGCCAAGCTCCAGCTCGACCTCGCGGATGCTCTTGAAGTCCCGTATTTTGATCCTCTTGATCATAAGCGCTTAATAGGATTGCTGATTTCGTA
>Ga0335077_10013522_pt1 | contig 10204 bp, 9 predicted proteins | sample Lox_Sample_31_FD_207151 | JGI IMG/M metagenome (GOLD analysis project Ga0335077, IMG submission 207151) | Soil microbial communities from Loxahatchee National Wildlife Refuge, Florida, United States - Lox_Sample_3.1 | ecosystem: Environmental > Terrestrial > Soil > Wetlands | place: USA: Florida...
TAACTTCACTGCACTGCTTTACTTCCGGCGGATAGAGCCAGTAAGTCAGCAGAGGAACCAGAATCAACAGCGGAATGATTGCGGGTGCGGCAGTCGTGAACCAGTCCGTCCAACGCAGTTCAACATGGGTCAGCTTTTCAACAAGCCCGGCAGCTAGCAAATTGAATGAGGCACCGGTGAGAAACAAGGAGCTTGTGACACATGTAGTGGCGATGGCCACCCACATGAGATACGACCCTACCCGCCGCGAAGATGCATCGTGCGGCTTTGAACCATAATCGATGGCCAGATCACTCGCGATCGGGTAGATAATCCCTCCACTGCGCGCGGTTGGGGAAGGAATAAATGGCGCCAGAACGGTATCGGCCAGCGTGATACCGTAACCAAGCAACAGAGTGCTTTTGCCCATCCGCTTCACGATAAGAAGAGCGATTCGATGGCCCAGTCCGGTTCGGTCGTAGCCAAGCGCGATTACGAACGCTCCGAATATGAGCCACACCGTAGGATTGCTGTATCCTGACAACGCCCAGGTGAGAGCGGCACTCGCCGGATGGAAGCCCGGCTGCGACAGCTGCTGGGGGCTGAAAAGCGCAAAAGGCGCAAGCACGGTGACCAGCGTCAACGCAATCAAGGCGACCGCCGCGCCTGGCAATGGTTCAAGAATTAGTCCTACAATCACGCCGGCAAAGATCGAAAAGTACAACCAGGCGAAGGGTGCCAGCCCGGCGGGCGGCGGGATCAGAGCCAGAATCAGGGTTACTGCAACCGGCGCAATCGCCTGCCATAGGCGCGTGTGCGACTCGGCCGGTACGTGCGCGACCTTGGTGGCAATCCGTGCATCCGTCAGATTGACGGTACTATCCAATTGGGTAGCCATTCAGTTCTTTGCCTCAGTACCTGATATCCAGCCATCCAGTCCAATAATTAAGGTTGCGCCCGGGTGTGGCTTGCTTCAAAAAGTCACCTGGGAAGAAGTGGCCGAACTCTGTAAACCAAATGAAGTTGCGAGTCATGCTCCACTGCAGTTGAGCGGAGGCTTGCGTGGCAACATAGCGCGCATCGCTCTTCAACCCCGAAACGATCACCGCGTTGCCGACGCTATATAGGCCATCGCTCGTGCTTTCCCGCCAGAAAAACGCTGGGTTGAAGGTCAAAGAGACGGACTTCCTCAATTTGAGCTCCGCCGATGGTTGCAGCGCGATCAAGTTACGCCTGGCGAACAGTTCGGCGTAGCTGAAGTAAGGGCCTTTCTCGTATATCGAGTTAAATGTGCCCAGGGTGTGCCCTGATGGATTCTGATCGCCGCTGAAGGCAACGGCTCGAAGACCAAACCGTGGGCTTAGAGGTGCGGAGTCGATCCGATACCCTGTCTCTGTCGAAACGGCCCACGCGCGAATGTCATACGATCGAAAGCTGCCCCACTGAAACGTAGGCTCGAAATTGTAATCCCAGTGCTCAGTCGTCCCCCATAAGCGTGTGCCAATCGTTTCTCTCTGTTCCCGGCCCGCCCCTTTGCCATCGAAAGGCACACTCTGGTTATCCAGGCCCATATAGTAGAGATCAACGTTTCCACGTGGCAGAAATTTGAATGGGTGGACTGCATACGCGGCCCAGAAACTGCTGCCATGATTGGGCGGATCGTAGAAGTAACCTGAATTCTCCAGGGTTGGTTTGAGGGCAAGAAGATCAACAGTCCAGTCTCCCTTCACCCACGTCAGCCGGGCCCCATCAAGGCTGCGCCGGATATTGCGGCCATCGCGAGTCGAAACGAGATTCTGCGACCCGAGCGCGACCTCTTGCCGACCGGCTCGTAACGTCAGGCTGTCTTGGCCCGACTTCAAAAGACCGAGATCGAAAAATCCTTGGTGCACATACATCTTCTCCTCGTCTATCCCAGGCCGCGGCCCTCCGTTCCTGCCGTCTAGCAGACTGCTTGCAAGTTCACCGAAAAACCGGAAATGTTCACCCAGGCGCAGATCCGTGTGCAGGAAGTAGCGCTGCATAAGGTACACATTGCCAGGAGGAGTAGGTGAGAAGTTTGGGTTGCTGGCGTATTCGCCGCGTTCCCGAATCCAGAAGCCAAAGGAAAGGTAATAGTTCTCACTGTCTTCTTTGAGCGGAATAAACTGGAGCCGATCTAGAAAGGTGTTTCGACATGCGAAATTCGCAAAAGGTTGCACCTGCTCGTCGTAGGTCATTAGCGGGAGCTTGGTCGACGCGCTGGGGCAGGTGCGAGCCGCATCCTCCACAGTTTGCGCCCAAGCGAAGCCACTAAGGGCGAACGCGCCAATGATGCAAGCGGTCCTCGTCAGAGCCGCCAGCCGTACTTTGAAAGCTACACACATCTTCGATTTCCCCTCCCCCCACTCGAGCTCAGCGGCCCGTAATGCGAATCAGCATCTCCTGCCCACTGCGGAGTGTGATCTTCTGGTGTCCATGGAACGCGGTAGTGCCTAAACCTCCGGCGCCGCCGATGACGGAGCCGATCCCAGCTCCCTTACCCCCGCCGAAGATTCCGCCCAGCAAAGCGCCGGCTCCTGCCCCGATCACCGTGTGCTCGATGCTTTTCCGCCCCCTACCGCGCGATTCAATCGCGCCTTCTACGTCTACCTTCTCTCCCGACGGTGCATGGTAAAGCTCAACGATTTCGGCTTGAACCGGCATGCGACGGCCATCGGGCATCACCAGGCGGTCGAAGCGAAGCACCATGCTGGTACGACCCTTGACCTTCCCGGACATATCAATCTCCGCGATGCGCCCGTACACCCGTGCATTCCGGTATTCGCCCGCGTCAACAACTGTTGCGCTGAACGGATCGCCGACCTGGGAATCAACGCTGGTCAGCGTGTCGTCTAAACGGATCCGGAGTGCAGTGTCCTCCGGTACCTCAAACCTTGCGGCCGACGCCAGCGACAATGAAGCCGCAATAATCACTAGTAGAACCAACGACCTCTCCAGACTCAGACTCATGGATGCTTCTCCTCTTATTTCGAAAATGATGTTTATGCGGGCGTCCACTGCGTCTTACGCACTCGCTCACGCAGTTCCTCCTCGCTAATCTTCGGAGCGACGCCGTCCTTTTGTGCCTCGATGCCAACCGCGACGGCGATTTCCGCGGCAACTCTCCTGATCTCTGTGAGGGGAGGAAGCAGCGATGCGGAAGGGTCTTTCAGGGCAGGCGAATTTCCGCCGAGTGTTCGAGCCGCTGCCAGCATCATCGGCTCCGTGACTCGCCGAGCTCCTGAGGCGACGAGGCCCAGTCCCATCGCCGGGAATATGTAGACGTTGTTGCACTGCGCAATCGGAATCTTTCGTCCGCCGTAGTTAACAGGCGCAAAAGGAGACCCTGACGCCACCAGTGCCCGTCCATCCGTCCAGCGAATCAAATCGTCGGCTTTCGCTTCCGATTTCGTAGTGGGATTCGAAAGCGGGAAGATGATTGGCCGCTCGACCTTGCGGGCCATTTCGCGAACAATTGACTCAGAGAAGGCGCCGCCAACCGTCGAGAGACCGATAAGGATCGTCGCATCGATCTTTCCAATCACGTCGGCAAGACCGATGTGTCCATTGGAAGTGCGAGGCCACCCCGAGACTCGGCTCTCCGGCTGGGCATAAACGTTCTGCTCCGAACTAAGGTCCTTTCGGCCTGAATGCAGAAGGCCATCTTTATCAATGACCCAGAATCGGCTTCGTGCATCCTGTTCGGATAGTCCTTCCCCTTTCATTGCCTCACGCAACCCATCGGCAACACCGATGCCGGCTGAACCGGCGCCTAACATGACGATTTGTTGTTCCTTTATAGTTTTGCCGGTCACCTTGACTGCGCCCAAGATCGCTCCAAGCGCAACAGCCGACGTCCCCTGAATGTCGTCGTTAAACGTCAACAACTGGTCGCGATAATGCTGCAGGATTGGCCGGGCATGAGGAGTTGCGAAATCTTCCCACTGCAGGCATGTTCCGGGAAGCTCCTGCCTCACGGCCTGCACGAACTGATCTACGAAGTCGAAGTAATCTTGACCGGTGATGCGCTCATGACGCCAGCCGAGGTACTCAGGATCGTTAAGCCGTTCCGTGTTGTTCGTTCCGACATCCAAGACGATCGGCAGCGTTCGTGCCGGATGGATGCCGCCAATCAGCGTGTAAAGAGAGAGCTTCCCGATCGGGATGCCGAGTCCGCCCGCGCCCTGATCGCCGATGCCCAGAATGCGCTCGCCGTCGGTCACGACGATGACATCGACGTCCTTATTCGGACGATTTCGCAAGAGTTTGCCGATAGAATCACGGAGAGGATAGGAAATAAACAATCCGCGCGGCCGCCGGTAAATGTGGCTGAACTGTTCACACGCCTGCGCAACGGTTGGTGTGTAAACAATCGGCGTCATTTCTGCAATGTGGTCGAGAAGAAGCCTGTAAAAGAGAACCTCGTTTGTGTCTTGGAGAGCCCGCAAATAGATATGCCGCTCCAGGTCGTCGTCTTTTCTCTGATAAGCCTCATAAGCGCGCACGACTTGCTCGTCAAGCGTCTCGACGTGCGGCGGTAGAAGCCCGTGGAGACCAAACTCCGTGCGCTCCACGTCGCTGAAAGCTGTGCCTTTGTTCAGTAGTGGGCTATCAAGGAGATCCATCCCGCGAGGAGTATCTACCACACTTGCCTGAGGAGTTACTTCTATCGTGGCCATTATGTGTTTTTCCTTTCTTGTTTGAAGTGCTTAGGGTTGATTAGCGAAGGAGATTCACTCGTGCCAGATCGACGATTTCGTCGCCGCGTCCGCTGAGGACGGCCTTCATCATGAACAGGCTGAAACCTTTAGCCTGCTCCAAAGTGATCGTCGGCGGCATCGAGAGCTCCTGACGAGGCACGGGGACCTCGACCAGTGCAGGACCGTCGTATTTGAGCGCTTCTGCAATTGCCGGTTCCACCTGGTCCGGAGTCTCCGCTCGCAGCCCGAAAAGTCCCGCTCCCTCGGCGATTTTCGTGAAGTCCGGATTGTGCAGGTGCGTTCCGAAGTCGAGAATGCCGGCCGCCTTCATTTCCAGCTCGACAAAGGCCAGTGAATCGTTCTTGAACACAATCAGTTTCACCGGCAGTTCGTGCTGCCGGAGCGTGAGCAGGTCCCCCATGAGCATCGCGAATCCGCCGTCACCCGACATCGAGATCACCTGGCGGCCGGGATGACTCACCTGCGCGCCGATCGCCTGGGGCAGCGCATTGGCCATCGACCCATGGTTGAAGGACCCGAGAATCCTCCGCTTGCCGTTCATGGTGAGATACCGCGCGGCCCAGATGGTCGGAGTTCCAACGTCACAGGTGAAAATCGCATCCTCGGCTGCGAGTTGGTCGATCACGCGCGCGACATATTGCGGATGGATCGGCTTGCCGGCAGTCGCTGTCGCCATTTCGTCCAGGCCCTTGCGCGCTTTGCGGTAGTGCTCGAGCGATTCCTGCAAATGACCTACGTATAGGTTCTGCTGCAGCTTCGGCAGGAGAGCCCGGAGCGTAGTCTTTGCATCGCCCACCAAGCCGAAGTCAACCTTGGTGCGGCGTCCGAGCTGCTCACCGCGAACATCGATCTGCACGACCGTTGCGTCTTTGGGAAAGAACTGCTGATAAGGGAAGTCCGTTCCAATCATGAGCAGCAGGTCGCAGTTCATCATCGCGTAGTACCCGGAAGAGAATCCGAGTAGGCCCGTCATCCCTACATCGAACGGGTTGTCGTACTCGATGAACTCCTTCCCACGCATCGCGTGCACGATGGGAGCCTGGCGCGTGCCCGCGAGCTCAATCAACTCGTCATGCGCACCGGCGCACCCGGCGCCGGCCAGGATCGTGGTCCTTTCCGAACGGTTAAGAACTTCCGCCAGCAGGTTGATTTCGTCGTCGGACGGGCAGACGGTAGGCTTGGGTTCGGAGAAGTGCAGGCGCGCCCCCTGCTCCACGGCATCTCGCAGCGCTATGTCGCCCGGCAGGGCGATCACGGCAACCCCGCGCTTGGAGAGCGCCGTCTGCATGGCGATTTCGAGTACGCGCGGCATCTGCTCGGGCTGCGAAACCAACTCACAGTAATGGCTGCACTGCGCGAAAAGATGCTCCGGATGAGTTTCCTGAAAATATCCACTGCCGATTTCAGCACTGGGTATCTGGGCGGCGATCGCCAGGACGGGGACACGGCTGCGATGACAATCATAAAGCCCGTTGATCAAGTGCAGATTGCCCGGACCGCAACTCCCGGAGCAGACCGCCAAGGTGCCCGTGAGATGGGCTTCCGCGCCCGCGGCAAACGCGGCCGTCTCTTCATGGCGCATGCCGACCCATTGCAGGTCGCCCCTCGCGCGCATCGAGTCCGTGATCCCGTTCAGCGAGTCGCCGGACACTCCGTAGATTCTCCGGACGCCTGCTTCCGCAAGCACCTCCACTAGCAGATCCGCTACTTTTTTGTTGGCCACGTGATCATCCGCTCCAGGTCAACTCCGGGTCTAACCCCAGGTCGTCGACTCCGCACGAACAAACAGAATGCAACCGCCCTTCCAAATCAATGCTTACCGAAGTCGAACAGGGTACGGTTGAAAATGATGCTGCCGGCTGGCAGCGGAGAACGATCGCGACACACCAGGTGTCGGGCTTTTTGTCCACGTGTCGGAAATCCGACCATATGCGTGCTGGCGCATCTTCCACTCCGCTGGGTAGCCATCGAAGACCCAATGATTGGACCGAAGCGTTTCGAAGACATCCGCCGGCCTCCACACACTGCGGCGGTATTCGAGGCGGCAAAGGAAGCAATTGTTCTGCTGCTCGGTTGTGGAGCGCTCGACCTCATCCACAAGAATCTTGACGATGCCGCCCAGCGATCAACCGAACCCTGAGCGGACGCTCTCGAAGTTGTTCATTGAATTGGCAACCCACACAACGGATCGCCTTCTGTGGGTGCTGGCAATCGGGGCGCTGGTCTATGCAGCGGTGCGGTGGATCGAGACATACGGCCTTTGGCGAGAGCGGGAAGCCACCGTAGTTATCGAAGACAAAGGCGCCCTGGACTATGCTATCCGCGCCAGGGTTCAAGCAGCCGTCCTGCGTGCTGCCGGTTCCGAAGAACTGAATTGGGAGCAGTTGTCATGAAAGCTCGTAGAAGCATGCTTTTTGTGCCCGGCGACAATCCCGCGATGCTGAGCACCGCCTTCCTGTACAAACCGGATTCCGTCATGTTCGACCTAGAGGATGCTGTATCGCCGCGCGAGAAGGATTCGGCACGGCTCCTCGTCTTCCAGGTGCTGAATCATCCCGCCTATAAAGACATTGAGAGAGTGGTTCGCATCAACCCGCTCACTTCCGAATACGGACTCAAAGACTTAGGAGCTGCGATCAGGGGCCGGGCAGATGTGATTCGATTGCCAAAGACCGACAGCGCCGGCGAGATTCACGAGCTCGAATCGCATGTGGCGCGATTGGAAAAAGAATACGGCCGTCCGGTGGGCGAGACTAAGCTGATCGCGGCTATTGAATCCGCATCCGGCGTTGTGAATGCGCTCTCCATCGCGACTGCTTCGCCACGAATGATCGCCATCGCACTGGCCGGATTCGACTACCTGGTGGACATGGGGACAAGGCGCAGCGGCGGCTCCGAGCCGGAGTTGTTCTACGCACGCGCTGCGGTACTGCATGCCGCCCGAAACGCGCATATCGACGCATTCGACGTGGTTTATGGAAACGTCGACGACGAGGGAGGCTTTCTGAGGGAAGTGCACTTCGCTAAACAGCTCGGGTTCGATGGCAAGTCACTAATTCATCCAAAACAGGTTGACCTCCTGCATCGGGCGTATGCGCCTTCGCCTGCGGACTTGGAATATGCCAGGCGTGTTATTGCAGTGGCAGACGCTGCCCGCCGCAACGGACTAGGCGTGGCATCGCTGGACGGGAAAATGGTCGATCCACCTGTGATCAAAGAGGCGGAACAATTGCTGAGCCGCGACTATGTCGCGTGACAATAAGCTCCTTGGAAGAGAACAATTATGAACACCGTAATCGAAGAGCCCGCAAGACAGAATCTGCAACTTTCGCGACTGCCGGAGTTCGCCGGCGCCTATGCGCAAACGCCGTATCTGGCGGACTCGGAAAGGAAGCTGCACCGCAAGCGGTGCGGCTCGCTCGAGGAGGCGATCAACCGATCAGGTCTGAAAGATGGCATGACCATCTCGTTCCATCACGCCTTCCGCGAGGGCGACAAGGTGATCAACACGGTGGTCGATGCTGTGGCCCGGATGGGATTCAAGAACCTGACACTCGCCTCGAGCTCGCTGCTGAACTGCCATGATCCGCTGGTTGAACACATTAAGAACGGCGTAATCACTGGCATTTACAGCTCCGGTTTGCGAGGCAAGCTCGGTGAAGCTATTTCCAACGGTTTGATGGAAGTTCCGGCACAGATTCACTCCCACGGCGGAAGGGTTCATCTCATCCAGAGCGGCGAATTACAGATCGACGTGGCGTTTCTCGGTGTGTCCTGCTGCGACGAGTTTGGTAACGCGAACGGGTCGCGTGGGAAATTGAGCTGCGGATCACTGGGCTACTCGAAAGTGGATGCTCAATATGCGCGCACGGTCGTGCTGCTGACGCCGGAGATCGTTCCTTTCCCAAACTATCCTGCGAGTGTCTCGCAGGATCGCGTGGACCTGATCGTGCAAAGGGAGGACATTGGTGACCCTTCGCTCATCGGCGTGGGCGCCGCGCGCATAACAAAAAATCCTCGCGAATTGCTGATTGCGCGGCGCGCTGCGGCCGTGATCGAGCACTCCGGCTACTTCAAAGATGGCTTTTCCATGCAGACCGGGTCAGGTGGAGCCTCCACCGCTGCCACGCGCTTCCTGGAGGAGCGTATGGCTGCACTGGGGATTACCGCCGGGTTCGCGCTCGGCGGCATCACTGGCGCCATCGCCGACCTGCACAAGAAAGGGCTGGTGAAGGCCGTCGTTGACGTGCAGTCGTTCGACAGTGATGGCGCGGAATCGCTGCGCACCTCGCCGGCCCATCTTGAGATCTCGGCGAACGAATATGCCAACCCCACGTCGAAAGCCGCTTACGTCGACCGCGTGGATGTGGTCATCCTCAGCGCGCTGGAGATCGATGTGGATTTTAACGTGAACGTGATCACCGGATCCGATGGGGTCATTCGCGGCGCATCGGGAGGACACTGTGACGTTGCCGCCGCCGCCAATTTGACCATCGTCGTCGCTCCGCTGGTCCGGGGCCGAATCCCCACTGTGGTGCGCCGCGTCAGTACGCTGGTCACGCCGGGCGAATCCATCGACGTCGTAGTGACCGACCATGCCATCGCCGTGAATTCAAAACGCCCCGAAATTGACCAGCGGCTACGCGATGCCCATTTGCCGGTTGTGACCATCGAAGAACTGCACGAGCGAGCCCTGGCCCTGACGGGTGAGCCAGAGCCCCTCGAATTCAACGATCGCCCTGTTGCAATCATTCGGTACCGGGATGGCAGCGTCATTGACGTCGTGAGGCAGGTGAAAAACTAATGGCGACTGCCTCTGGCCCGGTCGTCAGCCTGGATGAACTGTTGGATGTGAAGGAGGAGCGTGCAGCACGGCAAGCCGCTGCTCTCAGCAAATTCGGCAAGCCGCTGGTTTCAGTCACCATCGTCATGCCCGGCCCTGTGAAAGACGGCTGGTTCCCGCGGCGCGCGATGGAAATCTTCCTGCAGGAACTCGATACGTTGATCGGCCTCCGTACCTGGCCTGTGCTTTCGCGCCTGGTTTTGTGGCGGAGTACCGGCCCGGAAGGAATCTACGTCATAGATGCGGACGCACGCGTTCTAAAGTCAGCGGCCATGGACCTCGAGGAACGGCACCCGATCGACCGCCTGTGGGATATCGACGTGATTACCACTGACGGTGCTCCGCTGTCACGGGCGCAAATGGGAGTGCCGGCGCGGCAATGCCTGTTGTGCGGCCAGCCTGCACGCGAATGCGGCCGGTCGCGCCGCCATTCGCTGCCGGAATTAATTAAACAAATCCGAACGATGGTGAACTGCTTTGATCTGCGCGCATGAAGTTAGCAGCGCGAACTGCTTGCCAGTCTCGGAGCACGCCGGCAGAACAGCAGCTTTGATCAGGAAGTACGCGTCTGGGGCCTTGCTGGCAGAGCTGATGCTCACGCAAAAACTGGGCTCGTGGATCGACGCAACTCCGGTGCGCA
>Ga0335077_10013526_pt1 | contig 10203 bp, 8 predicted proteins | sample Lox_Sample_31_FD_207151 | JGI IMG/M metagenome (GOLD analysis project Ga0335077, IMG submission 207151) | Soil microbial communities from Loxahatchee National Wildlife Refuge, Florida, United States - Lox_Sample_3.1 | ecosystem: Environmental > Terrestrial > Soil > Wetlands | place: USA: Florida...
ATTCATCGAAACGAATTCGGAGTTATTGGGTTCGAGGAGTGGGTTCGACGCGTCACATTCTTCACATCGTCGGTGCGAGGCCGAACTTCGTCAAGGTTGCGCCGGTGCTGCGCGCGCTCAAGGAATATGACCTCCGGCAGACTCTGATTCATACTGGACAACATTACGACGCGAACATGTCGGATGTGTTTTTCACGCAACTGGAAATCCCAGCGCCAGACATCAACCTGGAGGTCGGTTCGGGAAGCCATGCCTCGCAAACGGCAGAGATCATGCGGCGGCTTGAACCGGTCATCTCGGACCGCCGTCCCGATCTCGTCCTCGTTTATGGCGACGTGAACTCCACGCTCGCGGCGGCTCTCGTCTGTTCCAAACTCCTCGTTCCCGTGGCGCACGTGGAAGCCGGTCTACGCTCTTTTGACCGCACCATGCCGGAAGAGATCAATCGTGTGGTTACCGATTGCCTCTCCGACATGCTCTTTACGCCATCGGAGGACGCAGACGCGAACCTGCAGCGCGAAGGAGTTTCGAACGCCCGCATTCATCTCGTCGGCAACGTGATGATCGACTCATTGATACGGCTATTGCCGCAGGCGCGAGAGTGCGCAATCGACAATCTTCCCGAGCGTTTCGCCTTGGTTACGCTGCATAGGCCTGCGAACGTGGACAACAGTGAAAACCTGCTCAGCATTATGCGGTGCATCATCGAAGCATGCGGAGAATTGGACATTGTGTTCCCCGTCCATCCCCGCACCCGCCAACGTCTTTCTCAGCTTGAGAGTGATTCGAGATTGCACTTGCTCGAGCCCGTTCCCTATGTTCAATTCCTCTCGCTGCAAACGCACGGGGGTGTGGTTATCACCGACTCGGGCGGAATTCAGGAAGAAACCACGTATCTCGGAATCCCATGTTTAACGCTCCGCGAGAGTACGGAACGTCCTATCACCATATCGCTCGGCACAAATACTCTCATCGGAAATGATATGAACCGCTTACGACTCGAGATGCAGAAAATTCTGGGCGGCTCCGGGAAAAAAGGCGTGATTCCTCCCCTATGGGACGGCGAAACCGGCCGACGCATTGCCAGGATCATCGCCCAGTCGTAGTCACCAACGGTTCTGTTCAAAACATCCGCGGAGTTGGCGAACCATTCCTTCCAAGTACGGCTCGACCGCAGCAAAACTCCGGTATCATGAAGTCAGATGACCGATTACCGCAAGTTCTACGTTGACGGCCACTGGGCCGATCCCCTGGAACGGAAAAACTGGGCAGTCGTCAATCCGGCCACCGAAGAGCAAATTGTCACGATCTCGCTCGGCACTTCGGCTGATGTAGACCGAGCCGTGACGGCGGCGAAAAAAGCATTTGTAACATATTCGGAAACCAGCCCGGAAGAGCGGCTCGCGCTGTTGCGTCGCATTATCGAAGTTTATAAGGCGAAGAGTGAAGAACTCGCGGAAGCGATCTCGTGCGAGATGGGCGCTCCGATTACGCTCGCGCGGAAAGGGCAAGTGCCGGCGGGGTTGGGGCATTTAATGGAAGCGGCCAAGGTGCTCAGCCGATACAAGTTTGAAGAGGTCTGCGGCTCGACCCTGATGCGCAGGGAACCGATCGGCGTTTGCGGTCTGATCACGCCCTGGAACTGGCCCATGAATCAGATCGCCTGCAAAGTCGCCCCGGCGCTGGCGGTCGGCTGCACTATGGTTCTCAAGCCAAGCGAACTCGCTCCGCTCTCGGCGATCGTGTTCACAAAAGTTCTCGATGAAGGGGGAGTTCCCGCGGGAGTCTTCAACCTCGTCAATGGCGACGGGCCGACCGTCGGCGCTGCCATTGCTTCCCATCCCGATATCGCCATGGTCTCGTTCACCGGTTCAACCCGCGCTGGCGTAGCAGTCGCGATCGCGGCAGCGCCCACGGTGAAGCGGGTCACGCAGGAATTGGGCGGCAAGTCAGCGAACATCATTCTCGACGACGCGGACGTAGAGAAATCCGTCAAAGAAGGCGCGAGGGCCTGCTTTCTCAATTCAGGCCAGTCCTGCAACGCGCCCACTCGCATGCTGGTTCCCCGCGCACGTATGGAAGCTGCGGCCGCGGTCGCAAAAAAGGAAGCGGAATCCGCCCGAGTCGGCGATCCGCGGCGGGAAGATACGACGGTCGGCCCGCTAGCGAGCAAGACGCAGTTTGATAAAGTGCAGCGCATGATTCAGCAGGGGATCGCAGAGGGCGCAACTCTGGTGGTCGGCGGCAGCGGCCGGCCGGATGGAATCAGCAAAGGATATTTCGCCAAACCAACTGTGTTTGCCAACGTGCGCAATGACATGACGATTGCGCGGGAAGAAATCTTTGGACCCGTGCTCTCCATTCTTCCTTACGAGAATGAAGAGGAAGCGGTTCGCATTGCCAACGAATCGCCTTACGGGCTGGCCGGATTCGTCACTTCAGGAAATCTGGAGCGGGCACGCCGCGTCGCCAGGCGAATTCGCGCCGGCAACGTCCACATCAACAACGCCCGCGTGGATTTTGGTTCCTGCTTTGGAGGCTATAAGCAATCCGGGAATGGTCGCGAGTGGGGCGAAGCCGGATTCCAGGAATATCTTGAGCTCAAGGCTGTGCTCGGCTATGAGGAACTCCCAAAGAAGTGATCGTGTAGGAACTTGATAGAATCCCGATTCCAAATTCTTCCCAACGGCTGGGTGGTGCGCGTGCAAAATCATCGATTCCTCGTAACCGGCGGCGCAGGGTTCATCGGCTCTGAATTGGTGCGACATCTGGCGGCTCTCGGAGCGAGAGTTCGCATTGTCGACAATCTGGTGAATGGCCGCCGCGAGAATGTCGAGGACCTGCTGAGCAACAACGTCGAACTCACCGTTGCTGATATTCGCGACCGTGCAGCCATGGCGACTCTGCTGCGCGACGCAGATATCGTGTTTCACCTCGCCTGCCTCGGTGTTCGGCATTCGATTCACTCGCCCGTCGAGAATGAGGAAGTCAACGCCACTGCCACGCTCGGATTGTTAGAGTCGGCTCGGCGCTGCGGTGTTAAGCGCTTTGTGTACATTTCGACTTCCGAAGTCTACGGGTTAGTGACCACGGTTCCTGTTGCCGAACAACATCCAACCTGGCCGATGACGATTTATGGAGCCTCCAAACTTGCCGGGGAAGCCCATACTCGCGCATTCTGGCATCAGTTCCATTTCCCAACTGTGGTGCTGCGGCCCTTCAACGCGTATGGTCCTCGCTGTCATCACGAAGGCGACAGCGGGGAAGTGATCCCCCGGTTCATGTTGCGATGCCTCGCCGGCAGGCCCATGGTCATCTTCGGAGACGGAGAACAAACCCGGGATTTCACTTTCGTCAGCGATACTGCGGCCGGCATTCTTGCAGCCGGGCTCTCCGACGATTGCGTCGGGCAGACCGTAAACTTGGGAAGTGGCAAAGAGATCAAAATCAGCCGGCTCGCTACCATGATTCGCGACGTCCTCGGGAAGCCTGACGCCGAAATCATCTACGCCGACCCTCGTCCCGGAGACGTGGTGCGGCTATTGTCTGACAGTTCCAGGGCCAGAGATCTGTTTGATTTCGAAACGACCGTCAGCCTGCGTGATGGCCTCGTTTCTTTGCGGGATTGGTACGCAAGTCAGGGAAAGTCGCCCGAAGAACTGCTGGAGCAAGAAGTTCTTCTCAACTGGGAACTGCAGCAGCCCGTTCGATAAACCGTAAACTTTGTTTCGCCTCCATTCGCGCCGCGCGCGGAAATGCGGATTTTGTATGTGCTATGATGTATACATCATGATGTCACGAACCCAAATTACCCTCGAAGCCGAGATGCAACGCCAGGCCCGCCGCCGAGCGAACGACCTGGGCATATCACTGGCTGAGTATCTCCGCCGTTTGGTGGAGCGCGACCTCACTCGCCCAAAAGCCGTAAGCAAAATAGATGGCATTTTTGACCTTGGTAACTCAGGCGGTTCGGATATTACAAAGGACAAGGATTCCATGATTGCTGAATCTCTGGACAGCTCACACAAGAGACGCCGACGGATCTGAGCTTCTAATGAGCATATTTGTCGACACGTCAATGTGGTACGCGGGAGCCGATTCGGGCGATCGCAGCAACGCTCGCGCCAAAGCCATCCTGAGGGGCGGCGAAGCGTTGGTCACCTCCGATCATGTTTTGGTCGAAACCTGGACTTTGCTGCATCAAAAGCTTGGGAGCAGTGCTGCTGAGCGATTCTGGGACGGTTTACGAAGCGGGATCGCCATTGTTGAAACGGTTGGTCCCGCCGACTTGGAAGCCGCGTGGGAAGTTGGATTGTCCTGGCGCGATCAGGATTTCTCAATTGTTGACCGCACCAGCTTTGCTGTGATGCGCCGTCTTGGCATTGATCGAGTCGCATCGCTCGATGAGGACTTTGCCGTCTTTCGTTTCGGCCCCAATCGTCGCCAGTCGTTCAGTGTAGTTCGGTAAAACTCTCGTCACGCACTTTTCGCCGCACAAGCTCCCATCTCTGCCTGAGGCTTTTTGCGCCGCGGTAATCACCACCCTGGTTACTCAAGTGCAATGGGCTGAGGTCATGTTTACCGTCGCCTTCCAGCCCGCTATTTTTGAGCTGTCCTCCCCGCTGCCGGTTTGAATCCACGTTTGACGATCGTGCAGCTGTGCTTTGTGGGGGCAGTTGCAAAATACGGCTCGAATTGGGGTTACGCCGCGATGAGAACTGCAGCTCTGCTCTTCCTACTGACGATTCCTGCTCTGGCGCAAAACGCCGTGCCCGCTGTGGCGGCGGCTTACGGTCCAGCCTACGACGTGAGTGTGGGATATACCTACCTCGCCATGGCGAACACTACGGGTGGCAGCGCAAATCTGAACGGCCTCGACGCCAACGGAGTCGCCGACATCAGCCGCCGTTGGGGAGGTACCGTCGATGCGGCGGTCGTGGGCAATTCAAACATCCTGAACTTAGGACACAGCAGCTATGTGCTCACTTTTCTGATGGGCCCTGTTTTCTATCCTCTGCAGAGAAAAAACCTTCGCCTCTCAGTACGCGCCATGGGAGGTGCAGGCCTGGTTGAGAGTGCCGTCGCCGCCAATCAAACGACGACTTTGCATGGATACGTTACCCGGCCTTCCTTTGCCGTGGGAGCCGGCGTGGAGCATTCCCTTTGGGGTCCGTTCGCGGCTCGCGCCAACGGAGATTACCTACGCACGGCATTTGTGGACTCCACCGATACGGTGCGTGCGCAAAACAATCTTCGCCTGACGCTGAGCCTGGTCGTGCGGCTGAAGCAGCGAGACTGAATTATTGGCGCCGAATCAATCTGCGCATTCGTTCTCTCAGCCGATCATTGCACCAGCCCGAAAACATTCACCTGCTTGTCATTCGCGACCAGGACGTGCCCGTCGGCAATTACCGGGGCTGCGAAGTTAATTCCTTCTCCGATCGCGTCACGCTGGGAAATCATGTTGCTATTCCAGAGTTCGTGCGAGACTGCGTTGGCGTCATAGGCATGCAGAATGCCTAACCCCGCCACAGTTTTCTCGGAAGCCCAGACGATACCATTCTGGGTTCCGTTGGACGAAACGACCGTGTTCGCGCCGCGATAGCCGTATGCGGTCGGCGAGGTGTTGGTTGGGGTTGGATCCAGCAACCCATTGTCGAACGCGTATTGTTTCAGGGGCAGGTTGGCAGCGCCGGCGTAGACATTCCCGTTCCAATACGACGCGGTTCCATACAGCCGGTTCCAGCTCGGGCCGTCCGCCGCTGACTGGGTTGTCGCATCCGTGCACGTAAACTCTCCGACCATGAACTCCTGCGGGATCTGATCGGTAGCGCTATTGAAGTGTCCCATGGTGTCGGTATTCACCAGGAACATGCGACCTTCTTTGTCGTCGGCCAGAGCCATCTTCACGCCATTGCTGATTGCGGTGGGCAAAAGCGCCACGCCTCCGGAACCAAGCTCAATGTCGTCCTTATCGATGCAGGCGGCGTTGAACGGCGTGAACCAGTCGATAATCTGAAAGCTGCTTCCGGTAAATTGCAGTTTCAGCATCGTGTCCCCGTAGTTATTTCCCCCCTGGTCCGCATTGAAACTGCCATCCGCGGTGTTGAGATAGATGTATCCACTGGCATCCACTGCGGGCGCGGCGCCACCCTGCCAAATGCCAGCCCCGCCGCCGTGATCCGCGATCCCGTTGGCGGCATCTACCGCCTGGTATTGCGGCGTGGGATTGAAAACCGCCAACTGCGTGAGCGTCGATGGATCATAAGCCATGAGCCAGCCGTGATAGACGCCGTAGTCGGAAAACGATGACCAGCCGACGATAATGGCCCCGTTTACTTCGGTTAGCCCCATTCGATTGTTGTGAATGGAAGGATCAAATGCAATCTGTCCGTTGACGCTGCCTTTTCCATCGCCCGCGACGCTGGCTGCAATCTGGACGCTCCCCGGACCGTAGTCGTTGCCGGTACGAATATCGATGGCACGCAACCACTGCTGTGGCGTTCCGTTGTCTTCAAGGACGGTCACAAAATACATAGCCCCGGTCGTTGCATCGATGTAGGGAGTTCCTGTGATCCCGATCTCGCCGCCGACCGTAGTCCGTCCGCCGAAGTCATCGGGCATGGTGGTGATGCCGTTCGCCGCATCCACATAATGCCGCTCCCAGAGCGATGCCGCACCTGGATTGTCTGCATCGAAGGCGTAAACGCTGTCGTGTTCAGTAGCTATGATCACGAGGTCGTGAGCTCCGGCCGATCCCATGTCCACGTTGGTGACGTAGAGCGGCTGGGCCATAATGATTCCGTCGCCCTGGAAGGTGCCAATCCGTCCAAATTGTGACGGATTCACGTTGGACGGTGTCAGCGTCGTCTCGCTGGAGTAGTTCCCCGATTCTGACGGGTCTCCCTTCCACATCAGCACCCCGCCAAAGCCGGTCGTTTTCTTTTGCGGCGCCGGATTGCTCTCTGGAACGGGTGGGAGCACGCCTTGGCAACTTACGAGGTAGACCGTGGCACACAAGCAAAGACATCGGGCGAGCCGAGGCAGGGAATACTTTGACATAGGGTCTCCGCTCTAGAGGTATTGGAGCGGCAATTCGATGTAGAACCCACGCCTGAAGGTTGTTTCCCGAGCTCAAGAACCGTTTCTGCAGAACTTACTCGATGGTTTGAGGACGACTTCGAGGCTCCCTCATTAGTTGACCTTAGCTCGTTGGCCGATGTGAAAAGCCCGAAGAGAATTGGTCTGTCGCTTTTCCGACCAAACTTTGTTCTTGCCAATGGCAACTAAGATTTCATGGTCAAAATTCTTTCTGCCTTGGTGCTCTGCGCGTGCTGTGCTGCGCAGAGTGCTCCCCCTGCTGAATTGAGTTGTGGCCCGGCGAGCAACACCAGTGCGAGCCCGCGCTATCGCGGAAGCCGAAGCAATGCGCCGCCGTCTCACGTGAGCAAACTGCCCATCCTGTCGCTGCTTTACAAGGGATCTGACACTCGCGTCTACACCCGCTACATGCCCTGGTGGGGGGATCCAAAACATCGCGACATTGGCTATCGCGCCGATGATCCCGAACAAGTCGCCCGGCAGGTGGCCGATATGAGCAGCCGCGGCATTCGCGGCGCGATCATCGATTGGTACGGGCCGAAGCCCGGCATAAAAAACGACAGCACGATGCTGCTGATCAAGGAAGCTGAGCGCCAGCATTTCGAATTCGCGGTCTCCGAAGATGGCGGCGCGTTGGGTGATTGCGCCAAGCACGGCTGCGATGTGACCCAGCAACTGATCTCCGACTTGCGCTATGCCGAAGATCATTTTGAGAAGTCACCTTCCTACATTCGTTTCGGCGACCGGCCAGCCGTCTTTTTCTTCGGAACCGAAAAATATTCCATCGACTGGGGTCGCGTGAAGCACGCTCTGCCGATGAATCCTGTTTTCTTCTTTCGCAACTCCGGATCGCTGAACGACCCGAAAGCGGACGGAGCCTATGCCTGGATCGCGCCGGAAGCGGCCGGCCCAAGCGATCCCATGGGATTGAAGTATCTCGACAATTTCTATTCCAAGGCCCAGCACTCGGATAAGATCGCGATGGGCTCGGCCTACAAAGGCTTCGATGATGCCGACGCCAGTTGGGGAAAAGGCCGCGTGATCGATTCCCAGTGCGGCAAGACATGGCTCGCCACCTTCGCTGAAGCAGGGCGCTTCTATTCTGCGAAACACCAGCTGCCTGCCCTGATCATTCCAACCTGGAACGACTATGAGGAAGGCACAGAAATCGAAAGTGGGATCGACAATTGTTTGAACATTGAGGCGTCGGTAAACAACGGTACGCTGAGTTGGAACGTCTCCGGCGGCCCGGAAGACACAATTGATCACTACGCAGTGTTGGCGCAGGTGGGACCGCAGTGGGTCGAGGCCGCCGACCTCAGTCCGGGGTCGCACTCGATCAAATTAGGCCAGCTCCGTGTCGGAGCAGAGCCGGCCGCCGTTTGCGTGGAAGCCGTAGGAAAACCTTCGATTGTGAATCACTTCTCGCAAGCGATCCGGAATCCGCGGTAAGACTTTAGAAATCTGTCGCCGAAAATTGCCGGGCTCCCTACGCGATGCCGAGCTGCTGCTGGATTTTTTCCAGCGGCACGCCCTTGGTTTCCGGCACCATTGTCTTCACCCAGATTAGCTGCAGAACCATCATCCCGGCGAAGAACGAGAAGATGTAGCCGGGTGGGAACGCCGCGAAAACTTTGGGTGCGATGGTTGTAAGCAAAGCAGCAAAAACCCAATGGGTGAAACTTCCCAGCGCCTGGCCTTCGGCCCGGTGACGATTGGGAAAGATTTCCGAAATCAGCACCCAGATGACCGCTCCCTGTCCGATCGCATGCGCCGCAATGAACGCGAAGATGCACGCCGGCACCAGCGAATAGTGCTGGCTGAAGAAAGCCCAGGCCGCCAGCCCCAATGAACCGATATAGCCAAACGAGCCGATGTACAGCAACGTGCGCCGTCCGAGGCGGTCAATTAACCAGAGGCCCACAAAAGTGAAAATAAAGTTGGTGATGCCAATCCCGATCGATTGTCGCAGCGCGTCCTGGACGAAGAAATGAGCGAGTCCGAAGATCCGCGGCGCGAAGTAGAGAATGACATTCACCCCCGACATCTGATTGAAGAATGCCACCAGAAACGCGAGCAGGATCGGCTTGCGCAGGCGCCGCGTCCAGAACTGGCCGGAGGAAGCTTGCTCCGTCGATGCCGCGGCGATTTCATCGGCTTGGGCGGAGATTTGCTCTTTCGAGAGTTCCGGTTCTGTGCGCTGCAGTACCGCGATCGCCGCTTCGCGGTCCCCTTTCTTGCTCAGAAGCCAGCGTGGGCTCTCCGGAAGCCCAAAGCAAAACAACGCGTATAGCACAGACGGAAATGCCGCCACGCCCAGCATCCAGCGCCATGCATTCGGCCCGATGCCCGCCAGCAGCCAATTCGAAACAAACGCGATCAATATCCCAAAGACGATGTTGAACTGGAACATGCCGGCAAGACGTCCACGTTGCTTCGGTGGCGCGATTTCGGAAATATACATGGGAGCGACGACGGTCGAGATGCCGATGCCCAAACCGCCGATGACGCGCGCTGCAATAAATATCCAGACGTTGGACGCGAGGCCTGATCCCGCCGCCCCAATCAGATAGAGAACGCCGATCCAAAGCAACGTCGCTTTGCGACCGAAACGATCTGCGGGCCAGCCGCCGATCAGCGAGCCGATCACCGTGCCATAGAGCGCCGAGCCCATGGCGATCCCATGCAGGTTGTCGCTCAAGCCCCAGAGGGTCTGGATGGTTTTCTCCGCTCCAGAGATCACGACCGTATCGAAACCGAAGAGAAATCCGGCTAGAGCCGAAGTGAGCGCCCAGAAGAAAATGCGAGCGTTCATGGTGGAACCCGATGGAGCCTCTACGGTATGCATGCGATTCTGCCCCTGTTCTGTGCGAGGCCGGCCGCGCCTCAGTCTTTGGTCAGCGGATAATTCTTTTCCCGCCATCCCCGAATGCCGCCGTCCATCGAAATCACGTTCGTGTAGCCCATCTTCTGCAAATTGTCAGCCGCCAGCGCTGAGCGAAATCCGCCGCCGCAATAAAGGATCATCTCTTTGTCCAACTCCGGCACCCGGACTTCAATGTCCCGTTCAATCACGCCCTTGCCCAGATGGATGGCGCCCGG
>Ga0335077_10013528_pt1 | contig 10202 bp, 13 predicted proteins | sample Lox_Sample_31_FD_207151 | JGI IMG/M metagenome (GOLD analysis project Ga0335077, IMG submission 207151) | Soil microbial communities from Loxahatchee National Wildlife Refuge, Florida, United States - Lox_Sample_3.1 | ecosystem: Environmental > Terrestrial > Soil > Wetlands | place: USA...
GACGTCGACGAGTTGGTCGCGATGATGCGCAACTGGCTCGCCCCAGCGCGGTAGATCCCAGCACCGTGGGGTGCGACTGGCTGCTCATCGACGGATCGAGCCTGATCTTCCGGAGCTACTACGGGGCGTTGCGCTCCGCGCGGAACGCGCAGCGAAGGGACGCGAATGCGGTCGGGCCGTTCCTCGAGCGGCTGGCCCGGCTGATCGTCCAGAGCCGGCCGCGCCACATCGCCGTGGCTGACGACGCGGCGTGGCGCCCCGGCTGGCGCGTCGAGTCGATCCCGACCTACAAGTCCCACCGGGTGGCCGAGCCGATCCCCCCCGCGCTCGAGCCGCAGGTGCCGATCATCCAGGCGATCCTCGCCGCGATCGGGATCGACATGGTCGGGGTGCCCGAGTACGAGGCCGAGGACGTGATCGCCACCTGGTGCCGGACGGCTGCGGGCACGATCGAGATCTCGAGCGGCGACCGCGACCTGTTCGCCCTGGTCGAGGATCCGCGCGTGCGCGTCCTGTACCCGGAAAAGGCCGGCCTGGCGGTGATCGACGAAGCCGAGGTGACGCGTCGCTACGACATCCCGGGACGCCGGTACGCCGACTTCGCGATCCTGCGAGGCGATCCGTCCGACGGCCTGCCCGGGCTCAGGGGAGTCGGGGCGGTGACCGCGGCGGGCATGATCCGCAAGCACGGCGACCTCGCCGGCGTCCTGCGCGAGCGTCAACTGAGCGACGCCGACCGCGCGTACCTTGAGAACGCGATGCGCGTGGTCCCGCCGGTGGCGGACCTTCCCATCGACCTTCCCCGTGGCCGGCGTGACTCCTATCCCGACGACGAGGCTTCGCTGCGCGCGTTGGCCGCCCAGTTCCGCGTGGGCGATGCGTGCGCGCGCCTGCTCGACGCGGTGGCTCCTATTCGAGCTTCGAAGGAGTGACGCCCGCCTCGATCATCGCCTCGTAGAGACGCGACGCCGCCGAGGAGAGCTCTCGGTCACCGAGCCGGCCCCGCTCGAGCAGGATCGCGATGTACTCGCGTACGCAGGTCAGCAGCGCCTCCGCCTCTTGGGGGGTGAACTCTGGAGTCACCGCCATCGCCGGCGTCAATATACGAGGCCCCGCCCTCCACCGGGGAGGACGGGGCCTCGGGACTGCGATTACCGACCGGTGCTTAGTGGCGGCCGTGCTGCTTGTTGTTGTGCTGCTTGTTCTTGTGCGACTTGTGGTTGTGCGACTTGTGGTTGTGCCGCTTGTGCTCGTGCCACTTGAAGCCGAACGTCTGGACGGACACGGTCGCGACCTGTCCACCGTCGAGCTGCTCGGTCACCTTCAGGTTGACCTGCAGGTGGTGCCGGACGGCCAGCAGGTGCCGTCCGAGCTGGTTGAGCTGGATCTGCACCCTCTGGCTCTGGCCGGCGGCCAGCGTGATGCTCGTGGTACCCACGACCACCCGGTGCTGATGCAGATCGTGAGCGGTCAGCACCAGCGTGAGCTGGCAGTGAGCACCCGATGCTCCGTTGCACGTGACCGGGACGGACACCGTGGTGCCGTTCGCGGTCGCGCGTCCCACCATCACGGTGCCGATATCGGACGCCGTGGTGACGGTCTGGTCGGCGCCGGTGAAGGTGCCGAAGTCCGTCTGGGCCACGGCCCGGTAGTGGATCGTGGTGTTGGCGGGGAGGCCCGTCAGCTGCGCGTTGAACGCGACCGGGCTGTTGCCCAGGCCGATCGTCTGCACAGCGGTGCTCTGGCCGTAGGCGGTGGTGGCTCCGAACTGGAAGGACACCTTGACCGCCGCGCCCTGCGGGTTCACGCTGCCGTTGAGCGTGGCCGCCGAGGTGGTGATCCCGCTCGCCGCGCCGGTCACCGGCGTGCTGGGCTGGTACGCGTCAGCGAACAGCTTCAGCGGGCTGGTCCCGTTGGTGAACAGGAAGAACGGGGTGCCGAGCGCCCCGCCCTGGCACGCCTGCCCATCCATGTTGAACGGGGTGGCGATGCACGTCGATGAGATCGGCTCGCGCACGTCCGCCTGGCCCGCGCCGTCGCCGGTCGGGGTCAGCGGGACGTCTGACTCGTCGAGCACGAACTGCGGGTTGGCCGCGTTCACGAAATGCCCGGCGAACGCCTTCGTGCCGGTGCTGGTCTCTTCACGCCACGTCACGTACGGGGTGTTGCCCGAGAACGTGATGTCGGCACGCGTCGACTCGACGCCGGGCGTCGAGATCGGCGCGCCGCCGTTGACGATCTGGAAGTGCGGCGTCGGCGTCGCGACGAACCGCGACACGAACACCTGGTGCACCCCGCCCACCGTCTCGTCCCAGGTCACCCAGGGAGCGGTCGCGTTGGCCGGGTTCATCGTCCCGGCGGCGACGCGCGGATCCTCGGCGTCCTTGGCCGGATTGCTGTTGAGCGAGCAGGCCTGCTCGGCAGCCAGCGAGCCCGCGCAGTTGTTGGCTGCGTCGAGGATGCCGTTGCCGGTGTTGCCGATCACGTGCCAGTGGAAGCCACCGGCACCCTGCGTGGCGTCGGCCTCGGCCTTGGCAGCGAACACCATCTCGTTGCCGGCCAAGCCCTGCGTGCCGGCGTCCTTCTCGTACCAGACGACCCACGGCACGCTGTCGTTCGCGCCAGTGAAGGCGATGTCCGGCTCGATGCCGTTGCGCTTGACGTCGACGTTCAGGCTGGGATCCGCCCCGCCGGGACCGACCCGTCCGAGGCCGACCTGCTGGAAGCAGAAACCACCGATGGCCGGGACGTTCCCGCTCGCGTCAGGGACGCCCGCGGGGGTCACGCCATTGCAGTTCGCCGCGCCCGGGCCGATTGGCTTGGACACGAAGATCTGATCGGTGCCGCTTCCCGCGGCCAGCTTCTCGGTCTCCTGCCACGTGACCCAGGGACCCGGCTTCGTGGGATCGACCGCGGAGCCGCCGGCCACCGACGGGTTCTCTGCGCTCTGGTCGGTGTGGATGTTGAGCGACGGGACCGGCACGCTGCCGACGCCGCCGGTGCCGCGGCTCTGACCCGCGAACACCCACTTGTTCTGGGCGGCGTCAAACCGGCTCGCGAACACGTTGTTGGCGCCGAATCCGTTGCCAAGCGTGTTCTCGTACCAGGTCGCCCACGGCACGGTCCGGCCCGCTCCCGCGAAGTCGATCGCGGGCGCCTCGCCGTCCTGTGTCTGATCGAAGTTGAGCGACCCCGTGAACAGCGGGTTGGCGCTCGAACGCCCACCCACGGTGCCGTTCCCGCGCGTCAGCCACGCGCCGCCCGCAAACGAGCGCGAGAAGATCTGATCGCGCGCGCCCGTCTCCTCCTGGCGGAACACCGCCCACGGCACGGCGGGCTTGGTCGCCACCAGCGAGCCTCCGACCACGTCGGCGTTGGTGGGGTCCTCCCCGCTCACGCTCAGCGCCGGGTTGATCCCCGCCGCCGGATCGTCGTTGACCTGCGCCCCGGGCGGCAACGCCTGGAACGCCGCCGCCGCGGCAGCGGTGGCCAGAGCGATGAGCACGCCGAGAGCCAGGATCGTGGTGAGGCGCCGTCGACGGCGCGGTCGCCGGCCGGGTGGCGCGGACGCGTCGCCGGGTGGCGCGGACGACTCGCTTGCCGATGCAGCCGCCTTGAGCCGGGGGGCCAGCGCGAACCGCGCGTGCCGCACCGAGCCGCCCTGACGGAGCAGCTCGTAGCGGCGGCGCCGCAGCGCCGGGATGACCTCGGACGTCAAACGAGCCGGATCGGCTGCGACGGCGCCGGAGGTGAGATCGATGGCGGCAACGATCTCGCCGCCGATCTCAGCCACGAGCGCTCGAGCGCCCAGGCGTCGATGGTTGAGCCGCCCGAGACGGGCCACGACGGACTTGTCGCGGCGCGTCGCGGGGCGGATCTGTACTTCGGACTGTGACATTCGCGTTCGTTCTCCTTGGAGTGTCAGTTGGTGGGTTACATGCCGCGGACGGTGATCACCGACAAGACGAACAGCCGCTCGAGGCGCAGGCGCAAGCGCATGCGCAGAGAGGACCGTTGTCGGTCCGCGACGGTGTTGCCGTCGAAGACCCCGATCGCCGCGACCGGGTCGCCCGCCAGTTCGGCGAGCAGCACGACTCCTTGTGGTGCCGCGCGACCAGACAGCGCGGCGAGGCGGTCAATCGATTCGCCGTCTCGCCCTTCGGCGATGCCGCCGCGGATGCTCGCGGTGCTCAGTAGTTGCAGGGAATACATCTCTCGGAACTCCTTGTGTGAGCTCGACAACTGGCGGCGGCATGATCAGGGCGCGGCCCCCCGGTTCGCACCGTGGACACCCCCCTGACTTAGCCGTCTGCATCCAGTACGGGCGAGGGCCCCGCACGGTTCTCGTCGTGTGAGCGCTTTGTTCGAGGCCGGCGCGGCGCGCCGTCGGTCAGCCAGCCATCACGCCGGCCAGCTGCTCGCGCGAGTCCAGGCCGAGCTTGCGAAACACGCTGGTCAGATGGCCCTCGACGGTGCGCGCGGTGACGAACAGCGACTGGGCGATCTCGCGGTTGGTCATGCCGCCACCCGGAGACAGCCCCGCGCGTAGCGAAGCATCGCGGCCGTCAACGATCTGCTCTCGGCCTCGGTGTCGACGGGCCCGAGCACGGCTTCGGCGTCGTCGAGGTCGCCTCGCTCGACCAGCGTGTCGATCAGGATGCCCGCGTTGAGCACCCGGTAGAAGGTCGGGGCCGGCAGCGCGTCGGCGGCCAGCGCGGTGCCCGTGTCCGCCTCGGCGGCCGCCAGGTCGCCGCGCCGCAGGGCCACCCAGCCACGGTGGGGAACGCGCCTAACGTACCGAAATCAACACCGGTTCGGTGAGGAATTCAGTGCACGGGATGCGCGACGCCGACGAGCACGCGGCGCCCGGATGAGGCGGGGTTGCCGTTGGCCAGCTGCTCGGTGACGCTGAAGGCGCGGAACTGGGTGACGGGAGCTCCCGACCACAGGGTGACCTTCTTGGCGTCGTTGAACGTGCCGACCGGGACGAGGATCCCCGCCGGGTTCTTCAGCCAGGCCTGGTAGTAGCGGCCGTTCGCGAGGTGCGGCAGGCCGGTCGCCGACAGCTCGATGCGCCACCCGGATTCGGTCTTGGTCAGCGTGGCGTTCCCGTGGGCTTGCGGGGCGAGCGAGGTGCCCGAGACGACCATGGCGAACTGCAGCGGTTGGGTGCCGCTGCCCGAGCCGAGGGCGATGACCAGCGCGACGGCGATCGCGGCCGCGGCGGTGGCGAGGCCGCCGAACGCGATCGCCGGCCGGCGCGGGCGCCACCGCGTCCAGAACGGTGCCTTCTCCGGCTTCTCCGGCTTCTGCGGCTTCTGTGGCTTCTGCGGAGCCGGGGCCTCCTGTGGCGCGGATTGGGCGCGCTGGACCTCTTGTGTGATCGCGTTCACCACGCGGTCCTCGAGCGCCGCGTCGGGTTCCTCCCACGTGGCGGGGGATTCGAGCAGGGTACGCAGCTCGTCGAGCTCGGCGCGCTCCTGCGGCGTGAGCGCGTCCACGGGCTCGCCCGAGAGGTACGTGATCCGGTCGTCGTCGGGGGTGCTCACGGCTGTGCCTCTATCTGTCTCATACGGTAGTTCACCCGCGTTCGGTTCATTCCCGCAAATGCCCGAGCATCGTGGCCAAGCGCTTGTGCGCGCGGAAAGATCGCGACTTCACGGTGCCCACCGCCACCCCGAGCCGGTCCGCGATCTGGGTCTGGGTGAAGCCGTCGAGGTGCTGGAGGCGGACCACCTCCTGCTCGTCGGGCGGAAGTTGCTCCACCGCCTGACGCACCTCCCACACGTCGTAGATGGCCTCGGCCGACTCCGGGGTCGCCACCAGCGCCGGCGAGCCGGCTGGCAGCGCGTCGATCGGGTCGGCGGCCCGTACCGCCTCCCGGCGGTACAGGTCGATCGCCACCCGGCGCGCGATCGCCGCCAGCCACGGCCCGAGCTCGCGGCTCTCGTCGAAGCTCTGCGCCGCCCGCCACGCCTTCACGAAGGTCTGCTGGACTGCCTCCTCGGCCAGGCCCCGGTCCCCGAGCACCTTGTACGCCACCGCGTAGACCAGCCTGCCGTGCGACCGGTACACCAAACGCACGGCGTCCGGATCGCCATGGCGGAACCGTGCGCGGAGGTCCCCTTCCTGCACGAGGCGACGCTACCAGGGCTGACTCGCTGGGTAGACGTCTTGGCGTGATGCCATTCGGAATCGATTCCCTCGCGTCGGATCTCGCGCGGGTCGTTCGGTCGCTGCCGTTGCTGGCCGATCGGCTGGAGGAAATCGCCGCGTCCACGAGCGAACTGCCCAGGATGCGCGCCGGAATCGACACGGTGGCCGAGGACACCGAAGCGCTCGCGACGCTGGACCGGCGGATGGCCCACATCGAGGAGTCGATGCCCGTGCTCGTCGAGGTCCAGCAGCACCTGTCGACCCTGCCGGAGGCGATGGAGGCGTTAGGGACCGGGCTCGATCGGCTGACCACCCTGATGGACCGCCTACTCGCCTCGATCGACACGCTCGACGGCAACGTCGAGGCGCTGCGGGGGTCGCTGGAACCGATCGGCCGCGTGGCCAACCGCCTCCCCGGCAACCGCAACTCAGCCGAGTAGGCCGCCGCAGCTAGCGGATGCAGAACCCGGTGGCCGTGGCGTTCACGCAGAGCAACCCGGCAAGCGTCACGCCATCCTCATCGAGCACGACCAGCCGCGGCTCGGCGCGTCCGTCGAGCAGCTTGATCGCCTCCGACATCGGCATTGCCGGGATCGCGGTGGCCACCTCCGGCTGCACGTAGCCGCGGGCCGGCGCACCTTCGGGAGCCTCGGCCGGCAGGCCATCCCGCTCGATCGCCCCGGCAAAGGCTCGCCCGTCCGTGAGCAGGACGGTGCGGACACTCGGCCGCTCGAACAACTCGCGAACATCAGCCACGGAGGCGTCGGCGGGGAGCGTCTTCGGCGCCCTGATCATGACGTCCCTCACCGCCATCGATGCCGCGTCGGAGAGGTCGATTGTCCGGCTCATCGTCACCCGAGAAGCTTCCCACAGCCGTCCAGGTCATAGCCACCGAACTGTGCGATGCGCTCGGTAAAACCCGGCTTGGACAACAGGTTCCCAAGGGCATCGACGCCCGGGTGATCGCGCCACCGCTCGTCGAGCCAGATCTGCACCACGTGCTCCTCGAGGGCAAGAAAGTGGAGGTCGAAGGCCCTGGCCGCCGCCTCGGTGGTGACCGCAGCACAGCCCAATAGTGCGGCCAGCCGGGCCGCCTCGATGTGCCCCCCGGCGAGTGGCCCCGACGGAGCCGTCTCGATTCCCGCCTCTGCCGCCGCCCGGTGGAGGGCCTGCTGACTGGCCGCGCCCGGGTCGCGCTGGACGATCGGGGCCTTGCCGCGAAGCAGCGCCTCCGGTGAACTGCCCTTGAGCCGTGGCGCAACGCCCAGGCCAACCTGCCAGCGTGCCAGATGGAATCGAACTACCCTGACGGGCGGTGTGGGCAGCCGGTCCCGCGGCCCGTGGACAACGGCAGCGTGGACGCCACCGTGATCGAGTGCGGCGAGGCCCGTGCCGGTGGCGGCCGACAGTGCGGCCAAGCTGGACGGTCCGAGCCCTTCGAGCATGGCCTCGGCAACCCCGAGTGCGGGATCGCAGCCGGCGAGCACCAGCCCGCGCGGTGTTGCACCGGCAAACATCCGCAGCGCGCCGTGGCGGATGGTCGCGTCGGGCTCTGCCCACCCCGCGCCGGCGGTGCCGTGGTCGGCAAGCTCCGCGGCCACGAGCCGATCTCCAACGCGCCCGAGCCGCAACAAGGCGCCTTCTTTGAGCGGCGTCCCCAACGCGGGAATGACAGCTGCGGAAGGCGCCGAGAAAAGCTCCTCGACCGTGGTTGCCAGCGCGCGAGCCAGTCCGAGGGCAGCGTCGACCGCGGGTGCGTTGTGACCTGCCTCGACCGCCGCGATCAGCTGTCGGCTCACGCCGGCCCGAGCGGCGAGCTCGGCCTGGGTGAGGCCGCACTCGAGACGGCGCTCGCGCAGCCGTGACGGGGTGGCAACGGATGCCATGATCCCGATATGCTGCCAGGATCCTGGCAAGATGTCGATGAGGGGAGTGACGGGTGCGGAGGGCAGCGGTACTGGCAATCGGCGTTGCGGCGGCGGTCGCTGGCTGTGGAAGCACCAACTCGGGCATAGCAACGACGGGCTTCGCCGGGGCGTCTTCGACCTCGTCATCAGGTTCGGGCGGCGGCCGCCCGACCGTAATGGCCGCAGCCTCGTTGACCAAGGTCTTTCCGCAGATCGACGCCAACGCGAAGTACACGTTCGGCGGCTCGGGCGCACTCGAAACCGACATCGAGCAGGGTGCGCCGGCGGACGTATTCGCGGCGGCGAGCCCCAAACAGCCCGCCGCGCTGCTGGCCAAGGGTCTGGTCGAGAAGCCGGTCGAGTTTGCGACGAACACGCTCGTGATGATCGTCCCCAAGGACAATCCGGCACACATCGCGTCGGTGAGCGACGTCACCAAGGCGGGCGTGAAACTCGTCATCTGCGATGAGACGGTGCCGTGTGGCGACTACGCACGGAACGCGTTCAAGAACCTCGGCATCACGAGCGCCGCGATGAAGAACGTCGTCAGCCAGACCACGGACGTGACGCAGACTGTGGCCGAGGTCGCGCTCGGGCAGGCCGACGTGGGCTTCGTCTACATCACCGACGCCGACGCGGCCAAGGGAAAGGTGACCCCAATCAATCTGCCCCCACGGGCCAAGCCGGGCGCGAAGGACTACATCGCAGTGGTCAAGTCGGCGCCACACGCCGCAGCCGCACGCGCGTTCGTGGCGGCGGTCCTGTCCCCCGCCGGCCAGGCGAAGCTAAGGGCGGCTGGATTCGGCGCACCGTGAGCGCTGACGCGCGCGACGTGTCGATTTACGGCGCCGGCACGCCGGCCCGTCGCGCCGCCGTCGGCCAGGTCGCCCTCGTCGTCGGCGCGACGATCCTGCTCGCGGCCGTGCTGGCCTTCCTCCTCCTCCCGATCGTCGCACTGATCACCTACCAGCCGATCAGCCGGCTCATCCACGGCTTCGGCACCAAAGCGGCCACGGACGCGATCCTGGTCTCGCTGAAGACCAACGCGATTGCCTTTGCCGTGATGATCGCAATCGGGACGCCGTTCGCTTACATCCTCGCGCGCACCAGGTTCCGGGGTCGCGACCTGGTGATCACGCTGGTCGAGGTTCCCCTGGTGATGCCGCCGGCCGTGGCAGGGCTCGGGCTGCTGGTGGCGTTCGGGCGGCTCGGGCTGCTCGGGCACACGCTCGGGGCGCTGGGGATCCACCTTGCGTTCACACCCGCGGCCGTCGTGATCGCGATCCTGTTCGTGGCGAGCCCGTTCTACCTGAGAGGGGGCATAGCCGCGTTTGAGGCGGTTGACTCGACCCTGATCGACGTGGCGGGGACTCTCGGAGCCGGACCGGTCCGACGGATGTTGCGCGTTGCGGTTCCACTAGCTCGCAGCGGACTCGGCGCCGCCGCGGCAGTGGCATTCGCGCGCGGTCTGGGGGAGTTCGGTGCAACGATCCTGTTCGCGGGCAGCTTCCAAGGTACGACCCAGACGCTGTCGCTCGCGGTCTACTCGCTGTTCGATGCGAACCTCGACCAGGCCATCGCGATCGGCGTGCTGCTAATAATCCTGAGCGCTGCGATCCTGATCACCGGCAAGCTACTGGTGCGGTCGTGGACCTCTTCGCCGTCGATATCTCGCTCCCCCGCCGATCGTTCGACCTTCGTGTCGAACTGACCGCCGGCGCGGAGACCATTGCGCTGGTAGGCCCCTCGGGGGCGGGCAAGACATCGCTGCTACGGACGGTCGCGGGCCTCGAGCGGCCGGAGACCGGCCGCATCAGCCTCGGTGACGAGGTCTGGTTCGACGCCAAGCGGCGCGTTCACGTGAGCCCCGAACGCCGGCGCGTGGGCTATCTGCCTCAGGATTACGGGCTGTTTCCGCATCTCACCGTCGCCGCCAACGTGGCCTTCGCCGGGCGGCGCGAACGACCGGACCTGCTCCGGCGACTTGGCGTCGACCACCTCGCGCCCGTGTTGCCGGCGCAGCTGTCCGGCGGCGAGCGCCAGCGCGTCGCCCTCGCCCGCGCGCTCGCCCGCGAACCGCGGGTGCTGCTTCTCGACGAACCCTTCGGCGCCCTGGATGCCGTGACACGCCGGCAGGTG
>Ga0335077_10013529_pt1 | contig 10201 bp, 7 predicted proteins | sample Lox_Sample_31_FD_207151 | JGI IMG/M metagenome (GOLD analysis project Ga0335077, IMG submission 207151) | Soil microbial communities from Loxahatchee National Wildlife Refuge, Florida, United States - Lox_Sample_3.1 | ecosystem: Environmental > Terrestrial > Soil > Wetlands | place: USA: Florida...
GTACTCGGCGGCGCACACGAAACTCCGCGCCGGCGGGCGCCTGGCCGACCTGGCGCCGACGCTGCTGCAGCTGATGGGCCTGCCCCAGCCGCCCGAGATGACGGGCGTGAGCCTGCTCGCGGCCGGTTGAGCGGCTCGGCCGGCCGCCACTCAGTGGAAGAGGCCGGGCACGAAGGTCGTGAGCGGCGGGAAATAGGTGATAAGCAGGACGCCGATGCCCAGCACGAGGAGCATCGGGATGACCGCCCGCATGACCTCGGTCATGGGCTTGTTGAACCGGTAGGAGGCGAGGAGGAGGTTCAGGCCCACCGGCGGGAACAGGAACCCGAGCTGCATGTTGGCGAGGAAGATGATGCCGAGGTGCACCGGATCGATGCCGAAGGCGAGGCCGACCGGCACGAGCAGCGGCACCACCACGACGATCGCGGCGTAGATCTCGATCAAGCCGCCGACCACGAGCAGCACCGCGTTCAGTCCGAGCAGGAAGAGCCATTTCGACTTCACGGTGCGGGTGGTCCAGTCGACCAGCCAGTCGGGGATCTGCGCGAGCACGAGGTAGTGGGTGAAGCCCAGCGCGACCCCGAGGATCACGAGCACCCCGCCGACAAGCAGGCCGCACTCGACCATCACCCGGGGCAGGTCGCGCAGGGGATGGAGGTCGCGGTGGACCACGGTGGTGATGAGGAGGGCGTAGGCGGCGGTGATCGCGGAGGCCTCGATCGGCGTGGCCCAGCCGCTGAAAAGGGCCAGCAGGGCGACGACCGGCAGGAGCAGCTCCCATTTCGCGGCCCACAACGCCCGGCCCGCCTCCGCGCCGTCGAACGGCCGCTGGGCCCCGGCGGCGCGCGGCTGCCGGAGCACCGCCCACCAGGCGGCGAGCGCGATCATGAGCAGCCCCGGCAGCAGGCCGCCGAGGAACATTTTTTCCATCGTGATGCTGCTGGCGCCGACGTTGGCCACGTTGAGATTCGCCACCGCGGTGCCGGCGATGATCGCGTAGAGGATCACCGGCAGGCAGGGCGGAAACAGGAGCCCGAGGGAGCCCGCGCCGGTGAGCAGCCCCAGCGCGTCGCGCTCCGAGTAGCGGGCGGACCGCAGCACGGGCATGAGCAGGCCGCCGAGCGCGAGGATGGTCACGCCCGAGGCGCCGGTGAACGTGGTGAAGAAGGCGCACACCAGGGTGGCGGCGATGCCCGGGCCGCCGCGGAAGGAGCCGACGAGGGCCTGGAACACACGGATGAGCCGGGCGGAGGCGCCGCTCTCAGCGAGGAAATAGCCGGCGAGGGTGAACAGCGGGATGGTGGGCAGCGAGGAGCTGGTGACGAGCGAGTGGTGCTTGAGCGGGATCGTGGCGAGCGGCGAGCCATCGCCCCAGAAGAGGATCAGCGCCGCGCCGCCGATCGCCGTGAAGACGGGGGCGCCCAGGATGGTCGCGGCAAGGAGCGCCACGAGGCCCGGCAGCACGCAGCGCGCCGGGTCCACCGGCGAGAACATCCCGAAGGCGATGATCGCCGCCGCCAGCGCCAGGGTGGCGAGCCGCCGCGGCCAGCGGTCACCCGCGTGCCAGACGAGGCGCACGGCGATGAGTCCGAAGCCGAGGGGCAGGACCAGCTCCACGACCCAGTCGGGGAGGCCCTGGACCAGCGCGCCCCCGCCCTGCTTTTCGCTGAGCATGAACTGCCAGCTCGCCGCGCAGAGCACGGCGCTGATGGCGGCGGCCGTGCCGCTGCTCACGACCAGCGCGGCGGCCCGGGCGCGGCCGTGGACGAAGCTGGAGAGGGTGGAGAACGACAGCAGCCGGTTTTCGCGCGCGGCGATCGCGGCGCCGGCCATCCCGATGATGAGGGTGAGGTTCTGGACGAGGTTGATGGAGCCGGTGATGCCAGTGTGGAACCGCCGGAGGATGACCTCCAGCACCGGCAGCAGGATCGACAGCGTCAGCGGCACGATGACCAGGAGGTCCTCCGCGAGCCGCAGGCCGCGCCGCCAGGGGGCGGGCGGGGCCGGGGAAGGGGCGGGCAGATCCGGATTCATGGGCGGCGCCGGCCGGGGAGGGAATGGCGGCGCCCGACCGGGAGGATGGCGTGCTGGCAGGGCAGGCCAGCAGGCGGCCGGGCGGACCGCAAGCCCAACCGGTTGCGGCCGAAGGGCCGCGCGCAATTTCGGGTTTGCCCTCCGGCGGGGGCACCCGCTTAGTTGGCCGTCTTTTCCCTCCCGGCATGAAGCGCACGCATCACTGTGGGCAACTCACCGCGGCCGACCTCGGCCGGACCGCGTCGCTCGTCGGCTGGGTCGATTCGATCCGCGACCAGGGCGGCATCATCTTCATCGATCTGCGCGACCGCCGGGGGATCACCCAGGTCAAGCTCGAGCCGAACTCCAACGCGGACGCGGGGGCGCGCGCCGCCCACCTGAAGCCCGAGTCCGTGATCGGCGTGACCGGCACGGTCGTGCGGCGGCCGGAAGGCACGGCCAACCCGAACCTGCCCACCGGCGAGGTCGAGGTCGACGCCACCGCGATCGAGATCCACAACCTCGCCGAGACGCCGCCGTTCCCGCTCGACGACGCCGGCGGCGACAAGGTCAACGAGGACCTGCGGCTGACCTACCGCTACCTCGACCTGCGCCGGCCGCACATGCTCCGGAACCTCGAGGTGCGCCACCGGACCGTCAAGGCGGTGCGCGACTACTTCGACGCCGAGGGCTTCATCGACGTCGAGACGCCGATTCTGTTCAAGAGCACGCCGGAGGGCGCCCGCGAGTACCTCGTGCCGTCACGCATCCACCCGGGGCAGTTCTACGCGCTCTCCCAATCGCCCCAGCAGTTCAAGCAGATCCTGATGGTCGCCGGGGTGGAGCGCTATTACCAGATCGCGCGCTGCTTCCGCGACGAGGACCTGCGGGCCGACCGCCAGATGGAGTTCACCCAGATCGATGTCGAGGTCTCCTTCATCGACCGCGAGGGCGTCTACGCCCTGTTCGAGGGGATGCTGAAGAAGATCTGGCGCGACATCCTCGGCGCCGACCTGCCGACCCCCTTCCCGCGGCTGACCTTCCGCGACGCGATGAACCGCTTCGGCGTCGACAAACCCGACACGCGTTTCGCCCTCGAGCTGGCCGATCTCACCGAGCTGTTCCGGACCTCGGCGTTCAAGCTCTTCGCCTCGACCGCGGCCGGCGGCGGCGCGGTGAAGGCGCTCAACGCCAAGGGGCTCGCCGACATCACCCAGGGCGAGCTCACCGGCCTGGAGGAGGCGGCGAAGTCGCTCGGGGCAAAGGGCCTCGCGTTCATCAAGGTCGAGGGCGGCGAATGGAAGTCGCCGATCGTGAAATTCTTCAGCGCCGCCGAGAAGGCGGAGCTCACGCAGCGCCTCGGCATCGCGGACGGCGACATCATCTTCTTCGCCGCGGCGCCGTGGGAGAAGGCGTGCGCCATCCTCGGCCGCATCCGGCTGGAGTGCGCGGCACTGCTGCAGAAGCGCGGCAGGCTGACGATTCCCGCCGACCGCTGGGACTTCCTCTGGGTGGTCGACTTTCCGCTGATGACGTTCAACGAGGAGGAAAAGCGCTTCGCGGCCACGCATCATCCGTTCACCGCGCCCGTGCCGGAGGACATCGCGCTGCTCGACTCCGATCCGCAGAAGGTGCGCGGGCAACATTATGACGTCGTGTTGAACGGCATGGAGCTCGGCGGCGGCTCGATCCGGATCCACCAGCCGGCGCTGCAGGAGAAAGTGTTCACGGACGTGCTCAAAATTCCCGCCGACGTGGTGGAGAGCCGCTTCGGCTATCTGCTGCGGGCGTTCAAGTACGGGGCGCCGCCGCACGGCGGCATCGCCTTCGGCCTGGACCGGATCGTCGCGCTGCTGTGCGGCACAACGAGCATCCGCGACGTGATCGCCTTTCCCAAGACGCAGAAAGCGCAGGACCTGATGACGCAGAGCCCGACGCCGGTGACGGCGAAGCAGCTCCGCGACCTCCATATCCAGACCGTGAAGCCGGCCTGACCGCGGCCGGCGAGGGACGGGGCAGACGGCGTGATGCCCTTCTTCCGGGCCGGGTTAGTACGCCGATTGCAGCAGCGGCCGGGCGCATCCCAATGTTGACAACTTCCTTCCCTCCAACCTTCTAACCTGCTAGCTTTTCACGCAATGAAGCTGATCATCGCCATCATCAAGCCCTTCAAGCTGGAGGAAGTTAAGGACGCCTTGTCCGGCATCGGCATCGAGGGCATGACCGTCACCGAGGTCAAGGGCTTCGGCCGCCAGAAGGGCCACACCGAAATCTACCGCGGCAGCGAGTACACCGTCGACTTCCTGCCCAAGGTGAAGATCGAAATCGCGCTGGGCGACGAACTCGTGCCCAAGACCGTCGAGACCATCATCAAGGCGGCCAAGACCGGCAAGATCGGCGACGGCAAGGTCTTCGTCGTGCCGCTCGACGAAGTGGTGCGCATCCGGACCGACGAGCGCGGCGAGGCCGCCATCTAGGCGGTCGGGCGGGAGCGGCGGGTTTGCCGCCTGTTTCTTTTTGCTCATCAGCAAAAAGGCCGGCCGTCTGGGCCGGCCTTTTTCGTCGGCGGACCCGGCGTCAGCAGACAGGCCGGGCGGGACCGCTGCCCAGTTTTGCGCAACTTCGCATTAAAACCGCTCATGGCATCAATTCTGCTCATGCATGGGTTTCCTCTCATGAAGCTCCAGATGCCCCTCCTCCTGCGTGTCGCGCCGGCTGCCTTGGCGCTGGCGTTGTGTCCGCTGCCGCTGCGTGCCCAGCCGGCGGCGCCTGCCCCGACCCTTGACCAGCGCGTCGCAGCGCTGGAGGCCTACGTGACGAACGGCGACCCGGGACACGCCCTGACCGGCGTGCCGGGACCGGGTCACAATGCGTGGATGATGACCAGCTCCGCGCTGGTGCTATTCATGACCCTGCCCGGCTTGGCGTTGTTCTACGGCGGCCTGGTGCGCCGCAAGAACGTGCTCTCCGTGCTGGCCCAGTGCCTCGGCATCGCCGGACTCGTCACGATCCTCTGGTGGGCCGTCGGCTACTCGCTGGTCTTCGGCACCGGCTTCGGGAGCAGGTTTCTCGGAGGGGCGGAGTACTTTTTCCTCCGGGGCGTGACGTCGGCGCCGAACACGAACTACGCCTTCTGGGTGTCACAGAACGTCTTCGCGATGTACCAGCTGATGTTCGCGATCATCACCCCGGCCCTGATCATCGGCGCGATTGCCGAACGCATGAAATTCTCGGCCATCCTGCTGTTCATGACCCTGTGGATGCTGATGGTCTACTTCCCGCTCGCCCACATGGTGTGGGGCGCGAGCGGCCTGATGAACGGCGTCTGGAACGCAAGCGCGCCGATCCGGGCGATCGACTTCGCCGGCGGGACCGTGGTGCACATGTCCTCCGGCTGGTCGGCCCTCATCCTCGCGATGCTGGTCGGCCCGCGCCTCGGCTTCGGCAAGGAGAAGATGGCGCCGCACAGCATGGTGCTCTGCATGGTCGGCACCGGCATGCTCTGGGTCGGCTGGTACGGCTTCAACGCCGGGAGCGCCGTCGCCGCCGACAGCATCGCGGCCAACGCGTTCACGACCACCACGATTGCCACCGCCGTCGCCGCCTTCACCTGGGGCATGATTGAGAAGGTGCTCCGCGGCCAGCCCTCGATCCTCGGCTTCTGCTCGGGGGCCGTCGCCGGCCTCGTCGTGATCACCCCGGCCACCGGCTTCGTCAACACGACCGGGGCGGTCATCATCGGCGTGCTGGCGGCCGCCGTGCCGTACTTCTTCGTCACCAAGGTGAAGGCCCGGTTCGGCTATGACGACGCCCTCGACACCTTCGGCGTCCACGCCGTCGGCGGCACCCTCGGCGCGTTTCTCACCGGGGTGCTGGCGACCGGGACGGTCAACGGCAACCTCACCAGCGGTGCCGCGGTGACCAACGGCCTCGCGGCGTTGGTCACTGGGGGCGGACTCTGGCACGAGCAGGTCAAGGCGATCGCCATCACGCTCCTCCTCTCGGTTATTGCCACCGCGGTCATCGGGGTCATTGTGAAGGCGCTGATCGGCCTGCGGCCCGCGCCCGAAGTCGAACGCCAGGGGCTCGACCTCGCGGAGCACGGCGAAGAAGGCTACATCGAATAAGACTCCCTCCCTGCAACTCCGACTCGCATGAAACTGATCATCGCCATCATCAAACCCTTCAAGCTGGAGGAGGCAAAGGAGGCCCTCTCGCAGCTCGGCATCCAGGGTATGACCGTCACCGAGGTCAAGGGCTTCGGCCGCCAGAAGGGCCACACCGAAATCTACCGCGGCAGCGAATACACCGTGGACTTCCTGCCCAAGGTGAAGATCGAGGTCGTCGTCGCCGACGAGGTGGTGCCCCAGGTTGTCGCCGCGGTGGTCAAGGCGGCCAAGACCGGCAAGATCGGCGACGGCAAGGTGTTCGTGGTGCCGCTCGATGAAGCCGTCCGCATCCGCACGGACGAGCGCGGCGAGGCCGCCCTCTGAGCGCCGACCTTCGCGACGCACGACCGTGACTCCGGCCGGTCCCTGGCGGGACCGGCCTTTTTCATTTTGGCCGGGCCGGGCCGGCGGCTTACGAAACTGTAAGCTGGGGGCAAGGACCCCGTCAGCAGCCGGGTGTAGGGTGGGGACGTTCGATTCCCGACTAATCCCTGACCATCGCCCTCCCATCATGAATGTTCATTCCCTTTCTCCCCGCACGCCGCGCTGGCTGCTCCCCGCCGTGTGCGCCATGCTCCTCGGCGGCGCCACCTGGGTGGTGGCCGAGTCGAAGAGCGACGCGCCGGCCGCCCACCGGTCGGTCGACGTCAAGGTCGACACCACGCCGCTGCCGCGCGAGGGCGACTCGGCGTTCTCCTACAGCCCGATCGTCAAGCGCGTGATCCCGAGCGTCGTCAAGGTCGTCACCCGCGAGCGCGCCAAGGAAATGGAGGTCGACGGCGGCTCGCCGTTCGACGACCCCGCCTTCCGCCAGTTCTTCGGACCGTTCTTTGGCGCGCCCAACAACGGACGGCGCATCATCCGCCAGCCGCCCCAGATCGGCCTCGGCTCCGGGGTCATCGTGAGCGCGGACGGCTACATCCTCACCAACAACCACGTCGTCGACGGCGCCGACAAGGTGCAGGTCACGCTGGCCGACAAGCGGGTGCTCACCGCCAAGGTGGTCGGCACGGACAAGAAGACCGACGTGGCGGTGATCAAGGTCGACGCGCAGGACCTCCCGGCGCTGACCTTTGCCGACAGCGCGGGCGTCCAGGTGGGCGACCGGGTGCTGGCCGTCGGCAATCCGTTCGGCCTCGGTGAGACCGTCACGAGCGGCATCGTCAGCGGCTTGGGCCGGGTGATGCCCAGCGACGAAGCCTCCTACAACTACCAGGATTACATTCAGACGGACGCGGCCATCAACCCCGGCAACTCGGGCGGGGCGCTGGTCGACATGCAGGGCCGCCTCATCGGACTTAACACGGCGATCTTCAGCCGGGACGGGGGCTTCCAGGGCATCGGCTTTGCCATCCCGTCCAACCTCGCCCGCTCCATCATGGACAGCCTGGTCCGCACCGGGCACGTGGTGCGCGGCTTCCTCGGCGTCACCATCCAGGACCTGTCCCCCGACGTGGCGGACCAATTCCATCTCAAGGCGACCCGCGGGGCCATCATCACCGACATCACCCCGGACGGCCCGGCGGCAAAGGCGGGGCTGAAGGGCGATGACGTGATCCTCGACTTCAACGGCAAGCCGGTGGCCGACAGCCGGAGCCTGGGGTTTGCGGTCGCGGCCGCCGAGCCCGGGACCGAGGCCACGGTGCGCCTCCTGCGCGACGGCAAGGAGGAGACCGTCACCGTCAAGGTTGGCCAGCAGCCCGGCGACCAGCAGCTGGCCAGCGCCGGCGGCGAGGCCGGCAACAACAGCGTGCTCAACGGCGTGGAGGTCTCCGACCTCGATGCCGCGGCGCGCAACGAATTTGACGTGCCCGCCCGCGTGCACGGCGCGCTGGTGACGGACGTCGACGCCTCCTCCGCCTCCGCCGAGGCGGGGCTGACCGCCGGCGATGTGATCATGGAGATCGATCACCAGCCGGTGCGTTCGGCCGACGACGCGGTGAAGCTCACCGACCATGCCAAGAGCCGCAAGACCCTGCTCAAGCTGTGGAGCCGGGGCGGAATCCATTTCCTCGTGGTGGACGAGTCCGACGACAAGTCCTCCTGAACGGGGAGGTTTGATCAATGTGCTGGTATCCCGCGCCTCCCCGGAGGGGGGCGCGGGCCCGCATTTCGGCCGGCCGCGCGCGGTAAGGCTCGAAATCGCCGGGGAGGTGGCCTAGGTCATGAGTGTGCGCATCCTCGTGGTGGAAGATGACCCCAAAATCGCCTCCTTCGTGGCCGGCGGCCTGCGGCAGCACGGTTTCGCCGTGGACCCGGCCGGGGACGGCGACGAGGCGCTGGCGCTGGCCGCCACCACCACCTACGACGCCGCGGTGGTCGACGTGATGCTGCCGCGCCTGGATGGCCTGAGCCTGGTGCGCCGGCTGCGTGCAGCCCGCAACCCCCTGCCGGTGCTGTTCCTCAGCGCCCGCAGCGGCGTGGACGACCGCATCAGCGGATTGCAGGCGGGCGGCGACGATTACCTGACCAAGCCGTTCGCCTTCTCGGAGCTGCTCGCGCGGGTGCAGGCGCTCATCCGCCGGGCGACGCGCACGCCGGAGGCCACGCGCCTCGCCGCCGGGGACCTCGTCCTCGATCTGGTGACGCGCGAGGTGAAGGTGGGCGGGCAGGCGGTCGAGCTCCAGCCAAAGGAGTTCACGCTCCTGGCCTTTCTCCTGCGCCACACGGGGCGGCCGGTGACCAAGACCATGATCCTGGAGCACGTCTGGGACTACAGCTTCGATCCGCAGACCAACGTGGTCGACGTGCTCGTCCACCGCCTGCGGGCCAAGGTGGATCCGGAGCACCGGCGGATCGAGACCGTGCGGGGGGTCGGCTATGTCCTCAAGGCGTGAGGGCGGTCGGATCGGCCGGTCGCTGGCGCTGCGGCTGGGCCTGTGGCACGCCGTCCTGTTCGGGGTCGGGGCGGCGGCGGTGTTTGCGGGGGTGTATATCCTCCTCGCCCGGGCCCTCGCGGCCCAGGAGCGCGAGGCGCTGGAGGTGCGCGCGGCGGAATACGCGGACGCGTTCGCCACGGGCGGGGTGCCCGCGGTGCGCGAACTGCTGGGGAGCGAGCAGGATTCGCCCCACGTCCGCTCCCTGTTCGTGCGGATTGTGGGACGACCGGGCGAAGGCGTGACCTTCGCCAAGGTGCCGGACGACTGGCTGGCGGACGACACCCAGGTGCTGGTGCCGGACGCGTGGGGCGGGCTGCAACCGCAGCGGATGCAGACGGTCAACATTCCCCGCGGCGAGGAGCGCAACCTGATGGTGACCTCGCGCGGTCTGCCGGGCGGCCTGGTGCTGCAGGTCGCGCGCAGCACCGACAACCAGGCCGTGCTGCTGACGCCGCTGCGGCGCATGATGTGGCTGGCGGGCAGCGCCGCCGTCCTGCTCTCCGCCGGCGCCGGCGCCTGGCTCGCCTGGCGCGCCACCCGGCCGGTGCGCCAGGTGGCGGCCACCGCGCACCGCATCGTCGCCACCGGCGACTTGTCGGCCCGCGTGGTCGTCCCGGGCCGCGATGACGAGGTGGGCGACCTGGTGCGGCAGTTCAACACCCTGCTGGACCGCAACGCCCGGCTGCTCGGCGCCATGCGGGAGGCGCTGGACAACGTCGCCCACGACCTGCGCACGCCGCTCACGCGCCTGCGCGCCGGGGCGGAGACGGCGCTGCAGAAGCCCGAGGATCCCGCCGGCGCCCGGGAGGCGCTGGCCGACTGCCTGGAGGAGACGGAGCGCATCCAGCGCCTCCTCGAGACCCTGCTCGACGTGTCGGCGGCGGAGAGCGGCGTGATGAAGCTGGAGCGGGAGCCGGTCGACGCCGCGCGCGTGCTGGCTGGCGTGGCCGAGCTCTACGCCCTGGTGGCCGAGGAGAAGTCGATCCGGCTGCACACCGCGGCGGCGCCGGGCCTGCAGGTCCGCGCCGACGCGACGCGCCTGCGCCGGGTGCTCGCCAACCTGGTGGACAACGCGGTGAAGTACACGCCGGCGGGCGGCGAGGTCTGGCTCGAGGCGGCGCCACGCGGCGGGCGCGTGGT
>Ga0335077_10013531_pt1 | contig 10200 bp, 10 predicted proteins | sample Lox_Sample_31_FD_207151 | JGI IMG/M metagenome (GOLD analysis project Ga0335077, IMG submission 207151) | Soil microbial communities from Loxahatchee National Wildlife Refuge, Florida, United States - Lox_Sample_3.1 | ecosystem: Environmental > Terrestrial > Soil > Wetlands | place: USA...
CCGCCGAACGGCTGTCGGCGGAATTCGGTTATCGCGGCGACACGCCCGTTCGGGCGGCGGAATAGGCGCGAGATCGCGAACGGTGGGAACCGGTTTTCGGATAAGATCATGCGCGCGCAAAAATGAGGAGACGTCATGCCAAGGCACGCGAGCTATGTTCCCCACGGCGTGATCCCGGCGGTGCTGCTACCGTTTGACACCGACCTGTCGATCGACGAGGCAAGCTTCCGCAAGCATCTGCGCGACGTCGCCGCAGTCGACGGCCTGGCTGCCGTCACCATCAACGCGCATTCGACCGAGGTCGGCTCCTGCAGCTTCGAGGAACAGCGGCGCGTGCTCGACATCGCGCAGGACGAGATTGGCGCCAGGCTGCCGCTGGTCAACGGCATCTGGGCCGACGGCAGCCTCGAGGCCGCGCGGCTGGCGCGCATGGCCGAGCAGGGCGGCGCCTCGGCGCTGCTGGTGTTTCCGCCGGCGCCGTTCACGCTCGGGCAGAACGCTGCGATGGCGCTCGCCCATTTCCAGCGCATCGCCGACGCAACCGACCTGCCGCTCATCGTGTTCCAGTATCCGCTGGCGACCGGGCAGGGCTATCCGAAGGAGACGCTGCTCCGTCTCGTCGACGAAGTGCCGTCGATCCGCGCCATCAAGGACTGGATCGGCAATGTGCCGCACCATCAGTGGCACATCGATACCCTGCAAAACCTCGCTCGTCCGGTGAATGTGCTGACCACGCACAGCTCGTGGCTGTTCGCGTCGCTGGTGATGGGCCCGAATGGTCTCTTGTCCGGCTCCGGCAGCGTCATCGCCGATTTGCAGGCGAGGCTGTTCCGCGCCGTGCAGGGAAACGATCTGGCCGAAGCCAAAATCCTTGCCGACCGCATCGAGCCGACCGCGCGCGTGTTCTACGCCGATCCTTTCGTCGACATGCACAACCGCATGAAGGAGGCGCTGGTGCTGCTCGGCAAACTGCCGCGTGCCGTGGTGCGTCCGCCGCTGGTCAAGATCGAGCGCGCGGAGATCTTAGCGATCCGGCAGGCGCTGATCGAAGCGGGGTTGCTCGATAAGAATGCCAGAGACGCGGCGTAACTACAGAATTGCAAATTCGCTGTTCTTCCGGTCCGTCACCAGCATGCTGCCGGGATAATGCGTGATGCAGAACTCCGGCTTCACCGTGGCGATCACCGATTGCGGCGTCACCCCGCAGGCCCAGAACACCGGCAGCTCATCGTCGCGCACCTCGACGGCGTCGCCGTAGTCCGGCTGCATCACGTCCTTGATGCCGATCAGCTCCGGCTTGCCGATATGCACCGGCGCGCCGTGCACGGAAGGAAACCGCGTGGTGATCTGCACGGCGCGGATGGCGTTTGCCGGCGTCATCGGCCGCATCGACACCACCATCGGCCCGTGGAAGGGCCCGGCCTCGGCCGTGGGTATCGAGGTGCGGTACATCGGCACGTTGCAGCCGCACGTGATGTGGCGCAGCTCGATGCCGTCGGCGGTGAGCGCTTCCTCGAACGAAAACGAGCAGCCGATGACGAAGCTCACCAGATCGTCGCGCCAGAACTCACGCACGTCGATCGGCTCGGCGACCAGCACGCCATTGCGCCAGACGCGATAGCGGGGAAGGTCGGTCCGTATGTCGACGTCCTGACCGAGTTCCGGCACGCGGCCGTCGCCGGGTGCGGACATGCCGATGAGCGGGCAGGGCTTCGGATTGAGCTGGCAGAAGCGCAGGAAATCGGCGGCGAGGCGTTGCGGCAGAATGGCGAGGTTTCCCTGCACATAGCCCGGCGCGAGCCCGGCCGTCGGTCCGCGATGCTCGCCGGCGCGGATCGTGCGCCGCGCCGCAAGCCCGCTGCCGGACGGCGGCGCTCCCTCGCGACGCATGGGGGTGACGGTTGTCATGCCGTGAAACCTAGCATTGCCCGCCGCGCGGTTCGAGGCCGGCTGCGCGGCCGGCGGACAATATCCGACCATGTGAAGGCGCATTCCACACTGTCGAAATAGCGGTTGAAACTTGCATCAGGATCGCGTTTGCTAACGGGACTTATAACGGCAAGAGCCCGCGAAGGGCCGGCAGGGAGGACTTGGCGATGCGGCCTTGTGCCGGCACGGCGGGGCGTGCGGTGGTCAGGCTTGCGGCCGTGCTCGGTGGGCCTCATACGCCCGCGAGTGCGCCGGGCGGCGGCGCCGCGTTTTCGCACAACGGTCTGCTGACGATGCTTCGACGCCCGCGCGCTCGCGCGGGCGTGCGCTTTTCGATTCGGACAATCGGACTCTAGAGGGAGGACTTGCAATGACTGAAAAGTGGAAAGACGAAGCCTGGGCGCAGGACTTCTGGTACAGCGGCAAGGTCACGCGTCGCCGCGTCGTCGGGTGGGGCGGCGGTGCGATCGGCGCGATGATGCTGGTGCCGGCGCCGTGGCGCGCGGCCTTCGGCGCGGCCAAGTCGTACAAGGTCGGCTCCGAGCAACCGCTCTCCGGCCCCGGTGCGATCGGCGGCAAGACCGCGGTGGTCGGCCTGCAAATGTCGGCGGACCGCATCAACGCCAACGGCGGCATCAACGGCCGCCCCGTCGAATTGGTCATCGTCGACGACGAATCGAAGCCGGACGTCGGCCGCCGCAAGAGCCAGAAGCTGGTGGAAGAGGACAACATCGACGTGCACGTCGGCGGCTTCCTCTCCAACATCTGCCTCGCCTGCATGCCGGTGTGGCAGGAGTCCAAGATCGTCAACATGATCAGCGTGTGCCTCGACACCACGCTGACCACCAGCGCCTGCAACCGCTACACCTTCCGCCTGCACGACTTCGCGCCGGCGCAAGCGGTCGCCATGGGGCCGACGCTGACGAAGATGGGCAAGAAATGGCACCTCGTTTATGCCGATTATTCCTGGGGCCAGTCGACGCGCGACGCCTATGCAGCCTCGATCAAGAAGAATGGCGGCGAAGTGGTCGGCACCACCGGCATTCCGCTCGGCACCCCCGATATGACGCCGTTCCTGTCGAAGATCTCCGGCAATTTCGACGGCCTGTTCGGCATCTTCTTCGGCAAGGACGGCGTGACGCTGATCAACCAGGCCTACGATCTCGGCCTGAGCAAGAAGTACAAGATGGCCGGCGACGGCTCGATCACCGAGCCGACCAACCTGCCGGCGCAGGGCCACAAGGTCGACGGCTTCATCGCCATCAACCGCTACATCCCGGTGTTCCAGGGCCCGCTCGACACGCCGTCGCACCACAAGTTCTACGACGAGGCGAAAAAGCGGCTCATCAAGATCGACCCGTCGGGTCCAGCGCCCGACAAATACGTGCAGTCGAACTACGAAGCCCTGAACGCGATGAAGATCGCCATGGAGAAATCGAAGTTCGACAGCCGCAAGGACACCATGAAGCTGATCGAGGCGCTGGAAGGCCTCGAGGTCAAGTTGAGTGACGACTTCCCGCAAGGCGACAAGACGCTGCGCAAGGAAGACCACCAGGCCTTCCTCACCGAGTTCATCTTCGAGGTGAAGGACGGGACCTACAAGATTCTCGAATCGGTGCCGAAGGACAAGACCTTCGTTCCGCCGGCGTGCCACTTCCCCGCGGCGTAATCTCGCGTGGACCGGTCGACCGACATTGGCTCCCCGGTGCAGAGCCGGGGAGCCGCATCGGCTCCCATTCTGAAGACCGAGTTGCTGTCGGTGCGCTTTGGCGGACTGTCGGCGCTCAATCAGGTCAATTTCGAGGTTGGCCGCGACGAAGTCCGCGCCATCATCGGACCGAACGGCGCCGGCAAAAGCACCTTCTTCAACTGCCTGACCGGCGTGCTGCGGCCGTCCTCAGGCCGCATCGTGTTTGACGGCGAGGACGTCACCGGCCTGCCGTCGAACGCAATCTCGCAAAGAGGCGTCGCGCGGTCCTATCAGATCACCAACGTCATGCCCAACGTCTCGGCGCTGGAGAATGTGCGCATCGCCGCGCAATCGCGCCGGCACGGCTGGAACCTGCTGCGCGACCACAAGAGCTTCCCGGACATCAACGAGAAGGCGGAAGCCGCGCTCGATTCGGTCGGGTTGTTGAGCAAGGCCGACGAGCTCGCTGCCAATCTGTCGCACGGCGAACAGCGCAACCTCGAGATCGGCATCGCGCTCGCGACCGAGCCATCGCTGCTGCTGCTCGACGAGCCGACCGCCGGCATGAGCGCGGCGGAGACGCATGACACGATGCAACTCGTGCGCCGCATCGCCAAAAACAATTTGACCATCCTGATCGTCGAGCACGACATGCAGGTGGTGATGGAGCTGTGCCACCGCATCACCGTGCTGCACTACGGCGCCATTCTCGCCGACGGCACGCCGGAAGACATCCAGCGCAATCCCAAGGTGCAGGAGGTCTATCTCAAGACATGAGCGCCGTAGCCGACATCAGCAGCGAGCCGCTGGTCCGCGTCGAGGGCCTGCACACCTATTACGGCAAGAGCCATATTCTGCATGGCGTGTCGCTGGAAGTGGCGCCAGGCGAGGTGGTTGGGCTGCTCGGCCGCAATGGTGTCGGCAAATCGACGACGCTCAAGAGCATCATGGGCCTGGTGCGGCCGAGCCATGGCCAGATCCTGCTCGAAGGCGCTGCCATCACCGGGCTTGCCCCGCATCGGCTGGCGCGGCTCGGCATCGGTTACGTGCCCGAGGACCGCCGCATCTTCCGCCTGCTCACCGTCATGGAAAACCTGCGCACCGGGCTCGACCGCGCCGGCGTCGGCGACGAGCGCAAGCAGAAACTGCTGGACAAGGCCTTCACTTATTTCCCGCGGCTGGCCGAGCGGCGCAACCAGGCCGGCGGCACGCTCTCCGGCGGCGAGCAGCAGATGCTGGCGATCGCGCGCGCCATGATGCTGGAGCCGAAGATCATCCTGCTCGACGAGCCGACCGAAGGGTTGATGCCGCGCATGGTCTCGCAGATCCGCGAAATCATCGACGTGCTGCATAACGAAGGTGTGGCCATCCTGCTGGTCGAGCAGAACGTGCCCTTGACCCTGCAGGCGAGCCAGCGCGTCTACATCATGGAGAAGGGCAGCGTGCGCCATCACTGCGCGGCGTCCGACCTCAAGGTCGACGACCCCGTCATCAAGCAATATCTTGGAGTGTAGTCGGTGCTCCAGTTCTTCCAGAGCTTTCCGCTCGATTTGCTGCTGATCCAGACCGTCAATGGCATTGTCAGCGGCCTGATCTTGGCGCTGGTCGCCTCCGGCCTGACGCTGATCTTCGGCATCATGGACGTGGTGAACTTCGCGCACGGCGAATTGTTCATGCTCGGCGCCTACCTCGGCGTGGTGGTGCTGGCGACGACCGGAAGCTTCTGGCTGGCACTCATCGTCGCCACGCTGATCGTCGCCATTTTGGGCGCCGCGATGCAAATCGTTACGCTGCGGCCGCTGATCGGACGCGACCCGCTCAATACCATCCTCGTCACCTTCGGCATTTCGCTGATCTTGCAGAACTTCGCGCTGTGGGAATTCGGCCCGGTGGCGCGCAAGTTGCCCGAGCCGATCACCAGCTATTTCACGCTGTTTTATCTGCAATATCCCTGGTACCGCATCGTCATCGCCGGCTTGTCGGCCGCGATCATCGGCGGCTTCTGGCTGTTCCTCAAATACAGCAAGTTCGGCGTCTGGATCCGCGCCACGACGCAAGACCGCGTGATGGCGCAGGCCATGGGCATCCCGGTGCCGTGGGTCTACACCGGCGTGTTCGCCATCGGCGCGGCCATGGCCGCGGCGAGCGGTGTGCTGTTCGGCCCGCTCGGGTCGATCAACCACACCATGGGCCTCGACTGGGTGCTCAAGGCCTTCATCGTCGTCGTGGTCGGCGGCATGGGCAATCTGGGCGGCTCGATCGCCGCCGCCATCTTCGTCAGCCTGCTCGAATCCTATGCCGCGATCTGGCTCGATCCGTCGCGCGCGGTCATCGTCTCCTTCGTCGTGCTGATCCTGACCCTGCTGTTCCGCCCCACCGGCCTGTTCGTTCCGACACCCAAATGACAACCGCTCCATTCCACAAAGCGATGCCGCTCGGCAAAGGCAAACTGAGCCACACGGCGGTCTATTGGATCGGCTTCTGCGCGGTCATGGCGGTGCTGATCGTGGCGCCGCTGGTGCTGCCGATCTTCTGGGCGAAGTTCCTGACCGAGATCCTGATCTGGGGCCTGTTGGCGATGTCGTCCGATCTGCTGATCGGCTACACCGGCATGATCTCGTTCGGGCACTCGGCCTTCTTCGGCCTGGGCATGTACGGCGCCGCCGGCGCGCTGCTGCAAACGCATCCGCCCAATCTTTGGCTGGCCATCCTCGCCGGACTTGGCGGGGCGGCCGGCGCCGCGCTGTTCGTCGCCTATTTTTCCACGCGGCTGCGCGACATCTACTTCGCCATCACCACGCTGATCTTCTCGCAGATCTTCTACGTCATCATCTTCACCTGGACGGCGGTGACCGGCGGCGAGAACGGGCTGATCTTCACGCGCCCGCATTTCTCCATTCCGTTCCTCGTCGACATGCGCTTCAACGTGCTGACCATGCACTGGTTCGTGCTGGCGCTGGTGGCGGGCTCGTATCTGCTGCTGCGCCGCATCACCCGCTCGCCCTTCGGCATGGTGCTGCAATCGATCCGCGAGAACGAGGCGCGCACGCGCGCCATCGGCTATCCGGTCGAGCGCTACAAAATCGTGGCGGTGATGCTGTCCGGCCTGTTCGCGGGCTTAGCCGGCGTGCTCTACGCCGTGCAGAACGAATTCGCCGCGCCGGATTTCGTTTTCTTCGTTACCTCGGGCGACACCGTGATCTTCAACGTCATCGGCGGCATCGGCACACTGGTCGGTCCGATCGTCGGCGCCGGCTTCTTCCAGTTGCTGCGCGAATTGATGTCGCGCGTCTTCGGCGAGCAGTTCCCCTATCTGATCCCGCTCGGCTTCATCTTCATCGCGATAATCATCTTCCTGCCGCAGGGGCTGTTGGGTTTCGCCAGAAGGTGGCTCAATCGCTAGTCGCAGCGCACCGTCATGCCGCCGTCGACAACGATCTCCGTGCCGGTGACGAAGCGCGCTTCGTCGGAGGCGAGAAACAGCGCCGCATTGGCGGTGTCGCGGCCATCGCCCATGAAGCCCGCCGGAATACGCTCGAGCCGCGACTTCAGCAGCGCCTCGACGTCGCCGCCGGCGCGCTGCTTGGCGAGCCGCGCCTCCACCATCGGCGTGTGCAACTGGCCGGGCACCACGGTGTTCACGCGGATACCCTTCGCCGCGTATTGCACGGCGACGACGCGCGAAAGCTGGATCACGCCCGCTTTGGTCGCCGCATAGCCCACTTGCGCCGAACCGGTCCAGCGCAAGCCGGACGTCGAAGCCAGGTTGACGATGGCGCCGGACTTTTGTTTTTCCATCACCGGCAGCACGTGCTTGCAGGTCAGAAACACGCTCTTGAGGTTGAAGTCGACCTGCGCGTCGAAGACCTCTTCGCTCATTTCCACCGGGCCGCCATGCGCCGAGCCGCCGACATTGTTGACCAGGATGTCGATGCGGCCGAAGCGATCGAGGCAGGCCTTGACCATCGCCGCGACCGAGGCACTGTCGGTGACGTCGCAATGCTGCACGACGATCTGGCCGCCGGCCTTCTTCACCCGCTCGACCGTTTCGCTCATGCTGTCGAGATTGCGGTCGACGGCGAAAATCTTGGCGCCTTCCTCGGCGAAGCGCACCGCGGTGGCGCGCCCATTGCCCCAGCCGGGGCCGACGCAGCCAGCGCCGGTGACGATGGCGATCTTGCCCTGCAGACGTCCGCTCATGGTTTGGCCTCCTTGGCCGGGCCGAGCTTGCCGAAGCGGTAGAAGCGCTGCGGATTGTCGACCAGCAGCGCCTGCAATTCGGCCGGCGTCGGCGCGATCTGCATCAGCAGGCCGACCAGCACGCCATCGTCGGGAATCGGCCCGTCGAGATTGGGATGGGGAAAATCGGTGCCCCAGACGCAGCGGTCGCCGGCTTCGACGACCAGCTTGCGGGCGAAGGGTACGGCGTCGGCGTAGGGCCGGCCAAGTCGTGGGTCTTGCCGGGTGGCGCGGTCGGCGCCGCTCACCTTGACCCAGAATTTGCGGTCTTCCATCAGCTTGAGCAAATTGCGGAACGGCTCCTGGTCGAGCCCGCGCGAGGCATCGACGCGGCCCATGTGGTCGATGACGACCGGCACCGGCGAGCGCTTGAGCGCCGGCGCCAGCTCACCGATGCGCTCGGCCGCCATGTGGATCTGTAGATGCCAGCCGATGTCGGCGAGGCGGTGCGCGAACTTGATCACGTCGTCGATCGCTGCGCCTCTGCCGAGATGCTCCATATAATGGAAGCGCACGCCGCGGAAGCCTTCGGCGTCGCGCCGCTTAAGCTCGGCGTCGGAGACGTCTAACGGCATCAGCGCCACGCCGAGGTACCGACCGCCTTTGGCGGCGAGCGCGTCGGCGGTGGCGGCGAGATCGAAGCCGTGCGCGGCGCTGTGCACGATGACGCAGCGCTCGATGCCGAGAAAGGCGTGGCGCGCGAACAGCGTCTCCTTTGGCGCGTCGGACGGCGTGTAGCTGCCGCCATAGGGAAAGCGGGCGCCGGGGCCGAACACGTGCACATGCGCATCGCAGGCGCCGGACGGCAGCTTCAACTTCGGTTTGCTCGGCTTATCGGTCCAGGACTGCGGGGCGGGCGCGGCGGTTTGGGCCATGGCGATCCTTTACGATGCCGGCGCGCGCGTGCGCTCGAAAGCCGGCTCGTGCGCGCTGAAGCGGTCGAGCCAATCGACCAGCCCGGGCGCGGTGGCGCGCCAGTCGACCTGTTTGCGCCAGTCGAGATAGCCGAGCGCGCAGGCAAGCCCGATGGAGACGATATCTGTCTTCGTCGGGTCCGGCGGCGCCAGCTCGAAAGCGGCGAGGCCGCGCGTGATTTTGCCGCGCTGATGCGCCAGCCAGCGCTCCGACGGCGGCGCGCCGGGCCGGAAGCGGCTGTCGTAAACGACCAGGATCGAGGCATCCATGATGCCGTCGGCAAGCCGCGCGCGCGTCAACGCCTTGAAGCGCGGCAGCCCGTGCGGCGGGATGAGCTGGTTGCCGCCCGTGAGCTCCTGCAAATATTCGATGATGATGCCGCTGTCATAGATCGAGCTTCCATCCTCAAGCAGCAGGCACGGCATCTTGCCGAGCGGATTCTGCAGCCGCAGCGTGTCGTTCTCGTCGAGCGGATCGGCGGAGACGACGCTGACGCGCCCGGCCATGCCGAGCGCCTCGACCGTTATGCGCACCTTGCGGCCGAACGGCGAGGTCGGCGACGTGCGCAGGACGAATTTTTCGGGCGCGGCGGGCAAAACGCGAACCGCGCTACTTCTGCACCGGCACGCCGGCTTCCTTGATCACCATCGCCCATTTCTGGGTCTCGCTGGCGATGTAGGAACGGAATTGCTCCGGCGTATCGCCGACCAGATTCGCGCCCTGGCTGGACAGCTTGGAGATCACGTCCGGGTCTTTCATCGCCTCGACCGCCGTCTTGTTGAGCGTGGCGACGATCGGCGGCGGCGTGTTCGCCGGCGCGACCATGCCGTACCAGTTCTCGGTCAGCAGATTGGGCATGCCCGCTTCGGCGGTGGTCGGAACGTCGGGCGCGCTGGGGACGCGCTCGGGCGCACCGACGGCGATCGGCCGGAGCTTGCCGGCCTTGATCTGCGGCAGCAGGATCGGCAGATCGAGGAAAACCATCTGTACTTGCTGGCCGAGCAGGTCGTTCACCGCCGGCGCGGCGCCGCGATAGGGCACGTGGGTGATGTCGATCTTGGCCGTGAGCTTGAACAGTTCGCCGGCGAGATGCGGCATGCTGCCGGGACCGGAGGAGGCGAAATTCAGCTTGCCCGGTTCCTTTTTGGCAAGCGCGATCAGTTCGGCCATGTTGTGGGCGGGAACGCTCGTTGCCACCACCAGCATCTCCGGCACTTTGGCGACCAGTGTCACCGGCTGCAGGTCCTTGAGCGTGTCGTAGGCCACTTTCTCCATGCTCGGGCTGATCGCCAGCGCGCCGGCGCTGACGATGCCGATGGTGTAACCGTCGGGCGCCGCTTTGGCGACCACGTCGGTGCCGAGCACGCCGCCCTGGCCGGCGCGGTTATCGACGACGACGGTCTGCTTGAGGATTTCCGACATGCGCT
>Ga0335077_10013534_pt1 | contig 10199 bp, 8 predicted proteins | sample Lox_Sample_31_FD_207151 | JGI IMG/M metagenome (GOLD analysis project Ga0335077, IMG submission 207151) | Soil microbial communities from Loxahatchee National Wildlife Refuge, Florida, United States - Lox_Sample_3.1 | ecosystem: Environmental > Terrestrial > Soil > Wetlands | place: USA: Florida...
GGCTTAGAGCGAACATGACATTTCCTCCGGATCAACTGCGTCGGTATTCCATAGTGGCTCCCGGCGACGCCACCGGAGTCCGCCGGCCGACCGCCGTCCTGCGCCGAATGTATATCCGAGCTCAGGCGGAAGTCCAATATAACTTTGGGCGTGCTTGTCCAACCGCGGAACCGAGCTAGACTACTGCAGCGGACCACCAGGGCATGATAAACCTTTGAACTATCGCTATCTATACCGCATGACATCAGCCTATAGCACGCCCAAGAGCTGGATTTTCGTTGCCCTGAGAGCGATGTCGATTGCGCAACGCGCTGCTCACAGGTCGTCGCTGTCGTCCGATGACTACTGTCTATGCAAACTTATCGATTTGTGAGGTTTCGGTCCTTCGATGCTCCCAGGCGCAAGCCCCAAGCCCGCCGCCTTGCGTTGAGCGTGCTCGCAGCGCGCGCAACCCATTGGAGCCTTTCGAACTCGATACAGCCGATCGCCGTTCTATGGCTCATCGCGGGCGCAATCCCGGCCTGGGCCGACACCCAAACCCCTGCGGCCGCCGCCTCAGCGCCCAGCACGGCGATGAGCAAGGAGAACGTGACACGCGACGGGCGCAAGGCGTGGCGTCAAGTGCTCAAGTGGCCCGACAGCTGCGAGGAGGGCTACGACTACCCGGACCTCGCCCTGGGCGGCGTGGACTTTCACGCGCTCGGGAACGGTCGTTATCTGGCGGAAGTGGTATGTACTTTGGGGGCCTACCAGGGCTATCAGCGGTACTACCTTCTGGACGAGTCACATTCCCCGCCGATCGCCCGGCCGCTGACCTTCACCACGTACGAAGCGACCGGCAAGCGGGGCCAGGCTCTCACGCGTATCCAGACCGAAGAGCTGTGGGGCGCGCCCGAGTTCGACTCCAGGAACGGGCGGCTCAAGGTGATGAACAAGTTCCGGGGCAGCGGCGACTGCGGGACGCTGGCGGTCTACAGTTTCGACACCGGCGATCCGCAACTCCAGGAATTCCGCGCAAAGACCGCGTGCGACGGACGGGGCGCAGGCCAACCGGAAAGGTGGCCCAGGGTGAAGTTTTCAAGGCAGCCCGACGACCGCGGCTGACGATGACGATGAGGAGGCTGAAATGCAATTCGACCGCGCGATTTTCTTCGACCTGTATCGCAAGCAGTACGGCAGCTTGAACCAGGCCCAGGTCGATGGCCTGGAAGCGCTGCTCGCCGGCTTGGAGCAGGACGTCGATGTGACGGATGTGCGCTGGGCCGCTTACATGCTGGCGACCGTCAAGCACGAATGCGCCGACACGTGGGAGCCGGCGGTGGAAAAGGGACCGCTCAGCTACTTCGACCAGTACAACGCCGGCACCGACAAAGGGAAGCGCTTGGGCAACGTCGCGCCCGGCGATGGTTACCGCTTCCGGGGCCGCGGCTACGTGCAAATCACCGGTCGAGCAAACTACCTGAAGCTCAGCCAGGCGCTCGGCGTGGGCAGCGCATTGGTGGACGACGTCGAGCAAGCGCTCGACCCGCAAATCGCCTACCAGATCATGTCCTACGGCATGCGCAACGGCGCCTTCACCGGCAAGAAGCTCAGCGACTACATCAGCGGCGCGGCCTGCGACTACTTCAATGCGCGACGCATCATCAATGCGCTCGACCAAGCCGATCGCATCAGAGGATATGCGAACAACCTGGCAGCCGCGCTCACGCAGAGCGCGAAAGCTTAGCCTCGCCGGACTCGAAATCTCGGGTCGATCCGCCGCGAGCCGCGTTCCGACCGGCTTCAGCGATGTGCGAGCACCTGCTTGTTCACGACGTGATCCATATTCGGCTTGCCGTCTAGAACATCGAGCAGATTGGTCGCCACCGCGACCGCCATGCGGTCGAAGGATTCTTTGGTCACGCCCGCCATGTGCGGTGCCGTGATCACGTTGGGCAGGCCGAGCAGTGCGTTGTCTGGTGACGGCGGCTCGCGATCGAACACGTCGAGACCGGCGCCCGCCAGCGCGCCGTCGGTCAAGGCCGCATGCAGGGCCGTTTCATCGATGATCCCGCCGCGCGCAGTGTTGACCACATAAGCCGTCGGCTTCAAGCGCGCAAGGCGGGCGGCGTCGAACATGCCGCGCGTCTCGTCCGTCTTCGGACAGTGGATCGTGACGAAGTCGGCGCGCGGCAATGCAGCGTTCAAATCACTTATCGGCGAGCAGCCCGCGCCCGCGATCGTTTCAGCCCTCACATAGGGATCGTAGACCAGGACGGTCATCCCCAGCGCGACGCAGAACTTCGCTGTGCGCGTGCCCACCCGTCCGAACCCGATCACCAGCAGCGTCTTGCCGAACAGGTCGACAGGCAGTTCGGACAGGCGTTCGCCCCAGCGCGCCTCTTTGACCATGGCATGCAGCGACGCGCCGCGTTTGGCGAGCGCCAGCATGAAGAAGAGCGCTTGCTCGGCCACCGAGGGAGAGTTGGCGATTCCCGTCACCATGAGCGGTACGTTGTGCCGCGTCAGCGCCGCGACATCGACGGTATCGTAACCAACCCCATGGCGCGCCACGACGCGCAGGTTTGGGGCGGCTTTGAGTTCCGCCTCGCCAAACGGCGTCAAGCCAAGCGCCACGCCATGAACGTCGCGCAGCAGCACGTGGAACGCGGGCGTCGCTATACTGGCTTCGTAGGCCACCGCCTCCACGTCCTCGCGCTTCTTGAGCACATCCCAGCCGGCGCGCGCCATCGTGGCCGGCAACAGCAGCTTCTTCTTCGTCTTCACGATACGGTCCCCATTCCAAAATCGCGACTCTGATGCGGGTCGCGGTCCGCTATTCGGGTCCTGCGCGCGCTTCCCCTCAGCCTATCCCTCTCCCGCAGGGAGAGGGTCCAAGTCTGAAGGCGATAATCGCCCAATCCCTGGGTCAACCCCCGCCGGCGACTGTCAGCTCACCCGATCCGGCGTCGATGCCGACGCCATGGGCGGCCTCCACAATCGAAGTCCATATTTCGCGCGACAGCGGCACGCCTTGCGCCAGGCGCTGCGCGCGCATTCTGTGTTCGGGCTCGCCGGGCACGAGCGTCTCCTCACCCGGTCGGGCGGGTTTGGCCTGCTTCACGTAGTCGACGTAGCGCACGACCTCGTCTGGAAACACGCCCTGCGGATCGATCCGGCCCGGATCGACATACAGCGAGAACATCCCGTTCGCGATGCGCCGCTCGGGCGAGGTGCAGCCGTTGCCGGTCAACGCGCCGCCGAGAATTTCGCACATCAACGCCAGGCCGGAGCCCTTGTGACCGCCGAACGCGCGCAGCGCGCCGGCGCCCTTTCGCGGATCGCGCCGGTCGCTCGCGGCGTAGTTTCCGTACAGCAGCCGTGGATCGTCGCTGCTGCGGCCGTCGGGCCCGACCAGGGAATCGGCTGGAATCGGCCGGCCGCCTTGACTTGCGACCAGCACTTTGCCTTCGGCCACCACCGAGGTCGCAAAATCCAGCACCAGCGGCGCGCGGCCCGGGAGCGGCACGCCAACGCAATAGGGCGCGGTGGAGAAGCGCCGCTCCGTGCTCCCGAACGGCGCCACGATGACGCTGCCGGTGGCGTTGACGAAGTGGATCGAGACGAGACCAGCCCGCGCCGCCATCTCGGCCCAGTCGCCAACACGCCCGATGTGCCCCGAATTGCGCAGCGCCACCGCTGCGAGGCCCATTTGCCTGCACTTCTCGATGCCAAACTCGACTGCCTGCGGCGCCACAGTCTGGCCGAAACCGAATTTCCCGTCGATCACCGCGAGAACGGGTGTGTCGACCAGCACCTCGACCTTCTGATCGGCGACGAGCAGCCCGTCGCGCAGCATCTGGACATAGCGCGGGACGCGCACCACCCCGTGGCTGTCGTGCCCCGCCAGATTTGCTGCGACCAGGTATCGTCCTATGCGCCCGGCCTCGGCTCGCGAGCAACCTGCAGCCTCGAAGATGTCGGCGACCAACTGCTCGAGGCTGGCAGCGGTGACGATCACGCTAGCACTGTCCATAGACCTTCTTGACTGCATATGAGCTTCAGTCCGCGTCAGGTTACACGGCGCGCGCGTAACTACCCCGGCGCTTCGCGCCACGCCGCCTCGAGACCACCCGGCCACCTCCTCATCTCCTGCCGGACGAGGGGTGCCTGCGCAGCAGGCGGGGTGGTGGGAGCCTGCCCGCGGCGGAGAAAGCGCGTAGCCGCCCTCTCATCGCGCTCGGATCGACCCGTCAGCCCTTGGTGGCCCCCGCGGTGAGGCCGGCGATATAGTAGTCCATCAGGAAGGCGTAGATGATGAGCGGAGGCGCGGCGCCCAGCAGCGCGCCGGTCATGATCTGCCCCCAATTGAACACGTCCCCTTTGATCAGGGTCGTGACGATACCGACCGACAGCACCAACTGATCGGCCGACGTGGTGAAGGCGAGCGGGTAGAGAAACGCCGCCCACGAGGCCGTGAAAGCGAAGATGGCCGCGGCGATGATGCCCGGGAGCGCTACGGGAATGAAGATTTTGGTGAGAAGCTGAATGTAGCCAGCCCCATCGATCAGCGCAGCCTCGTCCAGCTCCTTCGGGATGCTGCCGAAGTAGCCGATCATGATCCAGGTGCAGAACGGAACGGTCAGCGTGGGATAGATGATGATCAGCACCCACCAGTGGTTGATGAACTCGATTCCGGTGACATCACGCAAAAACGCGAACGTTTTGAACAGCGGGATGAAGAGCAGCTCGGGCGGGACGAGGTAGGTCAGGAACACCCCGGTCGCGAGCGCGGCGGAGCCCCAGAACTTCATCCGTGACAGCGAGAACGCCGCCAGGATGCTCACCACCATCGTGATCGCCACGACCGCCAGCGAGACGAGCGCGGAGTTGCGGAAAAAAGTCAGATAAGTGGGCGAGGTGAGCAGCTCGATATAGTTTCCGAGCGTAGGATGAAACACCCACCACGGCGTGGTCGCGGCCGAGATCTCGGCGCTGGTTTTGAGCGACGTGATCAGCATGTAGACGGGTGGCGTCAGGAAGAACACCACGAACAGCACCAGAAACGCGTACGACCACACGAGCGCCCGGCGGCGATCGCGCCGGATGCTGCCGTACCTCAGGGGCCGCGGGCCCACCGCTGTGTGTGCAGCCGCCGTCATGCTCACGCCTCGTTGCCGCGCCGGGTGATGCCGCGCAGGATGAAGATCGCGGCGAGCGCCAGGAGCGGAAACATGAAGAGCGACACGCACGCCCCGAGCGGGATGTCACCGCTCTCGATGCCGAGCTTGAAGGCCCAGGTTGCGAACACGTGCGTCTGATCCACCGGGCCGCCGCTGGTCAGCACGCGCACGATGTCGAAGTTGGCGAAGGTGACGATGAGCGAGAACAGCACGGTTATCGCGATGATGTTGCGCATCATGGGTAGCGTCACGAACCACAGCTTCTGCCACCAATTCGCGCCGTCGATCGCAGCCGCCTCGTACAGCTGCTCGGGCACCGACTTGAGCGCCGCCAGGTACATGATGAGAAAGAACGGTGCGCCGAACCACACGTTGACCAGGATCACGGCGAACCGCGCCCAGTACGGGTTGCCCAGCCAAGGCACCGCATCCAGGCCGATGCGCTGCAGGATCCAGTTGAACGCGCTGTAGGACGGATCGAACAGCCACAGCCACGCCAGTGTGCTCATGGCGGGCGGGATCACCCACGGCACCAGCAGCATGCCGCGCCACTTGCGCTGTCCCCTGGTCGGGACGTTGTGCACGAAGTGCGCCACGCAGAACCCGATCAAGGCCTTGAAGAAAACCGCGCTCACCGCGAAGATCACTGATTGCTCGACGACCATCCAGAAGGTCTCGCGCTTGAACAGGAAGGCGAAGTTGGCGAAGCCGACGAAACGCTCCATCGACTTGTTGAGCGTCGCGAGGAAGATCGAATAGAACGCCGGATAGGCCACCAGCAGCGCTATCGTGAGGATGAGCGGCAGCGCCATGACGAACGCGATGGTGGACTTGCGCCGCGCGAACGCCCTCATGCTGCGGCGCCGCTCGCGGGCGGCGATCGGGAGGTCGCGGACTACCGCTTCAGCCATTGCGCTCTCCCGCCGCGCTCACGCCCGCATGAAGCCTTCGAGCTCCGACGCGGCCCATGCGATCGCCTTGTCGATCGATTCGCCGCCCTGGGTGATCTTCGCGATCATCTTGGTATTCGTGGCTTGCGCGTACATCTGCATGGCGATGGCAGTCGGCGCCGGCGACATGGCGATCCACACGGTCTCGTCGCCGCGCGGCGGGTAGTGGTACAAAGTTCCCTTGGGCGGCCCTTCCTCGGCCCAGATCTTGAAGTCGCGCAGGCCCGAGAAGCTGGGGATGTCGTAGCCGCCGCTCGCCGCGACCAGTTGTTCGACCACGGCACGGTGAGAGAGGTAAGTGAGGAGGCTCTTGCCGGCGGACTTGTTGTTCGCGAACTTCCAGATACCCCAGAAGAATGGCAGGCCTGGCGTATAGCGCCCCTTGGGGCCCCTGGGAGCGGGAAACGTCCACAGCTGCTCGGCGACTTTCGGGTTGTCGCGCTTCGCGACCGCCCATGCGCTGGGCGGGTTCATGATCAGCGCACCCTTGCCCGCGATCAGCCATTTATTGTTGGAGGCGTCATCCCAGGCGAACACATCGGGCGGCAGAAACGGCACGAGCCGCTTCGCGTACTCGAGCGCCTGTCGCGTAGCATCGGATTTCACCGTGATGTTGCCCTTGGCGTCGACCAGCTCCGCCCCATACGCGGCGAACAGCGAGCCGACCCAGTCCACCGAGTCGGTCGTCTCGCCCAGCCCCAAGCCGAACGGATAGCCCGCCTTGAAGCACTTCTCGGCCGCCAGCAAGAAATTGTCCCAGGTCCAGCGGTCCGTAAGCGCTTTGTCAGCCGGCGCCCCGGCCGGATACATCTTGGTGAGATCGAGCCCGACGTGTTTCTTGAACAGGTCGATACGCGCGCACGGTCCTTTGACCTGGCTGCCGGGGGTGGCAGGCACGGCCACCCAGTGCCCGTCTTGCTTACCGAGGTATTCGGTGACGGCGACGACGTTTCCGTTTTCCGCGATCAGCGGCTTCACGATGTCGTCCATCGGCTCCAGGTTCTTTGCCTGCGCGCTGGCGTACCAGGTGGGCAGCGTCAGCACGTCGTGGCCGGACCTCGCCTGCGCCTCGGCGGTGCCGGTTAGGAGGAGTTTGTTGCCTTGAGACGTGATGTAGTCGATCGTGAGGTCGACGCGCTCCTTCGCCGCCCAGTCGTTGCACAGCTTGGTGAGAACGTTGTTGGCGCCCGGCACCCAATGGTCCCAGAAACCCACCGAGAGCTTGCCCGCGGCATGCGAAGTGCGAATATAAGGTGCAGCCACGGCAGCCGCAGAGGCAACGAGAAAGCGGCGGCGACTGAACTTGGTGGAAGTCATGTGGGGTTCCTCCCGATGTTGTGACCCGCGTCCCCTCTCTTTGCCTTATGATCTGACCTGCTTCGTTCGCCAATCCTAGACCGGTTTGGGCATCTGGTCTACCGGCGGGTGCCGAGGCAGCGCGGCGGGACGTGTGGGCAAATCATGCCCTGCAACTTCTTTGGGACTGGGTGAAAAGACCGTGAGAGAAAATACGATCCGGACGATTTGGAAGCGAGGCGGCGCGGTGATCAACGGCTGGCTGGGCATCCCCAGCTCGGTCGCCGCAGAGAACATGGCACAGGCGCAGTGGGACGGCCTCACCGTGGACCTGCAGCACGGGCTGGTCGACTACCAGACCGCGGTCCGGGTGGCCTGGCTCGAGCCCGGCATCATCATGAAGCTGCTCGACGCCGGAGCTTGGGGTATCGTGTGCCCGATGATCAACACGCGCGCGGAGTGCGAGCACTTCGTCGGCGCTTGCCGTTATCCGCCGCGCGGCTATCGCAGCTTCGGTCCGGTGCGCGCGCAATGGTACTGCGGTCCAGACTACTTCAAGAACATCAACGACAGCGTGATCACCATGGCCATGATCGAGACCAAGCAGGCCGTGGAAAATCTAGAACAGATCCTGGCCGTGCCAGGACTGGATTCGATCTACATCGGCCCAAACGACCTCGCCATCTCTCTGGGCTACGGGCCGGGCAGCGTGCCAACCGACAAGGCGGTGCTGGACGCGATCAAACACATCGTCGACACCGCCAAGAAGCACAAGATCTATGCCGGCATCCACTGCGGCTCGACCAAAATGGCGAAGCAGATGATCGGGCTCGGCTTCCAGTTCGTGACACTGCTCGCCGACAACGCCTTCCTCGCCACGGCCGCCAAAAACGCGGTTGCCGAAATGCGCGAAGGCGCTCCGGCCGTGGGGAAGGCCGCAGGATCGTCCTATTGACCGGTGGGCTCGAAGCCCGCTTCTGGTGCGGGAACTGCCGCATGCACCCGTAGGTCCTGCGCCTCGCGCTGCGACACGGGCACGCCCCACTGGATGGCTGCGGCCTGGATCAGCATAGTGCGGGCTTCCGCCGCCTCGTTCGTGCGGCGCTTCTGCGTATGCGCGCTGACCGGCGCGACCTGCGCCCCCAGCGCTTCGATGCCGTGAGCTGAAAGGGTCGAACGCAGATCCTCGAGCACGGCGGCGCGCCGGCGGACGAAGGCGGTCGCGTAGCAACGCCAGAACACCCAGCCGGCCCGCTCGAGCACTCTCTGGCGACGGATATCGTCGGCCCATTTCTCCGGCCCCTGGTGCTTGTCACCATCGCACTCGACGGCCAGTCGTGCATCGTTGCGCCCCTCGACGACCAGATCGATGCGGTAGGCCCCGACCCTCACCTGGGGTGCGGCGCGATAGCCTTGTTGCATCAGCCAGTCGTACAGCTCGCGCTCGAACGGGGACTCGCAGCGCTCGCGCTGGTTCGACACGGATGCTTCGTCCTGGGTGAAGGGTCGCGCGAAGTGAGTGATCAGGCCCCGGCGCAGGCGATCGGCGTCGGACAGGTCATCGAGGTCGACGGAGCGCACGAGGTACATGCGGTCGCGTGCGCGGGAGGCCGCCACGTTGAACCGCTGCGCGAACATGTCCCGGGACAGCGGCGCGCCCACCTCATTGGGTGCCGACACCAGGGACAGGAACATCACGTCGCGCTCCCTCCCCTGGAAGGTGCGCGCGTCGCCGCAGGCGACGCGATGACGCTGCAGCAGCTCCGGTCCGAACTCGTCGTTGAGACGATCCCAGATGGCCAGTGCCTGCTCCTCTCCGAGCAGCGACACCACTCCGATGGACCGACGTTGCATCTGCGGGTCGGCGATCAGACGCCCGATCTCCGCGACGATGAACTCGATCTCGCCGCCGTTCACGTCGCCTTCGCGGCGCCCGCTGTCGATGAACACGTCCACCAGCGGCGGATCCAGACGCTCAGAGGGCTTGGCCAACCTGAGCGGGCGCAGCTCGTGATCGTAGAACTCGCGCTTCGAATACTCGATGATCGGCGCCACGCAGCGGAAGTGCTCCTTCAGAGCCACCCCGCTGCGAGCAAACACCACCTTGGCGAGATCGTAGATCGACCGCTCGGGCGACATCTGCGCTCGGTAAATGGGGACCTGATCGGCCAGGAAGCGCTGCATGAGCGCCTTGATCTTCTGTTCCTCGAGTCCGACGCCGTCGGGCGAGACTTGCTTGTCGTCTCCCACGATCAGCAGCTTGCGCGCGCGCAGCAGGGTCGGCAGCGCAGACAAATCCGACTGCGAGGCTTCGTCGATCACGACCAGATCGAAGCATCCGAGCTGCGATGGAAGCGATTCGGAGACGCGATAGTGCGGCATGATCCAGCACGGGATGGCCGGAATCGCCTCTGCCGCTGCGCTGCGCGCATCGTGACGGTAGCGAACAGCGCGCTTGCCCGTGCCTTTGCCGATCCTCTGGATGGCGTTCAGATAGGCCTGCAGCGCCGCGCGCACGCTGGGCGTGGCGTTCTGCGCGAGCTTGAGCCAGGCGCGCTTGACGACCACGGCGTAATAAGCGCGCGCCAGGTCGTGTTCCAGGTCGGCACGCATCCGGGCCAGTTTCTTGAACTCGTCCTGCGGGTCGATCGCGGCGAGGTGGGTCGCGAGGCGTCTCAAGCGCCAGGCTTGCGCCCACGTCTCGGGGAGCAGCAGATCGGCTTCGCCTTCCGGGGGCTGTCTCAGCAGCTGCGCATACTGTGGCGCACCCGATTCGGCGATGAGCCGCGTC
>Ga0335077_10013535_pt1 | contig 10198 bp, 7 predicted proteins | sample Lox_Sample_31_FD_207151 | JGI IMG/M metagenome (GOLD analysis project Ga0335077, IMG submission 207151) | Soil microbial communities from Loxahatchee National Wildlife Refuge, Florida, United States - Lox_Sample_3.1 | ecosystem: Environmental > Terrestrial > Soil > Wetlands | place: USA: Florida...
ACGAGAGCCTTTTCTGGTTGGAGTTGCTCGCTGAAACCGGAATCGTAGCGCAGGGCCGTTTACAGGACCTGCTAACGGAGGCGAATGAGTTGACGGCGATCTTTGCTGCGACTCGCCGCACGACACTGAGCGGCGGGGGCACTTAAATCGCAAATCACAAATCGCAAATCACAAATGGCAGACCTGACATCCCATCCCGACGAAGTGAAGGTCGTCTCCAAGCGCTTCGGCAAGGGCGCGACCGATATCGACCGCTATCTCGCGCTCGACGGCTACAAGGCCACGCAGAAGGCGCTCGCCATGGGCGCGGACACGATCATCAACGAGGTAAAGGCCTCGAATCTGCGCGGACGCGGTGGCGCTGGATTCCCCGCCGGCATGAAGTGGTCGTTCGTTCCCAAGCAGTCGCCGAAGCCGAAATACGTGCTCTGCAACGGCGACGAGAGCGAACCTGGAACTTGCAAAGACCGCCTGATCTTCGAGCACGACCCGCACTCCATCATCGAGGGCGTGATCATTGCCGGGATCGCCGTCGGTTCGCACCAGGGATACATCTACCTGCGCGGCGAGTATCGCTACCTGATCGAGATCATGGAAAAAGCGGTTGCCGATGCCTACGCGCGCGGCTTTCTGGGCAAGAATATCTTCGGCAGCGGATACGATTTCGAGTGCGCGGTGCAGACGGGCGCGGGCGCTTACGAAGTTGGCGAAGAATCGGCGCTGATGGAATCGCTTGAAGGCAAGCGTGGCATTCCGCGCATCCGTCCGCCGTTCCCCGCGGTGGTTGGATTGTACGGCGGCCCGACCGTCATCAATAACGCCGAAACTCTGGCCAACGTCCCGCACATCATTCTCGGCGGTGGCGAGTGGTACGCCGGTTTGGGCACGCCGAAGAACGGCGGAACGCGTCTGTTCTGCCTGAGCGGCAGCGTCAATAAGCCTGGCGTCTACGAACTGCCCATGGGCTACAACCTGCGCAAGATGATCGACGAGGTCGCGGGCGGCATTTGGAATGGGCGCGCGCTCAAGTCGGTGCAGCCGGGCGGTTCGTCAGTGCCGGTGCTAACTGCCGACGAGGTCGATATCGCGATGGACTTCGATGCGGTGGGGAAGGCGGGCTCGATGCTGGGCTCGGGCGCGGTCGTAATCATCGACGACTCAACCTGCATGGTCAAGTACGCGCTGCGGGTTATGAAGTTCTACCAGCACGAAAGCTGCGGATGGTGCATTCCCTGCCGCGAGGGCACGGACTGGCTGAAGAAAACCCTCATTCGCTTCCACTCCGGCGGCGGCGTGCGGCGCGATATCGATAACATCCAGTACCTGGCCGAGAACATGCTGGGACGCACCTTCTGTCCGCTGGGCGATGCGGCGGCGATGCCGATCATTTCTTTAGTTAAGAAGTTCCGCAAGGAGTTCGAGGATCACCTCGAGGGCAAACCGTGTCGGTACGAGGATCACGGCAAGATCGGGCAACTGCCGGTGCTGGCCGGGTACGGCCATCCCGGTTCCAATCCCTGGAGCCAGGCGCATTGATTTATGGGTGACGTCAACATCACGGTCGATGGCCGCAAGATCACGGCGCCGGCGGGAACGCTCCTGATCGAAGCCTGCAAGAGCGCCGGCATCGAGGTGCCGTCGTTCTGCTACTACCCTGGGCTCTCGCTGCAGGGCGCGTGCCGCATGTGTCTGGTGGAGATTGCCAAGATGCCCAAGCTGCAGACGGCCTGCACCACGGTCATCCAGGAAGGCATGGCGGTCACCACTACGAGCGAGACCGTGCGCCAGGCACGCAAGGCGATGCTGGAATTTGTGCTGCAGAACCATCCCCTCGATTGCCCGGTGTGCGACGCCGGCGGCGAATGCGAACTGCAGGACATGACGTTCAGCTACGGCGCTTCGGAATCGAAGCTGATCGATTGCAAGAATCACAAGGAAGAGGAGCAGTGGTCGCCGGTAGTGTTCTTCGACCGGCCACGCTGCATTCTGTGCTATCGCTGCGTGCGCGTTTGCAATGAAGGCATGGACGTGGCGGCGCTGGGCATCCAGAATCGCGGCTCGCTTTCGCTGATCGTGCCCAATCATGACGATCACCTGGAGTGCGAAGAGTGCGGCATGTGCATCGACATCTGCCCGGTCGGCGCGCTGACCTCGGGCGCGTACCGCTACAAGACGCGTCCCTGGGAGATGAACCACGTTTCGACCGTTTGCCTGCATTGCGCCGATGGCTGCAAGACCACGCTCGGCGTGCGCCGCCAGGGCAGCGGCAACCAGATTGTCCGCAGCGATAACCGCGACAAGAGCGGCATCAACGGCGATTTCCTTTGCATCAAGGGAAGATACGCGTTCGATTTCATCGAGCACTCCGAGCGGCTGAGGCAGCCACTGGTGCGCAAGAACGGCACGCTTACGCCGGCTTCATGGGAAGAAGCGCTGGAACTTGTCGCACGGCGGTTCCGCGAGGCACGTGACATCGCGGGAGGCGCTTCCATCGGCGTCATTGGCTCCAACCGCACCACCAACGAAGAGAACTATCTTCTGCAGAAGTTCGCGCGTCTGACGCTGCGCACCAATAACATCGACCACCACCGCACGGCCGATTATCCGGCGTTCATGAACGCGCTTTCCGGACACGCCGACGCCACGGCCAGCATGCGCGACCTCTTCTTCGCTCCGGCGATGCTGCTGATCGGCAATGACCCGACATACCAGCATCCGCTGCTGGCGTGGCAGATTCGAACCAACATCCGCCTGCGCGGAGCACGCTTGTATGTGGTGAACTCGCGGCCCATCAAGCTGACGCGCCAGGCGAAGGCGTTCATGGAGATCCCCGAAGGCGCGGAGGGCAAAGCCGCGGCGTTTCTTGCCGGCGACGATGCCGCTGCTGACGCGCTGGTCACGGACAGGACCACGCGCGAGGATCTGTCCGGCTTGCGCGAAAAGCTGCGGGGCGAACAGAAGCTGGTCATTATCTTCGGCTCAGAGCTGCGCGGCCCGGAACTCGCAGCGCTGGTTCGGACGGCCGCGGGCACCGGCGCAAAGTTCATCTGCCTGGGCGACTATGCCAACTCGCGCGGCGCAGCCGACATGGGCCTCTATCCCGATTTGCTTCCCGGATACTTGCCACTCAGCGAAGCAGCTCGCTTTGGCGAGCCGTGGAAGTTGGTTCCGCAACAGCCGGGCATGAATCTGGAGCAGATGGTGGCCGCGGCGAAGAGCCGCAAGCTGCGCGCGCTGTACGTAGTCGGCTCTAACCCGCTCGAGCGCTACAACATTGATCCTTTCGCGCTGGCGGAGACATTCGTCGTCGTGCAGGATCTTTTCCTCACCGAGACGGCCAACATCGCCAGCGTTGTGCTGCCGGCTGCCTGCGCGTATGAGAAATCCGGCAGCTTCACCAATACCTGCGGTGATCTGCAACTGCTGCGCAAGGGCGGCGATTCTGAGGGCGTGAAGCCTGATCTGGAGATCATCGTGCGTATCGCCGACCTGATGGGTTTCGACATTCATCAGCTCGTGCCCATGAGTCCGGGCGGAATGCGCGCCGATTTTGGCGAGTCGCGCGGCGCGCAATCGGGCGAGGCGGACCGGCAGGCAATCTGGAACCGGCGTCAGGGATACGAACCTCGCGTCAGCCCATTCAACCCGTTCGCCGTTCTCGAAGAGATCCAGCGCCTGGTACCGGGGTACGACGTGGGCCGGCTTGAGCTGCTCTCCGGCAACGATGTCCACACCCGGACGGCAGGTCAAACGCCCGGAAAAACCGAGGCGGACCGCTCTCTTGTGCCCTCGAACGACAACCTGTTCACCTCCGGCACGCTGGGGCGCTACTCCCCGGTGCTGAATAAAGTCATTGAAAACCGGCTCGGGTTACCCAATGAGAAGAAAGAGGTTGCGGCGGACTAAGCCGCGGCTGAAAGGTTAGTGTTCGCTGTGGGCTTGACCGTCACCACGTTCGTTGTGATCTCCGTGATCAAGATTGTGATCGCGCTCGTGGTGCTGCTTACCGCCGTGGCGTACACCACATGGCTGGAGCGCAAGCTGGTCGGCCACATCCAGAACCGCTGGGGGCCGAAGCGAGTAGGACCATTCGGACTGCTGCAGCCGCTGGCCGACGGGCTGAAGTTCATCTTCAAGGAAGACCTCACACCGCCGCACGTTTATAAGCCGCTTTATATAGCTGCGCCGATCCTGTCACTGGCGCTGGCGCTGACTTCGATCTCACTGGTACCCATCGGCAACTGGGTGGAGGTCGGTGGCGTCTACACGCCGATCGAGATCACCGACGTCAACATCGGTCTGCTCATCATTTTGGGAATCACCTCGCTGGGGGTATACGGCATCGCGCTCGCGGGTTGGTCGTCGAACAGCAAGTATTCACTGCTGGGCGGTTTGCGCGCCAGCGCGCAGATGGTCAGCTACGAGATCGCCCTGGGGCTGTCGCTGGTGGGCGTGCTGATCATGTCCGGCAGCCTGAACCTGCGCGAGATCGTGGACATGCAAGGCGGGCACATGTGGGCCTGGATCCCGCGCTGGAACATCTTTCGCGGTCAGATCGTCGCCTTCTTCGTGTATCTGGCGGCCGCATTTGCCGAGACCAACCGCGTGCCCTTCGACCTGCCCGAGGCGGAGAGCGAACTGGTCGCCGGCTACCACACCGAGTACAGCTCGATGAAGTTCGCCATGTTCTTTATGGCGGAATACGCCAACATGATTACCGTGGCGTCGATCGCCACGCTTCTGTTCCTGGGGGGCTGGCACGGGCCGCTCTTCGGACCGTGGTGGCTGCAGAACATTCTGCCCGTCTTCTGGTTCGCGCTGAAGGTGTTTGGCTTCATTTTTCTTTACATATGGGTTCGCGGTACGCTACCGCGCTTCCGCTATGACCAGTTGATGGCCTTCGGGTGGAAATTCCTGTTCCCGCTTGCGGTGGCTAACGTGCTGGTCACCAGTTTGATTGTGGCGTTGCAAAAATAAATGCTTCAGCTCGTCTTATTCTTCGTCTTTGGGACCATCGCCGTGGCCGCGGCGGTGAACCTGCTGGCGCAACGGCACCCCATCAACAGCGCCTTGTCGCTGGTCGTGGTGATGGCGTCGGTGGCCATGCTCTTCCTGCTGATGGGAGCGGAATTTCTGGCCGCCATCCAGGTCATCGTTTATGCCGGCGCGATCATGGTGCTGTTCGTGTTCGTCATCATGCTGCTCAACGCGGGCGAAGAGGAGCGCACTGCCGGCAGCCGTGTCGCCAAGCGGCTGGGCTTTCCTGCCGTCGTGCTGCTGGCCGGACTGCTGGCGTGGACGCTGCTCACGCGCAACCAGCACCCCGCGACAGTGGAGCTCAGCGGGCGCTTCGTCGGCTCGCCCGTCGCCATCGCACAACTGATCTTCCGGGATTTCCTGTTGCCCTTTGAGGTCACCTCGGTTCTGATCCTGGTTGCCATTATGGGGGCGGTAGTACTGGCCAGCCCGGCGGGCACAACGACCGGACGGGGGAGCCCGGAACAGCCGCCAGCGAAGAGGGAGGAATAGCGCCAGATGGTCCCTGTCTCTTACTACCTCGTGCTGAGCGCCATCCTGTTTGCGCTGGGCGTGGTGGGCTTCCTCATCAAGCGCAACCTGATCACGCTGTTTATGTCGATCGAGTTGATGCTGAACGCCGTCAACCTGGCTTTCGTGGCCTTCGCGTGGCAATGGAAATCGCTTAACGGGCAGGTGTTCGTGTTCTTCGTGATGGTGGTGGCGGCGGCCGAAGCTGCGGTCGGGCTGGCCATCATCATTGCAGTTTTCCGCACGCGCGAGACGTTGAACGTGGATCGCGTGAACTTGCTGAAACTATGAAGCCACACCTCCATCTCTGGCTCATCCCGCTGCTGCCGCTCGCGGGCGCCGCCATCAACGGCCTGCTGGGGCGACGCTTTCCGCAGCGCGTCGTGACGCTAGTGGGCAACACGTTCGTGGGGGCGAGCTGCGCGATGGCGTGGTGGGTGTTCGCGCGATTTCTCAGCCTGCCGCACGAGATGCTGCCGTACGTGCGCGACTATGCCGTGTGGATACGTGCTGGCGACTTCTCAGTTAGCTACGGCGTTTACCTTGACCAGCTTTCAATGATCATGGTGCTGGTAGTCACCAGCGTTGGGTTCCTGATCCACATTTATTCGATCGGCTACATGGCGCATGAAGGCGGCTATTACCGCTTCTTCGCCTACCTGAACCTGTTCATGTTCTTCATGCTGACGCTGGTATTGGCCAACAACTACCTGGTGATGTTCATCGGCTGGGAAGGCGTGGGCCTGGCGTCGTACCTGCTGATCGGATTCTTCTTCCTGCGCGATTCGGCGGCATCAGCGGGCAAGAAAGCTTTCATCGTCAACCGCATCGGCGACTTCGGATTCCTGATCGCGCTGTTTCTGCTGATCAAGCATTTCGGCTCGCTGGATTTCGGCCATCTCTTCCCTGCCATTTCCAAGCTCGGCGTTGAGAACGCAGGCGCTGGACTGCTGACCGCTATCGGCCTGCTGTTGATGATGGGCGCTGCGGGCAAGTCGGCACAACTTCCGCTGTACGTCTGGCTGCCGGACGCGATGGAAGGCCCCACGCCGGTTTCGGCGCTCATCCACGCCGCGACTATGGTGACCGCGGGCGTGTACATGGTGGCGCGCTCGAACGTGATCTTCACCCGCGCGCCCTCGGCGATGCTGGCCGTCGCCATCGTCGGCTGCCTGACCGCGCTGTTCGCCGCAACCATCGGCATGGCGCAGACCGATATCAAAAAAGTGCTCGCCTACTCGACGATTTCGCAGCTCGGATACATGTTCCTGGCCTGCGGTGTGGCGGCATTCTCAGCCGGCATCTTCCACCTGATGACGCATGCCTTCTTCAAGGGACTGCTGTTCCTGGGAGCGGGCTCGGTGATCCACGCGCTCAATGGTGAACAGGACATGCGCCGTATGGGCGGACTGCGAAAGCAGATACCGTGGACGTTCTGGACCATGACCGCGGCCACCTTCGCCATCGCCGGCATTTTTCCCTTCGCCGGCTTCTTCAGCAAGGACGAGATCCTCTGGAACGCTTTCGCGAGCGAGCACGGAAGCTGGATCTTCTGGTCTATCGGGCTGCTCACCGCGTTCCTGACGTCGTTCTACATGTTCCGGCTGTGGTTCCTGACGTTTTTCGGTGAATTTCGCGGGGATGAGGCGAGCACCCGAGAACACGGGCATGGGCACATTCACGAGAGCCCGAGAGTGATGCTCATCCCGCTGGCGATCCTCGCTGTGCTCTCGGTGATCGGCGGCTGGATCGGCTGGCCGGAGTCGATTGGCGGGATGCAGCGGTTCGACCACTTTCTTGCCCCGGTGTTTAGCTCCCACGCCGAAGAAGCCGCAGTCGCTGCTGCCGGGCACAGCAAGGAACTGCTGCTGGCGGGCGTTTCCGTGCTGGCAGCACTACTCGGCCTGTTCTTCGCGTGGCTGCTCTACCAGTGTCGCCGCGATTTGCCCGACAAGATTGCATCCGCGCTTGGCGGTCTGTATATCGCGGTCCGCGATAAATACTACGTGGACGAGGGCTACGCCGCGGCTTTCGTGCAGCCGCTGATCAAAGGCTCGACCTATCTGCTATGGCGTGGGGTCGATGCCGGCGCGATCGATGCAACGGTCAACGAATCCGCCGAAGCTGCACAGCACGTTTCCGACGCGCTCCGCCACATGCAATCCGGCAACGTGCGCTCTTACGCGGGATGGGTCGCCGCCGGCGCCGCCCTGGTCATCGCCTACATGGTGTACCTGGGGGTGCGATGATGAGTGCCGCCATCCTCACCCTGGTCACCTTCCTGCCGCTCGCCGGAGCACTTCTGCTCCTGTTCTTCCCGCGCAGGGACGAATTGATCCGCTGGTTCGCGCTCGTCGTCACGCTGCTGGGATTCGTCTTCTCGCTGCATTTGCCGATCCACTTCGTGCGTGGCGCGAGCGGCTTCCAGTACGAGATCAACGTCCAATGGATCACCCGCCCGAACATCCACTACCACCTTGGCGCCGACGGCATCTCGATGTGGCTGGTGGTGCTCACTACCTTCCTCAGTCCGCTGTGCGTGCTGATCTCGTGGAAGTCGGTGCGCGAGCGCGCCAAAGAGTTTTTCATCCTGCTGCTGATTCTGGAGACGGCGCTGATCGGAGTCTTCATTGCGCTCGATCTCTTCCTCTTTTATTTCTTCTGGGAAGCCACCCTGATCCCGATGGCGCTCATCATCGGCATCTTCGGGCACGAGCGCCGCGTGTACGCCGCGGTGAAGTTCTTCCTGTTCACCATGATCGCCTCGATGTTCATGCTGGCGGCGATCATCTGGCTCTACGCGCAGACGGGCAGCTTCGAGTATTCGGCGGTTCAGCACGCCGTGCAATCCGGGCAGATCAGTTGGCAGGCCGCGCTGTGGTGCTTCCTCGGATTCTTTCTGGCGTTTGCCGTGAAAGTGCCCATCTTCCCGCTGCACACCTGGCTGCCGGACGCACACTTCGAAGCGCCCACTGCCGGCTCCGTGCTGCTGGCGGGCGTGCTGCTGAAGATGGGAACCTATGGCTTGCTGCGCTTCAACGTGGGGCTGTTCCCCGAGCAGGCACGCGAGCACGCTCCCTGGATCATCACGCTGGCGATCGTCGGCATCATCTATGGCGCGCTGGTGGCGATGGTGCAGCCGAACCTGAAGAAGCTGGTGGCGTACTCGTCGGTGAGCCATCTTGGTTTTGTCGTGCTCGGCATCTTCAGCTTCACCACTGCGGGCGTGGATGGCGCCGTGTACCAGATGCTGAACCACGGCGTCTCGACCGGCGCGCTGTTCATGCTGGTGGGCATCCTCTACGAGCGACGGCACACCTTTGAAATCTCCGAATTCGGCGGACTGGCCACGCCCATGCCTGTTTATGCCACGTTCTTCATGGTCATCATGCTGTCGTCGGTCGGGCTGCCGCTGCTCAACGGATTTGTGGGCGAATTCCTGGTGCTGAACGGCGCGTTCCAGGCGCGCGCGATCTACGGCATCCTGGCCGCGACCGGCATCATCTGGAGCGCCTGTTACCTGCTGTGGATGTACCAGCGCGTGTTCTTCGGAAAAGTTAAGAAAGACGTCAACGCCACGCTGCCAGACATCAGCCCGCGTGAGCGCATGGCGCTTTGGCCGACGGCGCTGGCGGCGCTGGCCATGGGCATCGTGCCACTGTTCTGGCTGAACGCGATTGAGCCAGCGGTGCGCAGCGTGCTCTCGCCGCTCGTGCAGATGGCGGAGGGCCTCGTGCGATGATCCAGGCTTCGGACTACATCGGCGTGCTGCCCGAGATCGTGCTGGCGCTGTTTGGCGTGGCCGTCATGATGGCAGAGGCCGCGCTGCCGCCGGGCGCAAGCCGCAGGCCGCTGGGATGGCTGGCATTCGCGGGCACGCTGGCTGCAATCGCCGCAACCGTGTATCAGGCCGGCCATCCCGGTACGGCCTTCTTCGACATGGTGCGGGTGGACAGCTTCAGCATCTTCTTTCATGTCCTGATCGCGTTCATCGCGGCGCTGGTGGTGCTGTCGTCGTTCGAGTATCTCGATGCCCAGCAAATCCGCGGCGGCGAATACTACGGCCTGATCCTGTTCGGCGCGGTGGGCATGGTGCTGATGTCTTCGGCCGTCGAGCTGGTGCTGATCTTCATCGCCCTCGAGATATCGTCGATCTCGACCTACGTGCTGGCGGGATTCCGCCGGCGCGCGCCCGCGAGCATCGAATCGTCCATCAAGTACTTCCTGCTGGGCTCGTTCGCGACCGCGTTCTTCCTCTACGGCGTAGCCTTGATGTTCGGCGCGACCGGCACGACCAGGATTTACCAGATCGCAGACGCGGTGCAGAGCGGACAGCACTCGACAATGATCTTCGTCGCCGTGGCGCTGATGTTCGTGGGCATGGGTTTCAAGGTTGCCGCCGCGCCTTTCCACGTGTGGACCCCTGACGTTTATGAAGGCGCGCCGGTGCCGGTCGTTGGACTGATGTCGACCGCGCCCAAAGCTGCGGCGTTCGCCGTACTGCTGCGCATCTTTTTCGCGGCCGCCACTCCGGGATGGTTCTGGCCGGTGTGGATCTCGGCGGCGCTCTCGATGACGCTGGGCAACATCTCGGCGCTGGTGCAGGACAACGTCAAGCGCCTGCTGGCGTATTCTTCCATCGCGCATGCGG
>Ga0335077_10013536_pt1 | contig 10198 bp, 12 predicted proteins | sample Lox_Sample_31_FD_207151 | JGI IMG/M metagenome (GOLD analysis project Ga0335077, IMG submission 207151) | Soil microbial communities from Loxahatchee National Wildlife Refuge, Florida, United States - Lox_Sample_3.1 | ecosystem: Environmental > Terrestrial > Soil > Wetlands | place: USA...
GCGGTGAAAGCCGATGCGCTCGCCGGGCGCCAGCCGGATGATCCAGACCCGCACGCGCTCGTCCTCGGACAACAGCGTCGAGCCGACGCAGCCGTTGTGGTTCTGCTCCTCGCGCTTGAACTCGGCGGCGATCGCGGGCGGCCACGCCGCTTTGTCGGCGCGGTCGGTGGATTTATCCAGCATCGTCAAAGCCATGGCGGACCTCCGGGGAAGTTGGGCACAATATAGAAAACCGCCGCGGTTTTTGAAATAGGCTGGCGCAACGGCTGGATTCTTTGGGCATGGCAAGGCAACGCCGCGCGCTGGTGATCGGCGGCTCGATGAGCGGGCTCCTGGCCGCCATCATGCTGCGGCGGCACGGCTTCACCGTCGACGTGTTCGAGCGGGTCGAGAGCGAGCTGTCGGGCCGCGGCGCCGGCATCGTGGCGCAGGCCGAACTGATCGCGCGGCTTGACGCGCTCGGCCTCGACACGCGCGACCTGGGCGTGCTGACGCGCACGCGCAAGCTTCTCGACATCGAGGGCCGCACCGTGCTGACCACGCAATGCCTGCAGGTGCTCACCGCGTGGGAGCGGGTCTACCGCGTGCTGCGCGATGCTCTTCCGCCCGCGCACTATCACCGCGGCCGCGGGCTCACCGGCTTCGAACAGACCGAGGCGGCGGTCGTCGCACACTTTGGCGACGGCTCAACCGCCGAAGGCGAGGTGCTGATCGGCGCCGACGGCCTGCGCTCGACGGTGCGCGGCCAGTGCCTGCCCGACGCCGTCCCGCTCTATGCCGGCTATTGCGCCTGGCGCGCGTTGCTGCCGGAGAGCGCGATACCGCCTGACATTCACCGCGACCTGTTCGAAGCGATGACGTTCACGCTCCCGCCCGGCGAACAATGCCTTTTCTATCCGGTGGCCGGGCCGAACGGCGATCTGCGCGAAGGCCACCGCCGCTGCAACGTCGTCTGGTACCGGCCGGCCGACGAGGCGGGCGAACTGCCGTGGCTCCTCACCGACGACGCCGGGGTCACGCACTCGATCTCGATTCCGCCGCCGCTCATCCGCCGCGAGGCGACCGCCGCGATGCGCGCCGCGGCGGAGCGGTTGTTGCCGCCGCAGTTTCGCGCCATCGTGCGGCTGATCGACGAGCCGATCCTGCAGCCGATCTACGATCTGCAAAGCCCGCGTCTTGCCTTCGGCCGCGTCGCGATCGTCGGCGATGCCGCCTTCGTGGCGCGACCGCATGTCGCGGCCGGCGTTTCCAAGGCCGCCGACGATGCCGCCGCACTGGCGGAGGCCCTTGATAGCGACGAGGTTGAAAGCGCGCTCCTTCGTTTCGAGGCCGAGCGCCTACCCGAAGGCAACAAGATCATCGAGCGCGCGCGCCATCTCGGTGCCTACCTGCAGGCGACGCAGAACGCCGAAGAGCGCGCCCGCTCCGCACGTCACTCAATCCCCGAAGCAGTGCTTGCGGAAACCGCGGTACTCGACTTTCTCTATGCTTGAAATCGTTCGCGGTAGTTGCTCAAAGCACAATTCACATCGCGATGAGGCTTAGACCGGCTAACGAACCGTGGCGGAAAAAGGCCGATACCACCGATATCTGCGCGGCGCCATCGTGGCAGCTGCAGGACCGCTCGTGCTCGTCGCGTTGCTGTTCTTTCCGCCCGTGGATCGCGCGCTGGGCGGGCTGTTTGCGACATCCGCCGACGGGACGACGATCGCCAATTACCCGCACTGGGTGCGTCAGCAGGCCGCCAAGCATCGCTGGGGGTATGCAGAATCTCCGGACATCCCCCGTTGTCTTCAAAACGCGATCATCTCGGTCGAGGATAAGCGCTTCTTTTCTCACGGCGGCATAGATCCATTCGCTGCGGCGCGGGCGATCGTCGAGGATGCCCAGAACGACCGCGTCGATCACGGCGGCAGCACGATCACGCTGCAACTGGCGCGCATGATCCTTCGCGTTCCCCGCCGCCAGCCTTCGCCGTGGACCGAACTGACAAGCCAGCTGCGCGTCATGCGCGGCGGGCTCATCGTCGAGCACGACTTCGACAAGAAAAGGATTCTTGAACTGTATCTCAACGGCGTCTATCTCGGCCGGCGCGCCATAGGCGTCACCGCGGCAGCGCAAGCGTATTTCCACACGCCGCTTCAGCAACTGAACCAGGCGCAATGCATCTACATGGCCGGCCTGCCGAATGATCCCACGCGATTCGGCGCCGACCCTTCCGGCGCACGCGCCATGGCCCGTTACCGGCACGTCATCATGACAATGCAGCGCAACGGCTATCTGACTGAGCAGCAAGCGGTCGCACTTTCCGACGAACCGCTGTTTTCACGAATCACCGAGAATTAGCCCTGGCCGGCTCTGACCTTCCGAAACAGCAATGAGCGACATTCGGCGCGTATTGGTGGTCGGCGGCGGGGTCGGCGGCCTGACGGCGGCGACCGCCTTCGCGCAACGCGGCGTCGAAGTCTTGCTCATCGAGCGCCGGCCGGCTTTCGATGTGCCCGGCGTCGGACTAGGCCAGCCGGCGAATGCGCTGCGCGTCTACGACGCGCTTGGCCTGTTGCCGGACATTTTGGCATCCGGCTTCACCTACGATCGGATGTGGATTTTCGATCACCACCGCAACCCGATCGTCGAGCACAAGCTTCTGCTCGGCGACGAGCGGGTGCCGGCCGTCTGCGCGTTGTCGCGGCTCCGCCTGCATGAAATTCTGCTCGCGGCGGCGCTACGCGCGGGCGTTAAGGTGCGCACCGGAGTGACGGCCGACGAAATCCACGACGAAGTCGATCGCGTGACGGTGACGTTTTCAGATGGGCGTACCGATGCGTTCGATCTCGTCGCTGGCTTCGACGGCATCCGCTCGGCGACGCGCGCGCATCTGTTCGGCAGCGCATTCGTGCCGCGGCCGTCCGGCTACGGCGGCTGGCGCGTGCAGGTGCCGCGCGACGCACGGGTGCGCGGCATGGAATTTTTGCAGGGCATCGGCAGCAAGACCGGCGCCATGCCGCTCGCCGATGACCTGATGTACGTGTTTCACATCCGCCCGGAAGCGCCGGATGCGATATTCCCGCGCGGGGACTATGCCGATCTGTTTCGGCAACGCCTTGCCGGCTACGGCAGCTACGTCGCCGAAATCGCGGCTGCGCTCAACGATAAGTCCGACATCGTCTACAGTCCGATCGACCCGCTGTTAGTGCCGTGGCCGTGGTTTCGCGGCCGCGTCGTGCTCGGCGGCGACGCTGCGCACGCCTTTCCGCCCCATCTCACGCAGGGCGCGGCCATGGCCGCCGAAGACGGCTACGTGCTGGCGCGCGAAGTCCTGGCCGGCGACGCGCCGTTGCAAGAACGGCTCTCGCGGTATTCGCAGCTGCGTTATGCACGCTGCGCTTTCGTCTACGCATTCTCCTATCAGTGGATGCTGGACGAGCAATCGGTGCGCACGCCCGCAGACCTCTCAGCGGCGCGGCTCGAGCTTGCGCAGAACGCCTCAGCGCGCATCGCCGCGAGCGACCGCATCCTCGACAGCCGAGTCATTTAACGTCGCATGGACAACATAGCGATTTACCGCACCTTCAATCCTTGGTGGCAGTCTCGCCTGTGACCGCGCCTATCTGCGATTGCCCTAAGCGCGCGCAAGCCATTGAGAATCCGAACTGAGCAAGTTGGGGGCGACCCGCAACCTTTGGGTATTCTCATGTTGGAGCGACGCACCAATCCCCGATCACTGACGTTGAAGACCGGAAAGATCGTCTGCGCCGACAGGGCTCGCGATATCGACTGCGCGATCCTGGATTTATCCGACGGCGGCGCGCGCATTCTCGTCAGCGATCCGACGGAGGTTCCACGAAAATTCCGGCTCAATGTCGATCGCATGGACAAAGTCTACATCTGCGAGCGGGTTTGGACCGACGGCAATCGGATCGAGCTGTCGTGTCATTCGGCGGCGGCCGGTCATGCGCGAGGCGAATCATGAACAGGTTTGAAGAGTTGCCGGCGAACGTCAGAGCATTGCTGTTCGCGCGGCTCGCCATCGAATTGAGAGCCAATCGATGCGCAAACCTCTATGAGCTGGCGAAAAGGAAGAATACCGAAATGATAAGCGTTTGGCGCGACGTGTGCCGACTGTCGAAGCAGCCAGTATGCACGATTCCACAAGCCGCGGTGCTGCCGCATTGACCGCGCTTCGCTCAAGCCGTTCGAACGGTTGATGGCATGGTCACACATGCTGGCCGCCGTTGATGTGGATTTCGGCGCCGTTGACGTAGGACGAGGTGTCCGTGCACAGCACGTAGATGATTTTCGCCACCTCGTCGGGCGTGCCGAGCCGGTGCAGCGGAATTTGCTCGACGATCTTTTCCGTACCGGGCGAGAGCATTGCGGTGTCGATCTCGCCGGGCGCGATGGCGTTGACGCGGACGCCGAGCGACCCGAAGTCGAACGCCATCTCGCGGGTGAGTGCGGCGAGCGCCGCTTTCGAGGTGGCATAGGCGGCACCGGCGAACGGATGCACGCGCGAGCCGGCGATCGAGGTGACGTTGACCACCGAGCCCTTGGCCGCCTTCAGCTCGTCAAGGAGCCCGCGCGCCAGCATGATCGGCGCGAAAAAATTCACCTGAAACACGTGATGCCAGTCGTCGCGCGCGGTGCCGATCGAGCCGAGCCGCTTGCCGCCCTCGGCCTTCGGCGAGATGGCGGCATTATTGACCAAAGCGTGCAATTCGCCGTGCAGGCGGCTTTTGGTTTCCGCGATCGCCTGTTCGGTATTCTCCGGGTCGGCGAGATCGACCTGGATGTGATCCTCCGGCCCCGCCTCCCACGGGCAGTTTTCCGGAAACGGATGCCGCGAGCAGGTGATGACGCGCCAGCCGGCGGCGGAAAAGCGCTTGACCGTAGCGTGACCGATGCCACGGCTGGCTCCGGTGAGAAGCAGCGTGCGACGCGGCTGGTTGGTTGCTGGCATTTGTTTGTTCCAGTCCCCTTAAGGATAAAGCCGCTTCTTGGTCCAGCGCGCCGACGGATCTGCACGCTGGAAGACGATGCGGTCGTGCAAGCGGTAAAGCCGCTCGTGCCAGAACTCGATCTCGCAAGGCGCCACCCGGTAGCCCGACCAAAAAGGCGGCCGCGGCACGGTGCCGATGGCGAACTTGGCGGCATAGCGCGCGATCGCCTTCTCGAACGCCATACGGCTCTCCAGCGCCGTTGACTGCTTCGACGCCCAGGCGCCGATCTGCGCCATGCGCGAACGGCTGGCGAAATAGGCGTCGGCTTCCTCCAGCGACACCGCTTGAACGGACCCGCGCACGCGCACCTGACGCTGCAGCGCTTTCCAATAAAACGTCAAGGCCGCCTTCGGCGCCCCATCAAGCTCGTGCGCTTTGACGCTGCCAAGGTTGGTGTAGAACACGAACCCGCGCTCATCGAACCCCTTCAGCAGCACCATCCGCACGTTGGGCAACCCATCGGCGTCGACGGTGGCGAGCGCCATGGCGTCGGGATTGACCGGCTCGGCACGCTTGGCCTCGGCGAACCAGGCGGCGAACAGCCGAAACGGCTCCTCGGCCTCGGTGAAGTCACCGCCCGTTAACCAGCTTGGGTGCTCAATGGGCGCAGTCTCGGTCATTTGCTTCGGAGTCTCAGTTGCGCGTGTCGCCCGATCGGCAGGCGCTTCGCCGGTCCTTATATAATGAAACCGGGGGCTTGCGCCTATGCGGGCCGCGTCGGCTTGCAGCTGCCGTTGCGCTCCTCGGCGCATTCGCCTGCGCCGGCTGCTCCTACCAGCTCGATTCGATGTTCTCCAAACCGGACGTGGATGCGGACGTGACCGGCTCGATTAGCCGGCCGGCGGCGCAGCAAGCCGCGCAACCGTCCACGCAGGTTTCCGAAGCCGACCTCACCTACGCGCGCGCCGCAGCAGCCGATGCGCTGGCGCGCGGCGGCAAAGTCAACAGCGTGCCATGGCATAATCCGCAAACCGGCGTCGGCGGCAATATCACGCCGCTCACCTCCTCCTACAGCGACGCCGGCCTGCCCTGCCGCGATTTCCTCGCGAGCTATGTCAGTTCCGGCTCGCAAGCCTGGCTGCAAGGATCTGCCTGCCGCAGCACCCGCGGCGACTGGCAGGTCAAGAGTCTTAAACCCCTCAAATCCGGCTGACGCTTGCCGACCAATGTAAATGCGCCGAAAAGGCGCGCGGAGTCGCGCTGGCGCATTGCGACTCGCGGGCTTTGCGCCCACATTTGTGTCAAATGTGCCAAGTGATGTGGCAGATGGGCGGGCTGGGGCCGGCCCAGAACATTGGAATTGGAGTCCGCGGGGATGCGCGATCCCTATGAGGTCCTGGGCGTCAATCGCAAAGCGAGTGCGGCCGAGATCAAGAGCGCCTACCGGCGGCTCGCGAAGAAGCTGCACCCGGACGCCAACAAGAATGACCCCAAGGCAGCAGCACGCTTTGCCGAACTGAACGCCGCCCACGAAATCGTCGGCGACGACGACAAGCGCAAGGCGTTCGACCGCGGCGAAATCGACGCCGAGGGCAAGCCCAAATTCCAGGGCTTCGAAGGGTTCGGTGCCGGCGCCGGGGCTCGCCCGGGCGGCGGCTTTGGCGGTGACACGCAGTTCGAAGGCTTCCAGTTCGGTCCCGAGGGTTTTACCCGTACCACCCGGCGCGGACGCGGCGGCGGGGGTGGCTTCGGCGGCTTTGAGGACATTTTGCGCGAGGCGTTTGGCGGCGCGGCCGGCGGCCGCGGCGGTCGCAGTGCGCACTTCGAGGCGGAGAATTTTGGCGCCGGTGCCGACGTGCATGCCGAAATGACGGTCACGTTGCCGGAAGCGGCGAAGGGCGCCACGAGGCGGCTGCGGCTGCCGACCGACAAAGACATCGACGTCAAGATTCCGGCTGGCATCACCAGCGGCCAGCATGTGCGCGTGCGCGGCCAAGGCATGCCCGGCCAGTCCGGCTCGGGCGACGTGCTGATCACCGTTGCGGTCGCGCCGCATCATCTCTTTACGCTCGACGGCGCCGACCTGAAGCTTGACCTGCCGATCACCCTCTACGAAGCGGCCTTGGGCGGCAAAGTGCGCGTGCCGACATTAGACGGCCATGTCGAGCTGACCATTCCGGCGTGGACCAACAGCGGACGCACGTTCCGGCTGCGCGGAAAGGGTTTCCCGGCCAAATCCGGCAAGGGCGACCTCCTCGCCACCATTCGCATCGTGCTGCCGGAGAAGAGCGATGCCGAGCTGGACGCACTGATGAAGCAGTGGAAGGCCGACAAGGCGTACGATCCGCGCAAGGATATGTAAGGCGCCGGCGCCATCCCGGCGGCCGAACATCCATCAATACGGCCGGCAGGTGCCCTTGACCGTGGTGCGCAACAAGAGCCGCCGCTGATCGGAAGGGAAATCCGTGCGGGCATGGCTCGAACACCGATTATCCCACACGATGAGATCGCCCGTGCGCCAGACGTGCGTGTAGACGAATTCCGGCTTTTCGGAAATGTCGAACAGCGCATTGAGCAGCGCGTCACTCTCGGCCTCCGGCATGCCCTCGATGCGCACCGACATTAGCCGGTTGACGTAGAGCGCTTTGCGTCCGGTCTCCTCATGCGTGCGCACCACCGGATGCACCGCCTGGCTCGACGCGTCGACCGCCTGTTTGTCGTTGCGCTTGACCGAATTGTAGACGTAGTAGTTCACGGCTTTGAGGCCTTCGAGCCGCTTCTTCGTCGCCGCGTCGAGCGCGTCGTAGGCGGCTGTGCCGCTGGCGAACATCGTGTCGCCGCCGTAGGTCGGAATCTCCACCGAATAGAGTAGCGTCGCCTTGTGCGGCTCGTCGCGGTGAATGGTGTCATGATGAAACATCATCTCGCCGTCGGGCAGCGCCCCGATGGTCTCGCCGTTTTCGCGGATGTTCGAAATCAGCATGATGTTCGGCAGTATTTTGGAAAACCCGCTCGGCAGCGTGTGCTTCGGTCGGCCGAGCGGCGCGAACTCGCCGAAAATGCCGGTGACGCGGATCAAATCCTCCTGCGTCAAATCCTGATCGCGAAACAGCAGCACCGCGTGATCGAGCCAGGCGCGGTAGATTGCCGCCGCATCCGGCGGCGACACCGGCTTACGCAAGTCGATGCCCAAAACCTCGCAGCCGATGTGTTTGGTCAGCGGCCTAAATTGCAGTTCGGCATGCGCGCTGCGACCCGCTGCCGTGTCGATCATCGATGTTATGCCCATCGTGCGCCTCATCTCCTGGAGGCAGCAAAGGTACGATGATCATGCCCGATAACCAATCCCTCCCCCGGCTGAAAGGAGCGCCCTCACCCACCCTGTGGCGATGGACGGGCATCAATCTGGTCGTAAGCGGTCTGCGCGATCGAGTGCAGCCTTTCCCGCTCGGCCGGTCCCGTGAGTACATAGAAAAGATCGCCGTCGACCCAGTAATATGCGGAACTGTGTTTGCCGGCGATGTAACGCAGCGCCGTCGCCTGATCCTTGGTCTGTCCGCAATAGAGCGTGAAGCGCTCGCCCGAGGGCGTCTCGTACATGAAGAACGCCGTCGGTCCGGTCGGACCCGGCAAGAGCCGGCCACCGACGAGTTTCAGGCCCATCTTCTCCAGTTCAGGGATGCGCACCGGCGAACCGACGCGCTTCGACAGCCATTGCGTCAGATGCGGCCGCTCGGCGCCCGGCACTTCGACCGGATGGCGGACCTCGACGACATAGAGCCGGTAGGCCTCGAACGCTTCGGCGGTATAGCGCTTCAAGTCCGACGGGCCGGCGGCCGCACTGCCGTGCGCGAACCAGCCGGCGGCGCCGCCAGCGATGAAAGCGACGAGCGCCGCCGCGGAGGCAAACGCAATCCATCCATTACGGCGGCGGCACGCCAGCCGAGCGATACTGAGCCGGTCCGGCGTCGGCTCGTCGGCGGCGCCGCCATAACGCGCCTGAATCAGCTCGGCCTGACTGCGCCAAGCCGCGACAGCGGCCGCAGCGTCCGGACGAGTAGCAAGCCAAGCCTCGACCGCGCTTCGCCGCCCCGGCGGCAACTCGCCGTCAACGTAGGCGTGAAGCTCGTCTTCAGTTGCTACGGAGTCTCGATCAATCATCGTCTTCTCTCTTCGTCATTTCACGCGGCGCAGCACGGGGCGCTCGCCGTCCAAATAGGCTCTGATCTGCATCCGTGCGCGCGCGAGCCGCGACATCACGGTACCAATCGGCACGCACTGCACCTCGGCGACCTCGCGATAAGTGAGGCCTTCAAGCACCACGAGAAGCAGCGCGGTACGCGGCTCCTCGGCCAGTTCGTCAAGCGCGCGGGCGATATCGCGCCCCCCGGACTCCGGCCCCCCGGTCGCGGCGTCGTTATCCTTGATCGGAGTAAGCACCGGGCGACGCGACAGCGTGCGCAACCGGTTGCGATTGAGGTTGGTCAGGATCGTGTAGAGCCAAGCGCGCACGTCGCCGCCGTGAAACAAGTGCTCGGAGCGCAGCGCCCGGACCAGCGTATCCTGCACGATATCGTCGGCCGTCTCCGTATCACGCGTGAGCGCACGCGCATAGCGCCGCAGCGCCGGAATGGCTGCCTCGATCTGAGCCCGGAATTCACTCAATCATGCGCTCCATCAGTTACGGTCGATTTTAGCGTTGCACCGCTGCGGTCCTTTCAGGCCGGCAACACTTCAACAACACCAGCCTAAGCCGAGTATTCCGTAAAGACCGAAACAGCGTAAGGGTTTAGACGGTCGCTTGCTGGGTCCCGCAGGCCTATGCCATAGGAGGCGGCAGGGGCTCGGCGATGGACAGCAGGGTCAGCACAATGCCGGACGTCTCAGACCTCATGCGCGGCAAGCGCGGCCTGATTATGGGGGTCGCCAACCAGCGCTCGCTCGCCTGGGGCATCGCCAGGGCCTGCCGCGCACACGGGGCCGAGCTTGCATTCACCTATCAGGGCGATGCGCTGAAGAGGCGCGTCGCGCCGCTCGCCGAGGAGGTCAGCGGCATCCTCGTTGGTGATTGCGATGTGGCCGTCCCGGCGACGATCGATGCCGGGTTCGAGCGACTTAAGGCGGCCTGGGGCGGCATCGATTTTCTGGTTCACGCGATCGCCTATTCGGATCGCGACCAGCTCGACGGCCGCTATGTCGACACCACCGCTGAGAATTTCTCAAAGACGCTGCTGATCAGCTGCTATTCGTTTACCGCG
>Ga0335077_10013539_pt1 | contig 10197 bp, 9 predicted proteins | sample Lox_Sample_31_FD_207151 | JGI IMG/M metagenome (GOLD analysis project Ga0335077, IMG submission 207151) | Soil microbial communities from Loxahatchee National Wildlife Refuge, Florida, United States - Lox_Sample_3.1 | ecosystem: Environmental > Terrestrial > Soil > Wetlands | place: USA: Florida...
GAAAAATCGGCAGAAGGTCTCTTCCTCCGACTCCAGGAAGCCTTTGATGACATGACCTCGGTTGCACGTCCGGCACAAAGATTCCGTGCGGGCCGGAGTTCCACCCTTCACTCGAATCGTGACCATGACTCTCTCATTTCTACGAAGCGCGCAGCGCTTCGGGCTGTGCTCACCGGTGTGCAGGCACACCGGGAGCATCGTCGCGCGGAAAAAGGAAGGCGCGACCGAGACGGCAGACGAGGCCGCCGAAGGCCAATTTAGAACTTCACCTAGCTGAAATCGGGATTGATTAGCGGAAGCGGGCAGACCGGGTCCGGCCGCCTTCGCGATTCAGCGATTCCGGCGTTCGCACAATGGGGCTTGGATGTTTCTTCAGCCGCATGGACACAGTCCTCCAATGGACTTTGCGAAAAATAGCAGAAACAAAAAGGAAAATCAAATCGAAGCGAAAGCTCCTATTGACAGTCTATAGGTCAGCGCCTATCATCCTATCGACGTTCGATAGGAGCACAGGCTTGTCCACAAGCGAATCAACGACTTTGCTGCAGGGCACTTTGGACCTGCTGATTCTCAAATCGCTGGCTACCGGAGAGATGCATGGCCTCGGGGTTTCGCGGCGCATCGAGCAGATTACGGGCGGCACCTTTGTGGTGAAGCCCGGCTCGTTGTTTCCGGCGCTGCATCGCATGGAAGAGGAAGGGTGGATCTCTTCGTTCTGGGGCGAATCGGAAAACAATCGCCGCGCAAAGTATTACCGGCTGACGAAGCCTGGCCGGCGGCAGCTGGAAACGGAAACGAAGCGCTGGAGCCGGATATCTGTGGCGATCGCGCGTGTGCTAGAAGCGTCGTAGAGAGGAGTTGTCATGCCGCTCTTTGCTAAAGGCCGCAGCTTGCTCCGTAACCTGCTCTCGAGGAGGCGCGTGGACGCCGATCTGGATCGCGAGGTGCGCGCGCATCTCGATTTGCTTATAGACGAGAATCTTAGAGCAGGAATGGGGCGCGCCCAGGCGGAGCGCGCCGCGCGCCTGGAACTGGGCGGTGTTGAACAGGTGAAGGAACAGGTCCGCGATCACCGGCTTGGCAATTGGCTGCAATCCGTATTTGGCGATGTGCGATACGCGCTGCGTCAACTACGCAAAAATCCTGGGTTCACGACCGTTGCGATCTTAACGCTTGCGCTGGGCATCGGCGCCAACACGGCAATCTTCAGCGTTGTCGATGGAGTCTTGCTGCGCTCGCTGCCTTACCGTGACCCCGGTCGATTAGTTATGGTGTGGGAGCGCAATTCTGTAGTCGGGAATCCTTACAACACGGTTTCGCCGCCAAATTTTTTGGACTGGCAGGTACGGAACTCGGTTTTCTCGGGAATGGCCTATGTCTGCGACGTGCGTAACAACCTCACAGGTCAGGGCGAGCCGGAAGAGGTTGTCGTGCAGGCCGTGTCGGCGAACTTCTTCTCCGTTATAGGAGTTGAGCCAATCTTGGGGGCCGGATTCACGCCTGAAAATGGAACAAAAGGCCACGACGATGTGGTGGTTTTGAGTTTCAGTCTTTGGCAGAGGCGATTCGCCGGGGATCCGAAAATCATTGGCAAAAGCATTCTACTGAACGGCAAACCGCAAACGGTTGTTGGAGTCGCGCCCGAAAATTACGCGTGGTTGGTGAAAGATGGTTCGCTAACGGGCGGAAAACCACAAATTTGGACGCCATTCGTGTTTCCACCCGCCTATGCAGTGCACAAGGATATGGGGCGCTTCATCAGTGTGGTGGCGCGCCTGAAACCGGACGTGACGTTGGCAGCAGCGCGGTCGCAAATGAAGTCGATCGCAACGCAACTGGAAATTGAGTATCCGAATGCGAACCGGCACTGGGGCGTAAACGTCGTACCGATGGCCGAACAGGTGTCGGGATCGCTCAAGCCAGCGCTGCTGGTGCTGTTCGGAGCAGTGCTTTTCGTTTTGCTGATCGCTTGTGCGAACCTGTCAGGGCTGCTGCTAGCCCGGGCTGGCGGACGCGAGCGGGAAATCGCGGTGCGCACCGCAATCGGCGCAAGTTCATGGCGGATTACTCGCCAACTCCTGGTCGAGAGTATGGTGCTTGCCATTCTTGGTGGCGTTGCGGGAGGCGCGCTGGCGATTTGGGGCACGAACGCGTTGCTGGCCGCCACGCCTTCGAATCTATTGGAGCTTCGCGCAGTTCGGGTGAACGTTCGTGTCCTGTTGTTTTCTACGTTGTGCACGCTGACGGCGGGTTTGCTGTTCGGTTTCGTGCCGTCGTACTTCACGGCGTGGTCGCGCTCAGCCCAAAGGCTCCGAGAAGCCGGACGAGGAACTTCTGCGGCGGTGCGCAGCGTTGCGGCGCGCAACGTCTTCGTGATTGGGCAACTGAGCCTGGCATTGGTTTTGCTCGTGGGGTCCGGCCTTCTAGTTCGCAGTTTCCTTCGGCTGGTCGCAGTCGAGCCGGGCTTTCAGGTCAAGAATCTCTTGACGTTCAAAGTGACGCTGCCTGACGCGCGATACTCCACGGATTCGGCGCGTGTGCAGTTATTTCAACAGCTTCTGGCCAAAATAGCGGCGATTCCTGGAGTGAGTTCGGTGAGCATGGAAAGTTTTCCGCCGCTAACTGGTTTGGGCGCGGCCACGGATGTTCATGTTCTTAGCCAGCCCGCCGGACCTCACGGTGAGCTTCCGGGCGCGAACGTTCGTGTTGTGGGTTCCGACTATTTGCGAACTATGGGAATCCCACTGCGCGCAGGGCGTTTCTTCACTCCGCAGGAACTTCAGGAAGAGAAGCACGTTACGATCGTCAATCACGCGTTCGTGGACAAATATCTGAATGGCACTCAGCCGCTCGGCCAGAAGCTCGCCATCTACATGAAGAGCCTAACGGAGAGCGAACTTACGCCTTCTGAAGTCATTGGCGTGGTCGGAGATGTTCATCAGATGGGCTTGGACGCGACACCCGATCCGACCGTGTATTGGCCGCATCCGGAACTGGTGATGTCGCAGATGACGGTTCTGGTGCGCACCTCCAGTGATCCGATACCAATGGTTCCAGCGATCCGGGATGAATTACACCAACTCGACACCGAGTTGCCGATGGCAAGTGTAGCGACGATGGAGCAACTTCTGGGCGACTCGCTAGCTCGCTCGCGATTTACGATGTTGTTGCTGGGTGTATTTGCCGGGTTCGCATTGCTGCTGGCGGCGATCGGCATTTACGGGCTTATCGCGTATAGCGTGACTCAGCGGACGCAGGAATTGGGCGTTCGCATGGCGCTTGGAGCGCAGATGGAGGATATTTTGCGGTTGGTGCTTGCGCAGGGTGCGCGGTTGATCGTGGCAGGTGCGGTTCTCGGAACGGTTGCCGCCGCGGGCCTGTCACAGTTGATGAAGAGTCTGTTGTTCGCGGTACAACCGCTAGACCCATTTACTTTGAGTGCTGTTCCATTGTTTCTCTCGCTTATTGCGTTCGCTGCGTGCTATGTCCCAGCGCGGCGGGCGACGAAGGTCGACCCGATGGTGGCGCTACGGTACGAGTAGGGGCCGGGATGCGTGTAATTCGCTGTCGCGTTATCTGGATAGACTCGCTCTACTCAATACGCATAGCGGTGCCCTCGTCTCAGCATTGGCTTCTCGAACCAATACCATGACGCCGTCGCCAGACCGAGTGTCACGCCCAGCGCCAGCAGTGTGACCGCGTATGTTTCCAGGCCGTAAATTTCCGGCTTGGTCCTCTTCAGCAGTAGCTCGTGCGCGTAATAGTTCACACTCATATGAATGATATACACGCAGTAGGAGATGGTCCCCAGCGCCCGCAGCGCCTTCCACCGCATCACCCCAGCGAGCCAGCTCCGCTTCTGCGTCAGTCCGATCCACACCGTCACGCTGAAAAGCAGCCCAAGCCAGGTGTAGCCAATCGAAATCTTCACCCAGGATTCGGGCAACAGGCACAGTTGCTTTGCAATCGCCGCCGCTCCGTACAGCAGCAGGCCGAAGCTCGCCCAGAGCCAGCTCGTGCGCGCCGCGATCCACTCCCTAACTCCTGGTGTTCGCCACGCAATTGCCAGCAGGATTCCGCAGGCCAGACTGTCCGCCCTGCACGGCATCGCCACCGTCGCCAGTGCGCTCCATTTCGGCGGGCCGTAGAAGACTGCCAGCCGCAGTGCCGGCGCCGCCAGCAGCACTCCCCCCATCAGCCATGCGACGCGTTTGACATCCAGCTTTCTCAGCAGCAGCGGCGCGATCAGATAGAATTGCTCCTCCACCGCCAGGGACCACGTGACCACGAACCACTTCCACTGATATGCGGTCCAGTCGTTGAAGATGTTTTGCCCGAAGAGCAGCAGCTTCGGCAGCACCCACAACTCAGCAATCCCGGCCGTCCTTCTTCCCGCGTCCGAAAGCTGGAGCGCGCAGGTCACGGCCATGAAAAGGGCGGTCCACAGGTAGTAGACCGGGAGGATCCGGAAGACCCTACGCATATAAAAAGTTTTGTAGTAGGTCTTCGACTCCCGGGCATCCAGGAGGATTCCTCCGATCAGGAGCCCTGAAAGCACAAAAAACAGGTCCACTCCGCTCCAGCCTATACGCAGCCTCCACAGAAACTTCTGGAGCCAGGGGGATTCGACGTGATGGTCACAACCCCCAGGTAGTGAGAGATCACCACCACCAGGACTGCTACTCCGCGGAGCCCGTCCAGTTCCGGTACTCTTTCGGCGGCTGACTTCCGCGCGCTCTCCCGCGTGGATCCCGGGACCTCCTCCATGACACCGCTCTCAAGCACGCTCATCCGGCTCCTCTTCGCCCACACCCGGCTTGATGCGCGCCAGTATACAGTAAATAGCGTGCACTACAGCTTGACCGTTTTGTTGGCGGCTGCGGCTTCGTAGATGGCGGTGATTATTTTCAGGTCGCGGAGACCTTCCTCGCCGGGAGTGAGTGGCTCCTTGTTGTCGATGACGCACCCAGACATGTGGTCCATCTCGGCGGCGAAGTGATCGACGACCGGGAGTTCGCGTTCCTCAAAGACGTTGCCGTGCTGGACGCGCAGGCGCAAACCGCTGTACCAGGTGGCGGGATCCAGTTCCAGCAGTCCGGTGGTGCCGAGCACGCGGAAATGGCTCTGATGGTAGTAGCCGTAGCTGGAGCTGCAATTCGCGAGCACGCCGCTGGGAAAACGCAGCTGGAAGTTGATGTTCTCCTCAACTTCCTTGAAGCGCGGGTCGCCGGGAGTGCTGTACATCATGGCGTTGACTTCGGTGGGCTCCTCGCCGGAGAGATAGCGCGAGGCGTTGAGGGCGTAAATGCCGATGTCCATGAGGGAACCGCCGCCGGCGAGATCCTTTTTCAGGCGCCATTGATCGGGATTATCGACGTGCCATCCGGCGTTGGTGAGAATCGTCTGGGTGGGGCCAAGCTCCTGTGAATGAACAATGCGGATGGCTTCCTGGTTGTAGGGTTCGTAGCGGCAGCGATATGCGACCATCAATTTTCGATTGGCGGCGCGCGCGGCATCGATCATCTTCTGACAATCGGCGGGAGTATTGGCCATGGGCTTTTCGCAGAGGACATGCTTGCCTGCTTGCAGGCCGCGGATGGTGTATTCGGCGTGCATGCTGTTGGGGAGCACGACGTAGATGACGTCGACTTCCGGATCGTTCTTGATGGAATCATAATTTTGATAGTTGTAGATGTGTTTCGGGTCGACACCGTAGCGCAGCGCAAGTTTATTGGCTTTGTCGGGATGGCCGCTGACGAAAGCGGTCACCTTCGATTTTTCGCATTTTGCGAAGGCAGGAAGGATCTGGTGTATGGAGAGGCTGCCGAGGCCGACGACGGCCCAGCCGAGTTTCTTGCCGGGAGGATCGGGGGCGACGGCTTGCGATTGCGCGGCTTTGAGGAAGGGCGCGCCGGCGAGGTTGGCCGCGACGAGGCCTTGGCCCATACGATTCAAAAAATTGCGACGCGAGATTTCCTTCACTGGTATTTCTGGAATCATGGCTGCCTCCCCTGGACGGCTCGTTGCTTGTGAATCTCGTCCAGGCGCCGCTTCAAATATTCCTGATATTCCTTTTGTAAAGCAGGATCTTTCGGCGAACCGTAAATTTCGCTGGATTTGTACTTTCCTTCGGCAAACTTCTTCTTGGTCCACTCATCATGGATATGAATTTCGTCGGCGCGATCGAGCAGTTCCTTTGCGAACTGCGGAGGGATGAAGTAGACGCCTTCGCGGTCGCCGACGACGAGATCGCCGGGCATGACGGTGGTGCCGCCGATACGTACCGGCACATTGATTCCGGTAATCATGACGTTGCCGATGGGAGTGGGGTCGGTCGAGCGGAAATAGGCGGGCATCTCGATTTGGGAGATCCCTTCGAGGTCGCGGACGCTGCCGTCGACAACCAGGCCGCCACCGTGGGTCGCGACCATCGTGTAGTAAAAGAGATTGTCGCCGACGATGGTACCGTTCACTTTTTTCCCGAAAAGATCGACGACCAGGACATCGCCAGGTTGGAGCATATCGATGGCGGTCTGGTTCATAAGAGGGGCGATGCCGTGAGCTTTGGCTTTAGCTTGGAGCACGTCATCGACGTCCCCGCGCTGAGGCATGAATTGCACGGTGAAGGCGCGGCCGACGAGCGTCTTACCGGGATGCGCGAGGAGGAAGCCGTCGGCGAACTGATTGTTGTAGCCCTTTTCCTGAAGCGTGGCCCAGATGTCTTCGGAGGAGAGTTCGCGAGCTCGATCGAGAAGTTCGTCGGGCACTTTGGGCCGGCCATCGGGAAGACGGTCGAAGGGATTCTGTGATGTGTAGTCGATTAATTCCTGCTTAGAAAAAGTTTGGAGCTGCGCATCGGCGCGTGCGGCGAACAGTAGAGCAAGAAAGACCGCGCATGGAGCGACGAGTTTACACGAAGAGTTCATTGAGTGTCCTCTGGGAAAAACTTCCCGCGATGCGAATGCAAGCGTGATAATTTGAACCCCGAAGAGAGGAAAAGTCCATGACGAAAAAGAGTTCGTCCCTGCTGGACCGAAGGGAATTGTTGAAGACTTCGGCGATTGCGCTGGGAAGCAGCCTGCTGGGTGCGGAGGGCGCGGAAAGCTACCCAAAGGGGGTGAACACCAATTCGAGTCCGTCGACGCTGAAGATTACCGATTTGAGAGTGGCGACGATCGCTAAGCCAGGTCCGAGCCCATGCACGATCATTCGCATGGACACGAACCAGGGAGTATATGGTCTTGGAGAAGTGCGGGACATGGCCAGCCCGACCTATGCGTTATTTCTGAAAAGCCGGATTGTTGGGGAGAATCCCTTGCAGCTCGACAAGATCTTTCGGAGGTTAAAACAGTTTGGCGGGCCGGCGCGGCAGGGCGGGGGAGTGAGCGCGATTGAGATGGCGCTATGGGACATTTGCGGCAAGGTCTACAACGCGCCGCTTTACGCCATGGTAGGTGGCGGAAAATTTCGGGACAAGATTCGCGTATATGCCGATACGGAGGAATCGAAGGATCCTAAGGTTTACGGGCAGCGGATGAAAGAACGCAAGGAACAGATGGGGATCACGTGGTTGAAGATGGATTTGGGAATCGAAATGGTGACGGGCACGCCGGGGACGGTGACGCGTCCCTCAGAATTATCGTCCTGGGAGGAAAGCCAGCTGCCTCATCCCTTTGTAGCCATGGAGGTGACCGACAAGGGCATCCACATGCTGGAAGAGTATGTGGCGGCGGTGCGCGATGCGGTGGGGATGGAGATTCCACTGTCGATGGACCATTTGGGACATTTGGGAGTGAAGTCCATCATCCGGTTGGGCAAAGCGTATGAGAAGTACAACCTGTCGTGGATGGAAGACGTGATTCCTTGGACGTACACGGATTTGCTGAAGCAGATCGCAGACGAGAGCCCGACGCCGATTCTAACTGGCGAAGACATTTATCTGAAAGAACCCTTCGAGGTGCTGTGCTCGCGGCATGCGGTGGGGAAAATTCATCCCGATCTGGCCACCTCCGGCGGAATTCTGGAGACACATAAAATCGGCGATATGGCCGAGGAGTATGGCGTGCCGATGGCGATGCACTTCGCGGGTACGCCGGTGAGTTGCATGGCGAATGTGCATTGCGCGGCGGCGACGCAAAATTTTCTGGCATTGGAGAACCATTCGCTGGATGTGGCGTGGTGGTCGTCGATGGCGCAAGAGTACGTGAAAGAGCCGGTGGTCAATCACGGCTGGATCGAGGTGCCGGACCGGCCGGGGCTCGGGATAACGTTGAACGAAGATGTGATTCGGCAGCACTTGGTTTCCGGGACCGGCTATTTCGACCCGACACCCGAATGGGACCACGAACGGTCGTGGGACCGGGTCTGGAGCTAAAAAACCACTAATCTCATTGGATGCAGGCTGATTGTGACAAAAGTCGCATCCCCTTGTGACGTTACCCAGTAGCGTGGGACTGCGTGCTGAGGCGACCAGTTCGCCCACGCAGGGCAGGTCACGATGAAGAAACTCTGGTTTAGCTTTGCAGTTGTCTTTTCCCTCTCTTTCGCCGTTCTGGGATGGATCGGAACGCGCGTCTATCAGCAAATGCCGCCGATACCGCGCAGCGTGGTTTCTACCGATGGCACGGTGCTGCTGGCCGACGGGGATATCGGCAAGGGTAAAAACGTTTGGCAGGCGCTCGGGGGAATGGAGGTGGGATCGGTCTGGGGGCATGGAAGTTACGTTGCGCCGGACTGGACGGCGGATTGGTTGCACCGGGAAACCTCGTTCGTGCTGGAGGAATGGGCTTCTCAGGAGTTTGGCGCGTCCTACGGTTCGCTTTCCGCTGAAAATCAGGCCAAATTGCGCGGACGACTCGAAGAAATGTACCGCAAGAACGGCTGCGATCCGGCAACGAGTTCGGTCGTGATCGAGCCAGTCCGTGCGCGCGCTTTCGAGTCTTGTTTGCAGCATTTCTCTTCGGTGTTCATGAGTGGCGAGAAGGCTTACGCGATCCCCGCACATAGCGTGGACACTCCGGAACATATGCGGCAATTCGCAGGATTCATCTTCTGGAGCGCTTGGGCCGCGGCGGCCAATCGCCCCGGTGACAGCGTGAGCTACACGCACAACTGGCCATACGAACCTTTCGTCGGGAATCGACCGACGGGAGAGAGCGTGCTTTGGACGGGCGTCAGCATCATTATGCTCCAAGTGGAGCTGAACAAGACGCAACAAGACCTGGCCGCTGAACCGGGTACCGTGCGTGAATTGGTCTCGCGCAATTTCGCGCGCCTTCAGGCGGAAGGCTATCTGGATGTCAACGGCCGGAGCATCATCGTAAAAGATCTGCCCGGCCTGCAGCGCGAACAAGAATCTCCACAATAAGAGAAGTCGGTGTTACACACCGTTACCGTGATCTGCGCTTTAACGCGAGCAGCCTGCTATGAGGCTTGGAACAGGTTGCGGAAGGCGTAGAAGAGCAAGCCAGAGAGCATCATGGCGGCGGGAAGGGTAAGAACCCAAGCCAGCGCCAAGTTGCGGACGGTGCTCATTTGCAAGCCCGAGGAGTTGGCCAACATCGTACCGGCCACGCCGGAAGACAAGACGTGGGTGGTACTGACGGGCAAGCCCAAGCCGTCAGCGGCGCCGATAGTGGCCATCGCGGTAATTTCTGCCGCGGCCCCTTGCGCGTAGGTCAAATGCGTTTTACCGATTTTCTCGCCGACAGTCACCACGATGCGCTTCCAGCCGACCATCGTGCCGAGTCCAAGAGCCAGAGCCACCGCGACCTTCACCCATAGCGGAATAAAGCGAGTGGCCTTGTCAATGTGGCCCTTGTAATTCTTGAGAACGGCCGCGTCGGCCGCTGCGAACTTTGGCTTCTCGGCCTTCTGCATCAGGCGTAAAGCTTCGCTGACCAGGTACATGTCATTCCGGAAGTTGCGGACGTGCTCGCGAGGAACGGAAGAAAGTTCCTTGAACTGGGACATTTCCGTGCCGATGTCGTTGATGAGGACGCGTAGAGCCAGCATGGTGCTGGGCTTGAATTCCTTGGTGCGAATGTAGTCGGTGACGTCGTCGCGAGGATCACCCACGACGGCGGCCGGTTCCACATACTTGCCGATCGTGTCGGCGGCCATGTGAGAGACAGCAATGAAGTCCTGAGACTGCCTGGCGGTAACGGCATGGTTCAGGGCGTAGGTGGTGGGGACGGT
>Ga0335077_10013540_pt1 | contig 10196 bp, 7 predicted proteins | sample Lox_Sample_31_FD_207151 | JGI IMG/M metagenome (GOLD analysis project Ga0335077, IMG submission 207151) | Soil microbial communities from Loxahatchee National Wildlife Refuge, Florida, United States - Lox_Sample_3.1 | ecosystem: Environmental > Terrestrial > Soil > Wetlands | place: USA: Florida...
GACCTTTTGCACCTGGAAACTTAACGCGTCCTTGTAGCTAAAGACAATACTTCGGAAGCAAGTTTGTCGCAACTTCAGCCTAGTTGCTAGCTGCTAGTCGCCTTACTGGTACGTCACCCGCTTTTCACCCTTCACGATCCGCCCAATGACATAGCCCTTCTCGCTGCAGCGGTCCAGGATAAGCTGCGCCTTCTTGAACTTCTTCGGAGGCACCACCAGGATCATCCCGATCCCCATGTTGAACGTGCGCAGCATTTCGTCGGGCGGCACATTGCCGATCTTCTGCAGGTGGTCGAAGATGGGAGGCCCCGGCCAGGAATGGATTTCGACGATGGCGCCCACGCCCTTCGGCAGCACGCGCGGCAGGTTCTCGGTGATGCCGCCGCCGGTGATGTGTGCAATGGCCGAAACCGCCTCGGCGTCCAACATCCGCCGCACAATCGGCCAGTAGCTCTTATGGGTCCTCATCAGCTCGGTGCCCACTTTGCCTTTGATCTCGTTGACGTAGGAATCGGGCGTATAGTGCGCCACCTCGAAGAACAGCTTGCGCGCCAGGGAGTAGCCGTTGGTGTGCAGCCCGGTGGAAGGCAGCCCGAGGAGCACGTCGCCGGGCTCCACCGTCTTGCCCGTGATGAGCCGCTTGCGGTCCACCACCCCCACCATGAATCCGGCCAGGTCATACTCGCCGTTGCCATAGAAGCCCGGCATCTCTGCCGTCTCGCCGCCGATCAGCGCGCAGCCATTCGCTTTGCATGCGTCGGCGACGCCGGAGATTACCTTCTCCACGACCTCCGGCTGCAACGCGCCGGTGGCAAAGTAGTCCATGAAGAACATGGGCGTCGCGCCCTGCACCGCAATGTCATTGACGCAGTGGTTCACCAGGTCGGCGCCGACGGTGTGATGCAGCTTCATGGCGAAGGCCAGCTTCAGCTTGGTGCCCACGCCGTCCACGCTGGAGACCAGCACCGGGTCGGGAAACTTCTTGCGGTCTATGCAGAAGAGTGCGCCGAAGCCGCCCAGATCGCTCAGCACACCGCGATTAAAGGTCTTTTGCGCCAGATACTTGATGCGCTGCTTGGTGCGGCCGGAGCGTTCGATGTCAACGCCTGCGTCGGCGTAGGTGATGCTCCGTTCTTCAGTCATCGAATAGGCCAAGGCTGGGTCCGGAAGCCGCTGCGGGCAGGCTTTGCGCGGGAAATGGCATTGTACCATTCCGTGATTTTGAAAGGGGTGGAGCTGCGCCGATATCGCCTGGTCAAGCGAGTCCCGCAGCGAGCCGGCTGCACACAATACGCACCGGCACACATGTGAACGTCTTGCAACCCTCCCGTCAACAATTCCCCCCGCAGCGAGTCTTTTGTCCGCCCCTCCGCGTCAGAATCGGTGTAAAATTCGGCAATCGCGGGGGCAGAAGGAGGCCCCTCCTATGGCAGTGGACATGGACAAGCTCAACGCGTTCATCGGGCAGTTCGTTGGGGATTTGGGCGCGGCAGTATCGGCGGGGATGGTGGTCATCGGCGACAGGCTGGGTCTTTACAAGGCGCTGGCAGAAGGACCGATGACGTCGGGGGAGCTGGCGGCCAAGACCGGCACCGACGAGCGCTATGTGCGGGAGTGGCTGTCATCGCAGGCGGCGGGCGGCTACATCACCTACGACGACAAGACCAACAAGTTCAGCATGACGGAGGAGCAGGTCTTCACGCTGGCGAAGGAAGACAGCCCCGCCTACCTGCCGGGAGCCTTTCAACTGGCGCTGGGAGCGTTGAACGCGGTGCCACGCATCGCCGATTCCTTCCGCAGCGGCGCCGGTATGGGTTGGCACGAGCACGATGACGGCGTCTTTCACGGCTGCGAGAAATTCTTCCGCCCGGGCTACGCCGCCAACCTGGTTCCTTCCTGGATTCCGTCGCTCACCGACGCGGGTAAGAAACTGGAAGCCGGCGGGCGTGTGGCTGACGTTGGCTGCGGCCTGGGCGCCTCCACCATTCTGATGGCGAAGGCCTATCCCAAGTCCCACTTCTTCGGCTTCGACTACCACGACAAGTCCATCGACGCGGCGCGCGAATCTGCGAAGAGCGAAGGTGTCGCCGACCGCGTCAAGTTTGAAGTCGCCAAGGCCAAGGACTTCCCCGGCAAGGACTACGACTTCGTCGCCGTCTTCGATTGCCTGCACGACATGGGCGACCCCGTCGGCGCCGCCAGGCATGTGCTTCAGTCGCTCAGCAAGGATGGCACGTGGATGATCGTCGAACCTTTCGCCAACGACCGCCTGAGCGACAACCTCAACCCGGTGGGCCGCGTGTACTACTCGTTCTCCACCCTGCTGTGCACGCCGTGCTCGCGCTCGCAGGAGGTCGGCCTGTGCCTGGGCGCGCAGTCAGGCGAGGCGCGCATTCGCGACGTCGTCACCAGCGCCGGCTTCACCCGCTTCCGCCGCGCCACTGAGACGCCGTTCAACGTGGTGTACGAGGCCAGGCCGTAAAGCAGTTAAAATGTCCGCCTCAGGGTGCGCGGAGGGTTGTCTTATGGCTTCAGCGGCGGGGGCAACGAAGGGATTCATCGGCCGCTTACTGGGAAACCTTTGGGCTGCTTCGTACTCGCTGCTGTTCCTAACGCTCGTCGTAACAACGCACCTCCACGCTCAGACCTACACCGTAATCCACACCTTCATGGACGGAGCCGATGGGGCTTATCCCGATGCGGGGCTGACCATCGACAAGGCCGGGAACCTCTACGGTACGACGTACGATGGCGGCAATCGGACGGGATATGGCGTAGTCTACAGGCTGACCAACAAGCATGGTAGTTGGATATTGAGTCAGCTCTACGCTTTTTCCGGAACGGATGGAGCGCATCCCGAAGCGCGAGTCGTTTTTGGACCCGACGGGAGCCTTTACGGTACGACCTCGCAGGGAGGCTGTGGCAATAACGGAACCGTTTTCAATTTGAAGCCGCCGGCATCCGCTTGTAAAGCCGCGCTCTGCCCCTGGACGGAGACGATCCTCTATTGCTTCCAACAAAGCGGTGCGGGGCCGGGATACGGCGACCTCATTTTTGACCCGGCAGGAAACATCTACGGCACCACCACGGGGGGAGGAGACTTCAAGTTGGGCACCGTTTTCATGCTCGTCCCTTCCAATGGCAGTTGGACAGAGAACATTCTGCACAGCTTTGGTAGCGGAGCAGACGGCAGAGCGCCTTACAACGGTGTCGTTTTCGATAGCGCGGGCAATCTCTACGGAACCACGTTTGAAGGCGGCCAGTCCTCCCGTGGCACCGTTTTCCAGTTGAAACGGCTCGGAGGAAGTTGGGTTGAGAACATTCTTTATGATTTCCAGGACAAAGACGACGGAGCAAGTCCCTACGCCGGACTCGCCTTTGACCGATCCGGAAATCTTTACGGCACGACCTCAACCGGAGGTCAGAATGACGGCGGCACGGTGTTCGAGATTGTTCCATCCAGCGGCGCCTGGACGTTGAATACCATCAACAGCTTTGTCGCATATGCGACTCCCTGGTCCACCTTGACCCTGGATCCAGCAACCGGAAATTTTTATGGCACGACTTGGGGAGGCGGCGATCTCGGCTTTGGCTCCGTCTTCAAGCTCACACCCTCGGGCGGCGGTTGGGTGCAGACTGTTCTCTACAGCTTCTCCGACAAAGACGACGGAGGCCACCCCGTCGGGAGCGTGGTACTCGACGCCAACGGCAATCTCTTCGGCACCACGTACTATGGCGGCAATGGCCCATGCGATGGCGGCTGCGGCGTCATCTGGGAGATCACGCCGTAAAACAGTTGTCCGTGGCCGGCAGGAAAATACTATCTCCCACAATGTGGGATGGTGAGAAAGTTCCCACAGAGAGGAATCACAATGACGCGCCCCAGAAATAATTGCACTTGCAAGTTCGCAGTCTCTCCACGAACAACCGTGACGACGTTGGCGTTATTGATGTTGTGCGTGCTGGTTGCCGGCGCAAGTCCGGCATTACAGGCCCAGACCTTCACCGTAATCCACAGCTTTACCGGCGGCCCGGACGGCGGAGTGCCCTTCGCCGGCCTTGCCAGGGACAAGGCTGGAAACCTCTACGGCACGACCTTTCAGAATGGCACGCATTTCGACGGAACGGTGTTCCGCCTTGCTCCCAAGGGCACGGGCTGGATTTTCACCCCGCTCTATGAATTTGCCGGAGGCACTGATGGGGGTTGGCCGGTCGCCAAACCAACCGTGGCCCCTGACGGCACGCTGTACGGCACCACGCTGGGAGGCGGACTGAATGATGAGGAGTGTCCCGGCAACGGATACCAGGGTTGCGGTGTCGTCTTCCATCTTACGCCGCCGCCGACCGCATGCAAGGCCGCTGCCTGTCCCTGGACCGAAACTGTGGCTTACCGCTTCACTGGCGGTTTCTACCAGGGGACCGACGGCTGGAACCCGCGAGCCGAGGTCGTCTTTGACCAGGCTGCCGCTCTGTACGGCACCACCTATAACGGGGGAACCGCAACCGGAAGCTGCAAAGGCGGCTGTGGCACCGTTTTCCAACTGACAAACTCCGGCGGCCAATGGAGTGAAAATCAGCTTTACAGCTTCGCTGCCGGTGTCGATGGGGCGGGCCCTACCGCCGGTCTTGTCTTTGACAGCAGTGGCAGCCTTTACAGCACAACCTCTCACGGTGGCGGCGGAGCTGGATGCCCGGGTGGGTGCGGTATGGTCTTTGCTCTGACCCCTTCGGGCGGCAGTTGGACGGAAAGAATTCTGTTCGGCTTCCAGGGCGGAGCCGATGGTGCCGGAGCCTGGGGTGGCCTGGTGCTGGATCCCTCCGGTGACCTTTACGGCGCAACCCTCGATGGACCCCGCGGCACCTGCGGCGTCGCCTATGAACTCACTCGGTCCAACGGAAGCTGGGCCTTCAGCGTCCTTGCCGGCCTTCTCCCTGGGCCCTGTGGCGAGGGCGCGCTTGCCAGTCTGGTCAGGGATGCGGCGGGCAATCTTTACGGCACGACCTATAACGGAGGAGCCTACGGCGCGGGAGCGGTCTTCAAGCTGACACCCTCGGCAAACGGCTGGACCTACACCTCCCTGCACGATTTCACTCTTGAGGATGACGGCGGCTTTCCAGTCAGCAGCCTGATTTTGGACGAGGCAGGCAATATCTACGGTACTGCCTCTTCCGGTGGTTCGGCCGGGGGAGAAAATTGCTACCCAAATGAGGGCTGCGGTGTCGTCTTCGAAATCACACCGTAAGAACAGTTGTCCGTGGTCAGTTGCTAGACTGCTGCTGGTGCCCCACCCTAGCCGGGGGGTTTGCTAGGGTGGGGACTTTCGGCACTCCCTAGGCTTTCGCCACCGCCGGCGCCGCCTTCTTGTGTTTGAACCAGGAGAACAACTCAAACGCCAACGGCACAATTTGCGAGGCCAACTGTGCCGAAGCCACCGCTTCTGCCTGCACGTTCTTGTCGCTGCTTTCGGCGGCCACCCCCGCGCCCGCTATCTGCAGGACTTGCTGTGTCGCCGCCACATGGTCGGTGCTGTATTGTTGGATCTCCGGCGCAGCCGCTTGCGCAATCTGCGCACCGGTCGAGATTTTGGAAAGTACGGTTGCAAAGTCCATCGTTATGTCCTCTTTTGTTGGATTGAATCAAAAGTCTTGGAAAATTTGTGCTGTCATCCGAGCGAGCGCCCGCTCTTCTGACCGGCCCGCTTCGGGTCGAGCGGGTGCGAGTCGCGGGACCTGCGGTTACTCGCAAGCGCGGGAGTGTTGCAGCGCGACCACGGTCGGTAGTTGCGCCGCCCATAAGAAAAAAGGGCGGCCCGAGGGCCGCCCGGTTACACAACCGCTCAAGGCTTACGGAAGCGGTTTAATTGGGCCGTAGATGTGGCTGAGCCCGCCGCCCGCGGCGGAGCCCAGCATGCCGCCCCCAGAGTTGTTATGGCAAGTGAAGCAGTTCGAGCTGCCCTGCACGTAGGTCTCCATGGTGGAGTTTGCCAGAAAGTTGGTGCCAACCTGCGTGCCGGTTGAGGGAGGCGCGCCACCAATGGTCCAGGTGGCTCCCAGCATGAAGTAGTTCTTGCGCATGTCACCCGAAAGCAACTGCGAAAGAACACTGTGGTTGATGGAGACGATTTGCGTGTTGGATGACACGCTGCCCCCCGCCGTTCCTGGCAGTCCCCAGGGATTGCTCCGCAGGGTATTGCTGGGAGTGGGCGGCTTGGGCGGGGGCGGGCCGGGCGGGGGCGGGACCCCGACAATATCGGCGCCGGATAGCTGCGCCTTCGATTGATTGAATGTGCTGCCAGTCGGGCAGCCCGTGACGCAGAACAGCCAGCTTCCGGCACTGTCCTGCGGGATGGTCTTAGGTCCCGAGGTTGAGGTGTAGGTGTAGGCCGCGCTGGGCGTGTTGCCGAAGTGCTCAAACGTGGCCCAGATCATCTCCGGATGCCCGGCGACGGTAGCCACGAAGTGCACACCCACCAGGGCCAGGGTCATGGGCTTGGTCCCGCTGGGAACCCACTTGTTGGGATTCGAGGTGTCGTATTTCGGCACCGTCGCGCTGACCGTGATGTAGTTGCTCGAGGGGGAAACGGTGGCCGCGTCCACCCACGACATCTTGACTTCCACCGCCAAGGCGTTAGGATCGGGGAACGTTACTCCCTTGGACGAGGCGAAGGCCGTGATCTTGGCCAGGTCAGCAGCGCTGCTCGGAAATTGCGTTGCCGCCGGCGTTATGCCGCCGGTCTTGTTTCCGGTCAGGAAGTAGGCATAGACGTCGTTGACCACGATCGTGTAGTAGACCAGCGAGTCGGGCCCCCCTGTCTTTGACAACAGAGCGTCGCCCGTCGCTTGCCCTTCTTCCGGGTTTACCGGGGTTACCACGCCACCCAGAGGATTGATGAGTATCGCCTTGCCATTGAAGACGAACCGCTGTGCGACCTGCGCCGCTACTGCCTGTGCCCCTGCCGGTTTTTCCATCGCTTTCTGGGCCGCTTGCGGAGCAGCCTTCGGCGCCTCCACCGGCTTCAGCAGCTCGGGACGCAGGATCGGCTTCGGGCTCGCGATTACCTTGCCCGCGGTATCCTTGAAGGCTACTTTGCCCTGGGTGATGGCAGCGCTCTCAACCTCGACTTCCTTGCCTGCGCTGTTCATTATGAGCTGCTTGCCATTCGGCGCCAGCTTGGCGGGTTGCACCTCGAAGAGATGGTTGTTCTTGTCCAGGATCACCGGCAGACCGTGGGGTCCCGGCGTAGGGACGCGTACCCCAAAGAAGGGGAACCGTCCGGATACGTGCTTACTCAGTGTGCGCTGGTCGCTCGCATTGGGCGGCGAAACGTCATAAAAGGTCGGAGAATCGAAGATGTGCGCACCGCCGCCATACGTCGCCGGGGCCGGAGACAGCAGCCACAGGAACATCTGTTCCGACCACTGATAAAAGGCACATAGGCTGGAGGCTACGAAGGTCAAGCTGTTAGCAGGGTTCACCTGGCCGTTGACCGAAGGCGTTCCGGAGGTGAACCAGCCGTTGAAGGTTGCCGCCGGAACCGGACAGCCACCCGAGGCGTTGGTGGGGATGCTTTGGGCCCTCACCGTAGGCGGCTGGACGACCAGGAGCATCATCGACAGCGTCGCTCCCACAATCAACAACACCAGCACTGCCTGATAGACCCGGCGCGGGTTCTTGTACTGAGGGAGAAGGTGTCCAATAGCGTCAGCCTGCGACGCTAAACACTTGAGCCTTCCGTGATAGATTGTGGCGCTCATACAAATCCTCCTTTTCTTTGTAGAAACAAAGCGAGTTTTATAAGAGCACTACCACCACCTAAGTACTACGCTTCAACCAGAACTTTTTGGGTTCGGCGTATTCTACACTTAATCGGTTCTTTTGCAACCTCCAGAGAAAATTTATTTTTGCCTATCCCGGCGTTTAGCACCTACAGGCTATCTCTGAAACACTCTATGCCTGACCGGGTCGATGTACCCGAAATCGAGACGACACTAAGGTGATATACGGATTGGCGGTCGAAGGCTTTTGAGAACGTGGGTCTCGCTAGACTAACTGCTAGTTGCTATCTCCTGTACTTCAGCAGATCAATCGCCAGGTGCACGAAGGTCAGCAGGCAGGCCACGGCTGTGGCGATCCCCGCGAAGCGCTGCAGGAAGGCTTCATGCTTGGCGACGCGCTCTTCCAGTTCCTGTACCTTGCCTTCGTTGCCGTTGCCGACAAGCCAGCGCATGTGCGCCTTTAGCTCGGCCAGGTCCGACAACACCTTCTGCTCGAAGTCACTCATAACGGCTCTCATAATGGATAGTCCACGTGCAGCAGCGCCGACACGCGCGAGTACTTGCCCGACGCGTCGTACTGCCGCAGGTAATAGCTCTGCACGCGCGACAGCCGCGGCAGATTAAAGGTTTGCGTAGTGAAGCGCCCGGCCAGATTGCCGTTGTCGCCCTGGCCCCAGCCGCCGTCGCTGCGCCTCACCTCGATGCCGCCGCCCGCCGGCGGCGCAACGCCCGCGTCCACCGTGATGTACGTCGCGATTACGCCGGTCACCTGCGCTGCTGTCAACGCCGCGATATACATTGACGACGAACCCGCGGTCGTAGTGAAGATGGTCGTCACCGGCGCCGGCAGCGTCATGTTCTCGAACTTGAAGGCCAGCAACTGCGCCGCGTCGTTGGCAAACCGCACCGCATATTCACAGCGATCGTCGGCCGGCGAGACTACCTGTACATCCACCTCGCGCACGATGGCGCTGAACGCTGCCCCGCGCGACGGGACTGAAACCTGCACAGCATTGGCCGGCAAAACATCGCTCGTCGGAAGGAAGTCGCTGATCACGCGATACTCGCCCGTCCATGCCGGCTGCACCGTGTCGTCAAGGATTGCCAGCGCCGCGTTCTCGCAATCGATGGAAGTTGGCGCCAGCGGCAGCTTCAGCCGCCGCACGTAGCTGCGCCGCCCGCTGTCGCTCGCGGTGTGATGCTGGCCGATGCTGTTCTGGTCCTGCACCCGCGCCACCGCACGCGCGCTGCTGCGGTAGGCCACCACAATCTGTTCGTTCGGCTGCGGCGGATACGGTGGATAGAACCGCAACTCGCCGGTCGCAGTGATGTAGCATTCGCCGCCATCGGCCAGCGCGCCCGTCAGGCGTGTGCGAAACGACTGCCCGGGAATCATGCTGCGAACTTCGGCATCGACCACGTGCTGCAGCCGCGTGAACGAAAGGCTGGCCTGCAGGTTGGCGCCGCTAATGAGCGCATACGTGGCGAAACCGGGGACGTTCGCCAGCACATCATCAAACAGCACCGTCGCCGACGCTGCCAGCGTGCCCGGATTGTTGGGATCGATGTCGTGCACCGTCAGCACCACGCGCAGGGCCGCGGTGACTGAATCACCGCCTCGCCCATTCCCCGCCGGGTGCGTGGACGACAAGTACGTCTGATGCACGCGGTGCGCTTCGTTGCAGACCAGTTGCGTGGCAAACTCGTAGCGATGTCCGGGCGTGGTGGTCAGCGGCGTGCCGATGGCCGCGCCGTTCACCAGCGCCTGGATACTGCAATTGCTGCCGCTGGGCGAAATCTTGAATCCGGCGATGCAGTTGCCGTCGCCGACCGTGCCGTTGTAAATCCCCCCGATCGTCCCGCTCGAGGCGGCGTTGAACACGACCGTGCCGTGCTGCATCATCAGGCCGCCGGCCAGCTCGACTTTCTCTACGTAACTCACGCTTTCCGGCCCGCCATTGATCTGAAGCTGGCCTCCGCCGGACGATACCTTTCCGTTAGGATCGGTGACCTGCCACAATGTGGGATTCAACTGTGCATCTGTGTAATCCTCAAGGAACACCGTGACCGCTGACTTGCTGAACGGCGAAGTCGAAAGGTAAAAACCCAGCGTTGCGCCGTCGCCGAGAAAGTAATCGCGCACGTAAGCCACCGGCTCAAGCTCGCCGATGATGGTCACGTCGTTGCGTAGCTCATCGGGCTGGCCCAGTATCAACCCCTCTGGCACAAAGTTGGGATCCTGCTCGCTGATGGTGAAGCTCTGCTGGCCTGCTGCCTGGAAATCCAGCTTGCCATCGTGCGCGCGATAGGCCGCTCGTGCCATCGTGGCCAGCTCCTGCGCGTGCTCGGTCCATGTATTTTGCGGCACTATAGGGAACTGGTTGACCGGTCCAACGTCTTGCACTCCCGACAGGTCCAGG
>Ga0335077_10013541_pt1 | contig 10195 bp, 8 predicted proteins | sample Lox_Sample_31_FD_207151 | JGI IMG/M metagenome (GOLD analysis project Ga0335077, IMG submission 207151) | Soil microbial communities from Loxahatchee National Wildlife Refuge, Florida, United States - Lox_Sample_3.1 | ecosystem: Environmental > Terrestrial > Soil > Wetlands | place: USA: Florida...
GGCCTCCCTGCTCTTGCTGGCGGGGCTGGTGGGTTCGTATCACCTGGGCATCCGCAAGACCGAAATACCGGAGATTCAACATGACACAGATACCGATGAGAGACGGGCTGATGCTGGCGGGGATCTTGTTCTCGCTGGGGCTAACGGGGCTGCTCGTACGGCGTAACTTGCTCTTTGTTCTGATGTCCCTCGAGGTCATGCTCAACGCGGCTGGGCTGGCATTCGTCGTTGCCGGCTCCCGATGGCACCAGGCGGACGGTCAGGTGATGTTTGTCTTCATTCTGGCGATGGCTGCCGCGGAAGTAGCTGTAGGACTGGCTCTGGTCCTGCAGATCTATCACCGGTTCAAAACCCTTGATGTGGACGCAATTAGTGAAATGAGAGGATAACGTGATTACCTGGCTGTGGCTCATTCCGGCGTTGCCTTTCGTGAGCGCGACCTTGCTCATCCTGTTTGGTTCGCGTCTGTCGCGGAAATCCATTGCGTCGGTGGGCGTGGGGTCCATCGGGCTCTCCGCGGTGGTTACAGCTCTGGTCGCGACCAGTTTTTTGACCGCCCCTCCGCCCGGGCACGCATACCAGCAGGTTCTCTGGACCTGGATCAGCATCGGAGACTTCCAGCCTCAGATGGGATTCTATCTGGATGCACTCTCGCTCCTGATGATTGTGGTCGTGACATTCGTCGGGTTCCTGATTCATTGTTTTGCGGCGGAGTTCATGAGCGAAGACGAGAGTTATGGCCGCTACTTCGCCTACATGAACCTGTTTGTCGCGTCGATGCTCACGTTGCTGCTCGGCAACAACCTACTTCTCGTGTTACTCGGATGGGAGGGTGTCGGCGTGTGCAGTTACCTGCTGATTGGCTTCTGGTACCGCGAGCCGGCGAACGGGCGCGCCGCCCGCAAGGCGTTCATCGTGACGCGCGTGGGCGATTGCGCCATGATGATCGCGCTGTTCCTGCTGTTCACGCAACTGGGCACGCTGCAGATTCAGGACCTGATGCAACGCGCTTCGCTGCAGTGGCCCTCGGGATCCACGTGGGCGCTTGCGGCGGCACTCTTACTGTTAGGGGGCGCTGTGGGCAAATCGGCGCAGATTCCGCTACAGGTGTGGTTGCCCGACGCGATGGCCGGCCCGACGCCGACGAGCGCGCTGATCCACGCGGCGACGATGGTGACGGCGGGCGTCTACCTGATCGCGCGCACACACGTTATCTTCTCCCTAGCCCCAACCGCGCAGGTGGCCGTTGCCGTGATCGGTGCGGCCACCTTGCTGGTTGCGGGGTTCAGTGCGCTTACGCAGCACGATATCAAGCGTATCCTTGCGTATTCCACCATCAGCCAGATCGGCTACATGTTCCTCGCGCTGGGGGTAGGTGGGTGGCAGGCCGCCATGTTCCACTTCTTCACCCACGCGTTCTTCAAGGCGCTTCTGTTCCTGGGCGCCGGCGTGATCATCGAAGCGGTACACGACGAGCACAGCATCTTCCGGATGGGCGGGCTGCGAAAAGAACTGCCGATCGCCTTCTGGACATTCTTGGCAGGAGGTTGCGCGCTGGCGGGGTTGCCGTTCCTCACGGCCGGATTTTTCAGCAAAGATCTCATCATCTGGCAAGCGTGGTCGGCGCAGGGCGGGCATCCGGCGTTCTGGATGGTTGGAATGCTCGGCGCGGGATTAACGTCGCTCTACACCTTCCGTCTGATTTTCCGTGTCTTCTTTGGCCCGCTGGGCACACCCGTAACGAAGCGGCCCGGCTATGCAATGAAGATTCCTCTCGTCATCCTTGCCGCTTTGGCCCTCGTGGCCGGATATTTCAGAGATCCCCTGCTTGCATTTTTGCATTCGGCATTGCCCTCAACTCTGGAAGCGCGTACCGGCGGATTGACCGAGACGGGCTCGGCGGCGGTCGCCGGATTCCTGTTCCTGGCCGGAGTGAGTCTTGCGTATGTATTCCACCTCCGCAAACGGAGCCTTGCGGACGCGCTGGCCGCAAACCGGATTGGCCGCGGGCTCGACCAATGGTGGTTTGCCGGCTGGGGCTTCGACTGGCTTTACGACAAAGTCTTCGTGCAGCCATTTGTTTGGGTGTCCAACGTGAACAAGAGCGATTTCATCGACGCATTCTATACCGGAATCGGACGCATCGCTGAGGCCTCGTATCGCCTGCTGAGCAGCACCGAAACCGGTCGCGTCCGCTGGTACGCCGCGGCAATGGCCGCGGGGTCAGTGTTGTTCATAGCGATGGTGTTGGCCGTATGATCCTCCTCCTTTTAATCGTCATTCTCCTGCTCGGCGGCATTCTCGCCGGAATCTCAGCCCGCTGGAGCACGTACTCGCCGCGATGGATCTCGCTGGCCGCGATCGCAGTGGATCTCGTGCTATCGGCGAGTATCTGGGCCGGCCGGCCGCTGAGCACGTCGGCTACCTGGTACGACGAAGTGGACTGGACTTGGGTGCCGAGCTTCGGCATTCATTTTCACCTTGCCGTCGATGGTCTTAGCTTGCTGATGCTGATGCTCACGTTCTTCCTGGGCATCGTCGCAGTGCTGTGTTCCTGGACCGAGATCCGCGAGAAGATCGGCTTCTTCCATTTCAATGTGATGTGGGTCCTCGCAGGGATCGTCAGCGTGTTCCTGGCCGTCGACCTGTTCCTGTTTTACTTCGCGTGGGAGCTGATGCTCATCCCGATGTACTTCCTCATCGTCATCTGGGGCCACGAACGGCGCGTCTACGCGGCGACGAAGTTCTTCCTGTTCACGCAATGCAGCGGCCTTTTGATGCTGATCGCGATTCTGGCGTTGTACTTCCTTCACCATCAAACCACCGGAGTTTACACTTTCGAATACTCGGAACTCCTGGGGACAACCCTCAGCAGCGGCGCGGAACTTGCAATCATGCTCGGTTTCTTTGTCGCGTTTGCGGTGAAACTGCCGGTAGTCCCGATGCATACGTGGCTGCCCGACGCTCACACGGAGGCACCCACGGCGGGAAGCGTCATCCTGGCGGGACTACTCTTGAAGACGGGCGGGTACGGACTGCTGCGCTTCGTGATTCCGCTGTTTCCGCGCGCCGCGCATGAGTTCACTCCCGTGGCATTGACGCTCGCCGTTATCGGGATTATCTATGGCGCAGTGACGGCGTTCTCGCAGACGGACCTCAAGCGCCTCGTTGCGTACACCAGCGTGAGCCACCTGGGCTTTGTCTTGCTCGGCATCTTCTCGTGGAACCCGCTCGCGCTCCAGGGCGCGATTATGACAATGATCTGTCATGGGCTGAGCACGGGCGCGCTCTTCGTCCTGGTCGGCGGTTTGCAGGAACGGATCCACACCCGGGATCTCGATCGCATGGGCGGGCTCTGGACCGTCGTGCCGCGCATGGGAGCCGCGGCGCTCTTTTTCAGCCTGGCCTCGCTCGGCCTGCCGGGCCTGGGCGATTTCGTCGGAGAATTTCTCGTCTTACTTGGATCTTACAAAGTTAGCGTGGCTCTCACGGTGGTCGCGACTCTCGGGATTCTGGCATCCACTTTCTACGCGCTGCGCATGATGCAGCGCGCCTTTTTCGGCCCGAACACGAATTCGTGGCGGCTGCCCGACCTTACGCCTCGCGAAGGCATCATCATGACCGTGATGATCCTGGGCCTGCTCTGGCTGGGATTCTACCCGCAACCGATCCTCAATACCTTTGCGCCGGCGATGGACAACTTACAGCGTGAGGTTCAGATGCCGGCCGCGGGGCTGAGGAGATAGCCATGAACGCCACCGATACACTCGCCCTCCTTCCACTGCTTTTACTCGCGGGGACCGCCATTGTGGTCATGCTGGGCATCGCGGTGAAGCGTAGTCACGAGCTAACGGCCGCGCTGACCCTGGTGGGATTCGCCGCCGCTTTCCTCTCGGTCTGCGTGGTTGCTCCACTGACTCCGCGGCAGGTGACCTCGTTGTTGCTGATCGACGGGTATGCTCTGTTCTACCTGGGGCTGATCACTGCTTCGGCTGCGGCGGTGGCAGTGCTGTTCTACCAATATTTCGCGAGACACGACGGACAGCGCGAGGAAGTGTACCTGTTGCTGGTTCTGGCCACCCTGGGCTGCGGGGTCCTGGTAACGAGCGTCCATTTTGCATCGTTTCTTCTTGGGCTTGAGGTTCTGAGCATTTCTCTGTACGGCATGGTTGCGTATTTCACGAGCCGTAGCCAGGCACTCGAAGCCGGTGTCAAGTACCTGATCCTCGCCTCGGCCTCGGCGGCGTTCCTCCTCTTCGGGATGGCGCTCATCTATGCCGATACGGGCTCGTTGGTATTTTCGAGCCTTCGGGATCTTTCCTTCGGTGGGTCGAGCCTCGCGCTCCTGCTACCGGGTATCGCACTCATCGTCACCGGCATCGGATTCAAACTCGGCGTAGTGCCCTTCCATTTGTGGATACCGGACGTATACGAAGGCGCCCCGGCGCCGGTGGCGGCGTTCGTCGCGACCACTTCCAAGACTGCGGTTGTGGCGCTGCTACTTCGCTTCCTGGGGGCCGCGCCCCAGCAGTCTCCGGCGGTGTTCTTCCTGTTCTCGGTGATTGCAGTCGCCTCAATGTGCGCGGGCAATATCCTGGCGCTGCGGCAAAATAACGTGAAGCGCATTTTGGCTTACTCTTCGATCGCGCACTTTGGATACATCCTGGTGGCGTTTCTGGCCGGCACAACCATGGCGGCAGGCGCCGCGGCCTTCTATCTGGTGGCGTACACGGTGACCATACTCACGGCTTTCGGCATCGTCACGGTGCTCTCCACTTCGGATGCGGATGCCGCCGATCTCGATGACTACCGCGGTCTCTTCTGGCGCAGGCCGGTGCTGGCGAGCATCTTCACGGCCGTGCTGCTCTCGCTCGCCGGCATCCCCGCCACCATGGGTTTCGTCGGTAAGTTCTATATCCTCGCCTCCGGCGCGAACGCCTCCGCCTGGCCTCTGATGATTGCCCTCGTTCTTACGAGCGTGATCGGCCTGTTCTATTACCTGCGCATCGTGGTAGCGCTATTTTCCGCGGCGCCGGAACGTCAGCCTTCGATGGAGGCGATCCAGTGGAGCAGTGCCCTCATCCTCGGCGGACTCGCAGTTCTACTTATATGGTTTGGCGTGTACCCCGCGCCGTTGCTCAATCTGATCCGGGCAACAATCGGCGGGCTCAACTAGTGACGGACAGTTAACCAACAAAGAGGAGCTATTCGATGCTGTATCAAACAATCAACCCATTCACAGAGAAACTGGTCAAGACCTTTCCAGAGCATACGGACGCGCAATTGGAGGGTATTATCGCAACCGCCGAGGCCGTGTATCAGAGCGACTGGCGGATGAGAACGCTCGATGAGAGGAGAGCGGTTGTCAAAAAAGCCGCGGCGATTCTCCGCGAGAAACGTAATGAATTCGCAACGCCTATCACGACGGAGATGGGCAAACTATTCCGGGAGGCGCAGGCGGAGGTCGACCTGAGCGCGGACATACTGGACTACTATGCCGACAACGCCGCGACTTTTCTGGCTCCCCGCAAGCTCCATGTAGCAGATGGCGAGGCGGTGGTGGAGAGCGAACCGATGGGCGTGCTGTTCTGCGTGGAGCCGTGGAATTTTCCGTATTACCAGTTGGCACGGGTCGCCGGCCCGGACCTGATGTCAGGCAATGTTCTGATCATCAAGCATGCCCCGAATGTGCCGCAGTGCGCGCTGGCGTTCGAAAAGCTGTTTCTGGATGCCGGCGCCCCGGCCGGCGTCTACACCAACGTCTTCCTTACGAACGAGCAGGCCGCGAAGGCGGTGGCCGATCCGCGGATCAAGGGCGTCGCGCTGACGGGCAGCGAGCGGGCGGGTTCGGCGGTTGCTGCTGAAGCCGGGCAGGCTCTGAAGAAGACGACGATGGAACTCGGCGGCAGCGACGCGTTCATTGTCCTGGACGATGCCGACATGGACACGGCCGTCGAGTGGGGTCTCTGGGGCCGCATGAACAACACGGGACAGTGTTGTGTCGCCGCAAAACGGTTCATTCTCCAGGAAAAGATCGCCGACACGTTCCTCGACCGCTTTCAGAAGGAGCTGAAGAAGCTGGTTCCCGGCGATCCGATGGATTCGAAAACGACGCTTGGGCCTCTCTGCACCGGCGGCGCGCTGGATCTTGTCCTAAAGCAGATCAAGACCGCGGTGGACGGCGGCGCGAAGGTGTTGCTCGGAGGCAAGCGGCTCGACCGGCCAGGGTACTTCCTGGAGCCAACCATACTGACCGATATTACTCCGGAGAACCCCGCCTTCCATCAGGAGTTCTTCGCTCCGGTCGCGCTCATCTTCCGCGTCAAGAGCGAGAAGGAGGCGATCGACTTGGCCAATGACTCTCCCTACGGGCTTGGCGGATCGGTGATCACCAGAGATATCGAGCGGGGCAAGCGGGTCGCGCGCCAGATCGAGACCGGAATGGTCTTTATCAACCGGGCTACGTGGACCGCGCCCGACCTTCCGTTCGGCGGCGTGAAGAACTCCGGCTACGGACGCGAACTCTCCGATCTCGGCATCAGCGAGTTTGTGAATAAGAAGCTGATCCGCGTCGCGTGATCGATGCGATGTGGGGGGTGGGGTTGTCCAACCCTCGCACAACCGGCGGCCGGGCCGTTTGTCGACCCATTCCACCTTTTGAAATAGGAGTTACCCATGTCGCTCAAGATGCAGGCCGCAGTAGTTGAGCAGTTTGGAAAGCCGTTGCAGCTTCGCGAATTGGACGTCCCGTCTCCCGGCGCGGGACAGATCCTGATCCAAACCGAGGCGTGCGGCGTATGCCACACCGATCTCCATGCCGCGCATGGCGACTGGCCGGCGAAGCCCACGCTCCCCTTCATTCCCGGCCATGAGGCCATCGGCCTGGTCGCAGCCGTTGGATCGGGCGTGACCGTCGTGAAGGAGGGCGACCGGGTCGGAGTCCCCTGGCTCTATTCGGCGTGCGGCTGTTGCGAGTATTGCCTGGCGGGTTGGGAGACGGTGTGCGCCCATGCCGAGTTCGGCGGCTATACGAAAAACGGCGGCTTCGCCGAGTACGTCCTCGCGGATCCGAACTACGTCGCCCATGTGCCCGCGGGCCTCGCGGCCGCTGATGCTGCCCCGCTGGTCTGCGCCGGCATCACCACCTATAAGGGGATCAAGGAGACGGAGGCGAAGCCCGGAGAATGGATCGCCATCTCCGGCGTCGGGGGGCTCGGACATCTCGCCGTCCAATACGCCAAGGCCATGGGCCTGCTCGTCTGCGCGGTGGATATCGACGATACCAAGCTGGCCCATGCCGGCAGCCTTGGCGCCGATCTCACGATCAACGCCAGGACCTGCGATCCGGCGGCCACCCTGAAGAAGGAGACGGGTGGCGGCGCTCATGGAGTTCTGATCACGGCGCCCTCGCTGGCCGCCTTCAAGCAGGGCGTCGGCATGACCAGAAAACGCGGCACTTGCGTTCTGGTCGGGCTGCCGCCGGGCGAATTTCCGGTGTCGCTCTTCGACGTGGTGGCGAACTGCATCACCATCCGCGGTTCGTTCGTCGGCACTCGACGGGATATGGCCGAAACGCTCGCCTTCGCCACACATGGCAAGATCAAGGCCGATTACGAGCTGCAGCCGTTGTCTTCGATCAACCAGGTGTTCGACCGCCTCGAGTATGGCCAGGTGCCGTCACGCGTGGTCCTCGAGTTTACGAAGAACTGATTTGGTTTTGAATCTTATTGACGCTGATACCTGGCGCGGTATTGTTCTTTTGTGATGGAGGCCTTCGACCTGGTTGTCGAGGATGCCGCCGAGATCCGATGCGAGAATCTCATTGCCATCGACAGAGCGCCGATGTCCGGAAGAGCCGGAATCAATCAGAAACAAATGACGCGTTCCCATATTGAATAGCTCCAAAAGCGGTTTTGCGGGAAAGACCGCGCTTGCGCATTTTGTCGATTAGGGTCGTCCGATTCAGGCCGAGGCGCGCTGCGGCGCCGGACCTCCCACCAACCACCCAATTGCTCTCTTCCAGTGCGCGCAGGATGTGCTCCCGCTCTGCATCGGCCAATGTCATCGAGTCCGTTCGAACAGGCAGGCGAGAGGGGAGAGCAGGGATATGCAACGTATCACCCTCGGTCAGGATTACCGCCCGCTCAACGACATTCTGCAGCTCACGAACATTCCCGGGCCACGGATATCCCCTCAAAGCTGTCATCGCACGTTTTGAAATCTTCGAGATCCGCTTCGACATCCGAGCGCCGTATTTGTGGACAAAGTGCGCCACCAGCATCGGAACGTCATCTGGACGCAGACGCAGGGGCGGAAGAGAGATTGGAAAGACGTTAAGACGGTAGTAGAGATCGATCCGGAATTGTTTTTCGGAAACCAGCATGGCGAGGTCTTGATTCGTAGCCGCCACCACACGCACATCGACGCGACGAGTAAGCGTACTTCCCAGCCGCTCGAATTCCTGCTCTTGCAATACTCGCAGGAGCTTTGCCTGCAGTTCCAATGGAATGTCGCCGATTTCATCGAGAAACAAGGTGCCGCCGTTAGCAGCCTCGAAACGGCCCAGCTTCTGCATCACCGCACCAGTGAACGCGCCCTTCTCGTGGCCGAAGAGCTCGCTCTCCAGGAGTCCGGAGGGAATTGCCGCGCAGTTCAGCTTAATGAAGGGCCGGTTGCGACGGTTGCTGGTCATATGAATCGCGTTCGCGATGACCTCTTTGCCCGTGCCAGTTTCGCCTTCGATTAGAATCGTCGAATCAGTAGGCGCGACGATGCGAACTTGATTCAATACCCCCCGGAGCGCCCGGCTCGATCCCACAACGCCTTCGAATTCGTTCCGCAGTCCAGCACCACCGGTCTGCGGCTCGAGGTATTGGTCGAGGTCAAGGTACCAATCGTGTGGCGGATCCGGATCGATTCGTTTCAACATGACGACGCTGCTTGAACTCATTCACCTACCTCCCAAGTGATGCTTTGGGTGTCCCCGACTCGCTCGAATTCGCGTTCTTGAAGGACCCGCAAACGGCTATCTGCGTTTCGGTTGGCATATCGCCGATCTCGGCGAGAAAGATTGTAATTTCCGGCGCCGCGTCTTCGGGGTGAGCAACCCCGGGGTCCGTTCGTGAAATCCCGGGTTTTCGTCAACCGCATTTCCACAGCTCAGCCTCCTCACGCACTCACGCGGCAATCGAAAGGGCCTGGATTGACCGCGATGCTATCCGGCTTTCAGAACCTCAGGCCTACCGGATCGCTCTCTTCTCTCCTTGATTCTGCCCTTTCCTTCGCTCGGAATCGTCCCCAGAACGATCTCGATCGAGCCCCTCGATGGTCGGGGAGGCGCTTACTTCCTTAGAGGTATGGTCGCCTACCTCTAGTCCGATCGATATCGAAGCGCTTCCTCCCAAACAGGCGAGCATCCATGGACCATGCGCCGGGGCCGAGCATTGCCAGACTAACGGCAAGGATCGCCAGGAAGACGTGTATCCACGCGTCCTGCCGCTGTGGAGAATAGAGCGAGAGCGCAATCCAGACCTCGTCCAGGGCAGCGAGGGTTCCCATTACTGGCGTCCACAGACCGGCAAGCAGAAAGATAGCACCTACAGCCGCAATCGAGTTTTGTGCAAGGGTGATCGGCTCCAAAGGCGTTCCCGAGAGACCAGCGATCGCGGAGGAAATTAGAGCGACACCGAGGCAAACGCGGAGCAGCAGCAGGCCAAGCCCAGGCCAGCTATTAGGAAAGGTCGAGAATAGACGTTGCAGAATGGTTCCCAACTCAATCGTATTGGGCTCGCGCTGGCCTTCGACACCCTCGAACGGCACCTTTTACATCCCTCGTTCGAGGGATGTGAACTACAGATCGATGATTCCGCGCTTGGCGCCTATCGTGACCGCGTGGGTCCGGTCCCTGGCTTCCAGTTTGGCGAGGATGTTCCGGATGTGACTCTTCACGGTTTCTTCGGTCAGTGATAGCTGTGCCCCGATTTCCTTGTTCGCATTGCCCTTCGCAACCAACCGCAGCACATCGACTTCTCGTGGGGTTAACGCGTCATCGGTAGAGTGCTCGACAATTTCAGCGGCGACCTCCGATGAAACGCGCTTTTGGCCGGCATGAACCGCCCGAATGGTCTCCAGCAGCTGATTTCGAAGCGAACCCTTCAGTAAATAGGCCCGTGCGCCTGCTTTGAAAGCACGAGAA
>Ga0335077_10013545_pt1 | contig 10195 bp, 13 predicted proteins | sample Lox_Sample_31_FD_207151 | JGI IMG/M metagenome (GOLD analysis project Ga0335077, IMG submission 207151) | Soil microbial communities from Loxahatchee National Wildlife Refuge, Florida, United States - Lox_Sample_3.1 | ecosystem: Environmental > Terrestrial > Soil > Wetlands | place: USA...
ATGCCCTTGCCACCAGCTAGCCCGGCCCGGATGAGCTGGTAGGTGTCGGCCCGGTAGGTCTCCGCACACGGCGGACACACGGACGCGCGGCGGTCGCCGCAGGGGACGTACATCGCCTTGTCGGGCAGGTCCTCGGTGTCCAAGCCGTGCGGGATCTCGCCAGTGGTGGTGTCGACGTCTCGGACGGTGCCACGCAACCGGACCGGACGAACGCAGCCTCCGGCGGCCGGGGCCGTGTCCAGCCAGCGGTCATAGTCGTCCCGGGTGGCACGCTGGAGCAACTCGATGCCGAGGCTCTCGCTGTTCCCTCCGGCTCCCGTCGACTCATCCATCAGAACAGCGGCAAGAGCCAGTGACGAAGAGGTCATGCGCGACTGCCCGTTAGCCGTCAGTTCGGCGTTGGCGGGCATGTCGAAGCTTCTCCTCTCGGAGTGGATCGGATCGGGTCGTGAGCTACGCGGCAGTCCGGGGTGCTGAGTGCTTGCGCCCTGGACGAGCTGCTGTGCTCAGGCAGCGGCGTGGACCTCGGTCGCGTGCTTGCTGGGAGTGCATCCTCAGCCGGGCCGGGACCGGCAACGTGGGGTGCTTGGCCGCACGGGCCGCCGATGCCTTCTGGGAGCGGTTGGGCCGCGCCGAGTGTGGCGGCTCACAGATGGGGCGTCAGAGGCCTCATCAAGGCAAGCGGCCGATACGGCGGCCGGAATTTCGGAGAAAGGCCTGGAGCCCCGGTTATCCGCTGAACGGCGTTCTTCATGCTGCCCATGCCTTGGGCTACAGCCCGACATCCTCGGCAGCGTTTGGCTCCTGCGATCCACTCTGCGCGCAGCGCGCGCCTGATGCAAACGACGCCTGGCCCCGCACCGAATGTCCGTTAGCGTCCGTTGAAGGCCGCTGGAGTCCATTGGCGTCCGTTGTAGTCCGCCAGTCCGACGACAATGTGACCTAAATCACACTAATTGAGCTGGACTGTGCACCCAGCGCCGGTGTTACGGAACTATCGCCAGTGTGCTGACGTGGCGCGGCTGGACGTTCGCAAAGTCGCGCCGATTCATGGTCGCCACGGTAGTGATCGATAGTCGCTCACAGATCGCGATCACCGACGCATCCGTACCGCCCAGCCGCCGGTCCGCATAGCGCCGCACCAGTTCAGCCATGCGGCGCAGGTCGGCATCGACAAGCTCGGCGAGCTGGAAACGGTAGCTCGGTCCTATGCCGACGCTGTCGAGGAACTTGGCCTCGGACTCCGCGCCGAGATACCTGTCGATCATGTAACAGGCCTCGGCCAGGACCGTGGGCGGGACGATCAGCGACTCATCGCAGCCAGCAAGCCAGTCCCGGCACTCGGCGTGATGAGCGTAGGGGCGGTCAGCCAGCGCCACAAACACGTTCGTGTCGACGACGATCACGAACTCAGCACGTTACCGGCCGAACCCCTCCGCCAGCAGCTCATCGACCCGTTCCGATAGATCGGACCGGCCGCTATCGCCGCTACCGACGAACTCCGGCAGCCTTGGGGCTTGCCGGTTGTCGGGCTTGTCCTGCACAAGCGGCCTGAGCAGTCCGAGGGCACGCGAGGCTTGCTCCTCGCCCATCTCGGCGACAAGCTGCTGGAGCTGCTCCTTCGCGGTCACCCATCCAGTGTAGGCAGGCGCAGCCTGACTGGAGAGCGATAGGAAGGCCAGGTGGGCGGGCCGGTCATACCCGTCGGACCAGTCGCGCCCGGGGGCGCGGGGGCGCGCTCGGCATGGTGAGGAGTTTCTTCACTATCTATCTATCAAGGGCACGCCTTCGGCGCGCCGGGCCGTCCTCGCCGCGCCGGGCATCCTGTCGCCGCGGAAGCTCCCAGTCAAGGGCGCGACCTTACGGCCGCGTCCCTCCGCTTCGCTCCGGGCAAGCCCCTGACAGCGAGCTTCCGCGGCAAGATCCGGCACCTGCCGGGGAGGACGGGAGGGAACCGGGGCCCCGCGAGTTCCTGGTCACGATCGCAGGGTGGCTCGCGCCTATTGCGGGTGCTTCACCAAGGTCAGGAAGAAGTCGTCGATGTGCCTGATCGCGTCGGCGAACTGAGCGGCGTCGAACGGCTTGATGACGTAGGCGTTGGCGTGCAGCTCGTAGCTGCGCAAGATGTCGGCCTGCGCCTGCGATGTGGTGAGCACCACCACGGGGATGGTGTGCAGGCCGGGGTCGGCCTTGAGTTCGCCGAGAACCTCCAGGCCGCTGCGGCGGGGCAGGTTGAGGTCGAGCACGACCAGGGCGGGGCGTGCCATGCCAGCGAAGTCGTCGGTGCGGCGCAGGAACCGCAGCGCCGCCTCGCCGTCGCCGACCACGTGCAGCTGCAGGCCCAGGTGGTGGTCCTCGAAGGCTTCCCTGGTCAGCAGCACGTCCCCGGGGTCGTCCTCGACCAGGAGAACTTCGGCGGCGCCGGGCAGGGCTGAGCCGGTCATCGGAGGGTCTCCAGCGTTTCCGGGGCCGCGGGCTGCGCGGGCCCGGCGGCCAGCGCGCCGGGCGGGCCGGTGCAATCGGGAACAGCGGGCGCTGGCGCGAGGGCCTGTTCCAGGGTTGGGAAGTTGGGGATCAGGTGGTCGATGCCGGTGACCGCGAAGATGCGCAGGACGGCAGCGGCGCAGATGACCAGCAGCAGCTCACCACCGTCGGCCCGGGCCCGCTTGTGCGCGCGCACCAGGACGTTAAGCCCGGCCGAGTCGCAAAACTGTGTCTGGGCCATGTCGACCACCAGCGTCCTGCTCCCGGGCACGGCCGCTTCGAGCAGGGCCGCCCGCAACCCGGCGGCATTGGTGATATCGATCTCCTCGGGCGCCGTCACAACGGGCACACCGCCGACCACCTCAACAGGAAAGCTGGCCTCAGGCATCGGTGTCACCTGCGGTGGCCCGGAGCGCTGCGAGAGGCCGCTGCCGCTGGTGCGCACGGCTGGCGTGAGGCCGGGCTGGCTCTTCGGAGCTCGGGGAGAAGAAGTCCCTGCCTAGGATGCTGGCCATCGCTGCCACTCTCCTTCAGCGCCTGTGACCCGGTCAGGGCACTGCCTGGAGGGCGGCCCGCCGGGGTCGATGGTCAGGCCGGGGAGGGTGTCCCAGCCGGTGAGCCGCAGGATCTTTTCCACCTGGGCGGGGAGGTGATGCAAGACGACCGACCTGGCCGGGCGCTGCTGGTGGTCGGTAGCTTGGATGAGGCTGATGATCGCTTGCAGGGCGGCCAGGTCACAGAAATGGACGCCGGCCAGGTCGAGGTGCAGGACACCGGTGCCGTCGGCGGCATCGGACAGCGCGGCGGTCAGCCGCGGGGCGCTGCATATGTCGAGCTCGCCGGCCAGGAGGAGCTGCGCCGGATGGCTGCGGCGGGCGATAAAGAAATGCTCGTTGCCGGCCAGGACGCTGCTGCTGCCGCTGGCCGCGGCGCGGGCCGCCGGAGCATCGCCGTTGTGCCCGGCCCCGGGATCGCTGGTGCCCGCACCGGTAGCGGGAGCAGGGTTGCTCTCGCCTATACGCTTTGGACGCATCGGCCGGGAGTCAGGCAGTCTCGCCAGCCTCTCGCCAGGTCCTCCACCGGGCTGCTTGCCAACCATGCTGCCCCCTACTGCTGAGGATCTGAGTAATACTTGTATAGCATCATAGCGGCGAGAGCGCCACCCCGGCTCGTTCTGCTCATATCTGAAGAGGTAGTGTGTATGATGTGGCTTGTGAATCAGGAACGCCCGGTTTACAGCATCAGCGCGGTAGCCCGGATGGTGAATGTCCCGGTCGGAACCCTGCGCACCTGGGAAGACCGCTACGGGCAGGTCATCCCGGCCCGGAACGACAGCGGACACCGGCTGTTCAGCCGCCAGCAGGTAGAGCAGCTCAGGTTCATCCAGACCCAGATGAGCGAGGGAGCCAGCGCCGCCGATGCGCACCGCCTGCTGGCCGAGCGGACCGAGACCGGGATACCGCTGGCCATGCCCGCCGCGCAGCCCGCTCCCCGGCTGATGATCCTGCTCGCCGAGGCCGACCCGTATGCGGCCGAATTCCAGGAATACTTCCTCAAGACCGAAGGCTTCGAAGTCGAGGTCGCGCTGGGCGAGGAGGCGGCCAGAGAGGCATTCGCCGCGGCTTCGCCCGCGGTGGCGATCGTGGAGGTTCTCATCTCCGGCGGAGCGGGCCTGGGCCTGTGCCGCTCCTTCCATGAACGGCCGGGCGTGGCAGTGATCGCGGTGTCGGCCGTCGAGGCCCAGGACGCGGCGATCGACGCGGGCGCTGACGCGTTCCTGCGCAAGCCCCTCCACCCCTTGCAGCTGGTGTCCACAGTCCGGGACCTGCTAGGCTCCAGCGCCTTCCTTGCCCGGTAAGGAGCCAGCCCATGGCCGACAGCCGCCTGCGCAGCGGGCACGCCGCGCTCGATGAGGTGCTCGGCGGCGGCCTGCCCGGCGAGGGCATCACCCTGATCATGGGCCTGCCGGGCAGCGGAAAGACGATCCTCGCGCAGCAGTACGCCTTCCATAACGCTGACCCCGAGCTTCCCGTGGTCTACTTCTCCACCCTCTCCGAGCCGAGGGACAAGATCCTCCGGTTCGGGCAGACGCTCGACTTTTTCGACGCCTCCGCCGTCGGCAAGTCAGTGTTCTATGAAGACCTGGCGCAGGCGGCCAGCAACAGCGGCCTGGCAGGCGTCGGCGAGCAGGTCGCGGAAACGCTCAAAAAACGCCACCCGGGGCTGGTTATCATTGACAGCTTCAAGGCCCTGCAGCCGTTCGCGGACGGCGGCGCGGATTACCGGCGGTTCCTGAACCAGCTCGCCGGGCGGATGACCGCCTTCCCCGCCGCGTCGCTATGGCTAGGCGAATACGCGCCCGGCGACGCCGCGCTGCTGCCGGAGTTCGCGGTCGCGGACGCGATCCTGGACCTGGGCACCGTCCGGGCAGGCCAGCGCGAAATGCGGTACCTGGAGATCAGGAAATTGCGGGGCAGCGGCTTCCGGTCCGGCCAGCACGGCTACCGGCTCAGCCAGCAGGGACTGCACCTGTTCCCCCGGCTCGCTGACGTGCAAGAACAGGAAAGCTACTCCCTCGGCTCGCAGCGGGTGGCCTGCGGCGTCCCGGCGCTGGACGCAATGCTGGCAGGCGGCCTCTGGCCCGGCGCCGCGACCCTGATCGCCGGGCCCTCGGGGGCAGGAAAGACGGCCCTGGGATTGCATTTCATCCGCGCAGGCGCCGAGGCCGGCGAACCCGGCGTGATCGCCAGCCTTCAGGAGAACCCGACCCAGCTGCGGCGGATGATCACCGGATTCGGCTGGCCAGCCGACGATCCGGCCATCGAGATCATGTACCGCTCGCCCGTCGATATCTACATCGACGAGTGGGTGTATGAGCTGCTGCACGCCATCGAGCGCACCGGAGCCCGCAGGGTGCTGGTGGACAGCCTGCTAGACCTGCAAATGGCAGCACCGGATGACACGCGGTTCCGCGAGTTCATGTACTCCCTGTCCCAGCGGCTGTCCCGGCAGGGCATCAGCCTGCTGATGACCAGCGAGGTTCCTGAGCTCTTCGGCACCCGCCGCCTGTCCGAATTCGCCGCCTCCCACGTGGCCGACAACGTGATCATGCTCAGCTACTACCACGACCAGGGTCACGTGAAGCGGGCCCTGTCGGTCATCAAAACCAGGGCCAGCAGCCACGACCCGGCGGTGCGCGAGTTCGCCATCAGCCCAGCCGGCATCACCATCAACGACACCATCGCAGCCGGGGAGCCGCCAGCCGCAAGCCGCGGAAACGGCACCGACCACAATTGAGGCACCCGGCGATACAGACACCACGGCTCAGGGCAGGCAGCCGGCCGCGGGCGGGACTGCGCGGGGTACGGTCAGCAGTCCAGGCGCATATGCACCCGGATCGTAGTGCCCATCGGCCCGCTGCGGATCTGAGCCAGGTCACAGACCTGATGCACCACCCACAGGCCCCGGCCCCCGCCCGAGGCGACCGGATCACGCCGTGCCGTCCCGGCCAGCACGTCGGTGATCTGGCCAGTGTCCTCGACCTGGCAGATGACCTCGCCGCCGGTTACCCACATGCTCAAGGTTCCCAGGCCGGTGGCATGGGACAAGGTGTTAGCGGCCAGTTCGGAGACCGCGCTGACCAGGTCAGCCACCCGGTCTGGCGCCAGGCCCGCCAGGCGCGCCCGCTGGGCGGCGAAGCGGCGCACGCCAGCCAGCTCATCCCGGTACTCCAACATCTCCGCATCTGCCGGGGGAGGGTGCAGCGGCAGATCGCATTCCGCGGGGATCGCGCCGGCGATAAACGACGAGCTGGGCTCTGCCGGGGGCCGCGGAGCACGGCAGGGTGTGTCTGCTCGGCACAGGCGATCACCGCGCCGCCCAGCCGCGTGTCGTAGGGACACAGGATGCTGACCCGGGCACCGGCCAGGGCCAGGTTGAGTAGGGCCTCATGCCGGCCCACCTCCCGCATCTCTTCTGCCGATCGGGCGGGCCAGGCGGGCTCGTGCACACACCACAGCCGCTGCCCTGGGCGGGCGGCGGCGAACTGGCGTAGCAGCGCGGTCAGCCGGGCCGGATTAAGGCCAGCAGCACTGATGTCGGCCCAGGCCACCTGGCCGTCCGCGGCATGCAGCCGTTGCCGCAAAAACCTCAGGTTCGCCGCCGCGGCCGCGACCGGCACCGCACCCCCGGCCCCCACAGCACCCTGGACGAATCTGGCTACACCCGCCGCCAGCTCGTCGGCGCCCCGGTACGGCATGGCCGCATGTTGCAACCCGGACGACCCTGCCTCGGCGCGGCCATCCGCGGGAGCCGCCTGCTCCCCGTCTGGGGTATGCGCATCCTGCATCGTTAACATGCTGCTACCTTGCGCTGCCCCCGTTATGCGCACGAGCAGCCACGTGATTAGCCAGGCTAACCCCGCAGGCGTCCAGATTGCAGGCGTTGCCGTCGCCCTCGGCGCAGCTGGCCATCCCCCGCTGGATAGCTGGGGGCGGTGACATCCACAATCGGCACCAGTAAGCATGGCCGGCCCTTGAAATTCGCTGGCTTCTAACCACCGCCGAGACCATCAGACTACGGGCCATGGGCGGGGCCACTAGCCCTGGTATCGAGGGATCCATGACGGTCACTAGCGGTGCATCGGATGCCGAGGTCACAGCGGTCAGAGGCCCCAATCGGTCGGATTCCCAAGCTGATGGTGTGAGGATGGCCGAGGCTGCCTAGGTGCCCTCAGCGGACGTAGCTCCCACGTTGCGGAACTGTGTAGATCAGGCCCTCGTCCCTGAGTACGGCCAGCGTGCGGCGCGCGGTCGAGCGCGCCACCTCATACGTCTCGGTGATCTCTGCTTCGGTGATCCGGCTGCCAGTGGGCAGCTTGCCCGAGCGGACCTGGTTGCGGATGATCTCCGCAACCTGAAGGTAGGGCGGCACCGGGCCAGTGGGATCGATCTTGGGCACGTCATGATCGTAATGGCTAGAGACCAGCTCCTACGTGCTTAGACATCTCGTGCTGTCTCTCATTGTATCGCTATGCTTGAGACTCGTCATGGTGCATACCCAAGGGAGACAGACCATGATCGAGCAGGAGCCTTCGCGCCTCAAGCAGATCTTGGCCAAGCACGGCCAGCGCTGGCAGATCGAACGCGACGGGCCGGTGTGGACGGCAACCGAGCATCCCAGCCCAACAGCACTTCACGTCATCATCGCGCATGATCTGGAAACACTAGAACAGAAGATCATCGAATCAGAGCTTCCCGGCTGAGCAACGCCCGGTTTCTCGTGCCCTTTTGGGGACCAATTGGGGACCACACGCTATACACACGCCCGAACAACCCGCAGGTGGCCACCCGTCGCGCCCCGCAGCATGAATGCCTCTGAGCAGCGAAGACGCCTACCCCACCGTTCTGGGGGTCAAGGGGTCGCCGGTTCAAATCCGGCCGTCCCGACGCAGGTCAGAGGGCTGGTCTGAGATCTAGGGCCGACCTTCTGCCGTACTGGGGACCAAGATCGAAGATCGCAGAGAGGTCTTGGCGCACCTTGACCGCAGGTCCAAAGTGGGTGCAGAGGTGTCGCAGTTCCCGCCGGGCCCACCCAGCGGCTATCGGCGAATCTCCAACCCGCCAACGAAGGCCCCAATACCTGCAACGGCGTCATTCGCGAGAACATCCGCATCGAGATCAGGATGAAGGCGGTGCATCGTCATGGCGTATGCGAGGCTTCCCTGGGCGTGGGGGTGGCGTCGAAGAAGTTAGCTGCCAACTCAGTGAGTGCAGTTGCCGTTTGGCCGAGAAGATCGGCCGCAAACATCGCTCGCACCCGCGTCACTGCAGCTTCAGGGCCCCCGGCGTCGTTGTGCAGGACAACGTACGCGATGTCGTACCAATCTCTCTCGAAGCGGCGTCCGTACGCTGCGTGGGTCTTCGCCAGCAGGTATGCGGGCAGGGTCGTCACACGGACCTCAACCGTGGTCGGCTGGCCGCTGACGTCGGCTGTCAAAGCGCGGAGCTGCCAATCCCGGGCGGCGAATCCTGTGCCCCGCAGATTGACAGCTCCCAGTGCTTCGGATCCATCGAAGCTCACTGTGGCCTCCGCGCGAACAGTAGGCAAATCAGCCAGAAACTCGATCTTCACGACAGCGCCCAAGACCGACTGACCTTGCCACCGCCAGGCGTACTCGCCAGATGGTTTGAATTGGGCAGCCCGGAGTGCCCGTTCGAGACGAGCAGCATTGCCCGCGCCAGCCTGAATTTCCAGGTCCACCTGGACATCGACATCGGTGGTGCCGATGTGTTGTCGCGCAGCGTCGCTGCAGAGGAGGTCGGGGACGAGCCCGCCAAGCAAGACGAACTCCGGTGTCTCGCCGTACGCGCTGACGATGCGAACCAGAGCGGCCTCTGCAAGGGCGCGCGCCTGACGGCTACGCTGCGGTTCCGACATCGAGTGTCTCCCGCAGGTGCTGACCTGCTTCCGCCCAGCGTCCTCCGACCGCCCGGAGGTCTGCATACACCCGGACAGGAAGAGCGACCTGAATGCTATCTATGGTGGGCCCTTTAAGGGTCGTGGGTGTAGGAACCTCTCGGATCTCGATACGGTGACCCTTCTCAACAATTCGGCCGCCGAGGAGGTACGCCAGACCTGCCGTGTCCGACATCGTCTCGGCGTCGATATATAGCTCAAGCGTTGTCACGTCGCTGAGGTAGGGGGCGAGCAGCACCGATGCTGCGGCTCCGGTCACCGCCCAACCAGCATTGGCCCTGGACAGCGCCGGTCCAATCTCCGACCCAAGTGTGTCGAGAGGGTCCCTATCCCACAGTCGGTGCACGAGCACTGGCGCCTGCTTCTCGCGCTGTTCGGCTGCCGCCTTCGCATAGGCGTCGAGGAAAGAGCTGATGTCGGTGATGCGCCTGGCAGATTGAGGACCACGCAACGCTCGCGGCCGTTCCAGGAAGCCGAGGCTTTCCAGCCGGGCGAGGGCGTTGGCCGTTGCGTGGCGCGACAACCCTGTCGCCTGTTCGATGCTCCCGACGGTCGGGATGATGCCCGACAGGGCGGCCTCGGCGACAGCCAGCATCGAGCGTGTCCAGCGCATGGGTGGCTCGTGTCTCCTTCGCACGTTAGCCGGCTCCCGGGAGATCACCAGGCCGGACTTCCTGCTGATGTCGGCGTGACCGGCTTCATCGACCCAACCGAGGCCCTCCTGGTTCAGCCACCTCCTTGCCCCGTCCGACAGATTGGTTGCCATAACGACATCTACCTCAGGTACGAGGTGCACCAGTCGCTCGACATCCGATGGCCACCCCTCCCCCGCCCAGCCAGCGATGAAGCGATGCTTGGTTGCGCCTGCTACGACGGTCACGTTGAAGGCGGGACCCGCAACGCTCTGACGCGGCTTGACATCCACTCGAAGCCCATGGGGAAGCGCTGCTACAAGGACCCGGCGTGCCCTTGCCTTTTGTTGGTCTGTCGCAGCCATAGTTCCCATTGTATCGGTAGTTCCCTGTGCCAGGGAACTACCGAGATTTTAGAAGTACAGATTTCCGCCAGTTGGCACCAAGGATGAGCATGCTCGCGGCCAGGATCAAGCCGCCCACGGTGAACGGGACAAGCCAGGCCGTCGCACTGGTCTCGTTGTGAGTGTTCTCCAGTTCGGCCACCTGGGGGCCAGATGGGGACCACACGTCTCGCGGGTATGTCCTAGCGCGCCTTGACC
>Ga0335077_10013549_pt1 | contig 10193 bp, 10 predicted proteins | sample Lox_Sample_31_FD_207151 | JGI IMG/M metagenome (GOLD analysis project Ga0335077, IMG submission 207151) | Soil microbial communities from Loxahatchee National Wildlife Refuge, Florida, United States - Lox_Sample_3.1 | ecosystem: Environmental > Terrestrial > Soil > Wetlands | place: USA...
GGCGATTCCGCATCTGCAACGCGCGGTGTGGCTGAACCCTACGTATAGCGGGCCGTTTATTTTGCTGGGGAAGTGCTACTACAACACGCACAACTACAGCAATGCTGAAGGCATCCTACGGCGAGCGCTGGTTTTGGATCCGAACAATTACGCCGCAAATTACCTATTGGGCCGGACCCTCATCGCGGAAGGCCAGGCGGAGGAGGGAAGAGCATTACTGGAGAAGCTGAAAACCCTCGAGCCGTGAAGGGCAAGGTCATTCCGATCCTTTACGTTTGAGCATTTCAGCCTGCTGCGCTTCCTTGGCGGCCTTAACCTTGGCGCCCTGAGCAAAAGCGGCCTTGCTGCCCTCGAGATCGCCGGCCGCCCGCAGCGTCTGCCCGAGCGTATTGTACGGCCCGGGATCCTCGGGGCGGAGACGCACGGCCTCGCGCAGGGCTGAAACGGCTTCGTCCAGGGAGCCCTTCTGCTTGCATGCGGTTCCCAGGATGAACCAGGCCTCGCCGTAGTCCGGCCGCAGCCGCACGGCGTCTCGCATTTGGGCGATGGTGCGGTCAAAATCACCGGCCTGCCACCAGGAAATACCCAGCGCGTAATGGGCTTCGGCGGCGTTGGGATCGAGTTCGATCGCTTTCTCGAACTCGGCCCTGGCCTGTTCCAGATCATCCTTGTTCTTTAGCGCGAGGCCGAGATTGTAATGCGCCAGCGGCTGGTCCGGGCTCTTGGCGATCAGCGCCCGGAACTGAGCGACGGCATGCTCCAGATCGCCTTTCAGCATGTACGCGGTGCCGATGTTGATCGCGGCCGAAACGTTGCCGGGATCGGTCTCCAGCACGTGCTGGAATTCGGCGATGGCTTTGTCGGCTTCGCGCGTCTGGACCAGCATGAGGCCGTAGTTGTTACGGGCGTCGAGGTTTGCGGGATTCAACTGAGACGCGTGCCGGTAGGCATCCACGGCGCTGGTGAGTTCGTTCGCTTTCTGATAAGCCACGCCCAGGCGGTTCCAGACGTCCGCGTTCTGCGGCTCGAGCTGTGCGGCGGCTTTCAGCTCCTTGGCGGCTTCGGCGTGACGGCCAGCTGACGAAAAGGCATCGCCCAGGTGGGAGCGGTACGCGAAGGACTTGGGATCGAGGCGGACGGCTTTTTGCAACTCGGGGATACAGCGCGGGTAGTCGCTCTCCAGGCAGTAGGCGACGCCGAGATGATAGCGGGCCAGCGCAAAATCGGCTTTCAGCGCGATGGCTTTTTGAAACTGTTCACGCGCTTCGGCGTTTTGCCGGAGCACGGCGAGAAGGAACCCCACCTCGTCGTGCAATTCGGCGGACTGGGGCGCGAGATCGCTGGCCTTGCGGAAAGCAGCAAGAGCTCCGGCCGCATCGCCTTTGGCGATCAGGGCGCTGCCTTCGGCGATGATCTGTTGCAGCTTGTCCTGGTTCTGCGCAGCGGCGACGGCAATGCTAAACCAAAGAAGACAACACGCCCGCATCATCAGGAACAGAGATCCCACCGCTCAGTATAGCTGGGGGAACTGAGCGGTGAGGAATGGGTTGAACGCCGTGGCTTCGGGTTGTTGAACGGCTTAGCGGGTGAACGCCGTGGAGGTGGCAAACGGACCAGTGCCAACAGGAGGAGCAAAGCGAAGGCCTAGTCCCGAGATGGAACAAAAACTCTTGCAATCAAACTCGACGGTGCCGGTTTGGCCCGCCGCAAAAGCGAACTTACTGGGGTCATTCAAGAGCAGCGCGGTATGTCCGAACGGCGGCAGAACAGCCACAGTCACGGGAGCGCCGGCCAACACCGCGCCCGTCTCGTCGCGGAAAGTGGCAGTCACGGTAGCGGGATTCAGCTGATCCGTGCTGGCGATTGCAACGCCGGTGGCATAGCCGTTCCTATTGTCGAATGCGATGGTGAACGAGGTGGAAATGACACCGATTGGGACGGCCGACTGGTAATCGGCGCTGGCGGTATGTTCCACGTAGACGGCCTGCGCGCCAAGGATCTGGGTGGAGTTCAGACGCGCCCAGCCCTGGTGCAAGACCGAACCGCCGGCGGTCTGAATTACAGCCGAACCGTTCACCGCCAACACTCCGTTGACCGAGGGAGCGGGGGCAGCCGCGCCCGCGGGACCTTCAATGCTGAGGTTCAGGGGGTTGCCGTTGTCATCGTAAAAATACAACGTGTAAGACGCCTGTACAGTATCCAGATTCACGATGGTGAAGGTGGTGGTCCACTGCAAACCGTCCGCAATGTGAACCAATGTGATGTTGCTTGTCACATTGATGGCCGCCAGTGGCGCTGCCAGCAGCAAGAGACCGAGCAGAATGCGTTGCTTCATGGGTATGCTCCAAATTCGTAAGTAGCAAAGTGAGCGCTGGGCCAAATACTACCGCGTTGCAGGTATGAACACAATAGAATCGGTAGTAACCTAACTTTTGGGAATTGCGAAGAGTTAGCGAGGCGGCCGCAGGCTATGATGATCGTGAGGGAGGCAGGATATTAAGCAATATCTGAATCAACGCTTTCTCACCGCGTTCGGCGTGGGACTGGTGGTGATTATCATCGCGGTGGCATGGATCCTTTACATGCAGCGCGGCTCCCATATCGAACCCACCGGCAAGATCCTCAAAGTGCGGACGCTGGCGGCGGATGAAAACAGCTCCATCGCGGTGATCGACTTTCGCGTGGAGAACGCGTCCAACTTCGGGATCATCGTGCGCGAGGTCACGGTAACGCTCGACGAGCCGAATGGGAAGAGCGACGAAGGAGCGGCGATCGCGCAGATGGACGCAGAGAGGCTCTTTCAGTACTACCCGATCCTCGGCCCAAAATATAACGACACGCTCAAGGTCCGCGATCGCATCAAGGCACACGAAACCATGGACCGGATGCTTGCGGTTCGATTCGAAATTCCGCAGGCCCAGGTGGACGCGCGCAAAGCTCTGAAGCTCCGCGTGGAGGACGTGGACGGCCCGTTTGGCGAGATCGTCGAAAAGAAATGAAGTTGCCAGGCCGCGCGCCACGACTGACGCGGCGTGAGGTGGTTGCCGGCGCTCTGGCGTCGGCCGGAACTGCCTGTAGATCCATGGGACGCGAGATTCTTGAGCTGCCTGCGCCGGCTGCCGACGCACGGTTGCATTACGGTCCCGATGCCTTGCAGTTCGGCGATTTGCGGCTGCCGCCCGGACCTGGTCCGCATCCTGTTGCGATCGTAATTCACGGCGGCTTCTGGCGAGCGAAATACAACCTCGATCACATTGGCCACCTGTGCGCGGGGCTCACGCGGGCGGGAATCGCGACCTGGAGCCTGGAATACCGGCGGGTGGGAAATCCGGGCGGCGGCTGGCCGGGTACGTTTCTAGATAGCGCCATGGGCGCCGACTTTGTGCGCGAACTGGCGAGGAAATATCCTCTGGATCTGGCCAAGGCGATCTCGATCGGACACTCGGCAGGCGGGCATCTCGCGCTTTGGCTGGCGGCGCGGCACAAGATCCCGCCGGGCGATGCTCTGGCCGGCGCCAATCCGATAGCACTGCATGGGGCGGTGTCGCTGGCGGGAGTGGTAGATCTGCGGCGCGCTTGGGAACTGAAGTTGGGCGATGGCGCAGTAAGCGAGTTGATGGGCGGGCCTCCGGAAAAATTGTCTGCCCGCTACCATACAGCGTCCCCTGTCGAACTAGTGCCGCTGGGGATCAAAGTGCGGCTGCTGCACGGCACGGAGGACTCGATTGTTCCGATCGAGATCAGCAACAACTATCAGAAGAGCGCGAGCCGGGCCGGAGACGATGCCTTCATGATCGTGCTGGGCGGGGCGGATCACTTTGCGGTGATTGACCCGCGGTCGGAACATTGGGCGAGAGTGGAGGCGGCGGCGCGGGGATTGGTGGCGTGAGTGTCGAAGAAGCCGGACCAGGGGGTCCGGCAGCGGATGAGGGCGTCCGCCCCACTTACACCAACGCCTGGATACAATTGGAACGATGCTAACGAAACAAGTCGCGCTACTGATGTGGTTAATGCCCGCACTCGCATTCGGCGCAGAGCCGGTCTGTCAGGTCGCGACGCCCACGGCAACATTCTCCATTCCGCATGCGGCGAGGGCGCAGGAGCTGAATACCGATCCTAAATCTGCCATGTGGTCCCGCGCTGCCTCTGCGTGGATTGCGAAAGACTGCACCCACGAGATGGACTATCCCAAGCTCAAGACCGAAGTGCGTGCATTCTGGACGGACTCGGATCTCTATCTGCTGTTCATCTGCCCGTATAGCGAACTGAATCTCTGGCTGCCCGCGGACAACAGCAAAGACCGGCTCAAGCTCTGGGATCGCGACGTGGTGGAATTCTTCCTGGGAGACGACTGGAAAGATATCAAGCATTATCGCGAGTTTGAAATCGCGCCCACGGGTGACTGGGTGGATCTGGCGATTGACCTGAACAAGGAGAGCTACGATTCGAAATGGAATTCCGGCTACCAGCACCTGGGACGGATCGATGAAACCAATCACGTGTGGTACGCGGCCACGCGCGTCCCGCTGAAATCGGTGAGCGATCAGCCGGTTGAGGCGGGCACCAAGTGGCGAGCGAACCTATACCGGATCGACGGTCTGGGCGCGGACCCGCAGCGTCACTTCATGTGCTGGCAGCCCACCTGCGTGGTGAACCGCGACCCGAACCACGTGCCGGAGCATTTCGGAACCCTGATCTTCACCAAGTAAATCGCGTGTCTCTCTCGAATCGCATTCTCATCCTCACGTGTCTGACAGTGGTTTCTCTGAGCGGTCAGAGCGCCGAGACCGGAAAGAAGCGCTTCGCGGCGCTTTGCTCGGGTTGTCACGGCGCGGGAGGAACGGGGGGCGAGCGTGGTCCGGCACTGTTTGGCCGCGGAGAGTCGCGCGTGCACTCGGGGAAAGATCTGCGGGACATCATTCGCAACGGCATTCCGTCGGCGGGCATGCCGTCGTTCCGATTGTCCGACGCGGAGGTGGAGGATCTGGCCGCCTATGTGCACGGGTTGCGCGCGCCGGCCGTCGAGAATCCTGCTTCGGGTGACGTGGCCGCGGGCGAGCGGTTCTTCTTCGGAGAAGGGAAATGCGAAGCGTGTCACACAGTGAGTGGGCGGGGCGGCTGGATCGGGCCGGATCTTTCATCGCTCGGCAAGCGGCGCAGCCTTTCGGAGATCGAAAGTTCCCTCACCGACCCCAGCCGCCGGATCACGCCGGGATATCGGGTGGCAACCGTGCGCCTGAACGACGGCTCATCGCTCCGGGGCCTGGTGAAGAACGAGACCACATTCGATTTGCAACTCCAGGGGCTGGATGGACGCCTGCACCTGCTGGCGAAGAATGAAATCTCTGGGGTGGATCGCGATGCGAAAGCGCTGATGCCTGCGGTTGAGGCGAGCGGAGCCGAGATACGAGACCTGGTCGCCTATCTCAGCCGTCTCGCGGGCGGCGCGCCAAGTAGTACGATTGCCGAGACGCCGCCGCTTCCCGGAGCGGTTTCCTTCGAGCAGATTCGCAATCCCAAGAAGGGTGATTGGCCGACCTACCACGGCATGCTGAGCGGCAATCGCCACAGCGGGCTCGATCAGATCAATAGGTCGAACGTGGATGCGTTAGCGGCGCGCTGGAGTCTCACCGTCGGCCGGTCCAGCAAGCTGGAGACGACGCCGGTGGTGGTGGACGGAGTGATGTATGTGACGGCGGTGAACGAAGCATACGCGCTCGACGCGCGGAACGGACGGGAGATCTGGCACTTCGAACGGCAGCGCACCAGCGGCCTGTCGGGTGACGCGGCGGGTGGAATTAATCGTGGCGTAGCCATTTTGGGCGATCGGGTATTCATGGTTACAGACAACGCGCACCTGCTAGCGCTCCACCGGCTGACCGGCAGCCTGCTGTGGGAAGTGGAGATGGCCGACTCGCACGTGAATTACGGCGCCACATCGGCGCCGCTGGTGGTGAACGACCTGGTCATTTCAGGCACCTCGGGCGGAGATGAGGGCATTCGCGGTTTCGTCGCGGCCTACAAGGCCTCCACGGGCGAGCGCGTCTGGCGTTTCTGGACTGTTCCGGCACCCGGTGAGCCGTTGTCGGAAACCTGGGTGGGCAAGGCGCTGGTGCACGGGTGTACCGCGGCGTGGCTAACCGGGACATACGACGCCGAGACCAATCAGCTTTTCTGGACCACGGGCAATCCGTGCCCGGACTATAACGGCGACGAACGCGGGGGCGACAATTTGTATTCGGACTCGGTGGTGGCGCTCGATCCGGCCAGCGGGAAGTTGCGGTGGTATTTCCAGTACACGCCGCACGACGTTCACGATTGGGACTCGGCGCAGACCGCTATGCTGGTGGATGCTCCATTCCAAGGCCGGCCGCGCAAACTTCTGTTGCACGCCAACCGCAACGGGTTCTTTTACGTTCTGGACCGGACGAACGGCCAGTTTCTGCGCGCGACTGCGTTTGTGCAGAAGCAAAATTGGGCGAAGGGCATTGGCAGCGATGGCCGTCCCATTGTCAACCACGATGCGGATCCAACTCCGCAGGGGTCCAAGGCCTGCCCCGCGGTGGATGGCGCGACGAACTGGTTTTCGAACGCCTACAATCCGGCGACCGGGCTGTTCTACCTGATGGCGCTCGAGAAGTGCAACATCTATACGAAATCCGATGCCGTGTGGACGGCGGGCGAATCATACTACGGCGGTGAGGTCCGCGATGTACCGGGCGAACGGGGACAGAAGTTCCTGCGAGCGATCGACCTGGAAACCGGCAAGTTCGCCTGGGAGATTCCGCAAACGGGGAATGCGCAATCCTGGGGCGGCGTACTGTCGACCGCGGGTGGAGTGGTTTTCTTTTGCGAAGACAGCGGCGCCTTTGCGGCCGTTGACGCCCGTTCCGGGAAACTCCTGTGGCATTTTCAGACGAGCGACCTGTGGAAAGCGTCACCGATGACGTACATGGCGAGCGGTAAGCAATACGTGGCGGTAGCAGCCGGGAGCCACATTCTGGCGTTCTCGTTACCGTAGTAACGCATCATCAGGTGTTTACCAGCTTGACAAATCCGGCGTGAACGGCCAACCATGAATTTAACGAAGCCGTTCGCTGGCAGGAGTCATCCAATATCGCCGGGGCGCCATGTTTCGGGCCATTCGAGAACAAATCGACACCATTTTCCGCGAAGACCCGGCGGCTAAGAGTACCCTCGAAATCGTCCTGTGTTACCCCGGATTTCATGCCATTTTGTTCCACCGGCTGGCGCACAAACTGTACGGCGCGCGCATTCCGCTGGTTCCCCGAGTGATCTCGCAGATCTCGCGTTTTCTCACCGGTGTTGAGATTCACCCTGGCGCCAGGATTGGCCGGCGGTTCTTCATCGATCATGGCGCGGGCGTGGTCATCGGCGAGACCGCTGAGGTGGGCGACGACTGCCTGCTCTACCAGGGCGTGACGCTCGGCGGCACGGGCAATGAAAAGGGAAAGCGGCACCCGACTCTCGGCGATCGCGTGGTGGTTGGAACGGGAGCGAAGGTTCTGGGGAGCATCCGCGTTGGCAATGACGTCAAGATCGGCGCGGGTTCGGTGGTGGTGCATCCGGTTCCCGATGGGTCCACGGTGGTTGGCATTCCGGGCAAAGTGGTGCGCACGCGGCGTGAAGCGGGCGGTCTGCTGGAGCACGGCAATCTGCCCGATCCTGAAGGCCAGGCGATTGACGAGCTGAAGCAGCGCGTCGCCGCTCTGGAAGCCCAGCTACGGCTTCTGGCCGAACGTCTGGAACTCGAGACCACGCGCGAGCCGTGACTGCCGGTCTCGTCTGGTTGCTCGGGGCGGCTGTCGTGATGCAGGCCGAGAGTTTCACTTACTGGATCCAGCCTTGTACCCCGGAAGTCTCACAACAGACCACGTGCACCGCTGGGGATTCCGAACTGGCCGAGTGGGCACTCGAAGCCTGGCAGCGGACGGCGCGCCCGGATCTCAAGTTTGCGACCGCCACGCAGGACCACGCACGTATTCGCATCTATTGGGCGTCCGGCCACGCGCGGCTATACGGCGAAGCGCGGCCCATCGACGTAGACGGCAAACGCGGCTCGGCGATTTATGTAAACCCCGACGTGACGCTACTGGGGGAAGACATCTACCTGGCGGCGGAGCGCGATCCGCTGCTGCGGGAGGCGATTGTGTATCTTACCTGCCTGCACGAAAGCGGGCACGCCATCGGCTTGTCGCACACCGGAAAGTTTGAGGACATCATGTACAGCTTCGGATTCGGTGGCGACATCGTTGAGTACTTCGAGCGGTATCGCCGAAAAATTGGAACACGGGAAGACATCCGCGGGGAATCCGCCATTTCGGCTTACGACCGCCAGCGCGTGCTCGCGCTATTTAGGAAACATCCATGATGCTGCGTTAGGATGAGATTTGGCCCAACCATTACCCCGCCTGCGGACCAACCTGGACTTCATGCCGTCTCCGTTGCGAGATCGTCCTGGCCTGCTGATTCGCGACCCCTATCGTTACTCGGATCTGACGCTGATTATCCCGCCGGTGCTGGTGCAGTGCCTGGAGTGTTTCGACGGCGAGCGGACGGAACTCGACATCAAGGAAATTCTGGTCCGGGTGACGGGCGAACTCGAAACCGGCGATGTGGCCGCGCATTTGATCGAGACTTTGAGTGGCGGCGGATTTCTCGAAAACGAGGCTTTTGAGCGTATCAAAGAGGAGCGGCATCGGGACTTTGCGGCCAGGCCGCAACGCGAAGCGATTCACGCGGGGAACTCGTATCCGAGCGAGATCCAGCCGCTGCGCGCGACCATGGACCGCTATATGGGAGGGCCGCAAAATCTCGCGCAGTCCGATGGACTGCTGGGCATCGCCGCGCCGCACGTGAGTCCCGAGGGCGGCTGGCAATCTTATCGCGCCGCGTACGGGATGATGGCGCCGCAATACAAAGACCGGACATTCGTCGTGCTGGGCACTTCACATTACGGTGAGCCGGAGCGTTTTGGTTTGACGCGCAAAGCATTTGTCACACCTTTTGGGGAGAGCCAGGTGGATGCGCCGCTGGTTGACTGGCTGGAGCAGAAAGCGGCGCCGGCCATTCGCATGGAAGACTACTGCCACGCGGTGGAGCACTCCATCGAGTTTCAGGTGCTTTTTTTGCAGCACCTCTACGGTCCGGACATTCGAATTCTTCCCATTCTCTGCGGGCCGTACGCGCACAGCATTTACCTGGGGGGCAAGCCGGAACGGGACGAGAGTGTGTCGCGTTTCTTAGACGCGCTGGGCGAGATGGCGGCGCGCGAATGCGGCCGGTTGTTCTGGGTGCTGGGCATCGATATGGCGCACATGGGCCGGCGCTACGGCGACTCGTTTAACGCGCGCGCCGATGAAGGCCCGATGATCGCGATCACCGCGCGCGACCGCAGCCGCATCGACTGCGTGGCGACGGGCGATGCCGACGGCTTCTGGAGCCTGGTGCAGGAGAAGCGGGACGATCTGAAGTGGTGCGGGTCGTCGGTGCTCTACACTTTCCTGAAGGCGCTGCCACAGGCGCGCGGGAATCTGCTGCGTTACGAGCAGTGGAACATCGATGAGCAGAGTGTGGTGAGCTTCGGGGGCATGGCGTTCGATCGCGGGTTGCGCCGCGGCTAGAGGCCTACATCTGACCTTCGTCCGCAGAAGGTCCATAAATCGACGGCACTGCAATATTGTTCAACCGCAGATAAACGCCCAATTGTGCGCGGTGATGGATGGTGTGGTTCATGACCATGCTGCGCAGCACCGCAATTTTCGGCATGGTGAAAATAGTTCTGCCGCCAACCAGCAGCGACCACGGTTTCATGAGTTGCTCGTCGCTGGCCCCGGCGATGGCTCGACGCGCGTCGGCGACGTTTTTGTCGAACAGATCCAGGACGTGCTGTCGCGACTGCGCCACCGTACCTTGTGGTTGCGGGCTGGCGGGCGGGGCGAGGTCGAGCGAGTCCTGGGCAATGGCGGGCACGGCCCAGCCGGGCATTTCCGCAATGTGTCCCGCCAACCGTCCCAGCGGCATGGACTTGGGGTGCGGTTTCCAGGTGAAATCGTTCTCCGGAATGCGCTCCAGCGTCTTCCGGGTATTGGACATTTCGTGATCGAACTCGGGTAATAAGGCTTGGCTGATAGGCATGGCTCCTCCCAAAAGCAAAATTCTACTTCATCCGA